>ENA-OSEO01000344-OSEO01000344.1-sediment-metagenome-genome-assembly--contig:-NODE-344-length-125679-cov-6.722680_pt1 | contig 125679 bp, 123 predicted proteins | sample MGYA00237883_ERZ534232 | MGnify/ENA metagenome assembly ERZ534232
ACAAGGGGAAAAAGAAAACCCGTCACCCCGGAGAATGACCCCAGAGAGACGGGTTTGTCTTTTCTAAATGGTGGAGGTGGCGGGAATCGAACCCGCGTCCGAAAGTTTTCCACATCAGGCGTCTACATGTTTAGACTGTGTTTTTGATTTAACCTCTTGAAACTCCCGCAGACAAGATTGTCAAAAGGCGATTTCGCTTAAATCTCGCTCAGACACCGCGAACATCTGCCTGAACCAGCCCGCTGAATTGACATCCCAGGACCCCCGCAGGCGAAAAGCCATGAGATGTGACTGCTATTAAGCAGCCAGTGCGTAAGAAACGTCGTTATCGGCGTTTATGAATGTACCGGATTTTTAACGAGGCCAACCGGCATCCCCGACATGCAACCTGTGATTCCAACCCCCGTCGAAACCTTGTCACCCCCATTTGAATTTGTTTAACTATTTTATTATCTCTTTATATCTAACTCGCTGTCAATAATGCTCTTTTACGGCCCTGTCCATCTCGCGTCCGGCCTCTTTGCGCTTGAGGGAGTCGCGCTTGTCGTAGAGCCGCTTCCCTTTGGCCACGCCGATCTCCAACTTGGCTTTGCCGTTCTTAAAATAGAGTTTGGTCGGCACCAGAGTCAAGCCCTTTTCCTCAACCTTGCGGACCAGCTTCCCGATTTCGTGACGATGCAAAAGCAGTCTGCGCACCCGCAAAGGATCGGGATTTTCGCGGTTGCCGAACTCGTAAGGGCTGATATGCATGTTGCTGACGAAGACCTCACCGTTGCTGATGCGGCAGTAGGACTCCTTGAGGTTGACCTTGCCGGTGCGCAGCGATTTGACCTCAGGCCCTTTGAGCTCGAGTCCGGCTTCAAAAACCTCCTCTATAAAGTAATCGTGAAAGGCCTTCTTGTTGCTGGCCACAAGTTTAATGGCCATGGCTCAGGTTCTCACGCAGCTCGCCGCAGGGCATGGCCTCATCCTCGGGAATGATCTCGACAATGGTCGGCATGTATTCTTCCTTGGGCAGGTGGCGATTCCAGTAGCTGATGCCGACAAAGGTCCCGGCCAGAAAAAGTATCCCCAGCAGAAAAGCACTGAGGTTGGGGTCCACGCCTGCCAGCACAGTACTGCCGAGCCATTGTCCGATTCCGGCGCCGATGAGGAGGAAGATAAGGGGCAGAATGTAAACCAGAAATGACGACTTGTAAAAGGCGCGGTTGGTGGTGGCTATCTTGACCCGGTTCCCCGGTTCGGCATGGAGGGGGTTATGGACCTCCACCAGGCGCTTGCCGTCATCACGGCCGAGACTGCACATCTTTTCGGAGGCGCAGCCTTTACAAGCCCCGGTTTTCACGCAGGTAACCACGGCTGTTTGGTCGTTTTTCAGGGAAACGACAACCCCGTATTCTTCAATCATGCTACAACCTCTTTCCGGTCAGATGTAGACATAATAACATGCCGCACGCAAACCTTATACCCCCATGATAATAACACCAGCGGTTTATTACAAGGCGGCCCTTTCGACCTCCCCCTGACCGGGATTTTCACTGGTTTTATCCGTAGCAACATTATGTCTGTCAACGAACACCAGGCGGGGCTGATGGCGGCTCGCTGCGGCACTGTCGACCTCGACCCAGCTGGCGATAATAATCAGGTCGCCGCGGGAAACAAGGTGCGCTGCGGCGCCGTTCACACATATGGTGCCGCTGCCGGGCTTTCCGGCCATGGCATAGGTCTGAAAGCGGCTCGCATTGGTGACGTTCCAGATGTCCACCGCTTCATAGGGAATGATATCGGCCGCTTCCAACAGGTTCCGGTCGATGGTAATGCTGCCTTCATACTCAAGATCGGCGCCCGTTACCGTAGCCCGATGAATCTTCGACTTAAGCATTTTCCGGGTCATGTCAGGCCATCTCCTCAAACAGGTGGTGGTTGTCGATCAAACGGGTTTTACCGATGCGCACCGCCAGCAGAAAAACCGAAGCGGGGCTGACTTCTTCCACATCGCCCAGGGTTGTCTCGTCGCAAACCTGGATATAATCGATGCGGGCCTCGGGTTCCCGCTCGATCCGCTCCCGCGCCGCGGCGATAATGGCGGTGCTGTTGCGCTCTCCCCCCGCCACCAGCCGCGAAGCCAGCCGCAATGCCTCGACCAGGCACAGAGCCTGGCCGCGCAAGTCGCCGAGGTAGACATTGCGCGAACTCCGTGCCAAGCCGTCGGCTTCGCGGACAATCGGCATGCCGCGCACCTCGATATCCATGTGGAGATCCCGAACCATGCGCCGGATGACGGCCAGCTGCTGAAAGTCTTTCCGTCCGAATACGGCGATGCGCGGCCGGACGATATTGAAAAGCTTGCAAACCACGGTGGTCACGCCCCGGAAATGACCGGGCCGGCTCCTTCCGCAGAGCGTGGCGGAAAGTCCTTCGACCTCGACATAGGTGGCAAACTCGGGCGGATAGAGATCCTCGATGTCGGGAGCGAAGACAATATCGACCCCGACCGACCGGGCCAGGTCGACATCACGTTCAAAATCGCGCGGGTAGACGCTGAAATCCTCCCCCTCCCCGAATTGAATGGGGTTGACAAAGATGGAGAGAATCAGGACATCCCCGTGGCGGCGTCCCTCACGCAGCAGGGAAAGGTGCCCCTCATGAAGATAGCCCATGGTCGGAACAAAGGCGATACGCCTGCCCTCCTCGGCAAGCCGGGTGGATAAAGCCCGCATTTCGGCCGGGTCACGAATAACTTTCAAGTCGGCTTGCGGCCCGCTGTCATTTAAAACTGTGTTCGTCATCGGGAAAGGTTCCATCTCTTACCTCTTCGATATAGGCCTCAAAAGCGCGGCCGAGGATGGCGCCGAGATCGGCATATTTTTTCACGAATTTCGGTGCAAACTTGTCGCACAGGCCGAGCATGTCGTAGGTCACCAGGACCTGCCCGTCACAGTGCACCCCGGCGCCGATGCCGATGGTGGGAATGCCGAGCTCGGCCGTGATCTGCCGCCCCAGTTCCTTGGGCACCCCTTCGAGAACGATGGAAAAGGCGCCCGCCGCTTCAACGGCCCGGGCATCCGCCAGGATCTTCTCCGCCTGCTCCTCACGGCGCCCCTGAACGCGATAGCCGCCCATACGGTGGACCGACTGGGGAGTCAGGCCGACATGTCCCATGACCGGGATATCCATATCGACAATGGCGCGGATGGTTTTCTCAACGTGTACCCCACCCTCGAGCTTGACGGCCTGGGCGCCCCCCTCCTTGACCAGGCGCCCGGCACTGCGCCGCGCCTCGGCAATATCAACCTGGTAGGAAAGGAAAGGAAGATCGCTCACCAGAAAGGCCCGACGAGTTCCCCGCGCCACGGCCCGGGTATGATATATCATCTCATCCAGAGTCACGGGCAGGGTTGTGTCGTAGCCCGCCATAACCGTACCGAGGGAGTCACCGACCAGAACAATGTCGATGCCGGCGGCGTCGAGCAGACCCGCAACCGGGTAATCGAAAGCGGTGAGCATGGTAATTTTTTGCCCCTCGCTGTAAAGGCGCTGAATATCCAATACGGTTTTGGGCTTTTCCTCAGTTGACATTTCTCCCCCTCCTGCAAACGCCGGCCATTAAAAAAGCCCTTCAGACCTGAGTCCGAAAGGCACCATTAACCAGCCGCGCGAGGATTGTCCCCTGCGGTTTCCGATGTTCATGGCCTTCCGTCCCGGTCTTTTGATCCAGGCGGCATGGGCGTCCGCTATGAAAACTTAAAACCCTTTGCCGCTAAAGGCTTCGGCACTAGTTCCGAGCCCGGCGGCAATTCAATTTATGAAAAATACTTGTGCAATTTACCACAAATGAAGGTCATTTACCAGACCGAGAACATATAATTTGCAGCTTTTTCCCCCTTTCAGCGCCCCAGGACGGCAGGCACGACCTCTTCCAGAGCCTGAATCAGGACAGCAAACGGGTTGAAGTTGAGGGAATTGGTCCGGCTCAACTCTTTTTTCAGGCGCCGGTAGGCTTCGACCTGAGGGCGTCTTCGGGTCAGAAAGCTCTCCAGGTTGCCGCCGGCGTTTTCCCAGACTTCGGCGGTCAGCCGATAACCGAGGGAAAGAACCCGGGAATAAAGGGTCTGTTTGGCCATGCGGTCCCAGTTGTCACGCAGGGGAATGGCGTCGATACGTTTGAGAAGATCTTCGATTTCAAAGCGGTCATGCAGCTCATTATAGGTCTGGGCCACGGAGTAAAAATCGAGGCCGGTTTTTCCCACCAGGGAAGCCACTGGAAGAAAATCCTTGAGAAAAGGCAGGAGAGCAATCATGGCGGCCTGGTCCGACGGTATACCCTCTTCCCCCAGCTTTTGCTCCTCCTGTTTGACCTCCTGCCATTCGCTTTCGCCGACCAGGGAGGCAAGGGACTTAAAATAGTCCTCCATATCAGCCCGGTACTTTTCCCAGCCCCCGGCCTCGAAAGAGAGGGGGGAATCGTATTTAAGGGCCCAGTAGGAGAGAAAGGCCAGAATCTCCTCCAATTCCAGAAGAATCTGGTACTGACGCTCCGCGGGAAGACGGTTGTCGAGATCAAAAAGGGTGCGGCGGATTCCCTCAGCCCCGACAGCTTTATCGAAAACCAGATAGGTTGAGAGCGCCTGAAAAAGTGAGCCCCCGGTTTGGGCGGCCAACCGGTAGGCACTGGTACAGCCGGCCCGGTCAATGACATAGTTGGTGACCACGGTAGCGGTAATCTCGCGGGCCAGGGGATGGCATGCCATCTGGGAACCGGCAACCTTGCCGACTTTTTCAGGGAAATAGGCGGGGAGAAAATCCGGCGCCTGGAGGAGACCGGTAAGGTCGTTCCTGAGCAGTTCCTGGTAAAGATCCATCTTGCTGTAGGCCAGGAGGATGGACAGTTCGGGCCTGCACAGGTTTCGCTCCGGGCGGCTGAGGACCTCCTTGGCGGAGGGCAGAAATTCACCTGCGCGGTCGAGAAGCCCTTTGTTGACCAGGTAACCGGTCAGATCAATAAAAGGATAAATATCCATGCCGCAGCGCAGCAGGTCGAGGGAAAGACAGAGGCTCTGGTGATAGTTGTTACTCAGGACATCCCCGCAGACCTCCTCGGTCACCTCTTCCAGAAGACGGTTGCGTTCCTCGGTGGGCATGCCTTTTTTACCTTTATAGCGAATCTGGCCAAGGAAGATTTTAAGGTTGACTTCATGATCCGAGCAGTCGACCCCGCCTGAATTGTCGATGGCATCGGTATTGATATATCCCCCCCTGAGGGCATATTCAATCCTTGCCCGCTGGGTAAAACCGAGATTGCCGCCCTCGCCCACGACCCGGACTTTGAGTTCGTCCGCGTTGATGCGGGTCGCTTCGTTGCTGCGGTCCCCGACATCTTCGTGCTTCTCATCCCGGGCCTTGACGTAGGTGCCGATACCGCCGTTCCAGAGCAGATCGGCTTCGGCCTGCAGAAGCAGGCGAATGAGGCCATCGCCATCGATGGCTTCATGGCGGGTACCGAGCCAGTTACGAACCTCATCAGAGAGGCGGATTTCCTTTGCGGTGCGGGAAAAAACCCCACCCCCGGGCGAGATAAGGGCGGGATTGTAGCTGTCCCAGGAAGAGCGCGGGAGGCGGAAGAGACGCTCCCGTTCGCGGAACGAGATCTCGGGATCAGGATTCGGGTCGAGAAAAATATGGCGATGGTTGAAGGCCCCGAGAAGACGGATCTTGCGGGAGCGGAGCATGCCGTTGCCAAACACGTCGCCGCTCATGTCGCCGATACCGATAACCCTGAAGGGCGCCTCCTGGATGTCGATACCGATTTCCCGAAAATGCCGCTGAACGCAAACCCAGGCGCCGCGGGCCGTAATCGCCAGTTTTTTATGGTCGTAGCCGTGGCTTCCGCCGCTCGCAAAGGCGTCTCCAAGCCAGAACCCGTAAGCCTGGCTGACGGCATTGGCGACATCCGGAAGGTGGGCCGTGCCCTTGTCGGCGGCAACCACCAGGTAGGGATCTTCTTCGTCGTAATTGACCATGGCCGGCGGTTGTCGAACCTTGCCGCTGACAAGATTGTCGGTCAGGTCGAGAAGACCGTCCATAAGGCGTTCATAGGCACGCCGCGCCAGTTCTCCCCCTTCCTCGCGGGTTGAAAACGGCAGTTTGACGATGAAGCCCCCTTTTGACCCGACCGGGACAATCAGGGCATTCTTGGTCATCTGGGTTTTCATGAGACCGAGAATTTCGGTACGGAAATCGTCGGGACGGTCGGACCAGCGGATTCCGCCCCGGGCAACCTTGCCGCCGCGCAGGTGGATGCCCTCCATGTCCCGGGCATGAACATAGATTTCATAGAGAGGGCGGGGGGCAGGCATGTCGATAATTCCCAGGGCGTTGACCTTGAAGGATACAAAAAAGTCGGCAGCCGCCCGGCGCTGAAAAAAATTGGTCCGAACCGTTGAATCGATAAGGTTGAAAAGGGTGCGGATGATTTTATCCTCGCTGAGGTCGGCAATGCCGTTGAGGATTTCGAGAAGCTCCATGTGCAAGGGGGAAAGGGCATTCTCCTCGCGATCGAGGCGATCCTTCCATTCAGGAGCAGGACGAAACCGGGCCTCAAAGTAACGGAACAGAAGGCCGGCGGCGCGAAAGTTTTTGACCAGGCTGTGGTCGATGCGGTTTTTGGAATAGGAAGCGTTGAGTTGTCCGAAGTAGTTCCGGTAGGCACGGAGGACCGCAATCTCCCGCCAGTTGAGACCGGTCAACACCACCAGCCGATTGAGAAAATCGTTTTCCAGGCGGTCTTCACGCATGGCCTGAAAGGCATCAAGGAGCCGCTCCTTCAAGCTGGCACCGTCAACCTCGGCCTTCATACGCACGGAAAAACTCTTGATGAAAACCTCCCGTACACCGACCCGGGCCTGCAACCCGACTTCATTAAGAACATGAAGATTAAGGTTTTCGAGAACCGGCATCAGGACATTGAGATCAACCTCCCGGAAACTGTAAACCTGAAGCTGGTAAAAACGTTCATAAAGCGGAAAAGGCCCCCACAGGTCGGCGGTTTCAAGCCCCCGGGCCAGGAGCAATTCCATATTCTCAATGTCACGGATGGCGAAACGGGGATGGACCAGGGCGCGGTAGCTGTCGGAAAAGCCGCGGTCATATTGTTCAGCCAGACGCGCGCCGGCCTTTTCACCCTTGCGGCGGACCAGAAGACGGTGGAGTTGAACACTCCAGGGCAGCATGATGCGGGTCAGGGCACGTTCGAGGGCCTCCATATCAAAATCCCCCTCCGGGTCGGCGGGGGTGATATAACCATGCATGCTCAGATAATCGTCGGTCATGCGGACGATATGGAGGTCAGCCGCAGGTGAATGGAAAAAGCGGCAGAGATGGTTTTCCAGTCGTTCCAACCGCTCGGCTTGATAAAAAAGGCGCGGCATGATGATCAGGACGGTAAAGGCACGGGACGAAAGATTCCGGGTCGTCACGACCTTGACGGCGTCGAAGCGAAACAACAGGCGAAAGGACCGGACCATAGCCAGGTATTCCTCCGGCGCCATGAAAAACAGTTCCACTTTGGGCAAAAGATTGAATATTTCAGAGATCTTGCGAAAATCATACATCTCGGGGCCAAGCCCGAGCTGAACCACGGCAGCCGTAAGCCGGTCTCGAAGACAGGGGATGTCGGTGTTGACTTCCTCGCGCCGGCGTTGGCTGAAAAGCCCGATGAAGGCATGCTCGAACCAGCTTTCATCGGCGCCGGGCACCCGGAAACCGATATAAAACAGCTTTTCCAGGCGATAGACGGGGCTGGGAAGGTCGAGCTCCTCGACCATCGCGACCCGGGTGCGCAACACCCGGGCCTGCGCCTGGTCGTCCCAGGCGCCGCCCTGGGGAGGGAACATGGCATCCAGGAACCTGGTGATCCCATGGTTGGCCCCTGGACTGTCGAGAAGTTCGAGGCCTGCTGCGGACTGCCGCAGATGCAGGCAGCGATATCCGAAAGGCAGGAAGTTGTTCTGACCCAGCCAATCGAGAAACGGCTTGTGTTGCTGCAAGGAAGGGATTTCTTTGAGTTTGCCTATTATTCGGGCCAGCCGGCTACGCCCAGAGGCAACGGCAAGAACATCTTTCAAAACACCGCGAATCTGCTTTTCAAGGCGGCCCCCGGAGACTTCATCCTTGTCCAGGATATGGATGAGAAGGTAGGAACTCAAAGCACCGCTTCTGGAGAAAACCGGCCCCTGGTCATTGCCGCGCGAGACGCTGAAGGCGGGATGGCCGATGACCCTGAAGACAACACCATGGCGGCGCAGCCATACCTGAACCGAATCGAGTAGATACGCGACATTGGGGGCCCTGGTGAAGAGAAACGAGTGGCCGTCCACGCGCCCTTTGACCAGGGCGGCATCGATCTTTTTACGCCGGCCCGCCACAAAAGCATAGAAAAATTTGAGGCAATCAGCGGCCAGGGGGAGGGTGATCCCGGCGGGGAAAACCAGAGGAACGTCCTCGCCCAGGAAATTGACAAGGGTTTTTATCTCCGCCAGGGTGTTGGGGTCGACCTCCGATTCGAGAATTTGCAGGGCCCTGCAGGATTGACCGCGCAGGCGGTCAAACGACAGAGGGTTCTGGGAGGATTCAAAAAATATGTCCATGACAAATCCATCTGAGCTTGGGAAACCCACCGTTGATTGTTCGATAAAGCATAGCTCAGGGGCTGGGTCTTGACAAGTTGCGAGGACTTGAGTTGCGGGGGCAAAAAAAGAGGGTCAGCAGGGATCAGCGGCAAAAACTGCGGTCAGATCAGCAAATTCTTCAAGGCTCAGGGTTTCCCCTCTCCTTTTGGGGTCGATACCTGCGCCACCGATCTTTTGAGCCGCCAGGTCAGCGGGAAAACCGGCGCCTTTGAGGGAATTGACAAGGGTTTTACGACGCTGGGCAAAGGCCCCTCGTACCACCCGGAAGAACAGTTTTTCGTCCGCCACGGGGACGCGCGGCGCGGCCAGGGGAATGAGACCAAGAACCATGGAAAAAACCTTGGGCTCCGGATAAAAAGAAGCAGGGGGAACCACGGCAACAGGAAAAACCTCAAAATATTGCCGGCAGAATACCGACGGGATACCGTAATCCTTGCTTCCCGGCAGGGCGTTGAGACGTTCGGCGAATTCCTTCTGGAACATGAGAACCAGACGCTCGAAAAACGCCCTGTGCTCAAGAATCTTAAAAAACAAGGGGCTGGAAATGTTATAGGGAAGGTTGGCCACCAGTTTCCAGGGCGGGGTACGAAGCAGGTCCTCCCAGTCCATTTTCAAGGCGTCACCTTCATGGACGTGAAAACCCGCGTCCTTCCCGTCGCGCAACTCAGCCGCCAGTTCCCGGTCGATCTCGATAACCCGGACTTCTCTGCAAACGGCGGCCAGCCGGCGGGTCAGCACGCCGCGGCCCGGTCCTATTTCCAGGACCCGGTCCGCGGGAGCAAGCTCAGCCGCAGCAAGAATCTTTTCCACGACCCGGGGGTCACGCAGAAAGTTCTGGCTGAAACGCCGTTTTGGGGGAAAAACCATGAAAGTTTATTTCGGGGCCAAATTCTTTTTGCGATGCCTGCGAGGCCAGCGGGGAACCCGGCAGGATTTGGCAATGGGCACCGTTTTCAGGGTGATGAAATAGGCGAGGATGCCTCCGACAACGCCGAAAACAAGACTCCCGATCCAGAGGGGAACCATTACCTCGTATCCAAGCTGAAGCATTTCGTTGAGGCTGAACTGGGACGGCAGGCGAATCCGCTCCCACCCCATCAGGAAACGGGCGGATTCGTATTCGGCCGCATAGATAAAAGGGGCGGTCAGCGGGTTGGTTACCCAGACACCGAGAGCGGCGGCAATCTTGTTCCTTTTGACAAAGGCGGCGCACAGCACAGCCAGCAGCATCTGAAAACCAAAAGTGGGCGTCATGCCGATGAAAATGCCAAGGGCCATGCCCTCGGCTATTTCATTCGATTCCCCTCGAATCCTGACGAAGCGAATGTAAAAAAGCTTAATTTGTCTGGCCAGAAACCAATTTCGCCACATGCTCCAATCAGCCCACAACCAACATTATTCCCATGGAATTTTGACGGAATCCAGCATCCACTGGGCTGCAGCATTCAAATCGAGAGGTGCACTGCAACCGTTCTCCAAGTAATAGTTTCCAGCAACCGCCAGCATGGCGGCATTGTCGGCACATAAGCCTGGGGATGGAAAATATACATCAAAATCATGGTCCTCGGCAAGAATATTAAAGCGTTTTCGGAGACCGGAATTACAGGCCACACCACCGGCAACGACAACCCGCCGGAGGCCGGTCTCGGCTACCGCCCGCAGGGTCTTGCGCGTCAGGACATCAACTACCGCCTCTTGAAAACCCGCGGCAATATGGCGCACCTCTTGGTTGTCAATAGGGTCGGGCAAATTTTGAATGCGGGTCCAAACGGCAGTTTTCAGTCCACTGAAACTGAAATCGAAATTCTCTTTATGAAGCAGGCCCCGTGGGAAATCCCAGCGTCCCGCATCGCCCTCACCGGCCAAGCGGTCAATGGCCGCCCCGGCGGGATAGCCGAGGCCCAGAAGTTTCCCGACTTTGTCGTAGGCTTCTCCAGCCGCATCATCGAGGGTCCGACCCAGGGTCTGATAACGGCCGTACCCCTCTACCCGGTAGAGATGAGTATGGGCGCCGGAGACGGCCAGGGCCAGAAACGGAAAAGCGACCTCCCTCTCAAGCTTGACGGCCAGGATGTGCCCCTCCATGTGGTGCAGACCAACCCAGGGCACATTCAGGGCAAAAGCCAGGGCTTTGGCCGTCGACAGCCCGACCAACAGGGCGCCGATCAGGCCGGGCCCGCGGGTCACACAAATCCCCTCAACTTCGCTCAGGGAAAGCTGGGCCCGAACAAAGGCTTCTTCAATAACAATCCCGATGTTTTCCAGATGCTTGCGCGAGGCAAGTTCGGGGACCACGCCGCCGTAGCGCTCATGAACCTCTATCTGGGAAGAAACGACATTGGCCAGAACCTCAGCACCGTTCCTGACCAGTGCAGCGGAGGTTTCATCGCAGGAGGTTTCAATTGCCAGAACCAGCATCCATCCACTCTATTCCATTAAAGCCGATTACAACAGGTTGGCCGCCAATTCGGCAAGCGGAGAACGTTCCCCTTTGGTCAGGGTCACATGGCCGTAGATCTCCTGGCCACGAAACTTGGAAACGACGTAATTGAGTCCGTTGCTGGAGGAATCGACGTAGGGATTGTCAATCTGATAGGGGTCGCCCGTCAGGATGATTTTAGTTCCCTCCCCGGCCCGGGTAGTGATGGTTTTTATCTCATGAGGGGTCAGGTTCTGTGCCTCATCGACAATCAGGTATTGCTTGGGGATGGAGCGTCCGCGGATATAGGTCAGGGCCTCGATCTGGAGAATTCCCATTTCCACCAGTTCCCGGTAGCCACGCTTGCGTTTCCCCTGATGCTCGACAGTGTCGAGAAGCAGATCGACGTTGTCGAAAATGGGTTGCATCCACGGGCCCAGCTTCTCCTCGATATCGCCGGGCAGGAAACCAAGGTCGCGGCCCAGCGGGTAAACCGGGCGGGAAACCAGAAGGCGGCTGTAAACGCCTTCATCCGCCACTTTAAGGAGCCCGGCTGCAATGGCGAGGAGGGTTTTCCCGGTTCCGGCCTTGCCGATCAGGGTTATAAGCTGGATACTGTCGTCAAGAAGAAGGTCGAGGGCGAAACGCTGTTCACGGTTGCGCGGCTGAATTCCCCAGATGCCGTCCTTGGGAAGATTGGCCAGGGGCAATAGCTGTTGCATGTTGGCATGATAACGGGACAATGCGGTGTGGCGGGCATTGGCATTGTCTATCAGGGTCGCGCACTGGTTGGGGACCAGGTCCTGGCTGCCTTCCAGAAAACCCTGGCCGAAGAAGCGGTCGACTTCGCTGCTGTCGAGGGACAGTTCTCCGGTGCCGGTGTAGAGATCTTCGAGAGACACCTTCCCGGATTCGTAGTCTTCGGCAAGCAATCCCAGAGCATCGGCTTTGATTCGCAGGTTGGTATCCTTGGTAACAAAGATCACCCGCTGCCCGGCACTCCCCCCGTTCATCATGGCCACCGCCAGGATGCGGTTGTCACCCCGCTCGCTTTTGAGGTCGGGTGGCAGCTTGTGCAGGGCTTCCTCGGTGCACAGCGCGACCCTCAGGGTGCCACCGCTTTCGAGCGGAACCCCTTCCATCAGCGGTTTCTGCTGCCGCAGGCTATCGAGAATCCTCGAGACATGGCGGGCATTGCGGCCGGTTTCGCTCAAATCCTTCTTGAAGCCGTCGATTTCCTCGATAACCGTAATGGGAATAACCAGATCATTGTCTTCAAACTTGAATATGGACTGAGGGTCATGGAGCAGCACATTGGTATCCAGCACATAGGTTTTCTTCATTGCATCCCTGCTTTCTTCCAAAAAATTACGGTTGTAATTAACGCCGGTTCCCCCGGCAGCACATTCAGAATCCGGTTTTTGAACCGAATTCGATTTTCCAGGCGTCAATTTCAGGTTAAAAAATCAGGAAAAAAGGCACAACAAAAAAGACGAACCGCCGTTCGTCTTTTTTGATTTCCGGCCGTCAACACCCACATCAAAGCCCTGCGCGTTTCCGCAAGGATTCGGCACGGTCGGTTCTCTCCCAGGTAAATTCGGGAAGTTCGCGCCCAAAATGCCCATAGGAAGCAGTTTTCCGGTAAATTGGACGAAGCAGATCGAGACTTTTGATGATCACTGCCGGACGCATGTCGAACTCTTCACGAATCAACCGGGCAATGCGGTCCGGGGAGATTTTACTCGTCCCATAGGTCTGCACCATGACCGATACCGGTTCAGCCACCCCGATGGCATAGGCAATCTGCAACTCGCATTTATCGGCCAGGCCGGCCGCAACCACGTTTTTGGCGATGTAACGGGCCATATAGGAGCCACTGCGATCGACCTTGGACGGATCCTTGCCCGAAAAAGCGCCGCCACCATGGGACCCCAGCCCCCCGTAAGTATCGACAATAATTTTGCGCCCGGTCAGGCCGCAGTCCCCCATGGGGCCGCCAACCACGAAACGGCCGGTGGGGTTGATGAAAAAGCGGGTTTGTTTATCAATCAGTTCCGCTGGAATGATCTTTTTGACGACCTCCTCAATAATCGCCTCCCTCAAGGATTCGTAGCTGACATCGGGCTCGTGTTGGGACGAAACAACCACCGCATCGACATGAACCGGTTTGTCGCCCAGGTACTGAACCGAAACCTGGGATTTCCCGTCCGGTCGCAGAAAATCGAGGGTCCCATTCTTGCGAACCTCGGCCAGACGTTTGGTCAAGCGGTGGGCATACATAATGGGCATGGGCATAAGTTCGGGCGTCTCGCGGCAGGCATAGCCGAACATGATACCCTGGTCGCCGGCACCCTGCTCCTTATAAAGACCTTCCCCTTCAGTAACGCCTTGGGAAATATCAGGCGACTGGCGCCCGATGGAGGTAAGGACAGCACAGGTGTCGCAGTCAAAACCGATAGAACAGTCGTTGTAGCCGATATCCCTGACCACACTGCGGGCAATCTCCGGAATCTCGACATAGGCCTGCGTTGTAATCTCACCCGAAATAAAGACCAGCCCGGTCGTAACCAGGGTCTCACACGCCACGCGGGCCGTCGGGTCCTGTTCCAGAATGGCATCGAGGACAGCATCGGAAATCTGATCGGCGACCTTGTCAGGATGGCCTTCATTGACGGACTCGGAACTGAAAATAAAATCACTCATTCCCATTGGCAAATTCTCCCAGCAGATAAAAATTGAACATTTTTTTAACCAGAGGCCTTTGACGAGGGCGCTCTCCGGCCAAAAATGACTATAAAACGAACTTCAGCTTTGCGGAACCTCAAAAAGTCCCGGAAAGCGCTTTTTCGCCTCGTTTTTCAGATACGCGGTAACCTCTTCCTTGGAAGTCAGGGTCAAAAGACCCGCAACCAGTTGTTCGGCATCGCTGCGCCGCACTTCCCGCAAGGTGCGCTTCACAACCGGGATGAAGAGGGCATTCATGGAAAGCTCGACAAATCCCAGCCCCAGAAGAACCACCGCATAAAGGGGATCGGGAGCCATCTCCCCGCAGACGCTCGCCCGAATACCGGCATTCCGGGCAGCGTCGGAGATCATCCGCAGCATTCGCAGAACAGCCGGATGAAGGGGGTCGTAAAGGTAAGCCACATTTTTGTTGCCCCGGTCCACCGCCAGGCAATATTGGATAAGGTCGTTGGTTCCGACCGCGAAAAAATCGACTTCGGGGGCGAGAATATCCGCAATCATTGCGGCGGAAGGGGTTTCGACCATGATCCCGACACCAAGGTCTGAATCAAAAGGTATCCTCTCCGCCCGCAGTTCAGCCTTGACCTCTTCCAGACACTCTTTGCAGGCCCGTACTTCCGAAAGACTCGAGATCATGGGAAACATGACCCTGGCCTTGCCGAAATGCGAAGCCTTCAAAATAGCGCGCAATTGGGTTTTAAAAAGTCCGGTTTCCTTGAGAGAAAAACGCACGGCCCGCAAGCCCATGGCCGGGTTGGCTTCATCATGGGGGCTGATTTCCGGAACGATCTTCTCACCACCGACATCCAGGGTTCGAATAGTCACCGGATGGGGTGCCATTTTGCGCACCACTTCCCCGAGGGTTTCCGCTTGCTCATCCTCCGTGGGAAGATCCCGACGGTTGAGAAAGAGGATTTCGGTCCTGTAGAGACCAACCCCCTCGGCGCCGAGTTGAAGAGCGTGATCGGCCTCCTCGGGGAATTCGAGATTGCAGCACAGGGTTACCCGCTGCCCGTCAGGGGTTTCAGCCGGCAAGCCGGATAACTCAAGAAGCTGGGTTTCAGCATATTCGAGAGCTTGCTTCTTTTCAAGATATTCCTTGAACACCTTGTCGGACGGGTTAACCACCACAACGCCATGGGTGCCATCAACAATCAGAGGTGTGCCGTTACTGGTTATGGAAGAAAAATTTTCGAGGCCGAAAACCGCCGGAATGCCAAAAGACCTGGCGAGAATCGCCGTATGGGATGAACGGCCACCGAGATCCGAAACCAGCGCCACAACTTTGTCGCGATCGATCTGCATGGTTATGGCAGGGGAGAGTTCGTGAGCACCGAGAACGGTCTTCTTTTCAATTTCCCTGACGCAAGGGAGGTTCTCCCCGCGCAAATTCCGCAAAAGGCGATCACCCACCGAGTTGAGATCGGCTTTGCGGTCGCGCAGATATTCGTCGTCGATACTGTCAAATACCGCCTGAAACTTTTCAAGGGTCTGAATCACGGCGCTTTCAGCACTGATGCGTTGGTTACGAATCAGAGCCCGGGAATCACCGGTGAACATCCGGTCCTCAAGAATCAGAAGATGGGCATCGATGATAAAAAGATGCTCGTGCATCTTTTTATCGATGATCTTGTCCTTGGCTTCCTGAAGTTGGGCAATGGAGAGTTGGACCGCCCTTTCAAAAAGTTGGATCTCCTGCTCAACCTCCTCCTCCCGGATGTCACGAACCACCCCGGGTTTGTGAACGCGGTTAAGCAGAAACAACTCCCCGATAGCTATCCCCGGCGACACCCCAAGGCCGTTCAGGATCAGGTCCTTTTCAATATCAGTCTTCGCCGAAACCGTCATCGATCAATGCTTTCAGTGCCAGTAAAGCTTCCTTTTCATCTGCGCCGCTAATCTTTACGGAAACAATGGAGCCCTTGGGCGCGGCCAGCATCAAAACTCCCATGATACTCTTACCATCAACTTTGGTACCGTTTTTTTCAATAGTTACCTCGGAAGAAAACCGGCTGGCTTCTTTGACCAGTATTGCCGCAGCACGGGCATGGAGGCCAAGCCGGTTCTTGATAACGAAATCTTCTTTTTCCATTTTACTAAATCCAGGTCGACATGAAAGACAGCAGATAAACCAGCGCAGCGGCGGACAGCACGCACGCCAGTGACGAAACCCCCTTTTTAAACAGCCACACACAGATACACAATAAGGGGATAGACAATACCCCCAGTCCCCAATGCATATTTTCCGTTTCCAAAAAATGAACGATCAGATAGGCGCTCAGACTTCCCAGGAGGATGATGGTCGCCTCTTTCAAACGCACGGCCAGATCCGGAAGTTCCCATTTCTGAATGATCTGAATCATATCAAGCCCCTGCCGGTAGCCCTGCCAGAACCAGCCGAGACGGCAGCCGAGGTGAGGCAGGTTAAAAAGGGCCAGAAAGACCACTGGCGCCCAAAGGGAGCCTTTGACCGCAAAAAAGAGGGAAAGGACAGCTGCCAGGGGCTTGAGCCCCCCCCAGAACAGTGCATCCCCCATGGCCGCATACGGAGACATGGTCATTTCCGTCAGGTCCTGGGCGCTGATGCCTGCCTCTTTATATTTGCCCTCTTCAAGGGCCAGACACATGCCGATTATGGGACTGGCCATATAGGGATGGGTGTTGAATTTCCCAAAATACCTGGCACAGGCCATCTGCAAGTCCTCGTCCCGATAAAACCACCTCAGGGCAGGAAAAACGACATACAGAAAACCAAGGTTCTGAAGTCCCTGAAAGTTCCAGCTGGCCTGCAGGAAAAAGGACCGGAAAAAGGTCTGAACAAGTATTTTTTTCGGCAATGAAGCGACGGTCATCAAAAAGCCCAAAGCAGCATCAGGGTAGAAACAAAAGATGCCAGAAAAAGGGTGACGGAGCGCCGGAGTTTCAGGTTGGACAGGATTGCAGCTGCACCGACAAGCGGAAACAGGATGCGCAGGAAACCTGCGACAGGCTCCAGTGACTGACCCATTTTCAATATAACAAAAAACATATAAAGCAGGCCGGCGCCACTCAAAGCGATAACCAGAAAAGAAAACCAGGAAGCAAGGCCGAAAGCAAACAGGCCTTTCAGGTGGCTGGTCCCAATCATTTTGAGATGCCCTTGCGCCACTGCCCGATGCGCTGCATCGGCAAGCCGGCCGTTGAATTGTCGAACCCAGCCGTCAAAAATCTGGCCCACCTTTCCGAGGGGACAACAGCAAAAAACCGCCATAACCACGAGGGATAATGAACCTGGCTCGCCGAAAAAGTTGCCCATCCCTCCCAACAAGGTCGCTGCAATTGAAACCTGGGTATCGTCGGGAGGAATGGCAGAACCGACAGGTAAAAAACAAAGCCACAGCAACTCAACCAGCAACCCTACTTCGAGGCCGACAACAGGAACACCGATTAGCCACCCCGTCACCGGAGCTGCAACAATCGGCCGGCACACCATCAGCTGAAGAGAGGCGGTCCGATCAAGTCCGGCAACGACGGACACCAGAGAAGCGGCGCAAAATTGGGAAAGTATCATGGCTGTTTCACCTGCTGTCAAGCAACTCGCTCCAGTTTTTCAAACGATCTGTGGGAACGCACTGAATCGAAATTTTCACCCCTGATTTCTCCAGCGAGGTGAGATTGACGATGTCATTTTCATGAAGAAAGATCGAGCAGCTTATTCTGGCCCCCCCCGGCTCGCCATGCAGATTGCCGAGGTTGAGTTCGGGAAATTTAAGACCCGACTGAAAGGACTTGAGGGCATCCAGGGAATTTTTGAAAAGCAGCAAAACGCGACGACCTTTCACTCCATTGGAACCTACAATCTGATTGATATCGCCGATACTTCCGAAAAGGACATCGATGTTTTTCGGTACCGATGCCTGAATCAGTTTTCGCCGCAGAAGATTTTCGGCAATCTGGTCGTTGGCGACCACGATACAATCCACATTCAGAAAGGGAACCCAGGTCTCAAGAATCTGGCCATGAATCAGCCGATCATCAATGCGTGTCAGTACAATACCCATGGCAGAAGATTCCTGAAAAAGCGGGCATGAGGCCCACATTCCTAGCCGGCAAGGAGTGCACTCGGCAACACAATTCCTTCACCCGCAGCCTTTCTGAGGACATTCACCAAGTCTTTGAGGCTCATGTCCGGCTGGGCGTTGAAGAAGCTCAAAACCATCGGCAGATTAACACCTGTCAACACCTCAACCTCCCCTGCCACCAGGAACGGCAGGCTGATATTGCTGGGGGTCCCACCGAACATGTCAGTCATCACGACGACCCCCTCCCCGTCCAAGCCAACGGTCCGGATGGCCTCGGCCAATTTGCGATTCATATCCTCACCGCTGTCGGCCTTTTCCAGGCAGACAGCAACTGCATATTTCAAACTACCGAGAATCATCTCGGCAGCCTGCAGAAATCCATCGGCAAGGTTCGCATGGGTTACGATGACCAGACCTTTCATGGCCGACTTCCCCGGTTGACGTCGCGGTGGATGATTTCCGCAATGATGTTGCGTTCAGCCAGACGGGCAAAAAGATCTTCAGCGATCGAAACACTGCGGTGACGGCCCCCGGTACAACCAATGGAGATCGTAAAATAGCTCTTGTTCTCTTTCTGGTATTGAGGAAGAAGGAAATCGAGAAGAGACATGATACGCTCGCAAAAGTCCCGGTAAGCATCCTGCCCGATAACAAATTCTCTGACTGCCGAATCGAGTCCGCTCATGGGTCTCAACTCCTCAATGAAATAGGGATTGGTCAGGAAACGGACATCGACAACCATATCCGTTTCCATGGGTATGCCGTAACGGAAACCAAAGGACTGAAGATGGACAGACATGGGGATTTGCCACTCTTTATCGTCGGTAATACAACGAAAGACTTTACTCCGCAGCTCGTGTACGGAAAGCCCGGATGAATCGAAAACCAGGGTGGCCATGCTTTCCAGTTCGCGCAGCAGACCCCGCTCCTGTTCAATGGCATCGGGGATTCCGGTGGGACTGATCAGGGGATGCCTCCTGCGGGTCTCGGAAAACCTCCGGACAAGAACCTCCTCCGAAGCATCGAAGAAAAAAATATCCACCCGGTGGCCGGCACCGCGGATATCGTTCAGGACCTCGGGAAATATCTTCAGATAATCACGGTTGCGAACGTCGACAACCACGGCAAACTTTTTGCTCCCGGGTTTTTTCTCATTAAGAAGCAAAAAATCCTTTAGAAGCACCAGCGGGAGATTATCGACAACAAAAAACCCCGTATCTTCAAGGGCTCTTGCCGCAGTACTTTTGCCCGACCCCGACATGCCTGAGATAATAATCAGATGCAGAGCGGAATTATTCATTTCATAGCGTCTCCCGGCCTATCATTAATTCAAGTTTAGAGCATAACCTGAAACGCACATTCCATCAAGGACATCCGCTATCGTAAAGATGTATCCTGGCAAAAAATCAGCCGCTAATTGTATGCCAAAAAACCAAGGGAGCTTTACCGAAAATTTATTCAAAGCCGAGGGAGACAGGACCGAACGGAAACAGAAGCAAAAAGGGGGGGAATTTTATTTTCCAGGAAGGCGAAATCCCGGCAGGAAAAGTACCCAGTTCCAGGTCATGACCGCAGTCAGGACCCATCCAGCGGGGGACCACTGCCTTTCCTGAACCTGTGGGAGGGAAGATATTTAAATGTCAGGGCCGGAATCAGGCGGTGCCCGGCCCCACAACCGACGCAAAAGAGGCATTATGCCAACGCAATGGCCCCGGTAAAATCAAGATCCAGAACGTCCCTTTCGACGTGCCAGGGCGCGGTCGAATGGATGGCTGGTAAAAATTCCCGCCAGGAGCCAGGATAAATTGAGAGGTCTGGTTTGGCGGGCCTTTTCTAAAGCTTTCCCTCTTCTTCGGATATGACGGAAAAAATTTCCTCAGCCGTGGCAGCCTCACACAGCTTCTGCCTGACCATGGAGTTTTTCAGCAGCTTGGAAATCCTGGCCAAGGTTTTCAGGTGAATACCAATAGACTCTTCAGGCGCGATGAGAAGAAAAAAAAGGTTGACGGGCTTTCCGTCCATGGACTCGAATTCGACCCCGACCTGGCTGCGGCCGAAGGAAATGATAAGTTCCTTCAACCCCTTAAGCTTTCCATGAGGGATAGCGATACCATCACCGATCCCGGTGCTTCCAAGTTTTTCCCTTTCCAACAGAACCTTTACCACCTCATCACGGTCGAGGCCGTTTTCAACCTTCATGACCGTATCCACCAGTTCAGCAAGGACTTCCTGCTTTCCTTTAGCCTTGAGATCAGCTTCTATTGCTTCAGCCTGAAGAATATCCGAAATTCGCATGACTAACTTACTGTCCTCTTTTGAAAATACATTTCAATACAGAAATCAGCTCGACTGTGGCACAATTAGGCCAAAATTTCCGTCGCTGCGCCGATATATAACATTGATTTCCTCGCTCTGGTCATCCGTGAAAACCAGAAACATTTTATCAAGAAGGTCCATCTGCATGGCCGCTTCCTCCACCGACATCGGTTTGATTGGGAAATTGGCCTGACGGATAACAATCGGTTGCTCCTGCCCTTCTTCAAAGCTCTCGGCAGCCAAAATGGTCTTTTGAACCTGGCGCTCGCGGCCGCTCACAGGCTTGTGCCTTTTGATTTTTTCTTTATAGCGCTTGACCTGCCGTTCAATTTTATCGACCACGGCATCCACCGCCGCGTACATATCGTTAGTTTCCTCAGACCCTTTAATCAGAATCCCCTTGGCCTGCAGTGTCACTTCAACACTGTGACGGATTTTCTTGGAGACACCAACCACGGCTTGTGCATCAATGGGTTCGTCGATATATTTTTTAATCCGAACAAGTTTTTCCTCAATATAAGCCCGAATGGCATCACTGGCTTCCATATGCCTGAACGTCACGGAAATCTGCATAGATTATCTCTCCTCGAGTTAAATTCAAATGCTCTCAGGCGAAAAAAGTTATCCTGGTTTCGTTGTCCCGTTAGCACGTTTTTATTAATTATATCCGTTGCCTGAAATCAATAAAGCCTGAATTGATCCTATTTACTGATAAAAATTAACCACAGTTCCCGGACGATGGCAAAACGAAAAAACCTTCATTTGCAAAAAAAGGCCTTGAGTTTAACCCACCGAAAGGCCCTGGTTAGGGATTTGGGAAACAAATTCCCGCCAGAAAGGACCGGGCAGTCGGGCTCAGAAATATCTCTTTCTTTCCGTGGAAGAACCAATGCCAAGCATTTCCCGATATTTGGTCACAGTTCTCCGGGCGATTTCGATTCCGTTATTTTTTAAAATTTCAACAATTTTCTGATCCGAATACGGTTTGCCGGAATCCTCGGCACCGATAATTTCCTCGATCTTATTCTTTACGCTTTCAGAGGCGATGGATTCGCCGCCGGTGGTGTTTATACCGCTATTGAAAAAATATTTCAACTCAAAGAGCCCCTGAGGGGTATGAACGTATTTATTGGTCGTGACCCTGCTGATGGTCGACTCATGCATTTGAATATCTTCGGCGACGTCACGCAAAACAAGGGGCTTGAGGTGTTCAATCCCCTGATCAAAAAAGGCGCGCTGGAATTTGACAATACTTTTGGTGACTTTGTAGATGGTGCGTTGGCGCTGGTGGATACTTTTGATTAGCCAGAGAGCGCTGCGCATCTTGTCCTGAACATATTCTCCGGTCTTTTCGTCAACCTTCTCCCCCCCGGCCAGGGCATTGCGATAAAAGGAACTGATCCGCAAATTAGGAAGACCGTCATCATTAAGAACAACAACATAATCGTCACCAACCTTGTAGACAAAAATATCGGGGGTGATGTAATGAATGTCGTCCTGAACAAAAGGCCGTCCCGGTCGTGGCTCCAGGTTGGAAATAATTTTGGCGCTTTCAAGAACCTCATCCAAGCCGACCTCCAGAGCCTTGGCGATCTGCCCGTATTTGCGATTTTCCAGCCCATCCATGTGCTCACTGAGGATTCTTTCCGCCAATGAGCCTTCCATCCCAAGCTGCTCCACCTGTTTCAGGAGGCACTCCCGAAGGTCCCGGCTGGCAACCCCGGTCGGGTCAAGATCCTGCACAAAGGTCAAAATCTTTTCTACATCCTCAAGACTGGCACCGGTCGCTTCCGCCACTTCCTCCACGGTCGATTTCAGATAGCCGTTTTCATCCAGGTTGCCGATGATTTCCCCGGCGACACGTTTTCCGTCCTCGTCGATCTGGGAAAGGTTGACCTGCCATTTAAGATGGTCCGCCAACGACGTTTTTTTGGTCAGAACATTCTCGTAGAAAGGACGCTCTTCATCGTCCTCCGAACTTTCCCCTGCAGCATAGCTCTCCTGGCTGTAATCCTCAAAATAGGTCTGCCAGTCAATGTCCTTAAGCCGGTCCCGGCCATCGGCGGGGTCAAGAAATTCTTCCTTGGCGGGAGTTTCTTCCGCAACTTCTTCGGTTTCCTTGGAAAGATCCTTTTCCTCGGGCCCTTCGCTCCCCTCCTCAAGAACCGGATTCTTTTCAAGTTCCTCGCGAACCATTTCAACAAGTTCAGCTCTGGAAAGCTGCAACAGTTTAATAGCCTGCTGCAATTGGGGAGTCATGACCAATTGTTGGCTAAGTTTCAGTTGTTGCCGGATTTCTAACGCCATTTTTTCTCTTTTTGGTTTATGTGCGGATGACGGTTTTCACCCGTAACAAAATCATAAACGGAATTTTTCTCCCAAATAAATGGCACGTGCTTCTGAACTGGCGGCGATATGCTCAGGACTGCCGGACTCCAGAATGGCCCCTTCATTAAGAATGTAAGCACGATCACAAACGTTCAGGGTCTCCCGGACATTGTGATCTGAAATAAGTATGCCAATACCCTTATCCCTGAGCTGGGAAATCGCACTTTGAATATCGATAACCGCTATCGGGTCAATCCCGGCAAAAGGTTCGTCCAGCAGGATAAATACCGGGTCCGTAGTCAGCGCCCGGGCTATTTCCAACCGCCGTCGTTCCCCGCCGGACAGCGTATAGCCGGGGGATTTAGCCACATGCTGGAGGCGAAAGTCCTTGAGTAGTTGATCTTTTTTTTCGGCAGCCGCGCCCGCCGGGACGCGCAGCGCCTCAAGGACAGCCAGCAGATTTTCCTCGGTGGTCAGCTTCCGAAACACCGAAGGCTCTTGAGCAAGATAGGAAATACCGGCTCTCGCCCGCCTGAACATGGGGAGGTTGGTGACCTCCAGGTCGTCAAGGAAGACCTGCCCCTGGTCCGCCTGAATCAGGCCGACGACCATGTAAAAGGAAGTGGTTTTTCCCGCGCCGTTGGGGCCCAGAAGACCGACGACTTCGCCCGAGCGGACCTCAAAATCGACCCCGCGCACCACTTCCCTTTTCTTATAAGCCTTATGAAGGTTTTTTGCAATCAGGTTTCGCGTCATTCTTTCCCCTTTTTGGGATAGAAAACAGCTTTGACCTGCCCCCCTTCACGGCTTTTACAAAGGCTTTTCTCCCCGTTCAGGAAAAAAACAATTTCATCCCCTTCCAGGTAGCTCTCCCCTTTGGTTACTTTGGCCGATCCGTTTAAAACAATCTTTTCCTCCTTGGCCAGAAAAAGCCCCTTGTCACCTTGGGCGGTCCGTGCCCCCTGCACAACCCGGAGACCTCCGGGAGCTACCATACGCTCGATCTCCTTGCGCTCCTTGTCATAAAAAAGAACCAGTTCCGGAGCATAGAGGGTAACATCCCCTTGTTTGGCCACCACCTCGCCGATAAACCTGACCTCTTTCAGGAGACCATCGGCCTCCAGTTGACGGGCGGTAATTTCGACGGGCTGGCCGGATGCAAAACCTTTCCCAGCACCCCCGTCGGCAGCCCAGCCAACAGCGGGAAATAAAGCCAGGATTGCCAGCAAAGGGATCGCCAGCTTAACCATGTTTTTTTTTGCCGCTTCCAACAAAATTCGCATCAACTTTCTCAAGAATTTTAAGGGACCGCTCCTTGACGATGAACCTCAACCCTCGCCCTCGCAGATCCATCCCGTCCGCTACGAAGCGGACCGGACTTTGTGTGAAAATCAGATCGTCCTTCTGAAAATATTCAAGATCATCGGAATAAAAGGTGTAACCCTGTTTACCTTTAACCACGACATGCCCGCGGACTTTCATACGTTCCCCGCCCCCGGTCAGTTCCCCCTCATCCGCAGTGAGAATCAGGTTGCCTTCCTCGCCACCGAAAAAAGTGACGCGAACCCCGTTTAAGCGGCCCTCACGGCTTCGCGAATCGAAATCAGCAGCCTCCGCCTCCAGTTTCCAGGACGCGGTTCCGTTCTCGGTGTTGGTTAGGGTTATCTTCTGGAGAGAGATATCGACCTTTTTGTTTTGTAGATCGGGGAGGATATCCGGCTCCCCTTTCCGGTAATTTAAAAAGATCGTCAAAAGTAAGGTCAGGGCAAGGCCGGTGATTAATAAAATTAATAAATTTCCAATAGTTATCTTATTTTTCATGGGCTGATAGTATAACATTCCCCTCCCACCCTGTAAAGGTGGTTGTCAGCCACCGCCCGGCGAAAGCCTTTTATACCTGATACCGCGAGGTAACCACCTTCCAGCGTCCGCCTTCTTTGAGAATATACTCACAAAATTCACGGACCGCCCCGCACCCGCCTTTTTGCCTGGAAATGTAATGAACAAAGGGCTTGATCTCCTCGCAACCATCGGGGACCGCGGCGGACAACCCGACCCGCCGCAACACCGGCAGGTCGACGAGGTCGTCGCCCATGTATGCGGTCTCCTCGTCGTGCAGTCCCAAGTCATCGAGGATCCTGCAATAAACCTCAAGCTTGTCCTTGACCCCCTGGTAAACGAGGTCTATGCCGAGTTCCTCGGCCCGGTACATGACAACCTTCGATTGTCTGCCGGTAATCAGGCCGACGCGGATTCCGGCCCGCTGCAGCAGTTTCAAGCCATGCCCGTCCTTGACATCAAAGGCCTTGGTTTCGACGCCGTTGTTGTCGACATAAATCCGGCCATCAGTCAAAACCCCGTCAACATCGAGGAGAAGAAGCTTAATCCCGGCAACTTTAGCGTTCATCAGACAATTCCCGCCTTGACCAGATCATGCATATGAATAATGCCGATGGGCACCCGGCTCTCCTCCGACTCAAAAACAAAAAGCGAGGTAATCGAATACTCTTCCATGTTGTGCAGGGCCTTGGCGGCCAGACAGCTTTTCAGGATGCGTTTGGGATTGCGGGTCATGGCTTCGGTCACCGGGCGGTTAAGGGCATCGAAGCCCTTTTCCAGAGAACGCCGCAGGTCACCATCGGTGAATACCCCGACCAGGGATCCTGTTTCGTCGACAACCCCGGTTACCCCAAGCTTTTTGTCGGTAATCTCGAAAAGCGCTTCCTTCAGGAGCGTCCCGGTTTCAACCAGGGGGATTTCCTTGCCGCAGCGCATGAAATCCTCGACCAGGGCAATCAGGCGTTTTCCCAGTGATCCTCCAGGGTGAAAAAAGGCAAAATTTTCGGCGTTGAAGCCGCGCCGCGTCAACAGGGCGACGGCCAGGGCATCTCCCATGGCCAGGGTCGCCGTAGTGCTGGCAGTAGGGGCCAATCCCAAGGGACAGGCCTCTTCTTTGACAGGGATATGGATAAAGGTGTCGGAGGCCCGCGCCAAGGTGCTTTCGGGATTACTGGTGATGGCAATGAGGGGCAGACCCATGCGCTTGATAACCGGCAGAATCCGGGTGACTTCCACGGTCTCGCCGGAATAGGAGGCGGCGATAACAACGTCCCCCTTCATGAGCATGCCAAGATCGCCATGAATCCCTTCGGCAGGATGCAGAAAAAAAGCCGGGGTTCCGGTGGAAGCCATGGTCGAGGCGATTTTTTGACAGATGAGCCCTGATTTTCCGATACCGGTGATGACGACCTTGCCGGGGCATTCCAGAATTATTTCAACGGCTTTAGTGAAATTGCCGTCCAAGCCATGGACCAGCGAGGCGACGGCATCGGCTTCAATGCGCAACACCCTTTTTGCTGCTTCGATAATATCAGTCATCTTTGCAGGCACCACCTTTGACAATCCGATCAATGGCAAGAACAACCTCCAGCCGGGCCCGCAACTCCTGAAGAGGTAAGGAGTTGGGTCCGTCACAAAGAGCTGCGGCCGGATTTTCATGAACCTCCCAGAACAGCCCGTCGATTCCAACCCCGGCCGCAGCCCGGGACAGAGCGCCGACGAAACGCCGCTCGCCTCCCGAGGAATGGCCCTGGCCCCCGGGAAGCTGAACCGAATGGGTGGCATCGAAAACCACGGGATAACCCAATCCGCGGAGAATTTCCAGGGCCCTCATATCGACCACAAGGTTGTTATAACCGAAAGTGACGCCCCGCTCGGTAAGAAGGATTTTGCGATTGCCGGTCTCCTCGAGTTTGGCGACAACATTCTTCATATCCCAAGGCGCCATGAATTGGCCCTTCTTGATGTTGATCACCCTGCCGGTACGGGCAGCCGCTACGAGCAGATCGGTTTGCCGGCAAAGAAAGGCGGGAATCTGGATAATATCAAGGACCTCGGCGGCTTTATCAATCTGAGCGATTTCATGGACATCGGAAATAACCGGAAGATTTAGCTCGGTTTTGACTTTTTTCAGAATGGCCAGACCTTTTTCCGGTCCCGGCCCCCGGAATGACCCGATAGAGCTGCGATTGGCTTTGTCGTAGGAGGCCTTGAACACCAACCCGACGTTCAAATCCACGGCAATCTTTTTAAGAACCTCGGCCGCCCTCAGGGTAGCCGCTTCGTTTTCAATAACGCAAGGACCGGCGATAAGGACGAAGGGCCTTTGGCCACCGAAAACAACCGGCCCGATGGAAATTTCAGATATCATCTTCCGTGTTCTCCCGGTTTTTCAGGCAGGCCCCGATAAAAGATTCGAATAAAGGGTGAGGCGCCATGGGGCGGGAACGGAACTCCGGATGAAACTGGCAGCCTATGAACCAGGGATGTCCCGGCAGTTCAATCATCTCAACCAGATCCTCTTCCTCGTAAATGCCGGAAATTTTCAGGCCGTTTTCGGTAAGCACATCACGGTAGGCATTGTTGAATTCGAAGCGGTGACGATGCCTTTCCGAGATACATTTCTCGCCGTAAATCCGCCGGGAAACCGTACCTTCGATAAGCGTGCAGGGATACGCCCCAAGACGCATGGTCCCGCCTTTCTTTTTGACCTGTTTCTGGCTTTCCATGAGGTTGATCACCGGGTTTCGGGCCTCTTTGCGAAATTCTGAGGAATAAGCATCCTCAAGTCCGCAGACATGGCGGGCGAACTCCACCACGGCCATCTGCATGCCGAGGCAGATCCCGAAAAACGGGAGCGGTTTTTCCCGGGCAAAGCGAATGGCGGCGACCTTGCCCTCGCTCCCCCTCTCGCCGAAACCTCCCGGCACGAGAACCCCGTCGACATCGGTAAAGTTTTCGCTCACCCCGTGCCTTTCCAGGGTTTCGGAATCGACATATTTAAGCCGCACCCGGCAGTTGTTGGCAATCCCTCCATGGGTCAGGGCCTCATTCAGGGATTTGTAACTTTCGGTCAGTTCAACGTACTTGCCGACAATGGCGATGGTAACCTCGGACTCCGGAGTCCTGACCCGCTTAACGATCCTTTCCCAGGCCGTGAGATCGGGAGCCTTGGCCCAGATATTCAAATAGTCGGCAATCCTTTCGTCCAGGCCCTGCTCATGAAACATTATAGGACATTCATAAATGCAGTCGACGTCCCGGGCTGTAATGACCGCCTCTTCGGTGACATTGCAGAAAAGGGCGATCTTCTTTTTCATGTCATGGGGAATTTCGCGATCACACCGGCACAGCAGGATATCGGGCTGGATACCGATGGCCCGCAGGTCCTTGACACTGTGCTGGGTAGGCTTGGATTTCAGTTCTCCGGCCGCGGCAATGTAGGGCACCAGGGTCAGATGAATATACAGGACGTTGTCCTGGCCCTTGTCCGCCCGGAACTGGCGGATAGCTTCGAGAAACGGAAGGGATTCGATATCCCCCACCGTCCCCCCGACCTCGACGATGGCAAGGTCGGCGCCCTTGGAGTTTTCAAGAATTTTACTTTTGATCTCATCCGTAATGTGAGGGATGACCTGCACGGTGCCACCCAGGTAAACCCCGCGCCGTTCCTTCTGAATGACGGAATCGTAAACCTGGCCGGTGGTAAAATTCGATTTGCGGCTCAGATTTGCCGTGGTGTAACGCTCGTAATGGCCGAGATCAAGATCGGTTTCGGCTCCGTCGTCAGTGACGAAAACCTCCCCGTGCTGATACGGACTCATGGTGCCCGGATCGACATTGATATAGGGGTCCATCTTCTGCATGGAAACCCGAAGCCCGCGCGCTTCCAGAAGTGCACCGATAGAAGCGGCAGCGAGTCCCTTGCCAAGGGATGAAACAACACCGCCGGTAATAAACAGATATTTGGTCTTCATTGCATCGCCTTTCCCGAACCGCAGAAAAATAAAAAAATTAAAAGCAGACCATTTCAGAGCGGCGGACATCCCGCCGCCAGACCTACTGCAGGGCCAGCATTCCCCTGACCCTCTCAAGGTCCTCGGCGGTATCAACGCCATGAGAGGCATAGGCGGTCTCAACGACCTTGATCCTGAAACCGTTCTCCAAGGCCCGCAACTGCTCAAGACTCTCGGCTATTTCGAGGGACGTTCGTGCCATGCGGGCGAAGGCGAGGAGAAAATCCCGGCGATATACATAGAGACCGACATGTTTGAAAACCGGTATCCGCGCAAGCAGGCTTTCATCACCGAGGCTGTAGTCCCGCGGCCAGGGGAGCGGCGAGCGGGAGAAGTAAAGAGCATAACCGTCCCGGTCGGTTACAACCTTGACGACGTTCGGGTTGGAAAAATCCTCAATCCGGTTCAACACCGACTTGAGAGTTCCCATCTCCAGGGAGGGGTCGTTTAGAAAAGGCTCGATCGCCTGATCGATCATGCGCGGCTCGATGAGCGGTTCATCGCCCTGAACATTGACCAGAATATCGGCATCGATCCCCTCAGCAACCTCGGCCAGCCGGTCAGTCCCGGAAGCATGGTCGGAGCGGGTCATCACGGGCCGGCCGCCAAAACCTGCCACAACTTCAAAAATGCGCCGGTCATCGGTGGCAACAATCACTTCGTCAATATGGCGGGCGCGGGCGGTCCGTTCATAAACCCACTGAATCATGGGTTTGCCGTTTATATCGGCAAGCGGTTTCCCGGGAAGACGACTCGATGCGAAGCGAGCAGGGATGACGGCCGTTATCAGCATGAAGGTCCTTCAGGATAAAAAATTTTATCGTAGAGTAAAAAAATCAAAATAGGATGTCAAGACAATCGAATCCGGGCGGTTTCGTGGTTGCGGTGAAAGGTCAAAACACGTTTTGTAATGCATAGGTTTTTCATAACCGGGATAACGAAAGAACACTCTGTTGGAGAACCTGCCCGCAAGGGAGATCCCGCGGATGAATCCCCTCAAAAAGCAGGGATGTAACGGTAAAGGAAACCGGTCAGAAAACCGAAAAGATCGAAAAAGAGCATGATGCCGACCACCATCAGCAAAATTCCGGTGGCAACCTCAAGCGCCCGGATATATTTCCGAAACCGCTGGAAAAAAGCAAGAAACCCATGAAAAAGCAGGGCCGCCACGAGAAACGGTATGCCCATTCCGGCGGAGTAGACAGTCAGCAGCAGCATGCCCTCGCCGACATTGGCGGACGAACCGGCGACCAGGGCCAGAATTGCCCCCAGAATCGGTCCGATACAGGGGGTCCAACCGGCTGCAAAGGCAATTCCGACGAGAAAGGTGCCGAGATATCCTGCTGGTTTGTGATGAAGTTGAACCCGCTTTTCCCCCAGCAGCAGACCGAAATGAAACAGTCCGCTGACGTGAATGCCGAAAAGAAAGATCAAAACACCGCCAATTTTCTGGACCCAGTAGATTCCTTCCCGCATGTAAAGCTGAAAGGAGGAGGAAAGCATCCCGGCCAGGGCCCCAAAAAAAATGAAGACCGCGGAAAACCCCAAAATAAAAGCCAGGGTGTGAAAGAAAACCAGGCGCCGCGTGTGGCGGTCACCATGGGGTTCCTGCAATTGCCCGAAGGTCAACCCGGTTATATAGGTCAGGTAGGAGGGAATGAGCGGCAGAACACAGGGAGACGCAAAAGAGAGAACGCCGGCGGAAAAAGCGATCCAAAGGGAAATATGATCGGCACCTTGAGGCACGTCAGGGTTTCCTTAAAAGGGAGCGGAGCCGTTCCAGACTCCCCTCAGCCATCCAGTCATGATATCCCAGAAATCTCTGCAGAATCCGGCCCTCTTTATCGATCAGATAGGACTGGGGAATATTAAAAACGCCATATAGTTCGCTAACCCTGTTTTCAGTATCGAGAAGGATCGGAAAGGCCAGTTCAAAACTCTCGGCAAAACTCCGGGCGCCGGCGGACCGGGTCTCGATATTCACTCCAAGTACCGTAAAATCAGGGCCTCCAAGGGTAAGGAAAAGCCGGTTCAGGGAAGGCATTTCCTGCCGGCAGGGGGGACACCAGGAAGCCCAGAAGGTCAGCAGAACCACCTTCCCGCGTTGATCGGAGAGAGTCATCGAGTTCCCCTCCAGGTCGGGCAGGCCGAAGTCGGGAGCCAGTTCATCGGAGGAACCCGGCTGAACTGCAGGAGCCGGCGGGAAGAGGGCGCCGGCCCGCACTGGGGCCGGCACCACAAGGGCCAGGAAAAACCCCAGAACCACAAGTCTTATAATTACCACGTTCTTCCTCTTCCCTTCAAAATCAGGAAAATCTTCCAACCGAACAAGCAGTCGGCCGCCATTGCGGCACATGGTTTTCAACCAGTATCATCGCCTCCTCTGTAAATGTCAAGATGATGGCTTTCCAACGCAACAATTACCAATATTAAAAACCCGAGTCCGACCCCTTCCGGTTCATTTCTCAAAATTCTCTCCTGTTGCTATAACTACCTTTTTTTCAAAACAAAACCCCAAAAGAAGGATGGCGGGCTTTTTGCAAAATAGGGGGAATACCTGCATGGCCAACAGCTTCGAGCACTTCCCAAAAAGAATGGGAAAGAAGCCATAACCGTTTGGTTTTTAATTTTTTTCCAATTCCCTTGATTCTTTAATCTGACGAAATTTTGACTTTATGTATCCGTAAAAATAATTCTTTCGATTGGCGATCAACAAAGGAGAAAAACAATGACCCGCAAAGCTGAAACACTCGATTCAAAACAAGAAGAACAGATCAAAAACGCTACGGAAAAAATCCTTCAACATCAGCAAAAGGAAACAGCCATGAGTCAGGTAAAAAACAGCGGGGGGAAATCCATCGGTGTGGATGTCGGAACCAGCAAGATCGTCCTTGCGGAGCGCCCCAACGGCAAGGCCGTGTTCTCGTCCCGGACAAACGCTTTCATTCCCATGGAATACTCGCAGTTTTCCGAGGACATTCTCAAGCAAAACCAGGTTGATTATTTCCGAATCGGAAACTCCCTGATCGTTTACGGCAATGGCGCCGAAACCTTCGCCAACATGCTCAACCAGGCGACCCGCCGCCCCATGAGCCAGGGCCTTTTGAATCCCAAGGAAGAAAATGCCATCGATATCATCCAGGCTATTCTCGAAAATCTGGTTCCGGAAGCCGAAAGCAAAGACACCCAGCTGTGCTTTTCAATTCCCAGCGTCTCCAACGGCAAAGGAACGGACATCATTTATCATGAAGCCATTCTGAAGCGCAAACTGGCCGGCAAAGGATACAAGGTTAAAAGCATCAATGAAGGCCTGGCGGTGGTCCTCTCGGAACTGGGGGAGGAAAACTTCACCGGCATGGGCATCAGCATCGGCGGGGGGATGTGCAACGTCTGTCTTGCCTACCTTTCCGTCCCCCTGATCTCCTTCAGTATCGATAAGGGAGGCGACTACATCGATGAGGCCGTTTCCTCTGTCACCAGGGAAGTCAGCACCCGGGTTCGAAAAATCAAGGAAACGCAACTCGACCTGACCCAGGAACCCCGCAATGAAATCGAGGATGCCCTGCACATTTATTACGAAGAGCTGATCACCACGCTGGTCGGCGCAATTCGGCAGAGTATCGCCAAAACCTCAAAAGCTCCCAATCTCGACCAACCCGTACCCATCGTCCTCGGCGGCGGCACGGTCCTCCCGAAAGGCTTCAGGGAGCATTTTGAAAGAGCCCTGGCCGAAGAGCCTCTGCCCCTCCAAGTCAGCGAAGTTCGCCTGGCCAAAGACCCCTTGAACGCTACGGCCAACGGTGCGCTTATTGCTGCAAGCTACGCCCATTAAAAAAAATCCTGCCAACCTGGCACCGGCCCCTTCGGACCGGTGCCAGGAACGGGAAATCACCGAAAAAAGGCCCGCAACCCGTCCAAGACCACGGGCTTCACTGGCAATTTGCTTGGCAAAGGTATTCATATCCGACGGTTTGAAACCCCGAAAAAGCGGCAAACCGGAAGTCGGCCGACAAACTCCCGGCGATGGGATTATTTATTGACTGGTTGAAAACATGATTTCATCGATACCCGCCAAATTGCCGCCGGAAAATTACCGCCGCATCATCCAGGAAATGCTGGTTATTCTCCCGGACCCGATGGACAAACTCCAGTTACTCAACCGGGTCCTGGCGGATTTTTGGCGTATTCCCGCCCCCTACCGCATCTACCCACGATGGGCTGAAATCGCCCTGCGCAGGATGGTCCTCGAACAAGCCGAACGAATCCGGCCCGGAAGCATGAAAAAGGCCCGCCAACTGATGAGGCAGGGGGTGATTTCCAGGCCGAGGCCTTTGGCCTGGAAGGTCTATCAGATGCGTCATGTGGTCCTCTCGACCCTGGCTTTATTGCTGGTCTGGAGCATGGGTTCAGCCGTGGCCGCTTTTGTTGAAATCATACACCCGGAAAGTCCTGCTGAAACCCATTTAGCCGCGACGCCGCTCTTTAAAGCCCCTGTTCCACCGCCACCCAAAGATAACCCCTTGTCCCGGGAAACGGAAAAACCCACACCTCCTTTACCTTTGGGAGAAGCCCCCCCGGAGCTTTCAAAAACCGGCGAACTCGGACCGAAGTCCGTAGAAAAAGAATTTCAAGCCTCGACCGAAAACCGTTTAAAGCCAGCCGGGCTCATTTTTTCCCTTCAGGACCAGACCGCACCGGAAATTTGTTCCCATCCCGTTGAACTTTCGGGCAACTCTGAAACCCTTGCCAAGCCCAGCACACCCCGGGAAAATCACCTCTTGGTTTCCGAGTCTGACCCGGAGACCGGAGAATTATCCGTTGTGGCCATAACCAGCCCCACCACGGAGATTGCGAAAGCGCTTGTCAAAGAATCAAGTCACACGGACCCCCTTCCGGATTATCTGGAAAAACCCATCTGGCTGGTGGAAAAAACCGGGGACACGGAAATTTTCAGCAACCGTCTTCACATCATCACGACCCACGCGGTTGACAATATACCCCGCAGTTATCTCAATTTTCCCCGCTCGGTGGTTAATGAAAAACAGGAAATTAAAACCTCGAGTCAGATTTCAGGAATCCTGTTCCATGCCTCGGAAAGCGACCTCTATCCCTTCAATCCGGAAATGAACAATTCCATTAAAAAGCATACTGCGGCGCTCATCGAATATCTAAAGCGCAACAAGAGTTACCACTATTTCATTGACCGCTTCGGGCGCATTTATCGCATCGTCCGGGAAGACCACGCGGCTTTTCATGCCGGCCGTTCCATCTGGGCGGACGACCGGTGGTATTATTTGAACCTCAATCATTCCTTCATCGGTATCTGCTTCGAGGGCCGGGATTTCGAGACCCTCGGCACCGAATCGCCAGGAAAGGGCGATACCCGACAGACTCCACTGCTGGTGCCCATGGCCGATACTTCCATCAACGACGCCCAACTCAGGTCCGGCAAAGAACTGACGGACTGGCTACGCGTCAAGTATCGCATCCACGAACATAACTGTGTCACCCATGGCCTGGTTTCCATAAACCGCCATCGCAAACTCATCGGCCATCACCTCGACCTGTCCCACAACTTCCCATTCAGACGCTTCGGACTGAAGGACAAATATCTCAGCCCCCTCCCCTCCATTGTCGACTTCGGTTTCACCTTTGACAGCTTTTTTGAGAAGATTTTTAATGGTCAACCCTGGCCCGGCGTTCAGAGTTCCGTGGCCCTGCTGAAAGAAAACGCCAGGACTCGCAGGGTCGATCCGGCCCTTTATCAGAAAAATCTTCAGGAAAAATTCGATCGCTATTACGCTATGGAAGAAGAGCTCGAAGCCCGCAATGAAGCTTTGATATTAAAAAAAGATAAACAGGCTTATACAAAAACCGCCCGAAACAACTGAGAACCACCGTTGGTTTCCCTGGTTTTTGTGGACTATCACCTCGCTGAAAATCACCGGAAACCCCTGCCATGGACCACAAACAAAAAGAGAAAACCATATTCGGCTTTCTCTCATGGCAACCCTTGAGTGTTTTTTTCACGCGCTCATTGCGGCAGAATATCACTCCCCGCTGGTTTCCAACCTGATCTGAAAGTTTCGAAACTCGACAATATCCCCAGCCAGAAGTTTCCTTCTTTTTCGATACTCCACCTCGCCGTTGACCAAAACCTGCCCCTCTGCAATAACGAACTTGGCTTCTCCTCCACTGGCCACGAGATTTTCCAGTTTCAAGAGCTTAAAAAGCTCAAGCGTTTGTTCCTGAACGCTGAACGTCCTGATTTCCATTTTTCACCCTGTGTTTTGAGTTCACTAACCCGCTAAAAAATCCGCTCGGAAGAACCTAATTAGCCTCAAGGCGCCGATTTTTTGGCCTACCCTCTCTTCTCGTCCGACGGTTTGGCCAGCAGCCTGACGTTGTCGAGGTAAATGACTTTTGGCTTCGGAAGCCGGACGGCGAAAATGCCCAAGCCGCAAATATCGCTCATATCCATCCTTCTCGTCTTCGGCGCCTTTTCAACCTCCCCGAGGTCAATCCGGATCGAGTTCCAACCATTCTGCAATGGGAAGCTTCGGTTAAATCTGTCGTCATAATACTGAACTCCAAGGGTATGCCGGCGGTCATGTATTCGGCAGGTGAGTTGAAGGGGTTCGGCAGCGGGATTGTAAATCTCAAAAGCCAGGGTCTGGTAACCTTCCCAGTTCCCGGGAAAATATTCTAGAGCAACGCCGGAAAAGGTGGCCGTATCAAGGAAAACTTTCAGGGAACAACGGCCGCTGCGAGCAACCTCGCTTACGATTTTCCTTTGGGCACCACCGGCCCAGCGGCTTTTTTCGAGGGGGGTCTCAAAGTCCGCGAGTACCGGGAAATCGCCATCGGCATTAATTTCATCGGTAAAGGCTGCGGCCAAAGGAACGGCGGCGGAGAGCAGGGCCAGGGCGACCAGCAACCTGCAAGCGTAAATCGTTTTTACAGGCCAGGCATCTTTGGCGGGATGGAAGAAGAAAAAGCTGAAAAGGGCGCCGGCAAGGTTCCTGAGCATATCCAGAAAACTACCAGTGCGGCCGAATCCCCCCTGGGCCAGCTCGATCAGCAACCCCAGTACCAGGGTGATCGCTAAAATCCAGGCCAATTGCCGGCCAAAAGATTTGGCTCGCAGAAACGGTAAAAACGAAAACAGGGAATAACCGGCCAGGGCAAAAAACAGGAGGTGGCCCAGGTCCCAAAGATACTGAAAGGAGCGGGATGACCCGTAACCCGGGCCGAAAAAGAAAAAGAACGGGAAAATGAGAAGAATCAGGGCTAGGAAAACACGCTTTTGCTTTTTCAATCAGCTGCCTCGGATGGATAAATGGGTGAGAGTTCCCAGCCACCTGCAGATTTCCCAAAAACCGGCCTTGCCATCAGCGCAAAAGCCTCATAGCCTTTTCCAGGTCCGCCCTGAGATCCTCGGTATCCTCAAGGCCGATATTCAACCGGACAATGTTTTTCCCGGTATTGCGGGACGCCCATAAGCGCCTGTATTTGCCTGCCGTCACAAGGCTTTTAAAGCCCCCCCAACTGAAACCGATGCCGAAAAGCTCGAGGGCGTTGATAAAAGACGCTATTTTTTCATCCGGGTAGTCTTTTTTAAAAGTAAACGCGAACAATCCCGAAGATCCGGAAAAATCCCTTTGCCAGAGATGGTGCTCGGGATGACCGGGCAAGGCAGGATGAAGGACTTCATCCACCAGATCGACGCTTTCCAGCCAGCGGGCAATTTCCAGGGCGGACTTCTCATGCTGTTTCAAGCGAACCGGGAGGGTTTTGAGCCCGCGCAGGGCGAGATAACAATCGTCCGGTGAGGCATAAAGCTCCATAACACGATAAAACCTCTCAAGGGTTTTCGCATGTTTTCCGTTCAGCGTCGCCGTTCCCAGCAACAGATCGGAGTGCCCGCAGATGTACTTGGTCGCCGACTGGATGGACACATCCACACCCAGCTCCAGGGGCTTGAGATACAGAGGTGTGGCCCAGGTGTTGTCCAGAACCGTGACAATCCCTTTTTCTGCGGCAGCGGCTGTGACGGCTGGGATGTCCTGAATTTCAAAGGTGTTGGAACCGGGGGATTCGAGAAAGACCAGGCGGGTTTCCGGGCGGATGAAAACCCCGATGTCGGCACTCACGGCAGGGGGTAGGATATCGACCTGGATATTGTAGCGGGACAGGACCTCTTGACAGAAACGGGCGGTCGGCCCATACACGTTGTCACAGATCAGGACATGGTCACCGCTTTTGGTAAAGGCCATAAACGTGTTGATGATGGCGCTGATGCCCGAGGGGAAGGCACGTGTCAGTTCTCCCCCTTCCAGCTCCCGGACAGCCTCTTCAAAAGCCCTCTGGGTCGGCAACCGGTCGGTGCCGTAACAGACCCCCTCGTATTTTCCGGAAGTGGCACGGACAAAATCCTCGAAACAATCGAAAAGGACGGTGGAACCGTTAAAAACAGGGGGATTGACCGTTTTTACGGGCCTCCCGTTTACTTCCGTATAAGAGTCATGCCCCTGGATCAGACAGGTGGATTTCTTCACAGCGTTTAAATCCTTTATCAGACAAAATGGAAGAACCCCTGGGAAACCCGTGCTCAGAGACCCTTTTTCCGGCCAATCAGAAGAAAGACGTTGAAATTTTCGATTGTCCCTCCGATGTCGCGGCGGATGACGAAACAGTCGCTGAACCGGACCACATCAAATCCGCCAGCTGCCGCCATTTCGGAAAGCTCCCCCCGGGAAAACCCGTCATGTCCCTCGAAATCGGGTCCGTGAAAGGAAGTTCCGCCTTTTTCCAGCTCGGCGACGGCCAGCCAGCCCCTTTCTTTGAGGAGGCCGGAAAGTGCCGCCATGGCGTTTTCAGGGCGGGGAATGTGATGGAGGGCCATCATCGTGAAAATAAAATCGAATGTTTCACCCCCCGGGTTTTTCCCTGAAGTCAGATCCAGAAGCAGGGGCGTCATGTTCTTCACGCCGCTGGAGGCTATTTTTCTTTTCAGGACGTCAACCATTCCCCGGGAATTGTCGACCAGGGTGATATGCCCCAGATCATCCTTCAGGGCGAAGCTCAACAGGCCGGTACCGCAGCCGAACTCCAAGGCCTTCATTCCAGCGTCGAGAGGAACATGACGTCGGATATCCCGGGCAACGGCGGAGGCACGCTCGACTTTTTGCGGGTCGTCGTCCCAATTTTCCGCTATCTCGTCAAAACGGTTCAATAAAATCTCTCCCTGTCCAAAACGAAGATTTTCAACAGCTGTCAAAAATAATTGCCGTCTGTCATCCTACCAATTCCCCTGTAAAAAGTCACCCGGCAGGTTTTTCAACATGGGCATTAATTTCCAGGGGCCAACGACTGTTCCCCGCCATCGGCTCCCGGGACCCGGGGCAAGGGAGTCCGGAACCAGCATGGGACGACAGGTTATATGGGTGAGTCAAGACAGCTCTTGAAATCGCCGGGGCGAAGCCATTTTCAGACAAGGGTAATAGTGGCAAAAACAGGCGGCGTAATGAAACACAAGGGAAGATCCGGGAAGGAGGGGCTGACGCGCTAAACGCATTTATCTTTCGCCTTTGTATTCAACCCCCAACAGGGTGATGTCGTCGCGGGCTTTCGACGATCCGGCATAGCTCCAAAGGGATGAAATGACATTTTTACAGGCGCTCTCCAGAGGAGTCCCCGCCAATCGACTGAGGGTTTTGTAAAGACGTTCCTCACCAAAAAAGGCGCCTTCAGCATTCTGGTGTTCGGTAATACCATCGGTATAGAAATAAATCCGATCCCCTTTTTCCAAAACAATTTCATCCTCCGGGAAAGGGGCATCGATGAGGCCGACGATGGTCCCCCGCTCTTGGAGGGGATGCACGGTTCCGTCCCGCCTGATAACCACCGGAAGAGGATGGCCGGCGTTGCTGAAACGAACCTTCCCGGTGCGCATGTCGAGCACGGCATAACAAATGGTGAAGAATTTTTCAAAGCGTTCCACGGGATATTCCCGGTTAAGGTAGTCCAGAACTTCCGATGGAGATACGATCTCATAAAAAGGGGCTTTACTCACTCGCTTCTTTACGACCTGGCTCAAATGCTGATCAAGCGCCTGGGACAGGGAAACGGTAACCATGGCGGCTGGAAAACCGTGGCCGCTGACATCGAGGATATAAACACCGAGAAAATTTTCATCCAGCCGCATAACGTTGAAGAGATCCCCCCCGACCAGACCGTTTTCACTGGGAAGGAACTGCCACCCGAAAGAAAATTCCTCAACCTTTGGGGCCTCCTGGGGAATCAGCCTCCTTTGAATGTAGGCGGCTGATTCCAAACTCCGGGCAAGCTCTTCCTCTCTTTCCTCAAGCAACAATCGAACACGGGCAAGCTCTTTGTTCAATTGAATGATCTGGTGCTCAGCGGCAATTTTGAAAGAGACATCTTCAGCAATAAAGGGAAAATTGGCCCGGGGAATTTCCCGGCAACAGGAAGGCAATGCGAGGTTTGGATCGTCGACCACCAGCATAACGGCGATCCCCTTGGCCAAGCATTGGCCGAGAAAATCCGCCAAAAGCGCTTCCGCCCCTTCACCAGTGAGAACGGGTTCGACAAAAACAAAGTCCGGCTTCTGATGGGTAAGGTTTTGAAAAGCCTCATAAAGGGTCGACGGCAGGCTCATGCGCACCCCCCGACCCTTAAACAGGGTTTTCAATTGTCGGGTTTTTTCGCCATCCTGAAAGGAGGCAAGAACCGTACTGTTGAACAGTCCGCCAGCAACCATGCTGTAATCCCAAAAAACGTCTTTTAACCCCCAACGGTCATAGACAGAATGTTCAAAGACTGTTCCAATTTATCCGCCAGAGAAACAAAAAGGGGAGAATTGTTCTCAATTCCCCCCTTTTGCCAGAGCCGCCAGGATTCATTAAAAATCAGTCAACGTTTTTTTCTTTTCTTCTCCTTGGCCAACATGAGATCAGCCAGGGTTCCCATGCCGACCGAGGCCGGTTTTTCAACATGGGCGCTCGGAATCTCCTCCTGGTCGCCACCGTCGGCGAGTAACAAGGAAACCCGCCTTTTTTCAAGGTCGATCTTCTCAACGGTGACAGTCACGTTATCCCCAGGCGCAAGGACCTCGCGGGCCGCCTTGATTTTACCCCGCTCGCCCAGACGGGAAATATGGATCAGGCCGTCTATCCCATCTTCAAGGGTGACAAAGGCCCCGAAATTGGTCAATCGCGACACCTTGCCGGAATAGGTCCCGCCTTCGACATAAACAGATCCGACCCGCGCCCATGGGTCCGGGAGGGTTTCCCGGAGGCTGAAGGAAAAACGGTTGTTTTCCCAATCACAACTCTTCACAGCCACCTTAAGCTCCTGACCAACGTGAAGAACAGCATGAATGTCTTCGACATGGCCGTAAGCGATCTCCCCTAAAGGCAGGAGCCCCTCGATGCCCCCGATATCGACAAAAGCGCCGAAGGCTTTCAGCTGGGTCACCCGCCCTTCGACTACCTGACCGGGCCTAAGGGTTTCTTTGAGTTTTTCACGCAACCTGGCGCGTTCCTCCTCGAGAACCACGCGATGGGAAACGACTATGTTGCGTCCCTGTTCGCCAAACTGGGTGATCCTGAAGGGCAGGGATTGCCCTGCCATATCCTGGCCGTCCTGAGGCCGCACACCGAGCTGGGAAAACGGGCAAAAGGCCCTCACGCTGCCCGGAAGCTTAACCTCGTAACCCCCTTTCACCTCCTTTTCGAGGCGCCCCTCTATGGGAATACGACTCCGCCACGCCTCCTCCATCTGGGCCAGGCCCGCGGCCCCCGCCCCGAGGCGGGTGGTAAACCGCAATTCCCCTCCGGCACCCGACAGGAAATAGACATCCAGGGCTTCACCGACGGCCACTCTGAGGTTCCCATCCTCGTTGCGAAGTTCCCGCGCATCGAGAACCCCCTCGCCTTTTTGGCCGACATCCAGGAAGGCCCAATCAGGACCGATCTGCAGGACGGTGGCCGAAATTTTTTGGCCCCGCTGGAGACGCTTTCCAGCCGAACCAAGGCTCTGCTCAAGAAGTTCGGCAAAATTTTCTTCCTCATTGCCATTGTTCAACTTATGGTCATTTTCTGCCATCATAACCTCAAATAATGTTTTTATGCCGTTCCGGGCTGGCAGGCCATTAACCGCCCCTAATTGGGCAGAGAAATCTTCCTGCGTTCCGGATCGGCCTGGCGGCGAAAAAAAACTGCCATGTGCCCGACAATCCCTATCAGGGCCGAAGCCGTCTCCTTTTCGAGGACCTCAGCTATCTGACTTTTTGTTTCTTTTTCCTTGAACTCCAAAAATTTAACTTTAACCAGTTCATGTATTTCAAGAGCTTCATTCAACGCCTCGAAAAGCTGGGGGGAAGGTCCTTTTTGACCGATGAAGACCAGCGGTTTTAAACCATGGGCCAGTCCCTTGAGATATCTCTTTTGAAAACCTGTCAGTTTTTCCACGAACTTTTCCCCATTGTTCAATTGAAAGCCGATTCGAAACAACTCGCCCTGAGGCTGTTCCCGCAGACCGCTAAGCTTTATCGCTATCCTATGTAAGGCCATAACCTTTTTCAAGAACTAACATGGAAATCGCCGCAAACTTGCAAAAAAAGAAACCCGGAGTTCCCGCTTCATTACACCTGACCCTCATGATTAGCATCTCAAGCAGGGCTTTTCCCCAGTTAATTCCCCGAAAATTCTGAAAATTTTCTCACAACAGTTTGACAGATCGGATGTTGGGTTTTATCCTCTCATGAAGGAGGTCATAGGCATGAAAAAACACCTCGTCCTGGTCGGCGGCGGCCACGCTCATATGACGGTAATGCTGAAGCTACAGGAGTTGGTTCAGAAGGGGAATCGCATTACCCTGGTCAGCACCTCTGCCTACCATTATTACTCAGGCATGGGTCCGGGGATGCTGTCCGGCACCTACCGGCCTCAGGATATCCGCTTTAATGTCAAGAAAATGGTGGAGGACCGCGGCGCTACCTTCGTCGAGGATCGGGTAACCCGTATCAATGCCTCCCGCCGCACCCTGCAACTGGCCTCCGGGGAAAGCCTCGACTACGACATCGCTTCATTCAACACCGGGAGCGGGGTACCGGTTGACAGGATTGCCTCGGGAAACGACGCTATTCTTCCCGTCAAGCCGATCATCAATCTTATCGAGGGGCGGCAAAAACTCCTCGCTTTGCTGGAAAACCTCTCCCCGCGAATTCTCGTTCTCGGCGGTGGGCCTGCCGGGGTTGAAATTGCCGGTAACATCTGGGGAGCCGCCCAAAACCATAAACACCAGGCTGAAATCACCCTGGTTGCCGGAAGCGGGCTGCTCAAGAACCATCCCGCCAAGGTCGGGGACATGGCAGCGTATTCATTGAAAAAACGGGGTATTCGAATTCTCCAAGGTGCCCATGTGGCCCATATGGGTCATGGAAGTGCCGAGCTTTCCAACGGCGATATCCTTGAATACGACCTGGCTTTTGCCGCCCTCGGGGTAACCCCCTCCCCTATTTTCCGTGAATCCGGGCTCCCGGTTGGCGCCGACGGAGGTCTCCTGGTCAATTCTTTTCTTCAGTCCGTTAAACATCCTGAAATTTTCGGGGGCGGCGACTGTATCTGCTTCGAAGAACGTCCCCTCCCCAAAGTCGGAGTTTACGCGGTCCGGGAAAACCCTATCCTTTTCCATAATCTCCTGTCCAGCCTGGAGGACACCCCCCTGATCGGTTTTGAGCCCCAGGGCGACTACCTGCTGATCCTCAATATGGGTGACGGCACCGGTGTTTTTCACCGCCGAAACATCATGTTTCCGGGCAAGCCCGCCTTTCTTATCAAAAATTGGATCGATCAGCGCTTCATGAAGGCCTTTCAGGTTTCCGGGGAAAGAAGCGAGCCTTAAAAATAATCATACCCTTAAAACCCCAAAAAGGAGTCAATAATTATGGGTATTCTGGATTATTTCAAACCGATTTCCAGCTGGTCTGCAGATAAGATCCGGAAATTCCTTCAGGAACACAGCCCCGAGGAATATAACCTTCTCGATGTACGCCAACCCAAGGAATACAACCGGGAACATCTGCCGGGAGCCCTTCTTATTCCCATGAGCGATCTCCCCGAAAAACTGAAAGAGTTGGATCCCGAAAAACCTACCTTCACCTACTGCGGGATCGGAGTTCGCAGCCGTGCTGCAGCATCCATGCTCAGCCATGCAGGCTTCCGCAAAGTATACAGCATGGAAGGAGGCATCAAGGCTTGGAACGGCCTGACTGCGGAAGGCGAACCTGAAATGGGCATGGCCTATTTCGAGCCGGCCCGTACCATCGAGGAGTTTATCGGATTGGCATGGCTGATCGAAAGCGCCACCCGCAGTTTTTACCTGAAAATGGCCGAGCGTTTTAAAAGCACGGAGGCCGAACCCTTTTTCAACCAGATGGGCTTTATTGAAGAACGCCACCAGGCCTTTCTCGAAGTTTTGCTGGAAAAGGTTTCAGGACGGGAAAAGGACGAAAACTTTCCGCAAGCCCTGTTGCCAAGCTTGCCGCCGGAACCGGTTATGGAAGGGGGGATCAAACTTAAAGATGCCCTCGCCTGGGCGGAAAATCACGACCTCAGTGAAGTTCTGCAAATGGCCATCAGTTTTGAATCCAACGCCTACGACCGCTACCTGCTCATGCTCCCGAAACTGGAAGACGAGGAGACCCGGGACCTGTTCCGGGTTTTGGCCGAAGAGGAGAAAGCCCACCTCAGCCATTTGAGCAATTATCTCGACAGGGTCCTGCTCCATTCCTGAGAGCGGAAACCATTCCATTACTCATTTCCAAAGTTGGCAATAAATAACGGGGAGGCCTCTGAGAGACCTCCCCGTTATTAACTCACCTATTTATCAAAAAACTGCTATTTGAGGCTCTTCAAATAACGATAAAAATCTGAATCCGTTGAAAGCACCATGCGGCTGTTATTCTGAATGGTTTTCGGATAAGCCTCCAGCGTTCTTAAAAAGGCATAAAATTCAGGATCTTTACCATAGGCTTCGGCATATATAGCGGTGGCGGATGCATCCGCTTCACCCCGGATCTGAACCGACAGACGGTAAGCATCGGACTGGATTGTTTTCAGTTCTTTCTGCATCTGACCAAGGATATCCGCCTTTTCGCCCTCTCCTTCCGAGCGGAATTCAGCGGCAACTTTTTTCCGCTCCGAAATCATCCTCTCGTAAACCCGCTGCCGGACCTGATCGACGTAATTGATTCTTTTGATCTGTACATCGATGAGATCGATACCATATTCCGGGGTATTTTCCCGTGCTCTGGCGAGAATGTCTTCAAGAATTTCCTCCCGGCCGACCAGGGAAGACTTGTCCACGGGCTTTCCTTCAATCTCTATTTCCTCCACCGCCGCATCCCCGCTCTGCAGCGAAGGCTTATAGTCTTTGCCGCGGACCAGTTCAACCAGCAGATGTCCGGAAACGGCATCCCGAACCACCGAATCGATGATGTCATCGAGACGGCTCAGCGCGCCGCTTTCCGTGCCTACGGTTTTGAAAAACTGCAATGGATCCGAAATTTTCCAGCGCGCAGTAGTGTCCAAAAAGATATACCGCTTATCCTTGGTCGGGATCTGATTGGGATCCCCATCCCACTTCAAGATGCGCCGCTCGAAACTATGAATTTCCTGAATGAAAGGAATTTTAAAATGGAGACCGGCCAAACGGACATCCCCGACCGGCCGGCCGAATTGGGTGACAATGGCCTGTTCGCCTTCGCTGACGATAAAAAATCCACCTTGGAGAAAAAGGGCCAGAATGATCAGCAAGAGAATAATGGCAGGTCTCTTCATTGTTTGACCTCCTTTTCAAACTGCCGCAGGGGGAGGAGAGGCAAGGCCCCGGCTCCTTCTTTATCCATGATATAAATTTCACTGACTTTCGGAAAGACCTGCTCCAGGGTCTCGATATAGAATCGTCTGCGCGTCACCTCGGGGGCTTTCCGGTACTCCGTCAACAGGGCCGAGAACCTTTTGGCTTCCCCCTGGGCCCGATTGATGCGCTCAACCGCATACCCCTCTGCCTCCAGAATCCGGCTTTTCGCCACCCCTCGCGCTTTTGGGACCTCGCGGTTATACTGCTCTCGTGCCTGAAAAATCAGACTCTCCTTCTGCTGTTCCGCTTCGTTTACCTCATTGAAGGCGGCCCTCACCGGTCCAGGAGGATTCACATCCTGAAATTTGACGGTAACAATGCGAACCCCGATGTCATAATCGTTGAAAGTAGCCTGGAGATCCTTCTGGATCAGGGACGCCAGGAGAGCACGGTCGGTCGTCAGAACTTCCGTCACGTTGGAATTTCCCACCACCTTGCGAACCACCGCCTCGGAAATATCACGGATCGTGGTTTGAGGTTCTTTGATCCGGAAAAGGAATTTAAAAGGATCGGCGATCTGGAATTGAACGATCCATTCCAGATCACTGACGTTCAAGTCACCGGTCAAGGTCAGGGATTCGTCGTCCAGATTTTCCTGGGAATAGGTGGTCCGAATGGACGGCACAAGGGTCCTGAAGCCGAATTCCTCCTTGAGATTTCTCCCGGTTGGGACCAGGTAGACGTCATCAATACCGAAAGGCAGTTTGAAATTCAGACCGGGCTGTGCAAAACGGCTGAACTTCCCGAAACGAAGCACGACGCCTGTTTCCTCGGTGTTGACTTTAAAAAAACTGGAGGTGCCCCCCCATAAAACCAATAACCCCACCGCTAAAGCCAGAAGCAATTTCTTCGGCGGCTTCCGGCCGCTGAAGCGGCGCGCCGCTTCAACGACCTTCTTCTCGGCGGCACTTCCCCAATCATTGTCCTCCATTTTTCCTCCTCTCGTCGTGCGAAAACGGCACGTTTCATGTATTTTCAATGGTAAACAAACCGGACTTTTAATATAGCACATTGAGTCGTACTGTCAGAAGAATTCGGTTTGTAACGAAATTTCCCCCTCCTTGGAAAAGATTCAGACCTTATGATAATATGGAAATATGCTTGAAGTTTTAAAAAGGAGCGGTTGAAATGGGGGAGAAGAAATTTTTTACCAAACAGAGGGTACTGGAAGGGAAAAAAGGCCGGATAAAACCCCCGCCTCTGTTTTTGGTTCTCATGCATAACGACGATTATACAACCATGGATTTTGTTGTCGAAGTCCTGTTGCGGGTTTTTTCCAAGCCTTTGCCGGAAGCCAACCGCATCATGTTGAATATTCATAATAAAGGGGTGGGTTTCTGCGGCACCTACCCTTTCGAAATTGCAGAAACAAAGGTGGCTCAGGTTCACTCCATGGCAAAGGAGGCCGGCTTTCCACTCCACTGCAGTTTAAAGGAAACATAAACCATGTTATTCAGTCCGGAAGTCCAGGAAACCTTTTCGAAAGCTATTCATGAGGCCCAAAAACGACGTCATGAATATCTGACCTCGGAGCATATCCTGTACGCCATCTCCTGCCACCAGTCCGGCCAAATCATCATCAATGCTTGTGGCGGCAATCCGTTTCATCTCCAGAAGCTGCTCGAAGATTTTTTCGAAACCCATCTTTCTGGTATCGAGGGGGAGGACAGTTCCATTCCCGAACAGACCATCGGTCTTCAACGAATCCTTCAGCGGACCATTCTTCATTATCAGTCCTCGGAAAAAAAGGAAATCACCATCGGTGACATTCTCCAGGCCATTCTCGAGGAAAAGAATTCCCACTCGGCCTATTTTCTCGGTCAGTTGGGAATCACCCGGCTCGACGTCCTTAATTTTATTTCCCACGGCATAAGTAAAACCCCGGAACACATCGAGGAAGACAGCCCGGATTTCTCCGATGAAGAGAAACCGAAGACCATTGAAGCACCGGTCAAAACAGATCCCCTGCAGCAATTTGCCGTCAATCTCATCGAACGGGCTCAGTCAGGCAAAATCGATCCCCTGATCAGCCGCCGTGCGGAATTGGAAAGAACCATCCAGGTACTTTGCCGACGGAGCAAAAACAACCCCATCCTGGTCGGCAATCCCGGGGTCGGGAAAACCGCCCTGGCCGAGGGCCTGGCTAGAAAAATTTATTTCCGTGAAGTTCCAAGCCTCCTGAATGATTTTGAAATGTTCTCCCTCGACATGGGGGCACTCCTTGCCGGAACCAAATACCGTGGAGATTTTGAAGAGCGCCTCAAGGCCGTCATCACCAAGCTCCAGGACAAGGAGCAGGTCATCCTTTTCATTGACGAGATTCACACCATCGTAGGAGCGGGAGCGGTCAGCGGCGGCTCCGTTGACGCCGCCAACATTCTCAAACCGGTTCTGGCATCCGGACATGTACGCTGTATCGGCGCCACCACCTACGAGGAATACAAAAACCTTTTCGAAAAGGACCGGGCTCTGTCGCGACGCTTTCAGAAAATCGACGTCCCCGAACCGAGCGTGGAGGAAACCTTCAACATCCTTCAGGGACTCAAGTCCTTTTACCAGAAACACCACCAAATCCGGTACCGCAAAGAAGCCCTGCAAGCGGCGGCCGAACTCTCTTCGCGGTTCATCAATTACCGCTTTCTGCCGGACAAGGCCATAGATGTCATCGATGAGGCCGGAGCCTACGCCCGGATCCACCACCCGGAGAAAAAAACCATCGTTGTCGGCGATATCGAGGCCGTCGTCTCACGTATTGCCCGCATTCCCATGCGCAGCATTTCCGCCACGGAAAGAAAACGCCTGAAAACTTTGGGCAGGGACCTCAAACGCAATATTTTCGGTCAGGATCAAGCCATCGAGGCCCTCAGTCAGTCGGTCATCAGGGCGCGGGCCGGACTCGGGCATCCCGAAAAGCCCATCGGCTCGTTTCTTTTTACCGGCCCGACCGGGGTCGGGAAAACCGAGGTGGCCCGCCAGATGGCGGAACATATGGGGGTCCAGTTTCTACGTTTCGATATGAGCGAATACATGGAGAAGCATTCCGTAGCCCGTCTCATCGGCTCCCCCCCCGGCTATGTAGGCTTCGACCAGGGCGGCCTGCTGACCGATGCCATCCAGAAAAACCCCCATGCCGTGCTTCTCATGGATGAAATTGAAAAGGCTCATCCTGACCTGTTCAATATCCTTCTTCAGGTCATGGATCATGCCAGTCTCACCGACAATAATGGCAAAAAAGCCGACTTTCGAAATGTAATCCTGATCATGACCAGCAACGTCGGAGCACGGAATATGAGCATCAAGCCGATCGGTTTCGGCGAAGTCCCGCCTCGCCAACCGCGCCAGGCCGTTGTAAAGGTCTTTTCCCCCGAATTCCGAAACCGCCTTGACGCGGTTATTTCCTTCAACGCACTTTCCGAAGTCACGATGGGAAAAATTGTCAACAAGTTCCTGGCTGAGCTTGAAGAGCGCCTGGCGGCCAAAGACGTGACGCTGCAAGTATCCGAGCAGGCTCGTAAACACATCGCCAAAAACGGTTTCGATCCGATTTTCGGAGCCCGACCCCTGGGGCGCTATATCCAGACCGCCATCAGCGATATCATCGCCTCGGAAATTCTTTTTGGAGCCCTGAAAAAAGGCGGACAAATCAGCATCCACCTCGAAAAGGGGAAATTGACCTTTGATTTCACGACCTGATCCGGGCCTTCGAATTTATCCCGGCGTAATGCTTCATGCCTGTTTTTCGGCTTACAAATGAGCTGATTTTCCCACCGCCGGAACTCGCCGACCCTGACGGACTTCTTGCTGTTGGCGGTGACCTATCCTGTGAAAGGCTGCTTCTTGCCTATTCCATGGGAATTTTCCCATGGTATGATCAACCGCCTATCCTCTGGTGGTCCCCTAATCCCCGTTTCATTCTTGAATTGGAAGAACTGTCCATTTCCCGCCGCCTTGCCAGAACCCTGCGCAAGAAAGATTTCGAAGTTACCTTTGACCAGGCATTTGAAGAAGTCATCACCGGTTGTGCCCTGACCCCCAGAAAAATAGGCTCCGGCACCTGGATTACGCCGGAAATGAGGGAGGCTTATGTCAGGCTTTTCAAGCTGGGATTTGCCCACTCAGTGGAATGCCGAAGGGAGGGAGTTCTGGCGGGGGGTATCTACGGAGTCTGTCTTGGCCGCTGTTTTTTCGGCGAGTCCATGTTCCACAGGGAAACGGACGCCTCCAAAGCGGCCATGGTTCAACTGGTCGAATATCTGAAAAAACGAGATTTCGAGCTTTTTGACTGTCAAATAGCCAACGACCACCTGCGGTCCCTGGGTGCAAAAGAAATCAGCCGGGAAGAGTTTTTCAGGCGCCTGCGAAAAGGGGGGGTTTACCCAAGCGCTTCTCCCCTTCCCTCAAATTTCAAAAAAAAGCCGGAAGGTTATCGACCTGTCCGGCTTCCTGAAGAATTTTGAAAAATTACTCTTTGGGTTGGCTCAGGAGTCAACTTCCCGGCCGAAATTGGTGAACTCGCCAATGTTGCTGAACTCCCGCCAGGCCAAAAATTCATTTGGCGCATTTACAAAACTATAGAGATTTTCCACCAGAATAAAATGTTTTTCTTCCTCAGCGGAAATTTTTGCCAGGACCTTTTTAACCTCCGGTTTTTTTGCCCGTTCCGCAGCACTTCGGTAAAGCCTCGAGCTGTCCGCCTCAACACTCATGGCATATCGGTAGGCATCGGAAAGATCGTCACTTTCAAAAAAGGAGGGCCTTTCCTCCACCAGTCTTTTAAAAAGATCATCAGCTTCGGTCAAGAGCGCTGAATCCCTCATGGGCCAGTCCCCAACCCCCCGGATCAGGGCAGCAACAGCCTGGCAATGTTTCTCCTCATCGGCCGCCAGCTGGAGAAAAATCTTTTTTAACCCTGGAGATTCCGACTTTTCGCTCAACCTTTTGTAAAAGGATTCAATTTCCCTTTCCAAAGCGATAGCCAGATTGAAGATATACATACCCCCCCCATTTTAAGTTTTCGAAAAGAAAAATCCCCAGGCCTTGACGAAAAGCCTTCAAGTATAGCCAAAATTTAATTGCTGATAAAATCAACGGCGCTACGCGTCATGCTCTCCAAATCGGATTGTGAAAATGCTTCCACGTAGGCGCGAACAACGGGTTCCGTACCGGATTCCCGGAAAAGCATCCACGTCCCATCTTCAAAGACCAGCTTGGTGCCATCAACCCGAATGACATCCTTAATTATTTTTCCACCGACACCGGTGGGCAAAGAGGCCAATTTTTCAGCACAACTCTTTTTCAGGGCATGGGTCAAGCGGATATTTTCCCGGTGCGTGCAGTATGTACCCACCTTTCCGTAAAGATCCTGCAACAGTCCGGAGACGGACTTCCCGTCGACGGCAACCATCTCGGCAACAAGAAGGCAGGCGAGAATACCGTCCTTTTCAGGCACATGACCCCGTATGGTCAAACCCGCACTTTCTTCGCCACCGATCAGTATCCGGCCGTCGCGGATATATTCGGCAATATATTTGAAACCGACAGGGGTTTCGAAGACTTTGGCGCCATGCGCCCCAGCCACTGCATCAAGGAAATGCGAGGTGGCTACCGACCTGGCCGCATCCCCACCCTGTTTGCACCTGCGCAAGAGATAGTCAAACAGCAGGGCAAGAATGTAATTCGGCTCGATAAAAGTACCATCATAGTCAACTATGCCGTAACGATCGGCATCTCCATCCGTAGCCAGCCCAAGCCCCAGGCTCGCATCATTTTTAAGGACGGCAATAAAATCTTTCATGAACCGGGCTGCAGGGTCGGGAGGATTGCCTCCGAAATTGGGATCTCGATGGTTGTTAATGGTAATGATATCGGCACCCGCTAAACGCAAAAAACGATCGATATACCCTGCTCCGGCACCGTAGAGAGGGTTGACCGCGATCTTAAGGCCGGATTTGACTATGGCATCGACATCGACCAGTTCATGAAGCCGTTTAAAATAGGCCTGGCGGGGATCTACTTTTTCGACCAGACCCTTTTTCATCGCATCGTCAAGAGTCATTGCCGGCGGGGGAGTCCCTCTTTGAATACCCTGAATACGCTTCTCAATCTCGCGCGTCGTTTCAGGCAGGGCAGGCCCCGCCCAGTCCGAAGAAAACTTGATGCCGTTGTATTCGGGAGGGTTGTGGCTTGCGGTAAAGTTTATGGCACCGGCCGTTTTTCGCTGGAGCGTTTCAAACGCAATAACCGGTGTAGGGGTTGCCTGAGAGCAAAGAAAACTCCTTATGCCGTTAGCGGCCATCACCCCGGTCGCTTCCTGAGCAACCTCGTCACCTAAAAAACGGCTGTCATAACCAATAAGTATCCCCTTATCGGCCTGTCCGCTCTCTTTAATCATTTCCGCGATGGCCTGAATGACCATCCGCACATTATCGAAAGTGAACCCTTTGCCGATAACGTCACGCCAGCCCGAGGTACCGAATGTAATAGGAATCATATGGACACTCCAGAAAACCCAACCCCCCCAAATTCCGGAAAAGAACCGGAAAATTTGGAGAAGTTAAACCATGCGCTGAATCATGGCATTTTTCACCAGCTAAATTTTTTAGCCGACTGGGTCTGCGACGGACACGCCACTACCTTTTCGAAGGTCCGAAAAAACATTCGAAGGCGCCGGCCATTTAAAAAGACGAGTTTTTCGAACGAGAGTTCTATTCCCTGCTGCTGTACAAACGGAATGAACCGTCGGTGGAAGTAATGGATGAAATGGCGTGCTTATATACCAGAATATCTCCATCCCCCTCAATGAGAAGACAGAAATTATCAAAGGACTTGATATAGCCTTCAAGCCTTTCTCCGGACATCATAACAACGACGACGTGAACCCGTTCCTTCCGCGCCTGATTTAAATATTGATCCTGAATGTTAAAAGGGGTCTTGGCCATATCTGCTCCTTATTTCATTTCTTTCATTAAAATAAAATTTTCAATCAATGCCAAAATTCTATCAAACTCTTTTAAGGATTCAAGCCAGGTCACTGATTTATCCTTGCCGAACCAGGTCATCTGTCGCTTGGCGTAATGTCGGGTCTCCCGTTGGATGGATTCAGTCATCTCATTTGCACCGATGCCCCCTTCCAGGAAAGCGATACATTCCCGGTACCCAATGGCCTGCATGGCTTTTAATGCCGGGGAGCAGCCTTTTTTCAAAAGCCCCTCAGTCTCTTCAATCAAGCCTTTGCGAAGCATGTTTTCAACCCGCCGGTCTATGCGTCTATACAGGTCCTCACGCCCTACCCGGATACCGAGTTTGAGGGTCCGAAAGCCGCCCTGGCGGAATCCGTGTTCGGCCTGAATATCGGACAGCCGCTTGCCGGTTTGGGCAAATACCTCCAATCCCCGGATGATTCGAATCAGGTCTTTAGGGAAGAGCCTGGCCGCCAGGGGCGGGTCGACTTCCTTTAGGGCCTGATGAAGGGTCCCCTCTCCACCTTCCTTTTCGAGCCTTTTTAATTTTTCCCGATATTCGGCATGCCCTGAGGGAGCTGCCAGCAGCCCTTCCGTCAGGACCTTAATGTAAAGCCCGGTACCACCCACGAGCAAAGGTAATTTTTGGCGGCAATGGATATCGTGAACGGCCTTCTTTCCCATTTCTTCGAAATCGGCAGCGGAAAAACTTTCATGGGGGTCGACAATATCGATAAGATGATGCACCACTGCCTGAAGCTCAAAAGGCTCAGGTTTGGCGGTGCCGATATCCATGCCACGGTAAACCTGCCGCGAATCCGCCGAAACAACCTCCAGGTCAAAATACCCGGCCAGCCTGACCGCCAGTTCGGTTTTTCCGGAGGCCGTCGCCCCGAGGATCACAATAAGAGGAACCGACTCTGAATTCGCTTGGGACACCGTCATGGCCTGTGAAACAATTTTTCAACGTCGCGAAGGGAGAAACGTACCACGGCGGGCCGGCCGTGCGGGCAGTGACTGCTGAAATCGATGCTGTCCAGTTCCCGCAAAAGATTTTTCATCTCGGCTGCCGACAGGGCCTGATTTGCACGAATCATGGAATGACAGGCCATGGTAATAAGCGTCTTTTCGACTTCCTGGGCCAGGGACCGGCTTTTCCTCCGCTCGGAGAGGTCCACCATGATTTCCTTCAGAACCTGTTCCGCCCGCCCGGGATCGAGAATGGCAGGCACGCTCCTGAGAATGAATGTTTTCCCACCATAAGGCTCGAGTCCGAAGCCGAAACCGAGGAATGCTTCGAGGTTCTCTTCCAAAACGGCTGCCTCCTGAAATCCGAATTCCAGGGTTTTGGGAAAAAGCAGTTCCTGAACCTCGATGCGGCCTTGATGAAATTGAGCCTTCAGACGTTCAAAACCGATGCGCTCATGGGCGGCGTGCTGGTCAATAAGAACCAGTTCCTCCCGGGACCGACAGACGATATAGCTGTTATGGAACTGGCCCAGCACCTCAAGAGCCGAGAAATATCCGGATAGTTTAATATCGCAGCCATCCGCATCAAATGGGAAAACCTCCGTGGCCCTTTCCTTGTCCGGAACGGGTGTCCGAAATGACCGCGAAGAGGCCTCGGAAACAATAAGGGTCTCCTCCTCAGTCGCGCCGACGGACCTATTGTGGCGGTATTGAGGAGCCATTTCCGGCCGGCGGCCGGCGGTTTCAAGCGGCGGCGTTGCTTTTTCGGAAGGGGAAAAGCGGCTTCCGGCCAGGATTGAAGGTTCCTCTTTTTGAGGTTTTTGATTGCGCAGAACAGCCTGGATACTATCGGCAATGAAGTCATGAACCAGTCCCTGGCGACTGAAACGCACCTCACGTTTGGTCGGGTGAACATTGACATCAACAAGATCCGGCTCAATCTCGAGAAAAAGAATGACCACAGGAAATTGATTCCGTGGCAAAAGATTGCGGTAACCTTCCATAACCGCATGCTGGAAAAGACGATCCCGGACAAAACGCCGGTTGACGAAGGAATGAATCCCTGAAGCGGATTTGCGTTGGAGGTCCGGCAAGCCAAGGAAACCGGAAACCTGCATGCCATCCGCTGCAAATTTTTCGAATGGCACCAGAAGACGGAATACCTCCTTCCCCAGAAGGCCGATCACCCTGTCGGCCAGGCTGTGGTGCCGGAAAAGATTGATTACCGGGCGCCGGTTATTTTCCAGGCTGATCTGAACCTGAGGAAAGGAAAGAGCTATTTTTGAAACAAAATCGGCAATATGACCAAACTCGGTCGTTTCGCTCTTAAGAAACTTCTTGCGGGCGGGTGTATTGAAAAAAAGATTGCGTACCTCCATGACGGTGCCCGGAGGAATTCCGGCAGCGGCGGCATTCCTGACCTTTCCCCCTTCGACATGGAGTTCAAAACCTTCTGTCCCCCCGGCCGTGCGGCTGGCAAGTCGCATCCGCGAGACAGCCGCAATGGAGGGGATCGCTTCACCCCGAAAACCAAGGGTCGTCAAATGAAACAAATCATCAGCCGTGGTGATTTTGCTGGTGGCGTGGCGTTCGAGGCACAGGAAAAGGTCTTCGCGGCTCATCCCTGCGCCATTGTCCTCAACCCGGATGAGGGACCTGCCGCCTTTTTCAACCACAATACGGATTACGGTGGCACCGGCATCGAGGGAGTTTTCCACCAGTTCCTTGACAACGGAAAGAGGTCTTTCAACCACTTCCCCCGCAGCAATCTGGTTGCAAAGGCTTTCAGACAGAATCTGGATTGTTGGAGGCATTTCGGACCGTTTTAGGCCGGAAAGGGATCGACCCTCTAAATCTGCCGGCGACATCATCAAATAGGTGAATTTTTGATGATTCTAATTCTTTTGCTCCAGGCGGTCCAATAAATTTTCGATTTCGTTAAGATCGGGGAATTTTTCCGAGGAGGTGTTTTTAACCGAAGGTTGCTGCAATAGCCCGAGGTCTCCAGCAACACTGTGCACAATTTTAAAAGAAACCTGGTCCACTCTGCGCATGAAAGCCTCAAACAGAGAGTTGTCACAGAGGGTGTTGATCAAGCGCGGCAGCCCCCCGGAATAACGATGGATGGCGGTTAGAGCTTCCGGTGAAAAAAACAATTTTTGGGCACCTGCTACCTGAAGGCGGTGCTTGATATAGGTTGCCGTGGTTTCGGAGGTGAATGACCGCATATGGCATTTGACAGCCACCCTTTGGGCCAGAGGTTCATCCAGACGCAAACAATCGGAAATGTCCGGGAGGCCGAAGAAGATGATATTCAGCAATTTTTTTCCGGGGATCTCCAGATTGAGAAGTCCCCTGAATTCCTCCATCAGCTCACGGCTCTGAAGCATTTGCGCTTCATCGATTAAAACGACCGCCCGCCGTCCTTGACGATCAATCTTAATCAACCTCTCGTACAACTGCTTTAGAAGTATAAGGCGGTCGTTGGCCGGTTCCTCTACGCCCAATTGAATGGCAATACGGGTCAATATCCATTCCGTGGTAATGCCGGAATGAACCATGACGAGAAGCGAGGACTCATATTTTTCTTCGGGAAGGCTGTCAAGGAGATGGCGGGCAAGTGTTGTTTTCCCGATACCCACCCCACCGACAAGAACGCCAAGGCCTTTGTTGGAATCTATACAAAAAAGCAGCTTTGCAAGAGCCTCGCTCTGCTGTTTGCTCTTGAAATAAAACCTGGTGTCGGGGGCGTTGGAAAACGGCTCCAGGCGCAATCCGAAATAATCGACATAGCTCATTATTTAATACCCGCCTTCATCCTGAACCTAAACGTAGGAAACCCTGTTTTTGCGACCGTTGGCCGTCAGCGCCTCATCTTCCTCAGCCGAGGAATGCTGGAAATCACCCCCTGTGCCCAGGCTTTCCTGAAGCTTCTTTACCCGTTCGCCCACATCCCGATAAAAAGGATCCAGGTTTAATACAAAGTGAAACTTGTCCAGCGCCTCAGTGGACTTTCCCTGATCCAAATAAAGAAGGCCCATTTCAAAATTGAGAACAAGGCAATCGTCGTCGCTTACATCTTCAGCCAGGGCTTCGGCATAAACATTTTCGGCTTCTTCAAAAGAGCCCTTCTGAACCAGGCAACCGGCAATCAGAGTAATGCAGTCGACATATCTCACCGGGTCTTTTTTAGCTTGTTCAAACTCAGATATAGCTTCGGAAAACTGACCCATTTCCTTGTAAGCGATGCCAAGATTGAAATGAGATTCGGTATCCTCGTGGCTGATTACCGTCTTGACCCCTTTCTGCGAATCTGCCATCAGGACATCCAGGAAAAAATCGTCTTCGCTCTGCTGTGAGAAGATATCGATGCCCAGGCTTTCTCCGGCCGTCGAGCCCCCTCTTAAAGCATTTCCGCTTTCGGCAATGGAGACAGATTCGGCTCTTTTTTTCTCGATCAGGGTCAGTTTGTTATGGGCATCCTTAAAATCGGGCTTGGCATCCAGAATTTTTTGGCAAACCCTTGCAGCCTCGTCAAACAGCCCTTGACGAAGATAGAAATCCGCCTCTTCTAGCTCGGCATGGGGGTCCGGAGCAGCTTGAGCCCCTTCGATATCCGACAGTTCATCGGAGAGGTCAAACTCAAAGAAACTTTCTTCAAATTCAACGGCCGCATCGGTGGATGGGTTTTCGACTTTTTCAAGGGAAATTTCCGAAACGTTCCCGGCAATCGCTGCAACTTCATCGGCCGGCGATTTATTGGGGGCCGGCGAAAGGTTGAAGGAATCCGCATCGCCAGACATTTCAAGGATAAATTCTTCCTCATCCAAGGTAATGGATCCGGGATCCTCTTCCACCAGATCATCAGCGCCAAGCAGAACCTCCGCGGGAGGGCTTTCCTGGTCACTGCCGGCCTGGCTGTCCTGAAAAGAAAAATCGCCTGTTAGAGCCGTATCCAAATCATCTTTATCGGTGGGCCGGGAAAAACTTCCAAAGTCAACCCCTTGCGAATAGTCTGTGCTGTCTTTGATAATGTCTCTTAAAGTCGAGAAAACCTCTTCGTTCTTGGCCGCCCCATGGAATTCCTCGGCCAACCTTTCATAAAGGTCCTGAAGTTCAGAGACGCGGTTTTGAAGCCGAAAGGCCTCCTCACATTTTCTCAGAATGGCTACGGCCCCGGTCGGGTCCCCTGCCGCAACACAGGCATGTACACATTTTTGACAAAGATCCAGATCCTCGGGGGACTGATTGAGCAACTCGGTGAGAACGACTTGGTATTTTGGCGGGTTTTTTGATTTTTCATAGCCACTGGCGAGAGCCTTAAGAAGCTTGGCATTCTGCGGCTCTTTCAAACGCAGTTTTTCCAGGGCCGCAATCCCTTCATCGGGATTTTCCTGGCCGAGAAGCCATTCGGCGGCAGCCAATTCAATGGCAAACTCCTCGGGGAAAAGAGATAAATAAAAATCAAAAAATTTCCCGAAGGCAGGATGATCCCCGCTGTTTTTCAGAAGGGTATAAATGAGATCGAGTTCTTTTTTAGCATCTTCTTTTGCGTCCAGCCGGTAAGAATACTCCGCGACTTTCATCCGGACCGGGATGTTTTTAGGCTCAAGCTTGGCGATCTTTTTTAGCACCCAATGGGTTTCCGATATCATCTCCTGCTTTTGGTAATGTTCTGCAAGATGCTTGTATTCAGACAAGGCATTACCAATAAGCCCCTGCTGCTCATTTAATTCGCCGAGCTGTTTGTGAAGTTCCTTTTTATCCGGCGCCAGTTTTAAAATCTGTTTAAATACAGCGATCGCTTTTAAGGAAAAATTATTATCCAGGTAAAACTTCGCGACATCTTCATAGGTCTCAACCGCTTTATTACGGCTTCCTTCCTGGGCATATAATTCTGCAATTTTCAAGCGACACCTGGAGTCCTTGGGATCAATCTTGACGATTTTTTCAAGGACACCGATGGCCTTCGAGATTCGTCCTTTTTCCAAATATTTCTGGACTGATACGAGCAATTTTTCTTTATTGGCCAATGTATTCACTCCGATTCAAAAAGAAGTTTCGGTATTTTGTCAAATGAGTCAATTTTTTGGCTTTTGTTGCAATTGCCTCTTGAAGTGATCACTTTCAGTCCCTGGACAAGATTGTGATTATCACACTTCAGATTGCCCTTTACCAAAAGCTGTTCTCCTTGCCACAACAAATAACAAGTATTTCCATAACAAAGCCTGCCGCTTAAATTGCAAATTCTAATCCAATTAGGTGAGTCCTTTGGGAGGGTAATTTCAAAAGAGAGGGAAGCGGCAGGTCTTTACTTCTTGAAAGTGGGTATTAAAAAAGGGAAAGGCGCAGAATTCAAGGATATCAAATAATTTTTTGTCAAAGCCCGGAATTACCGGTGGGCAAAACCCCTTCAGATCTTTTTCAGCAAGGAAATTTCTTTTTGGGACAGGGCACGATATTGTCCGGGCTTCAGGTCACCTATTTCAAAAAAAGCGAAACGGATCCGCTTCAAACGACTGACGGAATGACCAAGGGCTTCCAACATGCGCCTCACCTGGCGGTTACGTCCTTCATGGAGGGTGATTTCCAGCCAGGTATGGCCTGCTGAAAACCTGACATTGTCAACTTTTGCGGGAGCAGTCATACCATCATCAAGAAGAATTCCCGCCCTGATCTTTTCCAGGCTTTCCTCGCTGACCTTGCCTCGTGCCCTGGCCAGATAGGTCTTTTCAACCTTGAAGCGGGGGTGGGCCAGTTGATTACAAAGATTACCATCATCGGTCAGGAGGATCAGGCCTTCGGTATTGAGGTCCAGGCGGCCGACGGTAAAAAGCCGGGCGGGAATTCCCCGGACCAGTTCATAAATCAAGGGCCGCTTCCCGGGGTCCGACCAGGAGCAAAGGTAACCTGCAGGTTTGTTCAAAAGAATATAATGATGCCCGGCACGTAACTGAAGGGGCTTTCCCCGCACCGTAATTCTCTGCCGGAAGGGATCGGCCTTGTCCCCCAGCGAGGCCACGACACCATCCACGGCAACCTCTCCGGCGGCAATCCACCTTTCCGCTTCCCGCCTGGACCCAATACCGGCGGAGGCGATTATTTTTTGAAGCCGGTCCTTCATTCCATACCGAAAAGCGTTTTAAAAAGCTGCTTATTTTTCACTAAAAAGTTGGTCGATCTGCTTCAAATCCGGAAGTTCCTCCAGATTCCGCAAACCGAACACCTCCAGAAAAACATCCGTTGTGGCATAGAGCAGTGGCCGGCCGGGCGCTTCCTTTTTACCGGCAATCCTTATCAGCTTTTTCTCCAAAAGATTCTTCAGCGTGCCGCCGCAATCAACCCCGCGAATCTGCTCAACGGAAGCCCGGGTAAGCGGCTGCCGATAAGCAATAATCGCCAGAATTTCCAGAGCAGCGGAAGAGAGTCTCAGGGGTCTTGCCTTCTGCAGCTTTTTGATCCAGAAGGCCAGCTCCGGCCGAGTGCGGAATTGAAAGCCATCCGCAACCTCGGCCAGAAAAAAGCCATGAGAGGGGCTTTTCCCGAATTTCTTCTGAATACGGCCTACAATTTCCGCCGCCCGAGGAACGCCTAGGTCGATCAGGGCAGCTATCTGACCCAGCTTAAGAGGTTTTTCAGAGGCAAAAATCAGGGCCTCGACAACCGCAGTTAGTTCCGTGGTATCCACGCTTCTCCAATGGAATTTTCAAGTGATACGGACTATTTCAATAGGTCCGAACTGAACCTTTTGCATGAAGCTGATACGACGCACTCTGACCAGTTCCAAAATGGCCAAAAATGTGACAATAATCTGGTAAGGCGAAGGCCGCTCGGGAAAAAGTTGCGTGACCTCAACAATCTCCTTCACGGCCAGAAGCAGGCATATTTCCTCGATCCGCTGGGAAACGCTCAGGGTCTCGACTGCAACCTGATGGAAGGCTTCTTCGTCACATTTCCCCCATAGTTCGCGACATACCCTCATAAGTTCAAAAAGACCGACATCGGAAAAATCCCACTCGTCATCCACCGGATCTTCGGGATGCTTGACCGGGTTGACGAACATGTCCCGCCCGAGAAGGGAACAATTTCCCAGAGTTTCGGCCGCCTTTTTGAAAAATTCATACTCCTTGAGCCTTAAAACCAGATCTTCGCCGGGATCGGCTTCCTCCTCCTCAGACTCTTCCCCTTCTTTCAGGTCAGGCAGAAGCATGCGGGACTTGATATGAATAAGGGTCGCAGCCATGACCAGAAACTCCCCGACAATTTCCAGGTTGAGATTTTTCATTTCGTCAATGGCAGCCAGATATTCGTCGGTCACCCGGGAAATGGCAATACTGCAGATATCCATCTTGTTTTTTTTGATCAGATGGAGAAGCAGATCGAGGGGACCCTCGAAATTATCAAGATGGACCTGAAAAACCACGCTTTCCTCATTCAGGAGGATATAAAAAGAAAATGAATGACCCGTTCGACAATAAAAATTTGCGGGCCCGCCAGCAGGCCGACAATTTTGTAGACAACTGGGATCAAAACCTTGGGCCAAAAACCGGTAAACAGGATCAGAACAATGATAAGCGGAAAACCGAGAGGTTCAAAACGGGAAAACCAGGCGCTCTGCCTTGCCGGAAGGAAACCGGTCAGGATGCGTCCTCCGTCAAGCGGTGGAATTGGCAGCAAATTTAAAACCGCCAGCACCACATTGATAAAAAGACTGAAAGCGGCCATCAGCGCCAGAGGTTTCAGCACCATAAAAAGAATATGATGGTCCGGGGAAAAATGCTGTGAAAGCAAGGCAATACCCCGCAGCAGAAGGGCCGACAGGAAAGCCAGAAAAATATTTGCAAGCGGTCCGGCAGCCGACACCAGAATCATGTCGCGTTTGGGGGAGTTGAGATTCTGGACATTGACCGGAACGGGTTTGGCCCAGCCGAACCCCAAAAACAGCACGGCAAGGGTCCCGATGGGATCAAGATGCTTGAAGGGATTCAGGGTCAGCCGTCCCAACAGCCTGGCGGTCGGATCCCCACACTGCTGCGCCATCAGGCCATGAGAGATTTCGTGGGCCATGACCGCCAGCAGAGCCGGAATCAGCATGATGGATATTTTGGCCAAAATACTTTCCATCACCATCGCCCCCCGTCAGAAGGATCGGCCTGAAGCAGGCCCGACCTTTCAGGCCCTTTTATTAAAAGTTTTTTCCACAAATTCGATTTCATCCTCTTTGCTTTCCAGTTCGCCATCGAGACGGGCTTCGAGCACCGCCCGCAATATTTTCTGGTAACCCGGCCCTGGCTCATACCCGAGTGTTTTCAAATCGCGACCGTTAACAATCGGTGTTATGGAACGCAAATGTGAAAAATAGTGGGAAATGCCTTTGCGGATATCCTCCATCCTGGAACTGGCCATGCCATAAACAAGAATTTCCGAGGAGAAAGCCTGCAGCAGAAAATAAACTTCGCTGTGACGGAGCATATTCCCGGCTGCAAGGCGCCGCTCCATGAGGTAATAAACATGATGAAAAGCAGTCCTCTCCTGAAGGAAGAGCTTACGATAAAGCCGGGGAATGGTAAAGCGCGAACATATTCCTTCAACGGCATCTTCATCCAGCTGCAGTATCAGACAGAGAAAATAGACCGCCCAGCGGCGCAGCTTTTCTTCAAGGTAAAGGAACTCAAACCAGTGAATGGCTTTGACGGCCTCTTCAAAAACAGCGCAAAAGCGTTCATTGAGGACCAGACCCGGATGAATGAATTTAAGCAGATCAAAACCGGCCATGCGCCGCAGGGAGGATAAGGGATCCTCTTCTTTTAAAATTATTTTCAATTCGTTAAATACCCGCTGGCCGCTGACTTTTTGCAGAAAACCGGTTCGGACAGCACTCCGCAGCAAGGATTCGGTGTGCTTGCCGATCTGAAAACCGAGCCGTTGCTCAAGCCGGATAGCCCGAAAAATACGGGTAGGATCCTCAACGAAGCTGAGGTTATGCAGAACCCGGATAGCCTTGTCACGAAGATCACGCTGGCCACCGAAAAAATCGATAAGCTCGCCGAAACGCGAGCGGTTGAGGGAAATGGCCAGGGCGTTGATGGTAAAATCCCGACGATATAGATCGATCTTGATTGAGGCGTTTTCAACTTGGGGCAAAGCGCCGGGTTCAAGATAATATTCGAGCCGTGCAGAAGCCACGTCGACCTTGAAGCCATCGGGGAAAATAATAACCGCTGTCCCGAATTTGGAATGTGAGCGAATCCGGCACTGGTGACGGCAGGCAAATTCCTCGGCAAATGCGATTCCATCGCCGTCGACAACAATGTCAAGATCGAGGTTTTTCTTGCGCAAGAGCAGATCGCGCACAAAGCCACCAACCACGAAAACGGGGACCTTAAGCGAATCACCCGCCTCTCCGAAACTTTCCAGGAGGTTGGCCAGTGATTCAGAAAGCTGCTGCCGGATCAGACGGGAAACCTGTTTTTTATTATAAATAAGGCCGCCGCCGTTACGATTCAAAAGGCCACTGCCGAAAGCCGGCTCGGAACCGGTAACCATATGGCGGAGAAAATCGGTCCGGGTCAGGGCACCGACAAGCTTTCCGTTGTCAATCACCGGGAAAAATCGCTGCCCCCCCTCCAAAATTGACTCCTGCAGACTCTTGACGGGTGTATCCGGCCTGACCTCGACAAACTCTCCGGTCATATAATCGCTGACCGGAACCTTGGCCAAGCCATGAAAAAGGGCCTTATCGAGGAGTTGACGGGAAACTACGCCGACTACCTTATCGTTTTCCAATACCGGCATGGCATTGAGGTTGTAGCGATCGAGAAGGTTCCGGACCTTCTCGAGGGGTTGATCCTTATCCACGGTTTTAACGGGTGATGACATGATATCCCGAACCACATGGGAACGTTTGACATATTTCTGAAAGACGCGGGGAAGCCGCTCCAGGACCTGGATGAGAGTCAGGTCACGCACCGTGGCCGAAGCAGCATAACTGTGACCGCCGCCACCGAAATCCGCCAATATCTTGCCGAAATGGACCTCTGGAATGCGGGACCGCCCAACCATGAAAATACGATCTTCGACACGCACCACCAGTAACAATGCATTGAGATTTTCCATGTCTTTCAGTTTGTGGGCGAGAACCGCAATATCACCCACATAATGCTCCACCGACGCGTGAGCCAGGGATATTTCAACCCCATCAATATTGACAACCGTCCGGGAGCGGATCAAACGGTGCAGGAGAGCGACCTGATCGCCGGTCATTTCCCGGGAAAGAAAATCTGAAACCGTGTTAAGGCTCGCACCGTTGACAAGAAAAAAAGCAGCGGCCTGAAAATCCTTCTCGGTAGTGGAAATCGATAGCAGGTTGCCGGTGTCTTCATAGAGGCCGAGCATCATCATGGTCGCCTCATCGGCCGTCGGAACGATACCCCGCTCCTGAAACAGGCGCGCAAAAATAGTGACCGTGGCGCCCACGGGCTCGATATACTCGACGCTTCCCTGCAGGTCGACAGGGCCGTCAAGATGGTGGTCGTAAATGTGAATATCGACCCCGTCCCGCTTGGCTGCTTCTTCAAAAGGGCCGATTCTGGAGCTCTGACGGACGTCGACCAGGATCAGCCGGGTGACCTGCTCGAAATCGACATCCCGGATGCGCTCGAAATTGAAGGAATAAAGCGCACTCTTAAGGAAGAACTCGCGCAGACTTTTTTCCTGGGAACCCGCAAAAACCAAGCGCGCATCGGGATAGATCCTGCGCGCCGCAATCATCGCTCCCAGGCAGTCGAAATCAGCATTGATATGGGTGGTGATAACGTCCATCGCTCCCCAAAAGAATGAAACGGCGGATAAATGAAAAAATCAGAAACGTAAACTTCCGATCAACTCGCGGATATCCCGGATATCCTCCTCGATGCAGAATGCCTCCAACCCCTCGACCAGTTGTACCATGGTACCGGGATTGACAAAATTGGCCGACCCGACCTGAACTGCAGAGGCACCGGCAATGAGAAATTCGAGAGCATCCTCGACTTCGACAATCCCACCGATACCGATAACCGGCACGCTCACGGCCTGGACGACCTGATAAACCATGCGCACTGCCACCGGCCGGATAGCAGGCCCGGACAAACCGCCTGTCACATTGGCCAGCCGGGGAGAACGCCGGCGGACATCAATACTCATGCCCGTCAGGGTGTTGATACAGCTCAGGGCATCCGCCCCGGCCTCGACCGCCGCTCTGGCCACAACGGTAATGTCCGTAATGTTAGGGGTCAATTTTACGATCAGGGGTCTGGAAAAATTTTTCCGGACTAAAGCGACCACTTCGGCTGCGGCTTTTGGATCGGTGCCGAAAACAATTCCTCCCTGTTTGACATTGGGGCAGGAGATGTTGAGTTCTGCCGCAGCCACCTCAGGAACCTCAGAAAGTTTTCTTGCCACCTCCCCGTACTCCTCAAGGGTGTTGCCGAAAAAATTGGCAATAACGGGAGTATTTATCGATCTCAAAAAAGGGAGTTTGTCCCGGACAAAGCCATCGACCCCGACATTCTGCAATCCCACGGCGTTGAGCATGCCGGCGGGCGTTTCGGCAATCCTGGGTGTCGGATTACCGGTTTTCGGTTTGAGAGACAGGCCCTTTGTGACAATCGCCCCGATCTTTTCCAAATCAACCAATTCGGCAAATTCCTCACCGTACCCGAAGGTACCTGAGGCCGGCATCACCGGGTTGCGCAAGCTCAGGCCGCCGATATCGACGGCCAGATTCGGTTTCCAGGACTCGCCAGGTTGTTGCGAAACACCACTCACGACATTTATCCCCTTTGATATGCGTTTTTCAGCCAAGCTGCTGCCAATCGAGGTCCACATCCCGAAACACAGGACCGTTTTTGCAGACCGTCAGCAATCTAGGTTCGGCTTCGGAATGCCCCGCCCCTTTCACCATGCACCCCAGGCAGGCCCCCACCCCGCAGGCCATCAAAGCTTCCAAGGAAACCTGAAGAGGAACCTGAAAACTCCTGCAAATGCGTTGAACCGCGACAATCATCGGCATCGGCCCGCATGCGGCTACGGCGGAAGGGGCATCCCCGGCCAGGGTCTCGGTCAAAACCTCAGTCACCAGCCCTTTCTCGCCCAGGGTACCGTCATCGGTGGAGACATAGGTCTCGATTCCCAACCGCTCAAAATCGGTTACCGCAAGAATATCGTCGCGGTTGCGCCCGCCGAGAAGAAGTCGGACCTTTTTTGTCCCGGCACAGGCCTTTCCGAGCATGTAAAGCGGCGCAACCCCGATTCCACCGGCCACCAAAAGAAGATCATCACCAATGCTTTCAAGGTCAAAGCCGTTCCCCAGAGGTCCGAGAACGGCAATCCGGTCTCCAGCCTTTAATGAACCGAGGATTTCGGTGCCTCGGCCCACCACCTTGAAAACGATTTCAAGATACTCCCGGGGCGCCAGGCCGTCACTTTCCGGAGGAAGAAATCCGACCCGGAAAACGCAGAAGGGTCGCCGCAGAAAAGGATCGTTAAGCTGCCTGACCTTAACCATGACGAACTGACCGGGTTTGACTTCCTTCCCAAAGCCGGGCGCCAGCATTTTCATCCGGAAATAGCCGCTGGAAATTTCCTGGTTGTCGATAATGGTGGTGTGTATATCTTTCAAAAAAACTCCTTTAGAACCCGTTCCAGGCTTGATATTTTTAAAGTAAATTCTCTGGTTTTCAATATATCGATTCTTGATTTTGATTTTTTTTAGAACTTCATTTCCAGAATAAGGGCGTCCTCACCATCGGAATAATATCCTTTCCGGCAGCCGCCAGGATGAAACCCAAAAGAATGGTACAAGGCAATAGCCGCCTGGTTACCCTTGCGGACCTCCAAAAAAGCCTTTTCGGCCTTTTTCTCCACGCCGTCCGCCAGGGCGGCCTGGAGAAGCAGACGGGCAACCCCCAACCGACGGAAACGAGGCGCCGTTACCAGGTTGAGAATATTTAATTCATCTAATAAAATATGATAACAGATATAGCCGAGCACCTCATCCCCGTGCCAGAGAACATTGACGGTGGAACAGGGGTTGCCCAGCTCAGCGCGGAATGAACTCTCCGACCACGGCCGCGGTTGTGAGGATTTTTCGACCTTCAGGATGGCCGCCAGGTCCGCCGCCGTCAGAGGACGAATGTCTTGAAACGTGAATGCCGGAGGGGTTCTGTCCGGGCCTCCACACCAAGAATTTTCACCCATCAGGAATTTTTCATGTGAAGGAGAGGTTTTCTTAATAAAATCGAATAGGTGTAGATTTTTCATGGAATTCGAAGTTCACTATAATTCAAGCGCCTCGAGCTGTAAAGAGTTTACCGGAATTAATCATTCAGGTACCAAATGAGTTTATGGTTGACATTGTTTTTCAGGCTTGTTTTGATAGTTCACCTTTCATTCTTTTAACCACAGGAGCTTAAATTGTCGTCCGGGGAAAAACTCAATTATAAAAATGCCGGCGTGGACATCGACGCCGGCAATCGCTTTGTCCAGATGATCAAGCCGCTGGTAAAAACCACTTTCCGTCCCGAAGTCCATACCGATATCGGCGGCTTTGGCGGGCTCTTTTCCCTGAATGCGGGCAAATATGAAAATCCCGTCCTGGTCTCCTCGACGGACGGGGTCGGCACCAAGCTCAAGATTGCTTTTCTTTTGGACAAGCACGACACCATCGGCATCGACCTGGTCGCCATGTGCGTCAATGACATTATCGTCCAGGGGGCAGAACCCCTGTTTTTTCTCGATTATCTCGCCACTGCCAAGCTGTCCCCGGAAAAATCCTATGAGATAATCAAGGGAATCACGGACGGCTGCAAACAGGCCGGCTGTGCCCTGATCGGCGGGGAGACCGCCGAATTGCCGGATATGTACGCTCCGAATGAATACGATCTGGCAGGCTTCGCCGTAGGCGTTGTCGACTCTGGAAGGATTGTCGACGGTTCCTCCATCCGGGTCGGCGACACCGTTATCGGGCTGGCCTCCAGCGGCCTCCATTCCAACGGCTACTCCCTGGCACGCAAGGTTCTGCTTGAAAAAATGGCCCTTCCCCTGGATAAAACCCCTGCCGTACTGGATAAATCCGTTGGCGAGGAACTGCTCCTCCCCACCCGCATCTACGTCCGCACCGTTCTGAACCTGCTCAGGGATTTCAATATCAAAGGGATGGCCCACATCACCGGCGGCGGTCTGCTGGAAAACATACCCCGCATCCTGCCGAAAAACTGTCTGGCCAACCTCTCGAAAAACAGCTGGGAAATCCCGCCGGTTTTCAATCTCATCCGCCAGGGGGGCAATATCGACGAGGCTGAGATGTTCCGCACCTTCAACTGCGGTATCGGTATGGCCCTGATTGTCCCGCAGGAGGAGACCGACGATATCCTGACTCGCCTTGAGGGACTGGGCGAAAGAGCCTTTCCGCTAGGCGACATCCGGCCCAGAAAAAACTCCGAGGAACAGGTCATTATCGACGGATAAAAACTTTCCTGGCTTATTTTTCGTGAAAAAGGTCATGCCAAAAATACTTCGCCTTGCGGTCCTGGTTTCCGGTGCCGGCACCAACCTCCAGGCTATTATCGATGCCTGCCGAAGCGGTTCGCTGGCGGCGGAAATCGCCGTGGTGATCACTAACAAGGCCGACGCGGGAGCTGTCGCCCGCTGCCGAAAAGCTCATATCCCCTGGCACTTCGTCGATCACCGGGTTTACCCAAACCGTGAGGAGTTTGACCGCAAGGTGATTGAGATCCTGCGCGAAGCCAACGTCGGACTTATCCTCATGGCCGGGTTCATGCGAATTCTCACTGAGGCCTTCATCGACTGCTTTCCTCTTGCCATCATGAATATTCATCCGTCCCTGCTGCCGGCGTTTCCGGGGCTTCATGCCGCCCGCCAGGCGTTGGATTACGGTTCCCGTTTCAGCGGTTGCACGGTCCATTTCGTGGACAAGGGGGTGGATAGCGGGCCGATCATTCTTCAGGCCGTCGTGCCGGTTTTGGAGGATGACAGCGAAAAAACCCTCCAGGCCCGGATCAGGGCGGAGGAACACAGGATTTATCCCGAGGCGGTCCGTCTTTTTGCTGAAAAGCGTTTACTGGTTGAGGGTCGAAAGGTCCGCATTCTTCCGCCCCGCCCCTGATCGAGAACTCCGGTTGCCATCAAGGAGATGAACTATCCTTACCTGCCCCGGCTTGAGCCATGCCAAAAACCATTCTTGTCAGCGCCTGTCTGATCGGCCTTCGAACCCGTTACGACGGCCAGGCCAAATCAGATCCGCAGATCCTGGACTTTTTTGCCCGCCGGCGAATTGTACCCATTCCGGTCTGCCCGGAACAGTTGGCCGGACTTGAGACCCCTCGCCTCAAAACCTTCTTTACCCACGGGGACGGCAGAGCAGTCCTGAATGGCTGGGGGGAGCTACGTAACAGTTCCGGCAGACTAATGAACGAGGCGTTTTTGCGCGGTGCCGAGGAAACTCTGAAAATGGCGCGACTGACCGGCTGCAAGATGGCTCTCCTCAAGGAGCGCAGTCCCAGCTGCGGTGTTCACCACATTTATTTGAGGGACGTTGTTGTGCCCGGGTGTGGGGTAACAACCGCCCTTCTGAATCAAAAAGGACTGAAAATTTTCAGTGAAGAAAACCTGGAGGAGTTGATAAGTGAGTTAAGCAAGGGAACGATATCCGATTGATTTAGAACGTTTTTATATTAAAATTAAGGCAACCGTTAAAGCTCTCGAATAGATTTTCTTTTATACGGAAAAAGACTTGAATAAATCCCGGAGTTGTGGCATAAATTCGCACTTGTGTATTATTTCCCAGGAGGTTCCGGAATGTCCCGAGTATGTGAAGTTTGCGGAAAAAAATCGATGACGGGCAACAACATCAGTCATGCCCACAATAAGACTAGAAAGACCTGGATGCCCAATCTCCAGAAAATGAAAACCGTCGAGGGTGGCTCGATCCGTTCCATTACCGTCTGTACCCGTTGCATCCGTAGCGGCGCAGTGACCAAACCGGTTAAATAGACCGAATCTCACCAGCCTCTCCCGAGCGGAAAACCGTGCCGACCATTCGGGCAGGTGAATGTCTTTTGTAATCGCGGCATTCACCTGTCCTGCGATCGGCAACCTCCAACCAACCTCCACCCTTCAGAGCAAACCGAATCAGTATCAGCCCCGGACACGCTCCACCTTAAACACGTCCTTGACTCTTTTCACGCTGTTGATTACCTGATTCAGATGCTCCAAGTCCTTGACTTCAATTTCAAAGAGATTGATCCCCTGGTCACCTTTCCTTGAAGAAACCTGGGCACTCAAGATGTTGGCTTCGCTGTCGGTGATGGCGGTTGTGATACCGGCCAGTATCCCTTTGCGGTCATAACAGAAAACCCGAATGCTGACCGATCGGCTTCCGCTTTCACCTTCATCCCATTCGACCTCCACGTAGCGCTCCGGGTCGTCCTCCAGAATATGGGGGCAGTCCGCCGTGTGAACGGTGATTCCTCTACCCCTGGTGATAAAACCCACCACGGGGTCGCCCTGAACCGGGTTACAGCATTTGGCAAACCGGAACATGATGTCATCCACGCCGTGAATTTTTATTCCGGAAGAGGCCCTCTCCCGGGGGACACCCTCTCCTTCCTTCCCAGCGGGCTCCGGCTCCTTCCTCTCCTGCTGGGGGACGATGCGGCTGACAACCTGCCCAAGCGATAGCTTTCCATAGCCAAGCGATGCCAGAAGATCATCGGTTTCCTTAAAACCCAGGTCTGAAACCGCCGTCTGAGCTGCGTTCCCAGCCAAGGTTTTTTTGAGGGCCAGGCCGTACTTTCGCAACTCTTTTTCAAGGAGTTCCCGGCCAAGTTCGATACTTTTCCCGCGTTGCTCGGTTTTGATCCACTGGCGGATTTTATTGCGGGCCTTGGAGGTCTTGACAAAGGCCAGCCAGTCCTTACTGGGTGACTGGTTGGAGGAAGTAATAATCTCCACGATATTGCCGTTGTTCAGCTCCGTCCGTAAAGGCACAAGTTTGCCGTTCACTTTAGCCCCGGAACAATGGGAGCCCAGCTCGGAATGAATGCTGAAGGCAAAATCTATGGGCGTGGAACCACGCGGCAGTTCTTTGACCTCGCCACCCGGTGTGAAAACATAAACCGAGTCGGAAAGCAGGTCGAGCTTGACACTCCGCATGAATTCCCTGGAGTCTTTCAGCTCCTGCTGCCATTCAAGCAGCTGGCGAAGCCAGGCAAATTGCCGATCGTCCTTGCCCTGGAACGAAGCGCTGCCGGCACCTTCCTTGTACTTCCAATGGGCCGCAATTCCTTCCTCGGCCACCCGGTGCATCTCCTCGGTGCGGATCTGCACTTCCATGCGCTCCCCGTAAGGTCCGATCACCGTGGTATGCAGTGATTGGTACATATTGGCTTTGGGCATGGCAATGTAGTCCTTGAAGCGGCCGGGAATGGGCTTCCAGGTGGAGTGAATGATACCCAGGACGGCATAGCAATCGCTGACCTTGGGAACAATAACCCGGAAGGCGGCTAAATCGTAAACCTGATCAAGATCGATCCCCTGGCGCTCCATCTTATCGTAAACGGAATAAAGGTGTTTGGCGCGCCCTGAAACGGTCCCTTCCATGCCATGTTCCGTCAGTTTTAACTCGATTTTTTTCTTGGCTTCCTCGATATATTCGTCTCGCTGAACTCTTCGCTGGTTGATTTTGGCAGCCAGATCATAATAGACCTCCGGCTCAAGAAAACGGAAAGAGCCGTCCTCAAGTTCACTCTTGATCCAGCTGATGCCGAGACGGTTGGCAAGAGGAGCATAAATATCGTGAGTTTCCTGGGCAACCTGAAGTTGGATTTTCCGGGGCTGCTGATCCAGGGTCCGCATGGAGTCCAGACGGTCGGCCAGTTTAACGATGACCACCCGGATATCCCTGGCCGTTGCCAGAAGCATTTTTCGAAAATTCTCCGCCTGCCTTTCCTCGGTGTTGTGAAAAGTCATCCTGCCGATCTGGGCGACCCCCTCCACCAGTTCAGCGATTTCAGCTCCGAACAAAGATTTCAAGGTATCCTTGGAGATCAGGCTTTGTTCCAACGTATCGTGAAGAAGACCCGTAATCACGGTATCAACATCCATCCGGAGTTGGGTCAGAATAAAGGCAACCTGCAGAGAATGTTTGAGGTAGGGCTCACCTTCAAAAGCCTCTTGTCCTTTGTGCGCTTTGGCGCACAACACATAGGCCCTTTGAAGCTCATCCAGGCTCACGTCCGGATGATAGGAGCGAATTTTTTCTAGGATGTCGTTGAAGCGGATCATGACACATCAGGCCTTAATAACCATTTACACATGCAGGGCACAAAAGCCTGGAAGATGAGTACGAAAAAAACGGTCTGGAAGTTTTCGCCAGCCCGGCCAGAAAGCCGAAAGGAAAAGCAACAACCTCCAGACCGTCAGAAAGAGCTATTTGGCCCCCGGAACCTTAAAGTCAATCTGCCCCGTTGCCACTTCGCGCAGGGCAAGGACCACTTTTTTATTTCCGGCCTTGTTTTCGATGAGGGTCTCTCCCCCTTTATAAAGCTGCTTGGTCCTCTTGGCAGCGACCATAACCAAAAGAAAGCGGTTAGGTATGACTTTCAGGCAGTCTTCAACGGTAACTCTTGCCATTTGTCCTCCGAAAATGTTGAGAATGGGCGTTAATAGCCCGTTATGTAATTATCTTCCAGAAACTGATTTTACGTCATTTTCTTCAAATGAATTGCTCTAACAAACCGGATCTCTTAAAAGACCTGCAGTCTTCAGCCAGCTTAATGGCTTTCAGTTCCTCGAGAGCAATGGAAAAATCGTCATTGACAATAATATAATCATACCAGGATGCTTCGGCAATCTCACGCCGGGCATTTTCAATCCGCTTGCTGATGACGTCGTTAGAATCTGTTTTTCGCCCCAACAGACGTTTTTTCAACTCCTCCAGGCTCGGGGGCAAGATAAAAATAAAAACCCCTTCACCATAGTTTTCCTTCAATTGCGCAGCCCCCTGGCAATCAATATCCAGAAGGAGATCCTCGCCCCGCTCACAGGCTGAATCAAGTGTTTCTTTCGCCGTACCATAGTAATTCCCATGAACGATTGCCCACTCGGCAAAAGCACTGCCGGATACCATCTCCTGAAACTTCTCAAAAGTCACGAAGAAGTAGTCGACACCGTTAACTTCCCCAATCCTGGCCGGCCGGGTGGTGTAGGAAACAGACAGGGAGAGTCCCGGAGAAAAATCCAGAAGCCCCTTGCAAAGGGAGGTTTTCCCGGCCCCTGAAGGCGCAGAAACGACAAACAGGGTTCCTTGGGTCCGCGACCGGAAAATTGTCTTTCCTTTGCTTAAGGGGTTTTTGTTTTCCAATCCATTTCCCATAGCGGATCATTGCGCAAGAAAAAAACCTGACTTTTTTCTAAGAATGCTCCTTTTTAGCATGAAACAAAGGGATTCACACGATATTCTGAATCTGCTCGCGAATTTTTTCCAATTCGGCCTTAATGGCCACCACCTTTTCACTTAACAGCGCGTCGTTCCCTTTGGAACCCATGGTGTTGGTCTCACGAACCAGTTCCTGGACCAGGAAATCCATCTGGCGACCGGCCGGTTCTTCCTCAAGCAATTTTTCGAATTGCTGTAAATGACTTTTAAACCGGGTTATTTCTTCACTGATGTCGCATCGGTCAGCATAAATGGCCACTTCCTGGGCAATACGCTGCGGATCGGGAAGATTGTCCAATTCCAGCGAACGCAGCCGGTTGGTCAGCTTTTCCTTCCATTCAACGGGAACAATGGCTGCACGTTTTTCAATAATGGCCAAGTTGCTGATCAGGATGGTAAGCCGTTCCTTCAAATCCGCCTGGATTGCCTCGCCTTCCACGGCACGCATAGCCTGAACGGAAGCAATCGCTTCATCCAAAGCCTTCTCGGTGGAGCAGGCCAACTCCTCCTGGGGAATTTCCATACGGTCGACAGTTATCACATCCTTCTGTGCCGCCAAAAAGGAAAGGGAAATTTCTCCGGACACATCCAGATCACCCTTCATCTGGCTGAATATCTCCAGGTACTTTCTGGCCAGAACCGGATTCCAGCCAGGCAGGCTATCCCCTCCCCCTGCTACATCCTGGTTGATGAAAACATCAATTTTGCCGCGCAAAAGTCCTTCATTGAGGCGCTTTTTTATCTTGTTTTCCAGAAAAAGCAAGGTCCGCGGGGCCTTAATGCCGACATCGCAAAAACGATGATTGAGCGACCGTACTTCTACGCTGACCACATACTCTCCGCAACGGACGGACCCCTTGCCATAACCGGTCATGCTTTTTATCATTGCTGGCTCCTGTCTCAGGAAATCGATCCCTCTCAAAGTGATTCATTGTAATGACTTTCCCGATTATTGCAACAAATACCGCTTGAAATTGACACTGTTGACAACCGCCGCGGTTATAATTTATTGATTTTTTCCCGTGCCTGATCAATGATAGGAAAAAAGTTTTAAGCAGGAGCCTGCCATGCACGAAATGTCCCTGGCGGTGGCATTAATGGACGAAATCACGGCCATAGCCGCTCAGCACCAGGTTGAAAAAGTCCAGGAAGTCGAACTTCACATCGGAGTACTCAAACAGGTCATTCCCGAAGTAATGCAGGAAGCCTTCAGGGCGGCAAGCGCCGGGACACAGGCTGATGGGGCACATTTAAAGATGGTCGCCATTGAGGCCCAAGCCGCATGTCGGACCTGCCGGAACATCTTCAGCCCGGCGTCCGACAACTTTCTATGCCCTGCCTGCGGCCAGGGATTAATCGATATTCTTCAGGGCGAAGAATTCATACTTCAGTCCCTGACCTGCGCCACATAAAAAAAGAAGGAGCCGATTCAAACATGAAAATCAACGTTGTGAAAAATGTTTTGGCCGCCAACGATCTGGTCGCCACGGAAAATCGCCAAGTTTTCAGTAAAGCAGGAATACTTGCGGTCAATATAATCAGTTCGCCCGGCAGCGGCAAAACCACCCTGTTGGAAAAAACCATTCCAGCCCTGGCCCCCGAACACCCTTCTATCGTCGTTGTCGGTGATCTTCAGACAACCCGTGACGCAGAAAGGGTTGCGGATAAAGCCATTCAGGTTACTCAAATCAACACCGGCATGAGTTGTCATCTTTACGCCAACCAGATTGCGGAAAGTCTGCCAAAACTCGACTTAAAAAAGGCCGGCTATCTATTTATTGAAAACGTCGGAAACCTGGTCTGTCCCGGCGAGTTCGATCTTGGAGAAAACATCAAGGTTGTCCTTCTCAGCATTCCTGAAGGGGACGACAAAGTAGCTAAATATCCGACCGTCTTCAGGGTTGCTGATATCGTCCTTCTGACCAAGTTCGATCTTCTGAGCTCTTCTCATTACAACCTGCAACGCGTATACGAGGATCTGAAAAAACTGAACCCTTCCGTAAAGGTGGTTGAACTGTCGACCATAACCGGCCAAGGCATGGAAGAATGGCTGGAATGGCTCAAAACTCAAAGGCAACAAAGTGTTGGAGCCCAGGCCAGGTTTGTCACCGAATAAACCATAAAAATATTTTCAGCAAGGGGGTTCGAACAAAATTTTTTAATCCCCGTTGGATAGGGCTTGGAAGCCGGTTTGACTCATTATATATAATTATTTGTTTTATAATGTTTTTACAAATTCTCGCCTAAAGGCCCGACTCCGTATCACAAATTTTTGTTTTGTAGCACACACTTAGGGCGTGCCCTTTACTTATCAGTTACTTTTTTATTACTTGACATTTTGACTAAAATTAAAGAACATTGCGCTTTAAAAAGCACTATTTAGGCGAAAGTGCGTTAATAAGTATTATCTAGGGCTGTTTCATTGGGTTTGGTATTTGGTTTTAACTGCAACACAAACAAATTGGATTAGGGGTATTATCTATGAGTAAGAACCTCGAAGGAACAATCAGGAAAATCTGTGAAGAGTGCGGTAATGACCGTACGCGGATGATGGACATTGTCAGGGCTGTGCAGGCGAAGTTCGGTGGAGTGTCCAGCGAAGCGACCGACCTGATCGCCAGCTTGACCAAGGTTCATCGGGTTGAAGTTGAAAGTGTGGTGTCCTTTTATGCTTTCCTTTCCGAAAAACCTAAGGGGAATGTGGTTATCCGCCTCTGCAACGACGTTGTCGACAAGATGCACGGTGTTGATGAGATTGCAAAAATCTTCTCAGAAGAACTCGGCATCGGCTTTGGTGAAACCTCCGCCGACGGTTATTTTACTTTGGAATGGGCGCCCTGCATCGGACTATGCGACCAGGCACCTGCTGCTCTGTTCAACGACGTCATGGTAACCAACCTCACCGTTGAAAAAGCCAAAGACGTCATGCAGAAGATAAAAGGCAATCCTGACCCGACAAAACTGCCGGCAGCATACGGTCTTGGCGACGGCAACAATGCCAATCCTCTCGTTCAGTCTATGGTCACCAACTGCATCAAAAAAACCGGCGAAGTTCTCCTCTGTGACGTTCCCGCCGATGCCGGTCTTAAAAAAGCCCTTGAAAAAACGCCTGAAGAAGTCATTGCTGAAGTGGAAACCAGCAAAGTGCGCGGTCGCGGCGGCGCAGGATTCCCCACCGGCCTGAAATGGAAGTTTACCCGCGGCTCTGCCGGCAAAGAAAAATATGTTCTCTGCAACGCCGACGAAGGCGAGCCCGGCACTTTCAAGGATCGCGTGCTGCTGACGGAACGGGCCGGCCTTCTGTTTGAAGGGATGACCATTGCCGGCTACGCCGTTGGCGCAGAAAACGGCATCCTTTACCTGCGTGGTGAGTATGCCTATCTGCGGGCCTACCTGGAAGATGTCCTGCAGAAGCGCAGAACTGCCGGCCTCCTCGGCAACAACATCCTCGGTAAGAATTTTAACTTCGATATCCGTATCCAAATGGGTGCCGGAGCTTACATCTGTGGTGAGGAATCCTCACTCATCAGTTCCTGCGAAGGTCTGCGTGGCGACCCCAAAAACCGGCCGCCTTTCCCGCCTCAGCAGGGTTATCTGAAAAAACCCACTACCGTCAACAACGTCGAAACTTTCTGCTCCGTCTCCCGTATTCTCGATCAAGGCGGCGCATGGTACGCAGGTATCGGTTCCCAGGGCAGCAGCGGCACCAAATTGCTGAGCATCTCCGGCGACTGCAAGGCTCCCGGCGTTTACGAATATCCCTTCGGCGTTAAGATCAGCACCATCCTTCAGGATGTTGGTGCCGAAAATACCCAAGCCGTTCTGGTAGCCGGGCCTTCAGGCCAGATCATCGCCAGCGATTCCTTCGAAAGAACTATCTGTTACGACGATCTCGCCACCGGTGGCGCCATTGTCATCTACAATCAGGACCGCGATCTGCTCAAGATCGCTCACGAGTACATGGAATTCTTCGTTGAAGAAAGCTGCGGTTACTGTACTCCCTGCCGGGTCGGCAATGTCCTGGTCATGAAAGCCCTGGAAAAAATCATGGCTGGCAAAGGCGAGCCGAGCGATCTCGAATACCTGGAAAAACTTGGTGACACCATCAAAAAGACCAGTCGTTGCGGCTTGGGTCAGACCTCTCCAAACCCTGTGCTGACCACCCTTAAAAATTTCCGTGCCCTTTACGAGTCTCTGGTTAAGCCTGCCGAAGACGGACTCCAGCCCGATTTCGATATCAAGGCTGCCGTTAGCCAAGCAGAAGCCCTTGCCGGACGTAGTTCAGTTATTTACTAAGAGGAAAAGGATCGACAATGAGCGAGACAATTACCTTTACCATTGATGGCGTAGAAGTCAAAGGACAAGCGGGTCAGACCATTATGCAGGCAGCTGATACGGCCGGCATCTACATCCCCCGTCTGTGCTTTCTTGAAGGTTCCATTCCCCATGGCAGCTGCCGCGTCTGTACTGTCATGGTTAACGGTCGCCCCCAAGCGGCTTGTGTTCAGCCCATTGCTGAAGGGATCGTGGTCGAAAATGAGACCGACGAAATCCGCCAGATGAGAAAAGATCTGGTTGAAATGCTGTTCGTAGAAGGCAACCACTACTGCATGTTCTGTGATAAGAGCGGAAACTGTGAACTTCAGGCTATGGCTTACCGTTTCGGTATCCTGCAACCTAAATATCCCTATCTTTTCCCTGTTCGGGAAGTGGATGCTTCTCACCCTCATATTTATATCGACAAAAACCGCTGTATTCTGTGCGGCCGGTGTGTTCAGGCTTCAATGGATATCGACGGCAAACACGTGTTTGACTTTGTCGGCCGCGGTCCTGAGAAGAAAATCAAGGTCAATGCCGTAGCAAGACTGGCAGACACCAAACTGGATCTTACAGACAAGGCTTGTGACGTCTGTCCAGTTGGCGCTATCCTTAAAAAAGGCGTCGGTTATGCCGTTCCAGTAGGCAAGCGGCTTTATGACAAAAACCCCATCGGCTCCGACATTGAGGCACAAAAGAAATAACCACCCAAACTTATGGGGAGCACGAAATTGAATTTCATCAGTAACGTTTTTTCAAAAATATTTTCAAATAAACAACCGGGGGAAAAGAACATGGATAAACCCAAAATTGCAACTGCATCTTTGGCCGGATGCTTCGGATGCCACATGTCCCTCCTCGATATTGACGACCGTATTCTGAAGCTTGTTGAGTTGGTACAGTTCGACAAATCACCTGTTGATGACATCAAAAAGTTTACCGGCCGTTGCGCGATCGGTCTTATTGAAGGCGGATGCTGCAACGAAGAAAATGTTCACGTTTTGCAGGATTTCCGTAAAAACTGCGACATTCTGATCTCTGTCGGCGACTGCGCCACCATGGGCGGTATTCCGGCCATGCGCAATACCATTCCTCTCAAGGAGTGCTTGGACAGAGCCTACGTCAATGGTCCCGGACTTTACAATCCCTCCGGAAAAATCCCCAATGACGAGGAAATTCCGCTGCTTCTCAACAGAGTATTTCCTTGTCACGAAGTAGTCAAAATTGATTACTATTTGCCAGGTTGCCCTCCTTCGGCGGATACTCTATGGGAAGCATGTGTAGCGCTTCTGACCAATAAGCCTCTGGATCTTCCTTACGAGCTGATCAAGTACGACTGATTTTCAAACAGGAGTTGAATCCATGAATACAAGCAGTACGAATCAGAAAAAAATCATTATCGAACCCGTTACCCGCGTTGAAGGACATGGAAAAGTATCCATTCTGCTCGACGAACAGAATAACGTTCAACAGACTCGCCTTCACGTCGTGGAATTCCGCGGTTTCGAACGTTTTATTCTTGGCCGGCCCTATTGGGAAGCACCGGTTACGGTCCAGAGGCTTTGCGGAATTTGCCCCGTCAGCCATCATCTGGCTGCCGCCAAAGCTATGGACGTCATTGTCGGCGCTGACAAACTGACGCCGACCGCTGAAAAAATGCGCCGTCTGATGCATTATGGTCAGACTTTCCAGTCCCATTCCCTGCATTTCTTCCACCTGGTATCTCCCGACCTTCTTTTCGGGTTTGATGCCGATCCCGCCATCCGTAATGTCATCGGCGTTGCAGCCAAATACCCCGAACTGGCGGTTCAGGGCGTCATGATGCGTAAATACGGACAGGAAGTCATCAAGGCCACTGCAGGCAAAAAGATTCACGGTACCGGGGCCATTCCGGGCGGCATCAATAAGAACCTCTCCATTGAGGAAAGAGATGAACTCCTCAAGGACATCGACCAGATGATGGAATGGGGCCGCAGTGCTCTCAAGCTGTGCAAGGACTACACGATCGAGCATCTCGAAAAACTTGCCCCCTTTGGCACCTTCGATTCCAACCATCTCAGCCTCATTCGAGAAGATGGAGCCATGGACCTCTATCATGGTAACCTGCGTGCCGTGGACGCTCAGGGCAACAAGATTATCGATCAGGTCGATTACCAGGACTACCTCGACTACATTGTCGAAGAAGTTCGGGATTACAGCTACATGAAGTTCCCATTTATCAAACAGCTCGGCCCTCGTGACGGCTGGTACCGGGTCGGCCCTCTGGCACGTGTCAACACCGCCGATTTCATCGACACTCCCGAAGCTGATGCAGCCCTCAAGGAATTCAAGGCTGTCACCGACGGCAAACCCAATAACATCACCATGGCCTATCACTGGGCAAGGATGATCGAAAATCTCCACGCCATTGAAAAGATCAAAGAACTTCTCCACGATTCCGATCTCCAGGGCAAGGCTCTGGTCGTTAAAGGCGAGCGTCGCGAAGAAGGTGTTGGCCTCATCGAAGCACCGCGCGGCACCCTCTTCCATCACTACAAAGTGAACGAAGATGATCAGATCACCATGTGTAACCTTATCGTTTCCACCACCAACAACAACGAACCGATGAACCGTGCTGTACAGAAGGTTGCAAAGGATCACATCAGTGGTGTTCCCAATATCACTGAAGGCCTTCTCAACCACGTTGAAGTTGCCATTCGCGCTTACGACCCATGCCTCTCCTGTGCGACCCACGCCATGGGCCAGATGCCACTCGTTATCGAGCTTTACGATTGCGAAGGCAAGCAGATCGACCGGAAAAGCAACCGCGATTTCTGATTAATGCCTAAGTTTCTTCTGATTGGATACGGAAACCCCGGCAGACTGGACGACGGCCTCGGGCCGGCGCTGGCGGAAGCCATTGAAAGTCTGGATCTGCCGGGGGTTACCGTAGACTCCGATTATCAGCTCACCGTTGAAGACGCTGCAACCGTCGCGGAACACGATGTTGTCATTTTCGCTGATGCCACGATTGAGGGGGATCAACCCTATTTTTTCAAACCTATAGTTCCCAAGGCAACCCTCAGTTTCACTTCGCACAGCGTTGAACCTGATGCTCTAATGGCTTTGGCCATTGAACTTTTTGAGGCCAACGCCAAAGGCTATGCTTTGGGCATTCGGGGATATGAATTCGATGAGTTTGAGGAGTCCCTGACTCCGCAGGCACGGGAAAATCTTCAGAAAGCCATCCAGTTTATCGTTCCCGTGTTAAAAAACGAAACACCGGAAGCTTTGCAGTAAAATTCACCCCTGTTAATTTCGAAAGCCCTCTTTAAGGAGGGCTTTTCTATTTTCTCTTGGCCGGTTTTTTTCAGGCGAGAATCCTTGGAAAGAAATTCCTTGACCCTTTAACTGCGCCTCAGCATCCCTGAACAGCCTATTTCATTACCCTGCACCCTTTTTCTAACAAAATTCTTATTTTTTTATTTTCATTTCTAACCTCCACCTAACATAATAATAATATTTTTATAAAAGATATCCTTTAGGACGGTTTGCGTCATGAACGAAAAAAAGGTTTTGATCATCGAGGACGAGGAAGACATTCTTGCTCTCATTCATTACAACCTGACCAAGGAAGGGTTCAATGTCATCTGCGCCTCTTCCGGCGAAGAAGGATTGAAAAAGGTAGCCGAAGAGAAACCCGACCTCATCCTTCTCGACCTTATGCTTCCGGGAATGAGTGGAGTCGATATCTGCCGAACCCTTCAGAAAGAATCAGAGTTCTGCGAAATTCCCATAATAATGGTGACTGCCAAAGGAGAAGAGTCAGACATTGTTGCCGGTCTCGAACTGGGGGCGGACGATTACATCACCAAACCTTTCAGCCCCAAAATTCTTGTGGCCCGTGCAAAAGCTGCCCTTCGCCATCCCCGCAAGATGACACAGGTAAACAATGATGAGTCAATGATAAAAATTCACGATCTGGTTATTCACCCCGGCAAGAAAGAGGTTCGAATCGAGGACCATCTTATAAATCTCACCTTTACCGAGTTTCATGTGCTGCATTTTCTCGCCCGTCGTCCAGGGTGGGTATTCACCCGCTATCAAATCGTCAATGCGGTCCGCGGCGAGGACTATTCCGTTACGGACCGGGCTGTAGATGTCCAGATAGTCGGTCTCAGGAAAAAACTTGGTCCTTATGGAAAATATATCGAAACCGTTCGCGGCGTAGGCTATCGCTTCAAGGACTGACGAATGAAAACCAAACGCATCTTCTGGCAGATATTTCCCAACTTTCTTATTCTCATCTTCCTTATTCTGTCAATCACCACCTGGCTTTTTTCCAACTCCTTGAAAAACTTCTACCTGAATCAGACCCTTCTCGATTTAAAAGACAAGGCTTTTCTCATTGAAGATCAGGTGGCCGACAAATTATCTCTCGTCCAAACTCCCTACCTGAAAGAACTCTGTGATCGCCTTGCCATCAAAACCGGCACCCGCTTTACTCTGATTCTACCGAACGGAAAAGTCATTGCCGACTCCATGGAGGATTTCCGCGAAATGGACAACCATGCCGATCGGCCGGAAATCCTGGAGGCCGCAAAAGACGGCTCGGGAAGTTCCATACGCCACAGTTATACCCTCCATTCGCGTATGATGTATGTGGCGATACCTGTGCGTGGGAATGCCGTTCTCAAGGGATTTGTCAGGACCGCAAAACCGATCAAAAGTTTTAACGAAACCCTGACCTCCGCCTACCCCGGGATTTTGATCGGCAGTCTTATGGTTGCCGTTTTTGCCGGATTGATCAGTCTTTTTCTTTCCCGCCGCATCAGCCACCCCATTGAGAAAATAAAACAATCGGCGCAAAGCTTTGCCAACGGCCATCTGGGTAATAAAATAACCATCAGCGGACCGACAGAGGTCGTCGCCCTGGCGGAAACCCTGAATCTCATGGCCCACCGCCTTCAGGACCGGATTGACATTATCCTTTCTCAGCATAACGAACAGGAGGCGGTACTTGCCAGTATGGTGGAAGGGGTCCTGGCAGTTGACACGGAAGAGAGGATTCTCAGGATTAACCGAGCGGCCTGCAAACTTCTTGCAATTTCCGCCAACGACCTCAAGGGGAAACAGATTCAGGAAGTCATCCCCAAGGCGGACATTCTCCGTTTTGTAAGAAAAGCGCTGACCACCTCCCACCCGGTGGAGGCAGAGATTCTCATTCATTCCCTCCCTGAGGCCTATTTTCAGGCCCATGGGACCTCTTTAAAAAATGCCGCCCAAGAACAGATCGGGGCGCTCATCGTACTCAACGACATCACAAGCTTGCGCCGCCTGGAAAACGTGCGGCGGGATTTTGTGGCCAATGTCTCTCATGAGCTGAAGACGCCCATCACAGCCATCAAGGGTTTTGTCGAGACCCTTCTTGACGGCGCCATCGAAAACCCCCTCGAAAGCAGGCGCTTCTTGGACATAGTGGCCAAACAAATCGACCGTTTAGCCTCAATTATCGAAGACCTTCTCCAACTCTCGCGAATAGAACAAAACGAAGAAAAGGAGGAGTTTAGGCTGCATGAACAGCCTCTTAAGGAAGTCCTCATCGCCTCGATTCAGTCTCGTTCGGCCCTTGCGGAAGATTCTTCAATTTTTATTGATCTTCAATGCAATCAGGACATCCAGGCCCGAATTGACGGGCCGCTATTTGAACAGGCCATCACCAACCTCATTGACAACGCTATCAAGTACAGCAATGAAAAGGGGCGCATTCTGATTGTTGCAGAAAAAACCGAGGAGGAAATTCTGATTTCCGTCCAGGACTGGGGCATAGGTATTGAAGAAGAGCATCAGTCGCGGCTTTTCGAAAGATTTTACCGGGTGGACAAAGCGAGAAGCCGGAAAATTGGCGGAACCGGCCTTGGTCTTTCCATTGTCAAGCACATCGTCAATATTCACAATGGGACTGTTTCGCTGATCAGTGCGCCTGGTAAAGGAAGCACCTTTACTATTCACCTACCTTTGTAACACCCTCCAAAACGATAAAGGGCATGGGTTCAGATCGGCTTTTCTGCGCTTGTGCCCTTTTTTGCCCATCTCAACCAAAACCTTCTCACAAAATTCTAACTAAAAGTTAACCATTCCCTATCACGCCTTTGCGATAAATTTAGCAACTCGAATCTATGAATTTTTTTTTATGAACGGGGGATGGCTCCAAGTAAACTCGCCAATTTCTCGATGCTCTAACGGAAGCTTAACAAAAAGACCATACACTTAATTAAGGAGAAAAAAATGAAAAGAAGCAAAACCATCCTGAGTATTTTAGTTTGTTCAACCTTCCTGCTCTCCGCCTCTTTTTCTTTTGCGGAAAACCTCGTGATCAAGGGCTCCACCACCGTCCTCCCCATCGCCCAGAAAGTTGCCGAAGCTTACATGAAAGAAAATCCCGAAACCAAAATCTCAATCTCCGGGGGCGGTTCCGGTAACGGAATGAAAGCTATTATCGATGGAACGACCGACATCGGAGATTCGTCTCGCTTCATTAAGGACAAAGAAGTAAAACTTGCCGTGGAGAGAGGCGTCTATCCCGTTCCTTTCCGTGTCGCCTACGACTGCATCGTCCCCATCGTTCATCCGTCCAACAACCTTTCAGACATCCCTCTGGACAAACTCAAAGCCATCTACACCGGCGACATCACCAACTTCAAAGAAGTCGGTGGCCCGGATAAAAAAATTGTCGTCATTTCCCGCGACACCTCCTCCGGAACCTATGAAGTCTGGGAAAGTAAGGTCCTGAAAAAAGCCAAAGTTTTCCCCGGGGCCCTCCTCCAGGCCTCCAACGGTTCCGTGGCCCAGGCTGTTGCCAAGAACAAAAACGCCATCGGCTACATCGGCATCGGTTACCTGAATAAAAACGTTAAAGCAGTAAAAGTAAATGGCATCGAAGGCAGCAGTGAAACCACCCTTGACGGAAGCTTCCCTGTCAGCCGCCCGCTTTTCATGTTTACCCAGGGCTGGCCCGAGGGCGAAACCGTCAAATTCCTTAACTATGTTCTGCACCCGGCTAAAGGACAAAAACTGGTCAAGGACGTCGGTTACGTGCCTCTCTACTAAAGCAGCAGAAATTTTACCATTAAGGCCGGATGCCCAAACAAGGGCATCCGGCCTTAAAGTGTTTATCAAGCATCAACTTAAACAAAATGAAAGACTTAGCATGTCCAACCCTCGACAAACCAAAGAGCGCCTGATCCATAGGGTTTTCTTCGTGATTGCCTTTGTCTCGGTCTTCACCCTCTTTCTTATTTTTCTTTTCCTGGTGATGGAGGGTGTACCTATATTCGAGAAGATATCAATAAGGGATTTCATTTTCGGGCACTACTGGTATCCCACTTCGGATCCCCCCGAATTCGGCATCTTCCCGCTCATAATCGCGTCAGTTGCCGTCACCGTGGTCTCCGCACTGATCTCTATCCCTCTCGGGGTAATGACCGCCATCTATCTTGCTGAAATTGCATCACATAAAGTCAGGGAGGTTGCCAAGCCCGCGGTTGAACTTCTGGCTTCTCTCCCTTCCGTAGTAATCGGTTTTTTCGGAATGGTCATTGTCGCTCCCTTCCTTCAGGATACTTTCGGTATCCCGACCGGGCTGAATTTATTCAACGCAGCATTAATGCTGGCTTTCATGTCGGTTCCCACTATCTGCAGCATATCTGAGGACGCCATATACAACGTTCCCAAAGAATTGAAGGAAGCCTCTCTTGCTCTTGGGGCCACTCACTTTGAAACGATTTACAAAGTCATCCTCCCCGCCTCGCTTTCCGGGATAAGCACAGCAATTATCCTTGGAATGTCGCGGGCCATCGGAGAGACCATGGTTGTTTTGATGGCTTCCGGTGGTGCTGCCATGGTTCCCGGTTCCATCTTTGATCCTGTTCGGCCCATGCCCGCAAGCATTGCAGCGGAAATGGCTGAAGCGCCGTTCAGGGGCGACCATTACTACGCCTTATTTGCCACCGGTATCGTACTTTTTATTTTCACTTTCTGCTTCAACCTGATCGCCGACCATGTGGCTCACAAATATAAACAAGTAGGAGCAGCAACATTATGAAACACCTAGCGGGACCTCAATCAGAACTTGCTTTAAATGGAGATGAGATCTTGGCAAACACGGAAAACCGTTCACCCGATTCCAAGCTGAAACTGCGTAAATTCATCGAGTGGTTATTTTTTTCCACCTTCAGGGGAGCAACCCTGCTAAACGCTTTTGCTCTCTTTATTATCGTTTATTTCATGGTTGCAAACGGTTTTGAGGCCATCAACATTTCCTTTTTAACCGAAGCCCCCCGGGACTCCATGACCAAAGGCGGCATCCTACCTTGTATTGTCGGCACCGTCTATCTTGCTTTGGGTGCCATGGCTTTTGCCTTTCCTGTCGGTATCGCTTCAGCCATCTATCTGAATGAGTACGCCAAACCCGGAAAAATGCTGCGCCTGATTCGCATTGGCATCAACAACCTGGCTGGCGTGCCTTCCGTTGTTTTCGGTCTTTTCGGACTTGCCTTTTTCGTAACCTACTTCAAATGCGGTGTGAGTATCCTTGCCGGTGCCCTGACGCTGGGGGCCATGTCCCTGCCGGTTATTATCGGAACTACCGAAGAAGCGCTGAAATCGGTTCCCAATACCTATCGGGAGGCCTCCCTTGGGCTTGGCGCCACCAAATTTCAAACCATTTTCAAAGTCGTGTTGCCCTGTGCTCTCCCGGGGATTTTAACCGGGGGGATTCTCGGCATCAGCAGAGCGGCGGGAGAGACCGCCCCAATCATGTTCACGGCGGCGGTTTTTTTCACCCCCTCTCTCCCCTCTTCAATTTTTGACGAAATCATGGCCTTGCCCTATCATATCTACGTTTTGGCCACCGCCGGAACAGAAATTGAGGCAACCCGGCCTCTTCAATACGGAACCGCCTTGGTTCTAATCACACTTGTTCTAGGGTTGAACCTCATAACTATTATTTACCGTTCAAGACTACGAAAAAAACTTAATATATAATTCTCACCCAGACTTTGTGGATTACAACATGTTAAATGAAATCAAAATAGACTCAAAAAAACTGAACTTTTTTTACGGCCCCTCCCAGGCACTTTACGATATAACCTTGCAATTTCCGAAAAACAGGGTTACCGCGCTGATCGGCCCATCCGGCTGTGGAAAGAGCACTTTTCTCCGTTGCTTTAATCGCATGAACGATTTGATACCCAATACCCGCGTGGATGGCGAGATTCACTTTGACGGGGAAAATATCAACCAGGGTTCGGTCGATGTCGTTACACTCAGAAATCGGATAGGAATGGTTTTTCAGAAACCCAACCCTTTTCCGAAAACCATATTTGAAAATGTGGCTTACGGTTTAAGGGTCAACGGTATAAAAGACAAGGCTTTAATCAAAGCCAGAGTTGAAGAAAGCATTCAACATGCTGCCCTCTGGGATGAGGTCAAAGACCGTCTTCATGCCTCGGCCCTCGGCCTGTCCGGAGGCCAGCAGCAGCGTCTCTGCATTGCCAGAGCCCTTGCCGTCAAGCCTGAAATCCTGCTAATGGATGAACCCGCCTCAGCCCTCGACCCCATAGCCACCCAAAAAATCGAGGAACTAATCCATGTTCTCAAAAAGGAGCTGACCATTATTATCGTCACCCATAACCTCCAGCAGGCTGCAAGGGTATCGGATTTTACAGCTTTTTTTTACATGGGGCGCCTGATCGAAGTGGACGAGACCAAATCCATTTTTACCAAACCCAAATTGAAACAAACCGAGGAATACATTACCGGACGCTTCGGTTGATAAACCGGTTTTTGACCAATACCCCATCAGAGAGAAACCAAATGAAAATCATTTTAACACATGAACTCGACAGACTTAAAAAAGACATTCTAAACCTTTACGCTGAGGTGGAGGAGTGCGTCTCAAAATCACTCCAGTCACTTATCAGGCTGGATGTTGAATTGGCTCAAGCCATCATTTTTAAGGATGAGGAGATCGATCAGTTGGAGGTCGATTTGGAGGAGGAATGCCTCAAGGTCCTCGCCCTGCATCAACCGGTGGCAAGCGATTTAAGGTTTATTGTGGCCATTCTCAAAATTAACAACGACCTGGAAAGAATTGCTGATTGTGCTGTCAACGTTGCTGAGCGGTCCATTACATTATCGAAAGTCTCTCCTGTCCAACCACCGTTTGATTGTGCATCGTTTGGGAAAAAAGTTTTGGCCATGCTGAACAAAAGCTTTGAATCATTCATTGAGCTTAATACGGATCTTGCCTACGAGGTTTTAAGTCTGGATGACGAGGTGGATTTGATTCACAGAAATTCCTATCAAAAGGTTGGAGAGATGGTCTTGAAAACTCCGGAAGCCTTCACCGCTTTATCCAGCTACCTTTCCGCCTCCAGACATCTGGAAAGAATTGCTGACCTGACCACCAATATCGCAGAAGACGTCATTTATCTGGTCAAAGGCGATATAGTTCGTCATAAAACCGAATTTACCACCAAGCCACCTCGGAAATAACCGGACCAGTTTATTTACCTACTATTGTTCTGGCCTTTTCATCCCCCAAAAAGCAAAAAAAGTTCAAACCCATTCCAAATTTCGGAAAAGGTTGAACTTTTTTAAAAAATTCCAGATGAATTATTTAAATTTATCCGCGTTACGCCACCTGTTTCAGGCGTCTGCGAAAGCGGGGTCGCTCAGAGATAAAATCTTCAATCTCCTTTACCGCGGGAATCCTCCCTGCCACCCGGACATTGTCATCAATAAGTAAGGCCGGAGAAACGTAAACCCTGTTGTCGATCATTTTCTTGGTATCTCGGTGGAGATGAACCTCAGCTTCCACTCCGGACCGAACGAGTGCTTCCCGAACATTTTCCATGACCAGTTCACAACGTTTTCCGCCGTCGGGTTTGCAAAGAATATCTATGCGCATAGCACCTCCCTTCCAAAAAATTATTACTTTTTCGGTAATTATTATACCTTTAAAAACTAAAATAGCAACGGTTTTTCTTTAATTTTTTCGCTATTTAAGGACCTTTTTTTGAATTATTTAATTTCAAGATATCCACGTTTCAATGCGGATTTTCTTCCACCACCCGGTGGGTCACAACCAGTTTTCCATCCTCCTCGTCGACGCTGATTAGCTCACCATCAAAAATGTCACCGCTAACAATGGCCCGGCCGATTTTGGTTTCCAATTCGTGCTGAATAAAACGCTTGAGCGGTCGAGCACCGTAAACAGGCTCGTATGCCGAACGGGCTATAAAATCTATCGCGGCATCCGATAGTTTAAGTTGCATGCGCCTGGGATCCAGGCGTTTTTGAAGGTCTTTAACCTGGAGAAGGATAATTTCCTTGATCTCGGTCATGGACAGAGGCTTGAACAAAACGATATCGTCAACGCGGTTAAGGAACTCAGGGCGGAAATTCCGCCGCAACTCGCCCACCACGGCCTTTCTTGAGTCCTCCCTAATCCTGCCATCGTCAGTCACACCTTCCAAAAGGTATTGGGAACCTACATTCGAAGTCATGATAATTACAGTATTTTTGAAATCTATGGTTCGCCCCTGGGCATCGGTTACCCGTCCATCATCAAGAATCTGCAAAAGGACATTAAAAACGTCGTTATGAGCCTTTTCCACCTCGTCAAAAAGAATAACTGAGTAGGGTTTACGACGCACAGCCTCGGTCAACTGCCCCCCTTCCTCATAGCCGACATATCCCGGAGGAGCTCCCAGGAGGCGGCTGACCGTGTGTTTTTCCATATATTCGGACATATCAATCCGAACCATATGGTCTTCACTATCGAAAAGAGTTTCAGCCAGACTCTTGGCCAATTCGGTTTTGCCGACCCCGGTCGGACCCAGAAAAATGAACGATCCGATGGGACGGCGTGGGTCTTTGATACCTGCGCGGGCACGAATGATGGCATCCGCAACAAGCTGTACCGCTTCCTCCTGACCGACGACACGCTGATGAAGAACCTGATCGAGCTTGAGAAGCTTTTCCCTTTCCCCTTCCACCAGGCGGGTGACTGGGATGCCGGTCCATCGCGAAACAATATTTGCGATCTCCTCCTCGGCGACTTCCTCTCTAAGTAGACGATTTCCCTCGGGCTGCCGGCTGGTTTTCTCTTCGTTTTCACGAAGTTCCTTTTCCAACTGGGGTAAGCGTCCATGCTTGAGTTCCGCTGCCCGGTTCAGATCATACTCCCGCTCGGCCACGGAAATCTCCTGGTTAGCCTTTTCTATTTCCTCGCGGATTTTCTGGACCCTGGCAATCCCCTCTTTTTCAGCACTCCACTGGGCAGATAAGCGATCCGCCTCATACTTATGCTCCGCCAGTTCTTTGCGCAGGTTTTCCAGACGTTCACGGCTGGCCGGATCCTTTTCCTTCTTCAGGGCCGCTTCTTCAATTTCGAGCTGCATCACTTTCCGGGTCACGGTATCCAGTTCGGTAGGGAGGGAATCAATCTCGGTCCGGATCATGGCACAGGCTTCGTCGACCAGATCGATGGCCTTGTCCGGCAGAAAACGATCGGTAATGTAACGGTGGCTCAAAGTGGCGGCCGCAACAAGGGCATTGTCCTGAATCCGGACCCCATGGTGAACCTCAAAACGCTCCTTTAGGCCACGCAGGATGCTGATGGTATCATCGACGGTCGGTTCTTCAACCAGAAGGGGTTGAAAACGCCGCTCCAGAGCCTTGTCCTTTTCGATATACTGGCGGTATTCATCCAGGGTTGTGGCGCCGATACAGTGCAACTCCCCACGGGCCAGCATCGGCTTCAACATGTTGCCGGCATCCATGGAACCTTCGGCCTTGCCGGCTCCGACTATGGTATGGAGCTCGTCGATAAAAAGGATGATACGCCCATCACTTCCTTTGATTTCGTTCAATACCGCCTTGAGCCGCTCTTCAAATTCGCCCCGGTATTTGGCACCGGCAATTAAAGAACCCATATCCAGGGCAAAAACGGATTTTTCCTTTAATCCCTCCGGAACATCACCGCGCACAATACGGTGGGCCAAACCTTCGACAACGGCAGTCTTCCCGACCCCCGGTTCGCCAATCAAAACCGGGTTATTCTTGGTTTTGCGAGAGAGTACCCTGATGATTCGGCGAATTTCATCATCCCTGCCAATAACCGGGTCAAGTTTGCCTTTCCGGACCTCTTCCACCAAGTCGCGACCGTATTTTGCAAGGGCCTCATAAGTCCCTTCGGGGTCGGGACTCGTCACCCGCTGTTTGCCGCGGATGTGGGCCAAAACCTCGAGAATTCTGTCCTTTTGAATACCAAATTCCTTGAAGAGCCTCCCGACCACCGTATTGTCTTTTTCGTCACACAATGCCAGGAGAATATGCTCTACGCTGATATATTCGTCCTTAAGATGATTAGCCTCTTCTTCGGCTTTCAATAAAAGCCGGTTCATTCTCTGGGTCACATAAATACGCCCCGCCTCCACTCCCGGACCGGACATGGAGGGACGCTTAGCCAACTCTTTCTCAAGGGACCGGGAAACAGTTTCGGTCGACACCCCTATTTTTTCTAACAAACGGGGAATCAGGCCACCTTTCTGTTCCAGGAGAGCACCAAGAAGATGCTCGGCATCCACTTCCACATGCCCTAACTTTAAAGCCCGATTCTGAGCATTCTGGATCGCCTCTTGGGTTTTTTCCGTCATTTTATTGAAATTCATAGCCTAACTAATTCCTCCGTCCTTAACATAAAGCCCGGAGAGGGTTACCCCGCCGGGCTTGTTGATGTCGCCATGATTCGGACCATCAGTGCCTGGTCTCGATTTTAATTTGTCTCGGCTTGGCGGCTTCCGCCTTGGGGAGCCTCAAAGTCAGAACCCCGTCATGATATTCAGCACTCGCTTTTTCCCGATCGATTCCTTCATAAAGCTGGAATCTTCGGTGATAGTCGCGCGGCTCAAATTCCCGATGGATATTCTCTCCTTGGGGAGCTGCAGCGAAACGACCTTCAATTATCAGTATATCATCCTCGATGCCGATGGAAATCCCCTCTTTATCGGCTCCCGGCAGATCGGCAACCAAGGTCAACCCGTCTTCATCCTCCAGAATGTCTACAGGCGGAACGAAAAATTGTTTGCCATTCCGGGTTTCTTCAACTTTTCTAATATCACCCGCAGGTTGAATTGTCATATCTTTGTTTTCCATAATATTTCTCCTTAAGTAAATAGCTTTTTAGAGATGACGGCTCAGGCTGCTTTAACCAGCAACTTCTTCGGTTTTGACTCTTCTGCCTTGGGAAGCTTGACTTGGAGCAAACCGTCTTTATAGGTCGCTTCAGCTTTAGCGGAATCGATAGAATAAGGCAGCTCAATTGTTCTTAAAAACCTGCCGCCGCCCCGCTCCCTGCGATGGTAAACATGTTTTCCTTCCTTGGGAATTTCAACTTTTCTTTCCCCGGAGAGGGTCAGGGTATTGCGCAAAACATTCATTTCCACCTCTTCCGGATTGATCCCCGGCAGCAGGGCTTCGACATAGACATGTTCTGCGTCCTGATAGACGTTCAATTTGGGGAATCCCCTGCCGGCCAATTCCGGGAAAAACAGTCTTTCAAAAGTACGCCGACCGCTTTCAATCCCTCTCAGCACATCGTCCATCTCCCGGCTCATGTTTTCCATTTCTCTGAATAAATCCCAGCGTGCCATGGTATTACCTCCTCTTTGGAAAATCTTTTTGGTTTTGTCTTTGGCCATTTAGAATTCCAAATCGCATGCCAGCTTCAGAAAAATTTTTTTTCATTTAATTTCATTGGGTTAGCTTATCATGAGGATATTTGATTCAAAGCCTGGCGACATCGCATCCTGTTGCATCGCAACACTTGCAACGTCGCACTCATCCCCTTGAAAAGGGGCTGCAGAGCATTTACGTGTCGAGATCTTTACGGTTGAGGTCGAGTTTTCGAAGATAACGATAAATCGTGGCCCGGTGGACGCCAAGCTGCCGGGCAACCTCAGAAATATTTCCATTGGCTGCCCGATAGGCTTTACGAACCGTTTCTTCATCCAATTCGCGGGGATGGGTTGATTTTCCGAAAACCTTCGAAGAAGGAAGGACCTCAACCTGCACGACCCCATCATCGGGAGCGGCAAGGAGATGGTGTTGGTTGGTCAGGGGAAAGGGAGGAATTATGGTTTCCCGGCCAGAATTAACTTTACCGAATTCCTCCCACCGCTCAGAACTCAACTGCTGCCGCTCAACAATCCAGTCCCGGAAGGCACGGCCGCCGATAACCTCACCTTGGGTTTCAACAATAATTCTCTCGAGCACATTTCTCAGTTCCCGAATATTCCCCGGCCAAAGGTAGGACTGAAGGAGACTCATGGCTTCAGGGGTAAGACGCTTAATGTTTTTCCGATATTTGGCATTAAGTTGTTGAAGGAAATATGGGACCAGAAAGGGGATATCCTCAACACGTTCACGTAAAGACGGAAGGTGAATTCTGAGAATGGCCAGACGGTGATACAAATCAGAACGAAATTTACCGGAAGCCACTTCCCTTTCGAGGGATACATTGGTGGCGCAGATTACCCGCACATCGATAGGGGTTTCTCTTTCAGCGCCAACCCGTTCGATGGTGCGGCTTTCCAAAACACGAAGAAGTTTGACCTGGGTGGCTAAGGGCATATCACCGACTTCATCGAGAAAAATGCTGCCCCTGTGAGCCCGTTCGAAGCGTCCCTTGTGACTGTGCAGAGCTCCGGTAAAAGCCCCTTTCTCATGTCCGAATAATTCCGATTCCAAAAGTTCCCTGGAGATGGCGGAGCAGTTAACGGCTACATAAGGTCGCGTGGAGCGCTGGCTGGTATCATGAAGAGCACGTGCAACCAGTTCCTTGCCGGTTCCGGTTTCGCCGGTTATGACAACCGAAGCGTCGGACGGGCCATAAAGTTTTATTTTCCTGAAAACTTCAAGAGTTGCCGGACTGATGCCAACCATCCCCTGAAAAATTTGGGGAACCGCTGCTTCCTGGCAGCCGAGTCCCTGGAAATAAAACTGGACGGTTGGCTCCCGTGAATCATCAATCTTGGGTTCCAACTGAACAAAGGCAGTCAACTCCGAACCAGGGCTTCCGGGAATCAGGCGGACACGAAGGTTGGAAAAGGATTTTTTCTGGCTGGCAACATCATCGGCAAGATCGCTCAGTGAAGGAACCGCCCTTGGGAAAATGTCCTCCACGGCCATTTGCAGCAGGCCTTCCCTTGAAATATGTTTAAATTTGGCCAGATAGGGGGAAATTTCCCGAACCAGCCAGCCTCCGTTCCGGCGTTGAAGCACCAAATCCGGAATTCGTGCAGGAAGATTTTCGTAATGGTTTTTTTCGACTGTCAAAAAGGAATTCCCATTCCAGCAAAGGATTCAATACAAGGAAATGTCCGAATACGCATCAACGAATGAAGAGATTTTTTTCATGAACTAATTTAACCATTTAGTTTTTTTTTGCAACCTCAGAATTGCCTGAGAAATTAAACTCTTACATTGATAAACTGTTTTTATGAGCTAAACTCCTCTCAAGGCAAATCCACCATCTGTTTGTGGAAACAATGAAATTTTCCTTCAAAAGCCTATTAATTTTATCCTTGGCCATAGGGGCCGTCCCTGCCATGGTTGCCTCACCACTAGCAGCGGAGCTTCCCACCCGCCTGACTGCGGGGGTTTTTGCTCTTGCCCTAATATTGTGGATGACCGAGGCGATTCCTCTCTATGTCACCAGTTTCCTTATTCTTTTTTTTAACGCGGCCTTTCTCGCCCCCCTGTTGCCGGTTAAACACACAGTTTTTCTCGCTCCTTTTTTCTCGGATATCATTGCCCTGTTTCTGGGAGGGTTGCTGTTAGCTGAAGCCGGCCACAAATATCACATCGATGAGTGGTTTGCCGACCTTATTCTTCGGCTTTCCGGCTCCAAACCCCAGAACATCCTGCTGGCCATGATGATCACCACCGCCACCCTCTCCATGTGGATGTCCAATACGGCAACCACAGCCATGATGCTCCTTATAGCCGGCCCTATCATCCTGCCTCTGGGAGAAGGAAATGACTTCGCTAAGGCCTTTTTCCTGGGCATCCCCTTTTCCGCCAACCTGGGCGGAATGATGACGCCGGTGGGAACGCCGCCCAACGCCATCGCCATGCAGGCCATTAACAACTTACGACCAGGCTCCATGACCTTTCTCGACTGGATGCTGGTTTCCTGCCCTTTGGTCATCCTTCTGCTTTTCATGCTCTGGGGTTTGCTTCTCCTCCAGCATCCGACCCCCAAGACCCGCATTACCACCCGTCCCGATTATCACATTCGCTTCAACTGGCAGACCATAACCGTCATGAGCATATTTTTTCTGACCGTTTTCCTTTGGTTGACAAAAGACCTTCATGGCTGGTCTTCGGGAACCGTCGCCCTCGTGCCGGCTATCGTCTTTCTCAGTTCCGGCATACTCGATAAGCGTGATTTTAAAAACATTTCCTGGGACGTTTTGTTTCTGGTCGGGGGAGGTCTGTCCCTGGCGGTCGCCATGAAAGAAGGTGGCCTTAATGATTTTTTTATTCAGCAGATCCCGCTTGGAAACCTTAACCTCGCGTCCCTGTTGCTGGTTTTCATTCTGGTGGGGGCCACCCTGACAACCTTCATGAGCAACACAGCCACCGCCAACCTTATGGTTCCACTTGCTTTCATTATTCCCGGCATATCCGGATTGCCGTTAGCCGTCGGCACGGCATTGGCGGTCTCAGCTTCCATGATCATGCCGGTGTCCACCCCACCCAACGCCATTGCTTACAGTTCCGGAATTCTATCCATGAAAGATATGGTTCGGACGGGACTCATCATTTCCCTGCTGGCTATACTAGTGATTCTAACCTTGGGATACGGCTGGTGGAAAATTTTGGGGTATTTCTAGCAGTTATTTTTAACGACCGAAGAGGATAACCAAAATGGATGAACCACAAAAAACCGCCAGGCAGGAAACCTGTCCCAAGTGCGGTTCCAACCATATGTTCAATAACCACTTTCTCCAACACCAAAAACATGACCGTGTTTTTATCGAATGCGCCCAGTGCGGGCACCTGGTGGCCAAATATATTCTTCGCAATTATATTGACCCGGGTTTTCATTACGAGCAGTTTCTCAAACTCGCAAAAATTCACCAGGAATTCAGTAGTGGCAGAAAAACTCTGGATAACTTTCTGGACCTTCAGGAAAAAGCCAAAACCCAGTTTATAGAGGTCAAAAAAATTCTCCAGGAGGAAACCCGTCCAGACTCCACGACCCTTCAGGATCTGCTTTCCGAGTTTCATATCCTCGAAGACAGCTACCAGGCTTTCGATGAGTAAAAAGGGAAATCAGGACCTGAGGCCGGCCACGATCCGCTGCGGGTGCTGCAATAAATCCAAAGCTGAACAGATATCCCGGACAAGAAGGTCGGCCCCCTGGACCGTCCCGCTGAAAACCCCTTCTTCCCCCAGCACGGCAACACCAAGGGCGGCCTCCCGCAGCATGAGACGGTCATTGCGGCCGTTGCCAACACAGACACAATGTTCAACTCCCAGTTTTTGGACATATTCGAGCTTTTCCACGTCCTGGACGGTCGATTGCAACACCTCCAGGCCTACCGGCAGACCCTGGATCTCCTCCCGGACATTCCCTAAAGTATCCGCCGTTATCACATGGATCGAAATTTTTTCAGAAAGCAAAACGACCCGCTCCCTAACCCCCTTCAAAAGCTTCCCATCCAGAGCAATCGTACCGTTGAAATCCAAGACCAGGTATTTTAACTCCAGCCTTTTGAAGCCGGGGATATCCATAAACAGCATCTCAAACCTCCTGAAATCCCTGGGATTTTTTGATAATAAATGGCTCTAAAAAATCATGTTTTGCGGATCTCACCAACCCTCAGGAGAGCCGTACGGGTAAAAACAGGACCCACCAGTTCAAAAAAGATGGTGGTCCCGATTACAACAGTTAATATCTGGTCCTTTAACTTTGGGAAATGCCCTACAGCCAAAAGCCCCATTCCCATGGCCACACCGGCCTGGGGCATGAGTGCCATTCCCATCCAACGTCCAATGGGCGGTTTTGCCCAATTGAAAAATCCACAAAACCAAGCGGAAATAAAGCGTCCGGCTATTCTCAATAATATGTACGAAATTCCAATGATCCCCATCTCCATCAAGGAACCAAACTCAAGGGAGGCCCCTGCAAAGACGAAAAAAAGGATCATGAACGGCCATTCAATCCCCTCGATGGCATGAAATGGGCGTTCATGGTGACGGGCCAGGTTGGCCACGACAGCGCCAAGGACCATGGACGCAAGCAGGAAGGAGACATCCGCCCAAAGAGCCAGCCCCCCGCACAAAAGGACAATTCCCAATGCTTCAATCAGAGTGGGCTCGCCAGCCTTGATTCTTCCGGTCAGTTTGGCTGTCGGGACCCCGAGAAACAGCCCAAGAAGAAAAGCTCCCCCGACATGCCATCCCCCCTGCACTAACGCTAAATAGTAATCTGAGCCGCCCAACAGGACATCAGCGGCAACCAGCATCAGGCTGAAAAGGATCAGGCCCCAGGCGTCGTCCAATGCCACAATCCCGAGAAGGACACGGGTGAAAGGGCCCTGGGCATTGTTTTCCCGGACAACGTCCGTGGTGGCCGCCGGGGCCGTAGCCGTTGAAATGGCCCCGAGAAGAAGCGCCACTTCTGGCCGGACTCCGGCCAGAAACAATCCGCACGCAACAATCAATGCGGTTCCCATGACTTCAACAAGGGAAAATAAAATAATGGTCTGACCATACCGTCTAAGGGCTTGCAGGGTAAACTTTTCCCCCAGCAGAAAACCAACCATGACCAGGGCCAGGTTGGCCAAAACAGGAAACCAGCAGCTTTCATCCACCGGCAGGATATTGGTTGCCTGGGGACCAATAAAGACCCCAAGGATGATCAGGAGGGTCACACGCGGCAAGCGCGTAAAACGGCCGAGGGCATCCGTCGCCAGTCCCAGAAGAAAAATCAGCCCGATAGCCATGAGTATATTTTCAGGTTTTTCCATATACTCTCCTGAAATATCAGAAATTTCTGGTCTTCAAATTAATCAAAAGGAATTTCAGGAAGGCATCTAAATTTATTAAAGTTTAGCAAAAAAAAACCGCCATCTCAGGCGGTTCTCTTTTGTTTGTTAATAAAAAGAAGGCTTAATCCTGGGCCAACTTTTCCTCTACGCTCCTTACTTTATCTTCAATGGTCTGTTCCCGATCCACCCGGGTGCCGCATTTGATGATTGTGGAGATTCGCGGAGCGCCCATTTCATGGACAACCTCATGGCAACGTTTAATGGCCTGAAAAACGACATCCCACTCCCCTTCGATATTCGTTCCATACCCGTGAAGATAGGTTTTCAGACCCGCATCCTTCAGGATTTTTTCGCAGGCCGCGACGTATTTGGAAACCGAAATGCCCGCCTGAATCGGCACTACACAAAGATCGACAATCGCTTTCATGATTCCCTCTCTTTCAATGTTAAAGAAAAAAAGCGTGACAAGGATTTTCCAGCCGGCTACCTCGGGACAATTATCCGCGACTCATTCTCTTTCATAATCTTCTTTGCGGCCTCGGCCTCCTTGGCAAGCTTTTCGATGGCCATTTCAATGGCTTCAGGATATTTTTCCACCGCTTCAGCCAAGCCCCTGGCGTCGATATCGCACTGTATCGGAATGACCTGCCCTTTGGCCCCTATCTGGGTTTCCCCGACGAACAGAGGTTTCCGGCTTTTATCAGGAGTACCATCAATGTGAACAGGGGTTAACTTGCGGATTCGCCCAACTTGAAGATCAGTGAAGGTCTCCTCGTGGTAAAGGGTGTTGGGATCCATGGCAATTGGAATTTTTTGTTTTCGTTGATCACTCATTCTCAACTTCTCCTTTGGGTATTCCTCAAAATGATCTGTCAGGGCCATACGGAACCCGGAGCAGCAAACGCTCCGAAGACCCCAGGACCCCTTCCAAACTCCCGCATAATAACGGTTTGCCTAACAAAGTGCAAGTTGCCTCTTTTCTTAAAAGCAGTTTTATGAATTTTCCGGTATCAGCAAGAGTGAAGAAGGACGGGTAGATTATCCGGACCATCACAACCCGCCATTGGTTCCATCTTTTTTTAAAAAAATATTAAATTCAGGGGGGATTCAGGTTGAATCCGGGCGAGCGTGGGGTGTAAATCCAGCTAATTTTATCTGACGCCAAATAAAAAGCCGCCTCTTTAAAAGGCGGCTCAATTGTAATCAATCTGAGGTTTAAATTCAGTCGATAGCCTGGAATGCCTCATTCCAAAGTTTTTTTATTGCACCGCCGGAAAGCTTGTCTTCAACCTTGTCTTGGTCCCCGATAGCCTCCTTTATCAGCTCAAGCCATTTGATCTTACGCAGGTAATACCGCCCGGCATCCTCCCAGAAAGCCACCTCTTCTTTTAAATCCCCAATATTCGAATCGCCGAAAATCCAGCCCGTACTCATGGTGCTGTTAAGGGGCGGTTTCATATCGATGTTTTTCCCGGCAACTCGAGCAAGGATAGGCCACACCATGGTATAGAAAACCGGCCCCGTCAACTGATATAAAGCCTGAGAATCGCCGGCAACCCGCTGCGAAAAACTCTGAATGGCGAGAAACCATTCCCCTTTGTTTCCATAAAGGGCATCAATTGCCAGTTTACGGATCTGGTTTGGTTTCTCCTTGGACTCAATGACCAGTTGACCGTTCCACTCTTTTTCAAATTTTTCGCGGAATTCGATGATGCTTTCGGCGGTGAATTTTTCCCTGACGGTCTGCCCATCCTCAAGTTCATCGGCAACGGCTTGCAGCCAGTTGATGTTTTCAACAGATTTCCGTGCATGAAGGGTGAAAAATGCTATTTCCTTTTCCAGGTCTTCCTTACGGGCACCTCTCAAAAGACGATGTTCGGTTCCCGAGAGGGGACAGTTCAAGAGGGATCCACCCCCCATTGTCATGGGAGTAACCCTTTCAATAGTCTGCCAGATACGATCGGATATCAACGGCCCAACGATCTCGTTCAGAAGTTCCGGATTCTTCTTGGCCTGAGCCTTCAGTTCCCTTGCAGCCATCACAAAATTATTCTCGGTTGCAGCAAGAATCTCTTTGGCCATTTGGGCCGCCTTGCTTTCAAGGTCTTTCATTTTTTTCATTATCCATATCCTCCAAAAATTTTATTATCCTATTAAGTCTAGGGCTGTTATAACAATTCGGTTCAATAAAATAAAGGCTTAAAACAGGTTTGAGGGTAGAGATATGGCGGATGAAAGAGGTGAAGAGAGGTCTTATCCATCGGGGGAAATGGATTTAAAATGGCGGGTTGCCGGAGAAATCCTCAGGCTTTTTGACGTCCTTGAGGAACGTCCAGCAGATGACGATCTGGCCGAATTGATCGAAAGGATTTTCACTGAAATCAAGACCGACAATTTAGACAAGCTTGAGGCAGGCCGGCCGATAAATGTCTCCAAGGAGGTAAAAAAACTTCTCCCAAAACTCAAAAATATAAGGCTCTAAGCCACCTCCAGCCAACGTAAAACCAGTTCTTCAGTTTCACCCAACTCCTCCCCTGTATAGAGATTTGCCCAGCGATCGAAAAGCTGCGGGGTTGGGGGATAGGAAAAGGAGCCGTTGATTTGGCTGGTATTCAACAGGTACGAGCGAAATTTCCGGTACAGTTCGGAATCAGGGGCTGTCGGGTTCTTCCAGAAGTCTTTTAGGAATCCCAGGTCCGTCAATCCCTCAATGTTATAAATTGCTTTTCCCAGAGCCTTGACCGGAATATTGTGGAAAAGAGCCTGTAATCCAACGGTGCTGTTTACCGTTACCACACCGCAGGAATGGCGCAGGATGGTGGGAAGATGGGCATCCCAGCAATAAATCACCCGATCCTCCACACCGTATTTTCGAGCTAATTCACCAATGCAAAAAGTAAAGTCGCTATAAGCCCGGTCCATGGGGTGATGCTTGATTATCAGGGAAAAATCCCCCGGAGCATGGTGGGCGAAAGATCCTATGACATCATCAAAAATTTTCAGTTTATTAGGATAGGGGGAGTGATACAGGAGTTGGGCATCATTGTGCACCTGCAGCGGATACAGAAAATACCTTTTATGCAAAGGACCGGCAACCAGCCGGGCAATTTTTTTTGATGCCCGGGAATATCTGAACTTCCGCCAGGCGGACCTCAGCCAGCACCCTGCTTCGCGCCATGGATTAATACTTCGATGGTGTTCATATTTCGGATATTTCCATTGCCGGACCCACATCGCCAAACTATAGAAAGTAGCGAAAAATACCATCCGCGAAAAAGGACGGGAAAACTTTTTAATGGTCCCGTCCCGGCGCAGAGGTTCCAGGGTGGAATAAAAAGACGGGTCGGTCGGCAAGAAGGAATTGCCGTTGACACCCCCCTTCTCCAAGGTGATCCAATCCGGACGCAGATAGCCTTCCTCAAAAACCCGGACGGCGATACCTTTTCGATAGGCTACGCCGATAGCCAGCCTGTGATAGGCGCGACAGTCGCCGAAAAGGACAATTTCATCGATCCTCTTTTCACTGACCAGGGTTTCAAGAAATTCCGGCCATTCCTCAAGGGAACCCCGAAAAGAAATGCCGCCAAAGGGATAAAATAGAACATCTCCACCGTTAAAATTTACTTTATGAACCTTGGCCCCCTTGCGCCTCAAGCCTCGGGCAAGCCACCAGAAAAAAGGTCCCATCGGCCCCTGCAAAAGTAGAATGTTATGGCCGGTTACATCCATCAGGCGATCCCTCCTTGAGGCGTTTTTCTTTTTTAATAGCCTATTTAATTCCACAACTATCTCAATTTTATTAATTTTTTAAAAGGTAAAATTTCTCTTTTGTCAATAAACGATCACCAAAATAATGCTTAAATAACTGGTTTCGCCATTTTCGGTTTCGTCATAAATGCAGATTCCGGGCCGCTTTAAAAGCCAGAGAATTAATATTCAACTTTTCCCAACTTAAAAAGTTGGATGATTTAATCATGGCGAAATTTACCGTTTCAATTGTTGTAAACTCCAACGCAAAGGCTTGCGCCACCAAGGCATAGAAACAGTTTTAAATTTTTGCCAGGCTAACAATTCCTCCAAAGCACCCTCAGGAGTTGTAAAACGATTTGTCACCCTACTTACATAAGCTGGGTAAATGAGCAGTACACCGGCAACTAATTCGTCCAAATTTAATCGACGACTGCGCCGCGCAACGGGCAGTCTATCTTCTGTTAATCCCCATCCTGCATAAAACGGCTGGCCATAACACACTACTTTTTTCCCCCGCAGCAATGCCTCAAAACCTGTCAATGAGGTAAGTGTATGAACTTCATCGACTTTAGTTAATAAATCTCCCATTGAAACATCTACAATCATCTGATCGCACCACCTTATGGCATTTTCTTCCCCTTCTCCTTTCTTCCGAAGCCTGGCCACTACGTCCGGATGGGGTTTGTAGATTACATAAGCATCCGGATTTTTCTCACGGACGGTGCGTAGCAAATCTATATTACGATTAAGACAGGGGGCACCAAATGCAAGTGACGCATCAGATTCAACTTGCCCGGGAACTAAAATAATTGGTTTTCCCTTTTTTTCTTCTTTGAACACTTTAATTCCGTGCCATAATGAGGAAGGCCATTGGCATTTTTTGGCACCAACATTATATTTCGTCAACTTGGTGGCTACGAGCCTTTCCCGAAAAGTTTTGGCCCTAATAAGCAACTTGTTATCAAATTGGGTTGTCTCCAACAAGCACTCAAGATCAGAGGGCCGGGTGGAATCATAGTAAATGCCTTTCTCATCGATTACCCAAGAAAGAGGTCTGACCAAATCTGCCCCAAGACCCACGGATCGAAGGAATCCATCTTCCAACCGAAGAATCTTCATGCTTTCAGGTTTATCACCTGGAAATGGTTTACATCCCCATAAAACTACCGTGGAATTATTTGACGATCTTTTCGGGAAATGCTTTCCAAAATCAACCTTGCTCCCCTGAAAGAAACTCTGCACAATCGGCTTCTTCCATCGCGAAAAATCCAATGCATACAGCTGCTCACCAAAACGTTCCCGCATACGCCTCTGCAAGGCCATCCACTCCAGCACGCGCTCTATTTCACAGCGTTGAACTTTTTCCGGGTCGAGATAGCGGGGATATTCAATCAGTGCCGCATGAACAAGGCTTGTCAAATTAACGGTCTTGCGCCGGTCAGGGGCAGGAAGCTCATCCTGTGTCAAACCCCATCCAGCGTAAAACGGCATACCGAAGGTACGCACCGGCTTGTTCCACATCAAGCCCTCGAAACCCATTTGCGAGGTGACGGTGTAGACCGTCTCAGCGCGTTCCAACAGCCCCGCGGAATGAATATCCGTGCCCAATATCTGCACTCGCGACGCCTGTCCTGGCGTCAAATGATCAAAGTGGCCCCGCTTACGTTTTGCAACCACGTCGGGGTGGACCTTCAACACTATTTTTCGCTCCGGGTTTTCATCCAAGGCGGCCTGTAACATTTCTGAAAAACTGTCTTCATTGGCCAGACCGAATTGGATGGAGGCATCCCCCAATGTCTGGTCCACAACCAGAACAAATGACTCTCCAGAAAGGACATCACTACCCTCACGGGCATGATTGTATTTGGAAACCCGCCCCATCCTCCAGGCTTCAATCAAACGCTGGGCACGGCAAATTTCATCTGCCTGATGTTCTCGCGAAATTAATGCCTCCAGACGGGAGGCAGTGGTCGCATCGTAATATATCCCTAAATCATCAAATACGATGGAAAGAGGAGGATCCTGGCTACCCAGTCCCACAGAACGCAGAAAACCATCTTCCAGACGAAAAAACGGAATTCCCTTTTCCTCAGCAACTCGGCGAGCACGCTCTGAGTACTTACTCCGCCCCCAGCCCAGCGTGGCCGTAAGTCCTGGTGGAACCTTAAAGATACATCTGACTGTTGGAGCGCCCAAAAGGATTTCCAGATCCTTGAGCCTTCCAAGGCCTCGACTAAAAATACCGTATAGAGGGGTATTATTGGACCGCATCCACTACCTTTGCAAGTCGATGCACCCAGGTAAATTCTTTATGAACATAATCGGCACCGGCCCGCGCCATTTCCATATCCTTTGGCCGAAGGCCTTCTTTCAGCTGGTGGAGCAGGTCTCGTGTTTCCTTCTCAGAAGATACAACATGGCAATAATCACTGAAATAACGGCTGACAGACTTGGCTGGGGTCGTTACCGCCAACCCACCACAAGCCATAATCTCAACCAACCTTCTCGAAAACATAGTGGGGGAATCTTCAATCGTATTCACATTAAAAGAGACCATATAATCCCTGTAAACCTGAGCTGTTTTTTTATGCGAGAGCTTATTTCGGATCTCGACCCAAGGCATCTCAGGGAAACGATAATTGCCCGATTTTCTATTTGAATTGCGGTCAAAGACAGTCAGTCCTATTTCAGAAGAGGTGGAAAAGAGCATGTCCTGCCATTGGCGCCGTCTGTCATGGATGTGATGGCTGTAGCTACCAAGAAAACAGGCCCTTTTGTGCTTGTATCCAGCTTCAGAAGGAAAATGAATTTCCGGTTGGACCGCAAACATTAGCGGCTCGACCCTGACCTCCTGCCCAAGCCTGGACCGGTAACGCTGAACACAATTCTCGTCAACCGTAAAAATAATATCGAAAAGGGCGGCACTATCGATAAAACGCTCAAAGTGAACTCCATCCTCCTTGTTCCAAAAAACACAAGGAATGCCCAATTTACGAGCGTACTCAACAACCCTGTGAAGTGCGAAATTGGTACGTTCGGGATGGTCGGGGTAGGCAGCTATCTTGAACTTCCAGGCTTTGTTGGGTCCATGCCATGCCGATTCGACAAAAAGGATATCCGGTCGCCAGAATTTAAGTATCAGCCGGTAATTGAGAGGAGTTACATTGCGCACTTGACATTCATGCACCAGACACGCATGAGTTAATTCATCAGCAATCAGACCTATACGGAGATTTCGGAAAGGCTTCTTTATCACAGGTTGAATTCTTTTGAATGCACTAAAATAATTTTTCATTTTAATGAACCTAAGAAATTACCAGACACAGCAGTTAAATGCTCGAGAAACAAAATATCACCATTACTTTTGGGGCTGTCCTAGATAACTAGCCCATATGATCTTTAACAAGTTGTTTTAACTGGGATAATTGCTCTTTTGGATCAGGAGTGTTAAATCGCCACTCGCATTCCTTTAAAAACAGGGCAAATTGCTCCTTAGGGATGCCGTTGAATTTGCGTAAATGGCGCTTCGCCTGATTCCAAAAATTCTCTATCCCGTTGATATGGTTTCGACCTTCAGCAAACAGCTCTGAGTGATTGACTCTAACGTGGTGAAAGTCACTCACATCAAGCACGTTATAGCTGTGCAGAGAGTCGGTAAATACGATGCTATCCGGGACGATTTTCTGCTCCAGAATGGGCATCAAAGTGGCGGATTTCACGTCTGGAACGATCTTCGTGTAAACCCGCCCGCCACGCTTTAAGATCCCGAATACAGGGACTTTTCCGCCAGCGCCACGGCCCCTCTTGCCTTTGCGCTTGCCACCAAAGTAAGACTCGTCAACTTCGATCTCACCAAAGAAGGGTGTTTCATCCTCTATGGCCTGGCAGATCAGTTGACGCAGCCGTTGAAAATAGTAGGCAGCGGTGTTGCGGTTGACGCCGACCAGGGCTGCTGCAGTTCGGGCTGTAGAACCCGAGACAAAGTGTTCCATGAGGCGGTCTTGTTTAGACTGACTCAGACGACTTTTTCGCATATTGCTATCCTAGACATATTTCAGTTATCTAGGACAGCCCCAAATTAAATTTAAACTATATTTAACTATGGAAAAATTTAATTATTTAAATCGGCAAATTTATATTTAATATTAATAGAAACCCTATGTCCGATTATTTCACACAAAAGCTAAAAAATTTGTCAATTACATTGAACCGAGCCCCCAAAAAGAATGCCCTGCAGAAAATTCGGCTGCAGAAGCTTTTTCTAGCATTTCTCTGTGCGATGGTGGGGACCTTGGCTCCTCATCCGATAATTAATGTGTTTTCATCGCTGGCAGCACTTGTCACCGGAAGCGGACTTTTTGCGGCATGGTGGGTCCAGGGCAAGCCCGCTATTCAGAGAAGTGCAAAGCTGGCCCTTGTAATCATTTTCGCGAGCCAAGCTTTTGGCTGTGCTCAGATCATGATCGACGGTGAACCGCTGGACACGGTTTTGATCCAACCGCCTCTGGTTGCGAAATCTGCAATTCGGTGGTCTGTGGTTATTTGTGGCTTCGATATCCAGCCGATTTCCTGGGAAAGAATGGCTGAAGATATGAATATCGAAAAAACCCTCCTTGTATTTCATGGCCGGAGTTACGGGATCATTGGAGTGAAAAAGGTGATTGTGATAGGGGTATAAGCTGCAATGACCACGGCCGCGATCTACATCCGTAAATCCCGTGAGGACAAAGACAAGCCTGCATATCGTCTCGCCGTTCAACGGCAGCAGCTTCCTGCATATGCCCAGGCGCAGGGTTGGAACTCGTTCATTTATGATGACGGCCATGCCAGCGCGGCCAGAGGAAAAACCGAAGACCTCCAGGAACGTGGCCGTTTAGAAAAAGACCTCCGTTCTGGAAAAATAAATATCATCCTCACCATCGAGCTTTCACGCCTTTCCAGAGACCATACCCTCGAGGATTATCTGGCCTGGCTTAACCTCTGTGCCGATCACGGCGTCCAACTGGCCACCATGAGCCGGACCCTGGACCCGAAGCAGCATTCTGACTGGATGCTCCTTCTCATGGAGGGAGGGTTTTCGTCGGTTGAAATGAAAGTCCTCCGGGAGCGGATGAAGGAAGGCAGGCAGCAAGCGCACAGGGCAGGGAAATGGCTTGGCGGAACTCCGCCGCCACCCTACGTCTACGATAAAGGCACCGGAGAAATTGGGATTGACGAGGAGCGCCTTGCCGAATGCCGCCAGGTCTGGAGTATTGCGGAGACCCATAGCGCCAAAACTATAGCCCAGGCCCTTGAAAAGCCGGAGATCACCATACGGCGCATGCTCTCGGATGACCGGCTGCTTTTCTACCAGGGGCTTCGGCTAACGGAAACTGGGGAAATTGTCGAGGGACAATGGCCTGCCATAATGGATGCAGCCCAGGCCAACCGGATCCGGGTAGCCCGCCGAACCCGAAAAACCAATGGAATTAAAAAAGAGGCTGCAGCACTTCTAAGCAACCTTGGAATGCTTTACTGCGGCTATTGCGGCCGCACCGTAAAAACGTGGCGTAACAGCAGGATTCGTAAGGATGGCAACAGGCTCAATTATTATGGTTGCCAGACAAAAAGTGCCGCCGGCGCCTGCGAAAAAAGTCGTCTTATACCTCAACCCATTTTGGAAGACCGGATCCTGACCAGCCTTTTTAACACCCTTGGGCGGCTGGATGACCTGGTGGAATATTGGACCCTCAACCAGACCGGTGACATCACCAGGGAGCTCGCCAACATTGACAGCGAAGAAGCAGTTCTCCAGGAAAGCAAAGAACGTTTAGTGGCTGCCATTGCCCAGGGGGTTATCGAGTTTGCTGACGCGAAAAAACAGCGGGAGGAGATCAATGCCCGGATCGAGGCCGTAAAAGAAAAGCGGGTGGAACTCCTGGCCAGCCGCCAGGATCCTCCCGACTGGGATGCCCTGAATATCTCCAGAGATTCCTTCGACCAGGCCCCAGAAAACGAAAAACGTCAATTCCTTCGAACGGCCATTGCTGAGGCTAGGATTTTCAATAGCTACGCTTTAATAACCTATGCCTTTCCCCGAGAAGCCAACGGTAACCGAACAGCCAGAATTCACCTTCCACCCTCCCGAAAAGGGCAAAATTCCTCCAAGGTCTACAAGCTGTAACTATATGAAATAACTATTAAAATTCTATTTGTAAGGATTTAATAAAAATCCCTTTGTAGCCAAAAAACGCTAAAAAGCCCATAGATTCGCTAATCTATGGGCTTTATGATTTTTTCGTGGTCGCTCGCTCTACCGACTGAGCTACCGGGGATCGTGTTTCTTTAAGGAAAAATGGCCGCCTGGAAGGCTTGTACCGAGCTTTATACCGGAGAAAAAATTGCTTGTCAAGCAGAAACAAACCTTGGAAAAAACTGCGAAACAGCGTTTTTTAAAAGGTTTTGAAGGGCAATCTTAAAGAGTAGCAGTGGGCCGGGAAAGTCTCCGCCGGGTAAAAAAGACCGACCAGCTTGGTTGTCAAAATGGTTTTCAACTCGATGTGCCGGAAAGCCAAAATGCCGCAAACCGAAGGCAACTGCAGCTTTTTGCATGATATAGGAAATTCAGAGCGCCAAGCTGAGCTGGCCTCTGTTTAATGACCGTTTTTCTTGAGATTGACCAGCATCTGCTTGGCAACCGCTTTAAGGGTATCGAAAACGCCTTCGCCTTTGGGTGCGCAGGCGCTGAACGCTGGGACTCCCTGAGGATTGAGCAGGCGACTTAATTCTTCCTGGGGAGTCACATTGGGAAGATCGCGTTTGTTATATTGGATAACATAGGGAAGTTTTTCTAATTTGTAGCCGTATTCTTCCAGGTTGTCCTGAAGATTTTCCAGGCTTTCGATGTTTGCATCCAGCCTTTCCGCCTGTGAGTCGGCGACGAAAACAACACCGTCAACCCCTTTAAGAATAAGTTTTCGAGAGGCGTCGTAAAAAACTTGGCCGGGAACCGTGTAGAGATGAAAGCGGGTTTTAAAGCCTTTGATTTCACCCAGGGAAAGGGGAAGAAAGTCGAAAAAGAGGGTCCTTTCCGTTTCCGTGGCAAGGGAAATCATCTTCCCTTTGGCTTCGGGGGCGGTGCGCTGGTAGATATATTGAAGGTTGGTGGTTTTTCCACAGAGACCCGGACCGTAGTAGACGATCTTCAGGTTAATTTCACGAGAAGCATAATTGATGAAAGACATATCACCTGACCTGCGTTTTTATTTGAAAAGATTGTCAATATCTTCGTCGGTGATTTCCGCGAAGAAGCTTTTCGGACTGTCGGAATTCTGTCTCGCTTTTTTCTCAAGGGTGCAGAAAATCCGTTCCAGCTCTTCGCCCCACTTTTTGACCCTGAGTCGCACAAGGCCCAGAGAGCTGCGGTGGTCGAAAATCACAACCAGGATCACCCGGCTTGCAATCAGGGAAAGGTGAAGGTTGTCCTTCTCGCCTTCGTGAAAAAGGATTGAAAATTCTTTTTCACCGATTAGTTTGGCCAGCCCACCGGTCGCGGCAATGTTGCCTGCGGTTAGAGAAGCGAGGCTTGTGGTGTCGAGGTTTCCCGTTTCTCCTGCCGAACTGATTAACTGACCATCCTTGTCCACCAGAAAAATGGCTTTGGAGTTGGATTCCTGCAATAATTTGTCAATGACGGAGGCGATACTGTTGAATTCTTCGTCATGCAGAACCAACGAAGACTGGGCTTCAAACATTCGAATGACTCCTTAAGGTTTTAATGGCACTTTGAAATAAAATTTGGTCAGCTGTGGTTAGTGATTATTGTTATTTGAGGCATTGCAAAACTTGAACCAAAAAACCCGGCGGGTATCCCGCCGGGTTTTTTGGTTCAGGAACAGAAAATTTGTCAGGTTTAGGAGCTTTTCTTGCCGCAATCTGCGTCCATGTCTGCCAGTTTGCGGTACAGGTCGAAATGGGATTTAACCTCGGCGTTAGCTTGCTCCATAAGAATTTTTGCCGCCTCAGGATGGGTTTTCTTGAGGACACGGAAGCGGTTCTCGTTGTAGGCGAATTCCTCGAAAGAAATGCTCGGGGCTTTGCTGTCCAGTTGCAGGGGATTTTCGCCATTGGCGGTCCGGCGGGGATCAAAGCGGTAAAGGGGCCAGTGACCGCAATTTACGGCATTCTTGCATTCATCCACACCAGCGTCCATTTTGATGCCGTGGGCAATACAGTGGGAATAGGCCAGGATCAGGGACGGACCGTCGTAGGATTCCGCCTCAAGAAAGGCTTTCACCACATGGCCGGGATTGGCGAGCGAAACTTGGGCAACATAGATATTGCCGTAGGTCATGGAGATCAGGCCCAGGTCTTTTTTGCGCATGCGCTTGCCGGAGGCGGCAAATTGTGCGACCGCCCCAAGAGGGGTGGACTTGCTGGCCTGTCCGCCGGTGTTGGAATAGACCTCGGTGTCGAGGACCAGAACATTGATGTTTTCCCCGGAGGCGAGAACATGATCGAGACCGCCGTAACCGATGTCGTAGGCCCAGCCGTCGCCTCCCAGGATCCAAACCGATTTTTGGATCAGATAATCGGCAACGGTCATTAGCTGACGGGCCTCAGGCTCCGTGCAGTCGGCAAGCGCCTCTTTGAGTTCGGCAATGCGGCTGCGCTGTTCTTCGATTTTCTCCTGCGACGATTGGTCGGCATTTTTGATCTCTTCCATGAGTGACCGTTTGGATGCGCAGGCCTTGCAGGAGCAATCTTGCAGTTTTTCCAGAAGCTCGAGAGCATATTCATTGAACTTGTCGACGCCCAGGCGCATGCCGAAACCAAATTCGGCATTATCCTCGAACAGGGAGTTGCTCCAGGTCGGTCCGCGGCCATCTTTTCTGGTGGTCCAGGGGGTTGTGGGGAGGTTTCCGCCATAGATGGAAGAACAGCCGGTGGCGTTGGCAATGAGAGCCCTGTCGCCGAAAAGCTGAGACAGAAGTTTGACGAACGGAGTTTCTCCGCAACCGGCACAGGCCCCGGAAAACTCGAAGGTCGGCGGCAGGAGTTGACTCCCTTTGACGGTGCTGCGGTTGATGAGGGAAAAGTCGGTATCCGGAAGGTCAAGGAAGAAATTCCAGTTTTTGACTTCCTGCTCACGCAAAGGCGGTTGAAACTCCATATTGATGGCTTTGTGGTTTTCCTTCTCTTTGCTCTTCGCCGGGCAGTTGTGAACGCAGGCCCCGCAGCCGGTACAGTCTTCGGGGCTCACCTGCAGGCTGAACATTTTGCCGGCGGCTTCCTTGCCCTTGGCCTCGGTCGATTTGAAGGCGGGAGGGGCCGCTTTGAGGTTATCCGGGTCGTAGATTTTCATACGGATAACCGCGTGCGGGCAGACAAAAGAGCAGATTCCGCACTGGATACAGAGTTCGGGAGCCCAGACGGGAATATGAACGGCAATGTTGCGTTTTTCGTATTTGGAGGTTCCGGTTGGATAGGTGCCGTCCACCGGAAGAGCAGAGACCGGAATGCTCTCCCCTTTACCGTCGATAAGGGGGCCGGTGACTTTTTTGACGAATTCGGGAACCTCCTTGCTGACAGCGGACTTCATGGTCAGCTCGCTGTCTGCCCGGGCCGGGACGTCGACCTTTTCCAGGTTGCTGAGAGCGGCATCCACGGCTTGGTAGTTCATGTTTACGACCCGCTCGCCGGCCTTGCCGTAACTTTTGACAATAGCCTCTTTGATGGCCTGAACAGCCTGGTCAACGGGAATGATTGCGGAGATTTTGAAAAAGGCGGTCTGCATGATGATATTGATGCGCGGACCGAGACCGATTTCGTTGCCTAAACGTACCCCATCAATGACAAAGAATTTCAGCTTTTTGTCAATGATCTGCTGCTGGACTTCTCGGGGGAGTTTTTCCCAGACCTCATCCTTGCCATAGGGGCTGTTCAGAAGAAAGGTCGCTCCCATCTTGGCTTTGGCGAGGACATCGTATTTCTCCAGGAAGGAAAAGTGGTGGCAGGCCACGAAATCAGCACTCTGAACCAAGTAGGGAGAACGTATATCTTCCTGGCCGAAACGCAAATGGCTGGTGGTAATGCTGCCCGCCTTTTTGGAATCGTAGACAAAATAGGCCTGGGCTTTATTATTGGTATTGTCGCCGATGATCTTGATCGAGTTCTTGTTGGCGCCGACGGTGCCGTCGGAACCGAGGCCGAAGAACATGGCCTGGTAGAGTTTTTCGTGGGGCAGAATGAATTTCGGATCAAAGGGGAGGCTGCTTCCAGTGACGTCCTCTTCAATGCCGACGGTAAAATGATTTTTCGGGTTCTTCTGGCTAAGATTGTCGAAAACGGCCTTGGCCATGGCCGGCGAAAATTCGAAGGAGCCCAGGCCGTAGCGTCCTCCTACGACGAGCGGGTAACCCTTGAAAGGGGTAAGCCCGGCTTCGAGGGCTTCGCCAACGGCGGAGCGGACCGCCAAATAGAGAGGGTCACCGATGGCTCCCGGCTCCTTGGTGCGGTCGAGAACAGCGATTTTTTTCACCGAGGCCGGCAGCGTGTTGACGAATTTTTTTATGTCGAGAGGCTGGAAAAGCCTGACCTTGATCAGGCCGATCTTTTCGCCTTGAGCCGAAAGGTGCTCGACCAGTTCGTGAAGGGTATCGCAGCCGGAGCCCATGCAGACCACAACCCGGTCGGCTTCAGGGCTGCCGATATAGTCATAAAGCCCGTATTTGCGGCCGGTCAGGCCCGCGAATTTATCCAATTGAGCCTGGAAAATGTCAGGGACCTTCTGATAGTAGGTGTTGATGGTTTCCCGACCCTGGAAAAAGACATCGGGATTTTGTGCCGTTCCCCTCAGCACTGGATGGTCGGGTGAAAGAGCCCGCTGGCGATGAGCATGGACCAGATCATTGTCGATCATGGAACGCATGTCCTCCAGAGACAGTTCTTCCACCTTCTGAACCTCATTGGAAGTCCGGAACCCATCAAAAAAATGCAGGAAGGGCACCCGTGCCTCCAAAGTGGCAGCCTGGGCTATGAGAGCAAAATCCATGCACTCCTGGGGATTGTTGGATGCGAGCATGGCCCAGCCGGTGGAACGGCAGGCCATGACATCGGAATGGTCGCCGAAAATCGAGAGGGCATGGCTGGCCACCGCCCTGGCGGAAACATGGAACACCGTACTGGTCAACTCACCGGCGATTTTAAACATGTTGGGTATCATGAGCAGGAGCCCTTGGGACGCCGTAAAGGTAGTCGTCAACGCTCCCGCCTGCAAAGCACCATGAACGGCGCCAGAAGCTCCCCCCTCGGACTGCATTTCGACAACTTTGGGGATCGTGCCCCAGATGTTTTTGGTGCCGACGGCGCTTTTGGCGTCGGACAGTTCTCCCATGGTAGAAGATGGGGTTATGGGATAAATGGCAATAACCTCGTTGGTGGCATGAGCGACATGTGCTACAGCTGTATTGCCATCAATACAAACCATTTTTCTCGACATTGCTAGGTTTCCTCCTTGTGGACATTTTTCGCCGCTCTCCGGTTGGAGTAGCAGAGAGAGGCATATTCAGCAAAAGGCTGAGCTAAAGAGATTTTTATTGAATAACAAAATTGCCCATATTGTTTTGATTGATTTATTATAGCACTATAAAAATATATTTGATTTTCCTGCGAAATAGCGCTCTCACTGAAATTCCTGACGCCCCGCAATGGCTCGGCTTACCGTTCCCTGATCAATATATTCCAGGTCGCTGCCTAAGGGAATTCCATGGGCAAGGCGGGTGATCTTCAGTCCCATTGGTTTAAGCATGCGAGCAAGATAAAGAGCCGTGGTTTCACCCTTGACACTGAAATTGGTGGCCAGGAGGATTTCCTGAATCTCTCCGGTCTCAAGGCGTTCTTTAAGTTCCGAAATTTTGAGGTTTTCGGGGCCAACCCCGTCCAGTGGTGATAATGCACCGTGCAGAACGTGATATTGGCCTTTGAAGGCATGACTGCGTTCAATGGCCAGGACGTCCTGCGGTTCTTCGACGATGCACAAAAGGTTTCTATCCCGGCGCGGGTCTGCACAGATTTGACAAGGATCGCTTTCCGTCATCTGGAAGCAGGTGGAACAGAAGTGAACCTTGCGTTTCAGGTCGCGGATTGTGTCGGCTAGCGCATCCGCCTCTTCCTGAGGCTGGGTCAGGATAAAAAAAGCCAATCTTGTCGCAGTTTTCTGGCCGACTCCTGGAAATTTGGCCAGTTCAGCAACTAATTTGGCAAAAGACGGGATGAAGTCTAACATGGGCTTTAAAAAAAATTCAATAAAATAGCGCCCCAATCAGGGTCATAAGGTCCCTTTTGGAAGGGGTGCTGTTATCCGAAGATGCGGCCGGTGCAGCCGCCAACGATCCGAAAAAACAATAACCTCAAAACATGCCGGGAAGATTGAGGCCGCCGGTGATTTTTGACATCTCCTCCTGGGCCATTTCCTGGCTTTTTTTGAGGGCTTCGTTAATCGCAGCCACAATCAGGTCTTCCAGCATTTCAGTGTCTTCCGGATCCACAACCGCCGGCTCAATTTTCAGAGAGACGACCTGCTGCTTGCCGTTCACGGTGGCGGTGACCATCCCGCCTCCGGAGGTAGCCTCGACCTCTTTGTCCTCAAGCTCTTTCTGAAGTCGCATCATCTTCTGCTGCATCATCTGAGCTTGTTTCATAATGTTTCCCAAACCTTTGGACATGACGTGATTCTCCTTTTATCAACTGCTGAATTTTTACGCGAAACAGGGTTTTTCTTTACGACTCTCGAGAAACGTCCTCGGGAGTGGGCTCCAAGGCTTTTATCTCTTCCATTTCCCCACCGAAAACTTTTAGAACCGCCTTGACCGCCGGGTGGTTGAGGGCCTCCTCCTGGAGTTTCTGTTTCTGCAACAGGCTTGGATCGGGTTTCTCCTCAAACTGCTCGGCGGGCTGGGAAATCAGGGACCAGGTCAGCTTTCCGCCAAAAAATTTTTCCCCCTCCTCATCCAGAATTCCCCGGATCTGAGGGTCCTGGAGCTGCTGGAGTTCAAAGGCGCCTTCCGGAAAACCGAGGCGCACCTGAGGCGGGTCAAGAAGCAGCAGACGGCCGAGCTTTAGATAGGAGCCGACAAAAGGATGCCGGGAGGTGAACTGGGCCAGAAAATCGCCCCAAGAGTCGTCCGGATCAGTTTTTTTTTCCGGAAGCGGCGGTTTTTCCTTTTTGGCAGGCTGGGGTTGGAGCGGCTCCTCTGGTGGACCGGGAGCAGGGCAAGCGGCGACCCCGGCAAGTTTTCTTTCAAGCTTTTCCAACCGCTCAAGCAGGCTTCCCAAGGTCTCAGCGGGCGGAAGGTGACATATCCTCAGCAGGGCGGTTTCCAGAGTGATGAGAGGAAAGGAGGTCAGGGGGAGTTCCTTTTCTACCTTCAGCAGCAAGGTCAGATCTCTTTGCAGGTCTTCAAAACCGGTCTGCTCCGCCATCCGGTTCACAGCTTCACTCTCCTCTTGGAGGGCGGAAGGGATGTTTCGCGAGCCCTTAAAAACCTTGACATGAATCAAAGAACGAAACATTTCGATCAGGTCTTTGCAGAACTGGCGGATGGCGAAACCCATTTCATCCACCTGCCGGAGGGTGTCGAGGACTTTGCCGCCGTCCCGGGCGATAAGGGCGGATGCGGTGTCGAAAATCAGGCGCCGGTCGATCATACCCAACAAGGCCTGAACGTCCTCGTCCGGCACCTGTTCCCCGCAGTAAGCCACGATCTGGTCCAGGGCAGAAAGGGCGTCGCGCATTCCGCCTTCGGCCTGGGAGGCAATCAGGCCGAGGGAAAGAGGTGAAATGTGGAGATGCTCTTTTGCGGCAATGGTTTTCAGCAGGGCCGCTATGCGCGGGATCGGGATTTTCCGAAAGTCAAACCGTTGACAACGGGACAGGATAGTCGGCGGTATTTTATGCGGCTCGGTGGTGGCGAAAAGAAATTTGGCATGCTCGGGAGGTTCCTCCAGGACCTTTAAAAGGGCGTTGAAGGCGTTGATCGAAAGCATGTGAACTTCGTCGATAATGAAAATTTTAAAGCGCGAACGGGCCGGAAGATAGCGCACGTTTTCCCGCAGATCGCGGATATCATCGACCCCGGTGTTGGAGGCGCCGTCGATTTCGAGAACGTCAACGCCGCTGCCGTTGGTAATCTCCTCGCAGGAGCGGCATTGGTTGCAGGGGACCGGTGACAACCCTTTTTCACAATTCAGGGCTTTGGCCAGGATACGGGCGGCCGAAGTTTTACCGACCCCCCGCGGTCCGCTGAAAAGATAGGCATGGTGAATTCTGCCTTGGGAGATGGCATTGGCCAGAGTCCTGCTGACATGCTCCTGCCCGACCAGATCCTCAAAACATTGCGGTCTCCATTTGCGGGCCAGTACCAGGTATGACATTGCCGATAGACTCCCGGGAGGGAAGGTTGCCAGAAACTGTTCGGCACAACGGGCGATGTGTGCTCGTCGATCAACGGCGTGACTAATTGCCGTTGCCAATGAAAAAACCGGAAACGATTGCCAGTACAAGTGACAGCCAGGCACCCCTGCGGCACACAAAGAAAATCGTTACCGCTGCTCCCTTCCGGGCCTGACGGGGTTGGCGACCTCTTGTTGCACAGGACCCGGCTGTCACTTCTATTGGCAAAGGAACCGGTTATATTCGAGAAAAAGGATATACAGAGGGAGATTTTCACTCTCTCTGCAACCGGCAGCGCTCGCTCCGCTTCGAATCCTTCGAAATTTGTAGTAAAACTAAATGGCGGAGAGAGGGGATTCGCCCACTCTGTCACCGGCGTCCTGCCGGTTCGGGCGTCGGCTCACCTCCGCTTGCTGACGCGGACCTCCTGTCCGTTTTTCATCCGCAGGATTCGCTCGCTCCGCTTCGAATCCCCCCTGGGGTTCGAGTTTAGTTATGGCGGAGAGGGGGGGATTCGAACCCCCGGTACCTTTCAGTACACACGATTTCCAGTCGTGCACCTTCGGCCTCTCGGTCACCTCTCCGCAGGACCCATAAGCTACAACATAAAAAAAAATCTGTAAAGTTTTTTCTAGTTCCGAAAATTCCCCACAACCACCTGAAAAGTTTATAAATTTGGCGGGTTATGAAAAAAGAAAAGCCGGCGGTTTTTGCAAGACCTGCCGGCTTTTCCGGGATTCGAACACTATGGGCGGGGCTTCATGCTAACCGACCCGGTGAAGTTTTTCCAACCTTTCATGTCTTTCCTGGGCTTCGAGGCACAGAGTCGCAATAGGCCTGGCATCAAGCCTTTTCAAGCCGATCTCCTCCCCGGTCTCTTCACAATAGCCATAATTCCCGTCGGCGATACGTTCCAGAGCCGCATCAATCTTCTTGATCAATTTTCTGGCCCGGTCACGGGTTCGCAACTCAAAAGCGCTTTCCATTTCGCTGGAGCCCTGATCGACAAGATCGGTTTCACGGAGTTTTTCTTCCCGCATTTGCTCCAGGGTTTTGGTGGACTGCGCCAGCAGTTCATCTCGCCATTGAAGGAGCTTGCGGCGGAAATAGGTCAACTGCTTCGGGCACATATATGGCTCATCTTCCGTCGGGCGGTATGTTGAAGGAATTTCAACGTCCATCTGGCAGCCCCCTTTCACAGAATTATTTACCGAAATAGAATAAAGGAGAAAAAAGGGTTGTCAATAGGAAGTATAAAAATTAACCGAAGGCTTGTATTTGACCTTGGGTATTAACTAACCTTGTTTTTCAACCATGTCATAGGAAACAAAGCGGAGTTTTCGGGTAAAATTTGTGACACGCTGAATAATTGGTAGAATGACAAACTAATACCGGCCGCGGAAGAGTTATTTGCTGTGCAGGCCGCTGACACCGCGTGACCATCGTGCTGAACAACCGCAATGCTAAAAAATTCCCTTAGCCCGCTTTCGGGCGGGATTCCTTGGAGGCTGTTTATGGGAAACCTGATTCTTTTGCGCCATGGTGAAAGCAATTGGAACCGGGAAAATCGGTTTACCGGCTGGACCGATGTCGACATTTCCGAAAAAGGGGCCGAGGAAGCCCGCCAGGCCGGAAAACTTCTCCTGGAGGCCGGGCTGCTTCCCGAAGTGGCCTATACCTCGGTGCTGAAGAGAGCGATCCGCACCCTTTGGATTGTTCTCGATGTCATGGACCGGATGTGGATACCGGTTCACCGCCACTGGCGTCTGAACGAGCGCCATTACGGCGCTTTGCAGGGGCTGAATAAAGCCGAGACCGCCGAGAAGCATGGTGAGGAGCAAGTCAAGATCTGGCGACGCAGTTATGACATCCCGCCTCCGGAACTGGACAAGAGCGATCCTCGCTACCCCGGCCTGGATCCCCGTTACCGGGACCTGGATCCCAAGATCATTCCGGCAACGGAAAGCCTGAAAGACACGATAAAAAGATTTGTCCCCTACTGGCAGGACGTCATCTGTCCGGCCGTGGCCACCGGCCGGAATGTCTTGGTCGTGGCCCATGGCAACAGCCTTCGGGCGCTGGTCAAGTATCTCGACAACATTTCGGACGAGGACATCGCGGGTCTCAACATTCCCACCGGCGAGCCGCTGATTTACGATATCGGCACCAACCTGAACGTGCGTGGGCATCGCTATCTTGGCAGCGAGGAGGAAATCAAAAAAAAGATGTCCGCTGTCGCCTCCCAGGGAAAAGCCCTACCCGGCAAACAGCACGAGTAAATTTCACAGGGTCGGGGATGTTCCGCTGGTTTTGACGGAGGCTCTTCTACGCAGCAGCATCTTTGCGAAGATGGAAACCAGGTAGCCGAATCCGGCAAGGAGAATGATGGTCGCTCCGGCGGGGAGGTCAGGTTCAAATGAGATCGCCAGACCGCCGATGGTGAAGAGAGCGCCCAGAAGAACGGCGAGAATCATCATTCTTCCCAGGGTTCGGGAAAAGTGGCCGGCAATGGCGGCGGGCAGGGTGAGAAGGGCTATGACCATGATCAGGCCCACGACCTGGATGAGAATGACGACCGTCAATGCCACCAGGCAGAGGAGAAGAAGCGAAAAAAAATCGACAGGAACGCCCCGCAGACGGGCGAACTCCTCGTCGAAGGAGACGGCCATAAACTGTTTGAAAAACAGAATTGTTATGCCGACAATCCCGGCGTCCAGAAGGGCGATCAGGATAAGGTTCTGGCGGGGAATCATCAGGATGTTGCCGAAAAGATAACTCATGAGATCGACGTTGTATCCCGGTGTCCGGGAGATGAAGAGGACGCCTAAGGCCATGCCCACGCTCCACAGGGCACTGATCATGATGTCTTCTTCATGGCGCCAGTGAAGGCTGACCCAACCGATAATCAAGGCGGCGATCAGGGCTGCGAAAATAGCCCCTCCCACCGGACTTTTGCCAAGAAAATAAGCCGCCCCCATGCCACCCAGAACCGCGTGGGCAATCCCGCCGGCCATATATCCGATTTTCCGTACCACCACATACGAACCAATGACGCCGCAGGCCAGGCTGGCCAGAAGGCTTCCCAGAACAGCGTTCTGAAGAAAGGTTTGGGTCATGAGGGCGTCAAGAAAGGCGTTCATGACCATTTTTCCCTTTCCTTCCGGGGTCTTTGCCGGAATCGATTATGGTGTGGTGGTGGACCATTTTCAGAGGGGAACCGTATAGCTCCTCGATCATTTTGCCACTGATGCGCGAGGTGCTGTGACAGACAAGCCGGCGGTTCAAGCAGGCGACCCGGCTGATGAAATGCGAAATAAAGCCGATGTCGTGGGAAACAACGACAATGGTTATGGTTTCGTTCAGGCTTTTCAGAAGGCTGAAAACACTCTCCTCGACCTTGGGGTCGATGTTGGCGGTCGGCTCATCCAGAATCAGGATTTCCGGCTCACAGGTCAGGGCCCGGGCAATGAGAACCCGCTGCAGCTGCCCTCCGGAAAGGGTGCTGAGCGAGCGGTTTTCCAATTCGAGAATTTCAGTTTTTAGCAATGCTTCCCGGGCTTTGTCGATGTCGGTTTTTCTGAATCCGAAAACCGGCCTGGTTCTGCCGAGTCGTCCCTGGAGAACGGTCTCCCGCACGGTAATGGGAAAGTTGCGGTCGAAAAAGACAAATTGGGGAACATAGCCGATCCGGCAATGGGCCTGTTGAGGATTTTGCCCAAGGACCTCAATTTTGCCACGTTGCGGCTTCAGAAGGCCAAGGATCAATTTCAGCAGGGTGCTTTTGCCCCCGCCGTTGGGACCGACAATGCCGAGAAATTCCTTTTCCTGCACCTGCAGGCGGATATCCTCCAGGACGGGGATTCCGTCATAGCTGAAATGGACATTCTCAAGAGAAATAGCCGTGCGGGTCATTGTACCATGGCCTCGGCGAAAATATTTGCGACCCGGCGAAGGTTGTCGGGGTAATCCTCGGCCAGGGGGTCCACCGCCTCTACACGTCCGCCGATGGCATCGGCGACCAGGCGGGCGGCAACGCTGCTGAACTGCTTTTGCACAAAAATAACGCGGATATTCCGCTTTTGGGCAAATTCGATCACATGAGCCAGGGTGCGGGCTCCCGGTTCTTTCCCTTCGCTTTCAATCGGGATTTGTTCAAGCTGGAAAGTATCGGCGAAATAGCCCCACGAAGGGTGAAAAACCAGGAAGCTGCGGTTGCGGGCTGGTTCCAGCTTTTGCCGGATATCCTCCGTCAGACGATTCAAATCCTCCAAAAAGGTTGCACAATTGGCGGTCAATTCCTTTTCATGTTCGGGAAGTTCCTTAATCAGGGCTTTGAGAATATGTTCGGCCATGATTTTCACCCGGGGCGGGCTGGTCCAGACATGGGGATCGGGAATTCCTTTTTCTTCCCCGGTGTTCTTTGCAGAAGTCCTATGCCCTTCTTCTCCGTGATGATGAGCCTCCATGGGGAGGAGGTGTATGCCTTGGAGGGTATCGACAATCCGAAGGCGGGGGTGGTTGGCCTGGAGGCGTTTCAGCCAGATTTTTTCAAAAGGGACACCGATGCTGAAATACAGCCGGGCTTCAGCCAGGGTTTGCATTTGTTTCGAGGTCGGCTCATAGGTGGCCGGGCTTTTTCCGGGGCCGACCATAACCGAAACAGTAACTTTTTGGCCACCGATACGTTCGACAAAATATTTCTGAGGCAGGATGCTGACATAAACCGGCAAAGTCGACTTCCCGGCCGGGGCCGGCCCTGGAAAGAAAACCAGTGGGATAACCATGGACAGAATAATGAGAAGGATTTTCACGGCAAGGTCCTTTGCTGAAGCTGGGAGCAGGGTGGCAACCTCAACCCGGTTGAAACAGATGTCCTCATTTATTGTTCGGGTTGGAGCACTTCAAAATAATTTCCTGGCAATTCTGGCATTTTTCCAGGGTGTGGTTGGCCAGAAAGCGTTCCATGTGTCGTTTCTGGTGGGGATTCAGAATGCCGGTACCGTGACAGAGGGGGCAGGCGTTTTCCAAAGCGGCAAGAATAGCGTTGCGGATGAACTCGGAGCGGTTGGAAATGCCCTCCATGGCTTCCCGCAACGAGGCATCGACTTTGAAGGAAATGACATCCTCTTTGCGTTTCATATCAGTCTTGTCATGGAATGGAATTAAAATGCCAATAATTTTTCCAATAATACAACGTATTACTTGCCTGTCAAATGAAAACCCGCCCGGCTACGATCGCCGGCCGGATTAAAGGCAGGGCTATGGTCAGGAAACTTCAGCTTGGGTGGAGGCGGTTGATGCGCAGCTCAGGTGAAAAACCAGATCAGGACCGGAACCAGAAAGATACCCGGCAGAAGGTTGCCGACCGGGAGCTTGCGGACGCCCAAAAGATCGAGGCTGATGGCTGTGATGAGGAGGCCGCCGACGGCATTCATTTCCAGAACCACCGGTTCCGTGAGGATAACTTTGGCAAAGCCGGCAAAAAGGGTGATAGCGCCTTGGTAAAGGGCCAGGGGAATGATGGAGAATATGACCCCGATGCCGAGGGTTGAACTCAAGGCGACGGAGGCGATACCGTCCAGCGCCGATTTGGCATATAGAATGTTCGGAGTGCCGCCCAGGCCGTCCTGAATAGAGCCCATGATCGCCATGGCTCCCACACAGTAAATCAGGCTGGCCGTAACAAAAGCCTGGGCCAGAGTGCCCGACCCGGAAAAGCGCCGTTGCAAGCTCATGCCGATATTTTCGAGGCGCCTCTCAATCCCGCAGATTTCTCCAACCACGCCGCCGCCGATCAGGCTGCCGATCACGATCATGATCTGCTGACTTTTCAGGGCCATCTGCATACCGATAAGAAGTACCGCCAGACCCAGACCGGCCATGAGCGTCCGGCGAACCGTTTCGTTCAAGTATTTGCCGATGGCGCGCCCCACCAAGCAGCCGGCACAGATGGCAAGAATATTTACAAGAGTCCCCTGCAGCAACATTTATTCATTTCCTATGAGCCTGCAGGACAGGCCTGTCAGAATGGTATGACCCGGAAGGTCCGGGCACGGGAAGCGGTCCTCGCGATTTCGTGCCGGTCGACTTTATAGGAAAAAAAGAAAATGTGGGAGGAAATTTATGCGTTACCAATGAAAATTTCAATACGGCCCGGAAAAGCCGGGCAAAAAAATGCTGCCGGCCTTTTCTAGGACGGCAGCAAAAGAGGAAAAGGGCTTTGGGGTTATCAGGAAACCGCGGCAGGCTGAGACAGGTCTGATCGAAAACGTTTCAGCATGTTCTGAATCTCGAAAGATTTATAAAAGAGGGCTTTTCCCGGTTTAACCTTGGCGCCCTGGTTTTTTTGTTCCCCATCGTTCTCCTCACGGTTCTGAGCGGCAAGGAAAATCATCTCCACGATATACTCGGCAAATTCATCAAGTTTGGCGATGGTTTTTTGGCTGTCGGAATCGCTGATTTTGCCGGAAAAAGTTTTCAGAAGACCGGAAATTTCCTGAGCTGTGACTTCCACCGAATCGCAGAGGCCGACGGCTTTGCTGAAAATACCCTTGGATATTTTTTTCACGAACTCTCCCTGGCCGGACTCAAGGGCGAGGTTGAGTGCCAGAATTCGAGTTTGAATAGCCACTTCATCAAAAATTTTAACCAGTCCTTTGGTTCCGGGGCAGGTGATTTCTTTCATGTTGTCTTCTCCAAAGTCGATGGTTGTCGTTAATATTTTTCTAATATTTAGCAAATAATATTCCAGAAAAAGAAGATAAATTGTAACTTGCTGAATAGATATGAAAAAAAATATCTTTTTGCATTATCGTCGAAACCCCTGAGAGAAAGATTGTTTTGTTTTTGCAATAATAGTGTCGCAAAATTACGCAAAAAAAATTTGCGGCCTCAAATTTTTTTGTAGTTATCCACAGGCAATAATGTTGCCTCCGGACAGGGTTTGTTTGGCAACAGGCCTTTTTTTCAATGGTGCCGCCGGTTGAAAAGTTTAGCTGAAAAAATTCCGGACTCGATTCCTGATGGAGTTTTCAACGGCGTTTTCAGGTCAAAACTTCCTCCGGAATGCGGAGAGGAAAGCCCCCGGTGACCTGGGGGGTCTCGAGAGCAGTCCTGTTCCGGGCGATGGGTGTGTAGCCTTAAAACGGGGGTGCGGCGGGGAACAGTCGCAGGTTCCATCGAAACAGATGATGATTTTTTTGTTCGTCGTCCGGGGATATGCCCAACCGATAAGGCCAGATACTGACAAGGGGAGCAAATTCAGTGGACGTATTATATGGCCCTGTTTCTGCCAAGTCATCCAGGTCCGGAGTTAAAGAAAATATGAACTGCTTCAGGTGCCGCTGCCTGTTGTTAAAAGCTCGCCAATTTGCTATGTATCAGAAGGTTTTTTTTATAATTCGGCCGGGATAACAAAAAAATGAAACAGAACAATGACAAGACCAAACCGACTCTCGGGAAAAAAGGGCTTTCCACCGGAAGCAAACTGATGCCTTCGGGCAAGCTCGGGACCTTTGCCGGGGTTTTTACCCCCAGCATATTGACTATCCTTGGCATCATTTTATTTCTGAGGCTTGGTTTTGTGGTGGGGAACGCGGGCCTGGGCATGGCCCTTCTCATCATCCTTCTGGCCAACACCATTTCGGTGCTCACCACCTTTTCTCTGTCCGCCATTGCCACCAACCTGCAGGTCAAAGGCGGCGGCGACTATTATCTGATTTCCAGGACTCTCGGCATTGAGTTCGGGGGTGCTCTCGGGCTGGTTCTGTTTCTGGCTCAGGCGGTTTCCGTCGGCTTTTATTGTGTAGGTTTCGGAGAAGTGATGGTGGAGATTCTGCCACGGGTCGACTGGTTATCCGCCCAACTGATAGCCGCGTTGGCCATTGTTTTTCTGTTTTTCTTTGCCTGGCTGGGAGCCGACTGGGCCACCCGTTTTCAATATGTGGTTATGACGGTTCTTTGCCTGGCTCTGTTTTCCTTTTTTGCCGGTGGCATTTTACACTGGAACCCCCGGACCCTGGTTACCAACTGGTCTTCGACCCTCGGCGGGCCTCTCTTCTGGCCGCTTTTTGCCATCTTTTTCCCGGCCGTGACCGGTTTCACCCAGGGGGTCAGCATGTCCGGGGACCTTGAAAACCCCGGGAAAAGCCTCCCCCGGGGGACTTTTCTGGCCGTCGGTCTGTCCATTCTGGTCTACTTTGGGGCTGCGATCGTGTTTGCCGCCTCGGTGCCGGCGAGGACCTTGCGCGTTGATTACGGGGCCATGCAGTCGGTGGCCCTGTTCAGCCCCTTGATCAGCGCCGGGGTTGTCGCGGCCACCCTTTCCTCGGCCATGGCCTCCTTTCTCGGTGCCCCCCGTATTCTTCAGTCCCTGGCAAAGGATCGCATCTTCAAAGTTTTGAATCCCTTTGCCAAAGGGGTGGGAACAACCAACAATCCCCGCCGCGGGATCTGGCTTTCCCTGGCCATTGCTCTTGGTGTGGCGGCCATGGGAAACCTGAACCTGATTGCCGGGGTTGTCTCCATGTTCTTCCTTATTTCCTACGGCTTGCTCAATTATGCAACCTATTTCGAAGCGCGGGCGGCAAGCCCTTCTTTCCGGCCCCGCTTTCGTTTCTTCGATCGTCGCCTGAGCCTGGCCGGGGCGGTCATCTGCCTCCTGACCATGCTGGCTATCGACTGGAAGGCCGGGGCCGTGGCCGTGGCGGTCATGGTCGCCCTCTATCAATATTTGCGGCGCACGGCCGGCCCGGCGCGCTGGGCCGACAGCCGCCGTTCCCATCATTTGCAGCAGGTTCGCCAGAACCTCTATGCTGTTGCTGCCGAGCCGGAGCATTCCCGTGACTGGCGCCCCCAGATTCTGGCCATTTCCGAAGACCCTGAAAAACGTTTGAATCTTCTGCGGTTCGCTTCCTGGATGGAGGGCGGCAGCGGCATGACCACTCTGGTGAGAATCCTGGTGGACGATGGCGGCCACAGTCATAAACATAAACAGGAGGCCGAAAAAAAACTGATTCAGGATATCGGCGAGTCAGGCCACAAAATATTTCCTTTAGTCGTCACCGCGCCATCCTCTGAAACTGCATTTGAGCTATTATTGCAGTGTTACGGAATCGGCCCGGTCAAGGGCAATACCCTGCTGATGAATCATGCAGGCAGTACCGAGCGGAGAATTCTCGGGCCCGACAGTTTACGCAGCGGCCGGAGCATTTTGGCGGCTTATCGCCTCGGCTACAACCTGGTGCTTTTGAAAGGGGGAACGGAAGAGTGGGATGCCCTCGGTGGCACCGTTCCGGGAGAAAGGAGGATCGACATCTGGTGCCATGGGCATTCTTCCACCGGGATGCTTTTGTTGCTGGCTTATCTCATGAAGAAGGATGAATTTTGGGAGGAGGCTAAGACACGAGTATTGGCACCCGGCAACGGGAAACCGCAAGAGGTTGAGGAAAACCTCCTTCAGTTGCTGGAGAATTCACGTATCGACGCCGAGGTGGCCATTGTGCCGAAATTGAATATGGAGACCCTCCATGAATATTCGGCCAAAGCGTCCCTGGTTCTCATGCCTTTTCGGGTGCGGGGTGAAAAGATACTGAATCCTTTCGGAGTGCAGGTGGATGAGCTGGTCAAAGGTCTGCCGGTTACCGCGCTGGTCCTGGCGGCCGAGGATATCGATCTTGGGGTGGAGCCGGAGGAAGGGGCTGCGGCGGAAGTCGCCAAGGCCCAGGACGCCTTTGCCGACGCCAAGGATCGGCTGAAAAAGGCCGAGGAGGAGGCCGGCCGCTGCGGGGAAATATGGGAAGATATTTTCCGGCAATTGCTCAAGGCCCAAATGACCGAAAGGCCGGCTGAAGAAATCCTCGATCTGGAAATGCAGAGCAGCAAGGCGCGTCAGAAAACTGTTGATGCTGCGCGTGAGGTGGCAAGGGCTGAAGAAAAGGTCGGGATTGCTTCACGCTACCTGAAAAAAGTCCAGACCCGACACGGCATAACCCCATCTGACGGTCCCAAGGGCGAACTGGCTTGGCCCACCCATGGAAAGGAAGAGGCGAAATCTTCCGAAGCTGCTGCAAAACCTGAAAATCCAACAGAAAAATAGCTTTTTCCCGCCGGGGACTGACGGCGCTGTTAGAAAAAGAATGCCAGCACGGCGATGGTGATGATGGCGGTGAGAACCATACAGGCTATTTTCAAAAAGTTGAATTTCTGTTCCAGGGTCATGCCCGGCTTTCTGACGGGTTGTTTCTGAGGTTGTTTTTTTTCTTGTTTTTTTCTTTTGCTCATTTGAGCTCACACAAACTGAAAGAATATTTTCCCTTTTCCACCACACTATGATGACGGAAACATTTTTCATTTTTTATAGCATATCCCCTTTTCAATGTCAGGCCCCGCCTGCTTTTTGCCAACGAATTTCTCTGCCCGGCAATTAATCTCCTTCAATTTTTTTCTGTTAAATAGTGGTTTGTTGTAATCCCAGCAAAATATCCTCGGGCTCAAAAGGGCTTTATTGCAAGCTAAGAAAGGCGGCGAGTGGAGTAGTAGGGGATCGCTTCAGGAGTTCGGAATCTCCTGGCAAGAATTGACAGGTTGCATTCTCCTCCGACGAATAAAGATGGTCAGAGCTGGAAAATAGATGAGAAGGTAAATCAGCGGGGAAAGCAAAAGCCAGGCAGCGACGGCCTTGGAATCGGCGATCAGCAGCATTTGCAGGGAATCAATCGGCTGCTGAAATGAACTGAACGTCAGGTTTTCAATGAAAAATGGTTCTCCAATGGGAAAAAGTTTCTGCCCTGCCCAAAAAAAGGGAATAAAAAAAGTGATTTGAAAAGGCCAGGCCAGATAATTGGCGACCTGGATGGCCACATGGTTGATTTTTAGCAGAAAAGCCAGAGCAGCACAGAGAATAGTGGCTCCCCAGGGGCAAGGAAACATGCCGACGGTGAGGCCAAGGGCCATGGCACAAGCCAGCTTTTCCGGTGTCAGCCCCTCCTGGAGAAGAGCTGCCAATGGTTGACGGATGTTTTTCCTAAAAAAATTTCTTTTAAACAAAAAATTCTCCAATAATTGTTCAAAAAAAACAGACCGTCACAAATAAAAGGATAAATAACACGAAACGGGTCACCTTGCTACAGTCGATTTAAATGATCCGAATCAACCAAAACAAAAAACCATCCTAGGCTCAAAGGCTGGAAAATTATCGGCCGAGCACTTACAAAGGCGAAACTTGTTTACTCGACATCAGACAATAGCAAACCATGGGGTTGGGCTGCCCATGAAAAGGGCATCTGCCG
>ENA-OSEO01000347-OSEO01000347.1-sediment-metagenome-genome-assembly--contig:-NODE-347-length-125305-cov-10.014510_pt1 | contig 125305 bp, 110 predicted proteins | sample MGYA00237883_ERZ534232 | MGnify/ENA metagenome assembly ERZ534232
GTCCATTACTACTTTTAATACTACTATTTTTTAAATAATTCGCTCCTAACTGTCTGGTTTAGGGTGCGAAACTTGAGTTATATTATTTTTGTCTTATTGCTTCAAGGAACTTTTTGACAAAGCCAAATAAACGATGCTGATTGTCGGATGCTTGTTTATTGATGTAAGGAGAAGCGATGAGATAATGCTTGTTCAACAATGTCGATTCCCACCATCTTGCTCCACGCCGAAAGAAGTCGTTTGGTTACAGGACCCGGAACAGGATTGTCTAACGGCTTGCCGTTCAGTTTGGAAACGGGCATAATTGAGAGGCTGGTGGTAGAAATAAAGACCTCATCCGAGTTATACAGATCATAGGTTGTCAAATCTGTTTCAAAACACGATATTCCGATCTTCGGGGCTAATTCCATGATAGTATTTCTGGTTATACCCTCTAAAACGTAGTCTCCTTTAGGTGTAAGTAGCTTGCCTTCCTTAACCAGAAAAATATTTTGCGCCGTACATTCAGCCAGAAAACCCCTTGTGTCCAGCATGAGAGCAAAGGCGGACGAGTCCAATCTTTTGACCTCCAGTTCGGCCAGGATATGATTCAATTTATTTTGAAGTTTTCCCTTGGGGTCTATGCATTGCGGTGGCGTCCGCCTGGTGGAAGCCACTATAACATGAACCCCCTCGACATACTTTCCGGCAAAAGACTCGAAGCGTATGGGACGACATTCAACCAGAACCGTAGGCTGCATGGTTTCCTTCAAGGTTACGCCACCCCCCGGGAATACTTCAGCGCCCCGGGATATTCGATGGATGACAAGGCAATCATCCTTAGGTTCCAGATTTTTCAAGTTGCGTCTAAACACCTCCATGGTGATGTCATACATTTCGTCTTGAGTTAGACCTATATCAATCTGAATATATTGGAGAGAGCGATACAGCCTGGAAATATGTTCTTTCCATTTAAAAGGTTGGTGATTGAATGTCCTTCCTATGTCATAAGCCGCATCACCGTAAATGAAACCCCGGTCATGTATGGACAGCTTGGCCTCACTTTCATCTATATAGGATCCATTCAAATATACAATCTTTTTAGCTGTCATTTTTCCTGCTTTATTGCTTTGGATTTAAAGGATTATGCGCCGTCGAGCTCCAGGCAGCGCCGGGCAAGTTCGCTGCCCCTGGCAAACCAGACGCCTTTGTGATTTTGCATGTATTGAATCAATTCGGCTAAGACCGCCGCCCGCCCCGGCCGGCTGGAGATGTAGGGGTGGAACGTAAAGGGACAGTAGACAGGGGCCGTCTTTGCTTCTGCGTAAAGTTCGTCAAAAGCGGCTTGCCAGACCGTGAGGGCATCCCGGGGGTTGCCTGAATCGCTGTGTCCGTAAAGCAAGCCGTCACCGAAGGGTTGGCGGGGAAGTTCGACGATTTTTGTTTCGCCCTTTGCATAAATTATGGGCAGGTCATAGGAAAAGGAATTGCTGTTCCATAGGAATTGATGGTCCATGAGTAAATCCAACGTGTTGGGACTCTGGGTGCAAGAACGCCAGCCGAGGGGACGTTTGCCTGTCAGGGCGCGCAGTGCATCGATGGTCCGCCCGATGACTTCCCGCTCCTCCTCTATGGGCAGGTTTCGCGCTATCTCATGGTGGAAGCCGTGCCCGGCTATTTCATGTCCTTTAGCGGCAATTTTTTCCAACGGCTGGGGATATCTCTTGGCGATCGCACCACAGGTCAGAAAGGTGGCGGGTATTCCCCGTTCCTCCAGGATTCTGAGTATCCTGTGGATTCCTGTCTTAGGCCCGTACTCGGCCTTCGTGTAGTCTTCGAAATAGACGTTCCCCCCGGGCAGCAATTTCACCCCTTCGCCGCCCTGGAAGTCAAAATACAGGACAACCGCCATCCGCGCTTCCCCCTGCCAGGAGATCCTTCCCATTAAGTGCCTTTCTTCCATCGCCTTTTTCCTCCTTGTTGAATAGGAACTTTTGATTTTATTGCGAAATATAGAAAAAAAGCCCCTTGTATGTCAATGGAATAATGGCCGCTTAATTCCATAATTCTGATTGCATTTTAATTTGAACTATGCTCTATTAAACGTATTTGTAAGGATCTGCCGTTCTTATAATTAGTGGTTGGCCGAAAAGTCTGATTATTGCTAAATAAATTCGAAATCCGAAGCCCGAAAATGGAAGAGACGCATCCTTTTTTTATGGATGCTTGGCGGCACATAGCGGCACGGCCGTCAGCAGAGCGGGCCGCTGGGGGTGGCGCGCGCAGTATCCACGTCATTAACCATCAACCATATGGAGGAATCAATGAAGAAGATGAAAAAATGTATTGCAGCAAAAAGAGCTAAGTCGGCGTTTTTTCTTGTGGCAGCACTGTTTCTTTTCTTTACCACGGCCGGAAGCGCCGGCGCCGCGGATGCGGGCAAATATCCTTTCAGCACCATCCGGATTATGGTACCGGCTTCTGCCGGGGGCAGCCTGGCCGGCGAGATCCGAGCAATTTCCCCCTTCTTCGAAAAATATCTCGGCGCCCGTGCGGAAGTCGAGTATGTGACGGGCGCTGACGGGTTGATTGCCTACAATAAATTTCCTGATGAAAAAAACGACGGCTCCACCATTATGCACTTCAACCTGATTTCCGCTACCAACCTGCAGCTCACCAGAAACAACGCCAGATACGACGTCACCAAGTTCGCTTTGATCGGAAGCTGGAATGCAAAATATCAGGTCTTGATTGTTCATCCCGATAGCTGGAAAACCTTTGGCGAGTTTCTCCAAGATGCCCATAAGAAGACCCTGAGTCTGGCGGGGACGGGCGGACATACGATTCTGAATGTAAACGTCATGCAAGCGGCCCTGGGAGTAAAGTTCAACATGGTTCCCTATAAAGGCTCCGGCGAAGGGATTGCCGCTACGGCTGGAAAGCATGTGGACTTTCTGCTCACTTATGAAACGGTTCCCAAACCGATGATTCAGGCGGGCAAGCTGAGGGCGCTGGCCGTGCTGTCCCGGAAGCCGAACCCCATTCTGCCCGGCGTTCCCAATTTGACGGAATTGAAACAAGAGAAAATTCCGCCGCTTCCCGCCTTGGGAACATTTGCGGCCCCTCCCGGAACCCCCAAAGCGGTGCTTGAGACCATTCAAAAGGCACTGGCCAAGGCTGCCACCGATCCTGAATTTCTGGCGGTCGCCGACAAAATGGGAATTTATGTCGATTTGATGTCCACCGCCGAAACTTATGAAACAGCTGTGGAGCAGAAAAAAATCGTAAATGATTATAAAGAGTTTCTCAAGTAAGAAGTTTCTGTCGAAGCAGCCGGTCTTTTTTGAAAACAGCGCCATGACGGTTGATTCTCAAACGTCTGCCGAACGGGTCACGATGATGCTGCCGGCTGATTATGCCGGGCTCGGTACATACTAATAAGAACAACAATGTTCAGACAGGATTACAGGAGAAACAAGATGTTTTTGACTTTGTCCCGCTCTGCGGGACAGGCTGCAGAAAGGTAAAAACATCATTTCATTCAATAACTTATCTGCGGCAGGGGGCTGAACCTTTTGCGGGAGCGTACCCATGCAGGGGGGTACGATAAACGATCGCAGCGTGCTTTAATCTATGGAATTACATGTAATTTAAGCATCATTCCAATCCTTTCCGCAGTCAGGAGATAAAGTGAAAGAGAAGTTTAAATTAACGGATGTGCAGATAAAGTTGGCATTGATTGTTATTTTCGGATTCTTCTTCTTTTATGCCAACTCATTTCCGGAAAAATCCAGGCAGTTTCCTCAGCTGGTCGCCGCCGTAAGCCTTATCCTGGTGATAATCTCCCTGGTCCTTGAATTTGTAAAGAAAGAGACCGTGGCTTCAGAGATTACCGATATCGACGATTCGGAAGCAACCGTCCTGAGCGCTGAAAAAAAAATGGAAAAGCGGCTGCGTTTTTACAAGGCCTGGGCGATTATTTTAGTTTCCGCCGCTGCCGGTTTCCTGGGCGGTTTTCTTTTCAGCACCTTTTTTTTCTTTCTGGGCTTCTCCCTTTTCTTCGGGCGCCGGGAGAAGCTCGGCAAGAACATCGTCGTATCGGTCGGCATGACCATTCTGGTTTATATTTCCTTTGAAAAGATAATGAATGTTCCGCTGCTGAAAGGAATGCTCTGGTAGTCTCCGGAAAGGAGTTGTTTTATGGATATCGTGTTAAACGCCATTTCCTTTGTTTTTCAATGGCAAAATCTTGCGGCTCTTTTGGGCGGCACCGTCTACGGCATCATTGTCGGCGTTCTGCCGGGGATCGGGCCTTCTGCCGGAATGGCCCTGGTCATTCCCTTGATATTGAAATGGCATCCCGCAACGGCGCTCATTTTCATGGGCGCTCTTTATAAATGCAGCAATTACGGCGGTTCGATTACGGCCATTCTGGTGAATGCGCCGGGGGATGCCTCCAATGCGGCGACCATTCTGGACGGCTATCCGATGTGCGAAAAGGGCAAAGGCGGGGCTGCGCTGGGAATCAGTGCCACGTCTGCGATGGTCGGCGGCACGGTCGGCATGATCTGCCTTATTTTCATGGCCCCCTGGCTGGCCGAGTTTGCCTTAAAGTTCGGCCCGGCCGAGTATTTTCTGGTGGCCATCCTGGCCCTTTCCATCATTGCGGCGGTGGTGCAGGGGGCCACGCTGAAAGGACTGGCATCGGCCGGCATGGGCCTGCTGCTTTCCTGTGTCGGATATGACGTTATTACGGGACATCTGCGTTACTCCTTCGGCTGGACGCCGATCGAAGACGGCATTCCCCTTATCCAGTCGCTGGTGGGGCTTTTTGCGGTTACTCAGGCGCTAAAGCTTGCCGAGAGCGCTTCTTCGATTTCCCGCATCGCCAAACTCTCCGGTGGGTTCTGGGAAGGGGTGGTCATCTATTTCAAACATCCTTTTGCGATATTACGGGCGCTGGCCATCGGTCTTGTTGTCGGCGTCCTTCCGGCGGTGGGCCAGAGCTCTTCCGGGCTTCTGGCCTGGGCTGAGGCAAAAAGAGAGTCCAAGCATCCCGAAACTTTCGGGACCGGAGAACCGGAAGGGCTTCTTTCATCGGAGACGTCTACGAATTCCTGCATGCCGGGAGATCTGGTCTGCACGATCGCCCTGGGCATTCCCGGCAGCGTCGGCGCCGCCGTTTTTCTGGGAGTGATGATCATCTTCGGCATCATCCCCGGCCCCCTGGTCTTCGGGGAACAGGCGGATGTTATCTACAGCCTCTTCGTGGCGCTGGTTCTGTCCTCCTTCGTGCTTTTTTTCATCGGCCTGACCGTTGCGCATCATTTTGCCAAGGTCACCCTGCTTCCCAACGAAATCATCGTCCCCCTGATCCTGGTAGTGAGCCTGCTGGGAAGCTTCGCCATCCGCAACATGATGCCCGATGTCATTATCAGCCTGGTATTCGGGATCGTCGGCTACATCATGCTGAAAGGCGGCTTTACGCCCATACCCCTGCTGCTGGGCCTGGTCTTGGGCGAGATGGTGGAGAGCAACTACCACCGCGCCCTGATCATATCGGGCGGTTCTTATGCGATATTTTTTCAGTCTGCTATTTCCAGGATACTGATATTTTTTACGGTATTGTCTTTTACGGGACCCTACCTCAATCGGATCTGGAAAATGTTTGCTCCGGGAAAAAGAGATTGATGGAAAAGGAGTCAGTTATGGTGCTTGTTCTTAAAAACAGGGAGATGCAGGGAATCCTTGAAATGAGCGAGCTGATTGAAGCCGTGGAGGCTGCGTTCAAGGAACATGCTCTGGGAATAGCCGTAAACAGGCCCCGTTCCAGAATCCGGATTCCCAAGCCGGAGGCAGGCCTTACCTATTTTTTTAACAACCTGGCCGGTGCGGTACCCTGCTTTGATGCAATGGCCCTGCGAATAGATTCCGTGTTCTCACGTGATGTGGAGGTTGCCGGAAAAAAAAGGAGGGAATACCCGGGAGACTTCACGGGTCTTGTGTTTCTCTTCAATATGGAGGACGCCCGGCTGCTGGCGATCATGGATGATCACTACCCTTCGGGAATGAGAGTAGGTGCAACCAGTGGGGTAGGGACCCGCTATTTGGCAAGAGCGGATGCAAAAACCCTCGGCCTTTATGGCACAGGCGAACAGGCCCGCACCCAACTCATGGCAGTGGCGGCAGTCCGAAACATTGAACACGTTAAGGTCTTCAGTCCCAACCCCGAGCATCGCAGAAATTTCGCGCGGGATATGGGCCGGCTGCTCGGTCTTGCTGTTGACGCGGTCGATGATCCGAGAGAAGTAGCGCGAGGTGCGGATATTGTGACGGTTGCAACCAACACCATCGAGCCGGTTCTGATGGGTAAATGGCTGGAGCCGGGGACTCACATCAACTCGATAGTGGGCGGAGATATCCATCAGAAAAGGCAGGAACTGGATGACGAGGCCGTCCGCCGCAGTGAGGTGATCGTCGTCAACTCACGGGAGCAGATATTCCTGGATAAACAGGCGGAGCTTTATGACCGGATTGAAGCGGGAATCATTCAGAAAGAGGATATCCATGAGCTGGGTGACTTGCTGCTGAAAAAGATTTCGGGCCGCACCAATCCCGAACAGATAACTTTGTTTAAAAATAATACGGGGATGGGGATCCAGTTTGCGGCCACGGCGCATAAAATCTACCAGGCTGCCCGGAAAAAGGGAATAGGCACAGAGCTGGATTCAAATCTCTTCATTACGCAACGGGAGGGAAAATCATACTCCCCGTAACAGATAGTTTTCCTTACCGAGCCGCAATAGCATGCGCAGTCCCCGCGGCTTGACGGGGCAGAGCGGAGATCCCGTTTTACGGGGCTGCAGGGAGCTTCAATTCCGTCTCCTGCGCGGTTACCGGCCGCTGACGTCTTCCTGAACTTCCCCAATAGCCTCTTCGAGAATCGAAACGACCTGATCGGCTTCGGATCGGCTGATCGTAAAAGGGGGGCAGATGAGAATATGGTCGCCCCTGACGCCATCAGCGGCGCCTGATCCCATCTGTACGAGAAGCCCCTTTTTAAAAGCAGCAGCGGCGATCTTTCTGGCTACCCCCAGCGAGGGAGCGAACGGTTCCCTGCTGCTGCGGTCGGCTACAAATTCGATTCCGATCAATAATCCTTTCCCCCGCACCTGGCCCACCATCCGGGAGGCGGCCACGGAAGAAAGTTTTTCCATGAAGTAACTCCCCATTTCTCCCACCCGCTCCACCAGGCGGTGCTTTTCCAGATAGTCGAGGGTGGCAATCCCGGCCGCACAAGCCACCGGATGCCCGCTGAAGGTCAGGCCGTGCACGAACTTGCCCGAACCGTGCTGAATGGCGTCATGGATCTTTTCATGAATCAGGGTTGCGCCCAGAGGGATGTATCCTCCCGCAATGCCCTTGGCTGTGGCAATCATGTCGGGCGTTACATCCCAGTGCTCGATGGCAAAAAATTTTCCGGTCCGGCCGTTTCCACAGAAGACCTCATCCAGAATGAGAAGCACATGGTATTTGTCGCAGATGGAACGGATGATTTTGAAATATTCCAGAGGCGGAACTGTGGCGCCTGCGCTTCCGGCTACAACGGGTTCGGCCATGAAAGCCGCTATCTCCTGACTGCCCAGAAAATTGATGACCCGCTCTAAATCATGGGCGCAGTCCAGATCACAACCGGGATAATTCTTTCCGAAGGGGCAGCGGTAACAATTTACCGGCGCAACTTTGGGATAATCGAGCAGCATGGGGGCAAAGTTTTTTCTCCAGGTCTGATTTCCCGTAACCGACAAGGTTCCAAGGGTGCTCCCGTGATAACTCTGCCAGCGGGAGATGATCTTGTATTTGGAAGGATTTCCCGTTTCCACGTGATATTGACGTGCCGCCTTCATGGCGCATTCGTTGGCTTCAGAGCCGGCCAGGGAAAACCACACCTTGTTTAAACCGGGAGGTGCGAGAGCGGCAAGCCTTTGGGCCAGCTCTTCCTGCGCCTGGTTGGTGTAAAGCAGGCTAAAACAAAAGGGTAATTTTCCGGCTTGGACGGCTATGGCATCGATGATTTCACGGATGCCGTAGCCGAGGTTCATCACCGCAATGCCGGCTTGGGCATCAAGGTATCTATTCCCCTCGACATCGGTGACATAGACGCCCTGCGCACCGGCCAGCACCGGATAGTCCCGGTTCAGTTCTCCCCGGTAAAAAACGTTGCTCTTTCCCATTTTTCCTCCTCATGGATTGATACCTTGTGATAACAGTATTTCCTGCACTTTCAAAAGACGAATACGAACCGAGTCCCCCGCTTTAAGGCCCAAGATTTGCATGGTTTCAGCATCCAAACGCACCTCGCCGGGAGTTGCATCCTGATAGAAAACTACCTTGGCCCTCAGCGGTGCGGCGTGCCGGGTGCCGATCAGCTCCACCAGCTCCGCTGCGGCAAACTCCCCCGCTGAGTCCGGCAGGCAGACCGTACGGAGGGGCTCCGTCTCTATGGATTCAGTGGAATTGGCGACTTTGAAAAAGACACGCCCGGCTTTTAACCGGCGTCTCCTTTGCTCCGTCTGCACGGCATCCACGCCCCTATCGGCGTTTGAAAACACCACCCCGTAGGCGGCGGCCGCGTGCTCCCGCGTGATCAGCCGGTCGATGAGGTCCTGCCGGACCATTTCGGGGTCCCGTTCCAGGGGATCGCCATAGCCGCCGCCCCCGCCTGCCCGGACCTGGACAATATCGCCATTTTGAAGGGGATAACTGCCGATTTTGACGCCAAGGCTCAGCGGCTTTCCGGATCGGGAAACCAGCCAATCCTGGGCAAGGCCGGTGTCGCCCCCGAAGAGGCCGAAGGACGGAATTTTGCCGCGATCGCTGACCACGGAAAGCGTTCCCTCGGTGAGGAGTTCGATGTCGATCGCCAGTCCCATGCCGCCCCGGAACTTGCCGGCGCCCCCCGAATCGCAGTTAAAGCCGAAACGGTGAAATCGAAGCGGCTGCAGGCTCTCGACCATCTCCATGGACTGGAGGGCCACGTCTCCCATCTGTGGGCCGCGAAGTGCGCCGGGTCCGTCCATGCGGCAGGTACCCCCGTTGCCGCCGGGCGGATAAGAGTAGTAAATATAGCGTTTGCCCGAAGCCCTATCCTGCGTGTTGATGTAGGTATGGTTGATGGCGCCGAAGTCACAGGCGGGGACGGCTTCCGGCATCACCGCGCTGAAAGCCCCCAGGATCGCCTCCACAGCCCGGGCGACGACATCCGTCGCCCCCCCGGTCGGAGCAGGATATTTGGCATTGAGCAGGCTGCCTTCCGGTACGGTGAGGGTGATGGGCTTCATTATCCCTGCATTGGTAGGTCCCTTCGGATCGAAGGCAATCTTGATGGCCAGCAGGACGGCCGTCCAGGCCAGCGGATAGCCGCAATTATAAGGTCCCCGGCACTGGGGAGACGTCCCGCTAAAATCGATATGCATGTGATCCCCCCCGATTTCCACCTTGACCTTTATCCTCAGAGGGGCGTCACTGAAGCCGTCGCCGTCGAGGAAATCCTCGTATGTGCTGGACATCCGGGGAAGCTGTTTAATCTTATTGCGCATGTAGGTATCCGATGCCTGGATCAATTCCCGACAGGCTGCCAGCACCATATCCGGGCCGTATTTATCCATCAACCGGATGCACTCCTGCTCGCCGATCTTACAGGCGGCGATCTGTGCGCGTATGTCTCCGCTCCGTTCCTGGGGCATGCGCACATTGCTCAGGATGAGGGACAGGGCTTCCTCGTTTAACTTTCCGCGGTCATAGAGTTTGACGGGCGGGATGATGACGCCTTCCTGATGAATTTCCGTCGCTTTTCCCGAAAGGCTTCCCGGGGTGCTCCCGCCCACATCGGTCCAGTGGGCGCGGGTGGCGCTGTAGAACATAAAGCGCCCCCGGTGGAACACGGGAGCGGCGATCAGGACATCCGGGAGGTGGATGGTATGATAGGGCTTATTGCTGATAAAGATATCGTCGGGAGCAACACTGTCTCCATAGGCGTCGATCACATCTTTCAGCCCGAACGGCATGCAGCCGATGTGCTGGGGAACGCCCGTATCCACCGTGAGGAGCTGGCCGGAACTGTCGAGGATTGCATTTGAACAATCTTTGCCGTCATAAATAACGGATGAATAGGCCGTCCGGACCAGGGTGTTTCCCATCCGCTGGGTGGCGGACCGCAAGCCGTCGCGGATGATTTCCACGGTAACGGGGTCTAGATTCGCCATGTCAGTGAGTCCTCTCAAGGATGATGTTGGTGAATTCATCAATGGCGCAGGTATAAAAGGGGGGCACGACAGTGGTAGATGTGTGTTCCTCGATGATCGCCGGTCCCGTAAGCCGATGCCCTACCGGCAGTGCGTATCGGTCATAAACCGGACAGTTCAGCCAGTCTTGCGCTTCTGAAAAAAAGACATCCCTTTTCCCTTTTTCGTTCAGCAGGGCCTGTGACGCAGGATGGCGCGTCAGGATCTTTTCCACTTTGCCGACCACGCTGACCCTCAGGTTCACTATCTCAACCGGTTCTTTGGCGGCAGCATGTCCATAGATAGCAGCGTGTTTCTGATGAAATGCCGCTTTGAGCCCGGCGCGGGACATGCCGCTCAGCGTCGCCAGAGAAACGGTGACTTCATGGGCCTGTCCGACATAGCGCATATCGAGACTGTGTAAAATGGAAATGTCGGAGCTTCGGAAGCCCTCCTTCTTCAGGAGTTCGACGCCTCCTTCTCCCATGTGCTGGAAACTTCTCTCCATTTGGGCGAAATCAGCCTGTTCCAGGCCTGTCAGAAAGGTCTGGACAAAATCATGTCGGAAGTCGCTGCACAAAAAACCCAAGCCGGAGAAGGTTCCCGGCGCCGGCGGTATCAGTACTTTGGGTATCCCCATCTGGGCGGCCACAAAAGCGCCGTGCATCGGGCCCGCCCCACCGAAGACGCAGAGGATATAGTCCCGCGGATCGTATCCTTTGGCCATGGTCATGGTTCTGATCAGCTCCGCCACCTTGGTGATGGCAATATCCAGCAGGCCTTGGGCAGCGGCAACAGGCTCGAGCCGAAGTGGTCCGGCAATTCTGTCGACGATGGCTTTGCTTGCCAGTTCCCGGTTTAGCGGCAGCCTTCCCCCTACCAGGCTCTCCACGCGTCCCAGGACGACATTTGCGTCGGTAACGGTCGGCTCCACCCCGCCGCGGTTATAACAGGCCGGTCCGGGGTCGGCACCGGCGCTCATCGGCCCGACCGTAAAAAATCCCTCCGGATCTATCCAGCCGATGCTGCCTCCCCCGATGCCGATCTCCAGGATATCCACGATGGACATTTTGGCCATGTAACCTGCCGGCCAGTATTCCGTCGTATTCGGCAATGTGCCGTTGGTGATGATGTTCCCCTTGGCGGTTGTGCCTCCCATGTCAAGGGCAATCACATTAGGGGCCTGAACCAGATTGCCGATGGTCCGGGCCGCTACCGCACCCCCCACCGGTCCCGATTCGATAAGTTGAATCGGCATGACCTTGGCTACTTGCGAGGTCATTACGCCTCCGTTGGATTGCATGATATACAGGCCGGAATGACACCCCTCGTTGCTCAGGACTCCTTCTAGATGTTCCAGGTAGGTCCGCACGACAGGCTTCAGATAAGCGGAGATAACGGTCGTACTCATCCGTTCATACTCCCGGATTTCGGGCAAAACCTCTGAAGAGCAGGTGGCTTCGATCCCGGGCCACTCTTTACGGATAAAATCGGCAACTCTCTGTTCGTTTTGAAAGTTGGCATAGCTATTTAGAAAACAAATCGCAATGGATTCAACTTCCTCTTCCTTGAGAAACCGGAGGGCGCCGGCTACTTCCTCCATATCCACGGGTTCGATGATTCGGCCTTGAAAATCGACCCGTTCCTTCACTCCCAGCCGCCATCTTCGGGGCGCCAGAGGCCGGGGCGGATGGTAGAAGATATCAAAGAAAACCGGCCGGTTGGCCCTGCCGATGGCAACGACGTCTTCAAATCCCCGGGTGGTGATGAGCGCCGTCTTCGGCCCGCGTCCCTGGATCAGGGCATTGATGCCCACCGTCGTCCCGTGTACGAACACCTTTACATCGGAAAGGTGAATCCGCACTTGACGAATGGCATTCAGGACGCCTATGGAAGGATCTCCGGTGGTCAGCACCTTTTCAGATGAGACGGCCCCGGTTTCTTCATCAACGGTCGTTATATCCGTGAAAGTTCCCCCTACGTCCACTCCGATTCTTAGCATGGCTTCTCCAATGGGTCGCGTGGATCGATCATAAATAAAAAATCTCATGGCGCATCAGTAAATCAGGAATATACCCCTGATATAAATGGACCTTGAGCACCATGGTGAAAAGGCCTTTTAAAAAAACAAACACCAAGGCGGACAGCGTCAGGGTGATCGGCCATTTTTCCCGGTGAAATCTCAAATACAGCAGGACCAGCAGGGGCATGCTCAGGATAAAACCCAGCAGCCATATTCCCAATACCATGACAAAGCACCATGATATCATGCCGGCCACTTTATGCCATTGTGTTTTGTGGTCTGGGGATTTTACAGGTTGTGGGTGAAGTTCGCGGGGCTTTGTTCTCAAAGCCGCCAAATTGGGGATCAGACGGAAAAAAGCCAAGGCAAAAGCGGGTATGATCAGGATTATGGGAACCGTTCGAGCAATCGGCTTATAGCCCATGGCGGAAAAAAATAAAATAAGCAATAACCCGCATGCAAAGATTATAAAATAAAGATCTCCTTTGTTAGTCTCGCGGATCGCCTTCTCGCTTTTTCCCCTGATCAATTTTATGATGGGCAGCGAAAGCGACAAAATCAGCAATAAAACCATGATGAAGGCATAAGGCTGAAGGAGAAATTTCCACCCGAATAATTTCAAAGAAATTTGAAGATTGGTTTCGGCAATCCGTCCCAATACCAATCCGATCAGCAAAGGCGCCGGGGGATATTTTAAGCGTTTGATGACCAGGTAGCCGAAAGCGCCGAATATCGCAGCCAACATGATATCGCCGAAATGATTTGCATAACTGTAGCTGCCCAGCATGGCGAACATCAAAATGATGGGTACGATCAGTGACCCGCGCAGGAAAACAAGGCGTGTAATCTGAGTCGTCAACGGCAGCAAGGCAAAGCCTCCAATGATGTTCGCAAGCGCTACGGTCCAAGCCATCGAAAAGGTTAAATCCAATTTATCGGTGAACATCTGAGCCCCGGGGACGATGCCATGAATCATAAATACCCCGAGAAGAATGGCCATGGCGGAGGTGCCCGGTATTCCGAACCCGATCGTGGGAATCAGGCAGCCGCCTTCTTTGGAATTGTTGGCAGCTTCAGGGGCAATTACCCCTTCGATGGCGCCCTTACCGAACGCGTCCTTGTTTTTTGATGATTGCAGCGCATGTCCGTAACAAAAAAATCCGGCCGCCTCTCCCCCCAGACCCGGAAGAAAACCGATGACGATTCCGATTAACGAACATCTCAGGGTCAGCCAGAAATGGCGAAACACGGCGACGCAGCCTCTCTTGATATCCCGCACCACCTTGTGGGAAACATAAGTGGCATTTTCGACCAGGGAGCCGCCCTTGCTGCCGAGATGGATCATTTCGCCTATGGCAAATATCCCCAGGACAACCGGAATGATCTTAATTCCATTCCATAAATACATTTGGCCGAACGTAAACCGGACTTGCCCGCTGATCGGATCCTGCCCCACCAGCGAGATGATTAAACCCAGAAAACCCATCAGCAATCCCTTGGAAGGTTTTCCCCCCAGACTGCTGATCACCGAAATTCCCAGCATGGTCAGCATAAAAAATTCTGGTGCGCCAAACGCCAGAACAACCGGCTTCATCACCGGTATAACCGCCAGCAACGCAATGACGCCGATAATGCCGCCGACCATTGAAGCCGTGATTGCGGCGCCGACAGCCTCGCCGGCCTTTCCACGCTGCGTCATGGGGAATCCATCCAGAACCGTTGCCGCATTCATTCCGGAACCCGGGGTGTTAAATAATATGGCTGAAACAGAACCACCGGTGGTAATTAAAGAGTGGGAGGCCAGTAGCAGCGCAAAAGCGGCGACCGGGGTCATTTTAAATGTAAACGGAATCAATATGGCAAGTAAGAAATTTCCACCCAGGCCCGGAATAAAACCGACTACAACCCCCAGAAAGGTTCCCAGCAAGAGGGGAAGCAGGGCGTCCATCTCGAGCAGTGAGGTGAGACCCAACAGACAGGCATCCAACATGGCAGCGTTCCTCGATTCGTTTTGAAATACCCCCTCACCGCAGGTGAGGAGGTATATAGGTTCACTCATCCGGTGAGAAAAAAGAAGTCAACCGGCGACGCCCACTTCGAGGGGGCTTCCGGTTACCCTCCCCGCTCTGCGGGTAAGAGACTGAAAACCCTCGAACGTTAGCTTTATTCCACCATTTTCTTCAAAAAACTGACGACCTCGGGTGGTTGATCCAGCGCATCGGCAATCATTTTTTCGAGTTCCTCGCCGGATTGATAGACGATTTCTCTTTTGGCCTTTTTCGCCATGTCAAGTATTTCCGGGTCTTTCAGGGTTTGTTCAAAGGCTTTTCGAAGGGCTTGTTTTCTCTTTTCCGGCATGTTGGGCGGAGCGGCAAACGGCCGGCCGATGAAGGACATGGCGTCCATGAGGGCAACCAGTTTCTTCTTGTCTGGCGGAGCGATCTCTGCTAAAAAGGGGACCTGCGGCAGATCCGGCGCTTTTGCCCCCCACTGAACAACCGGAACGACCAGGCCGTCTCTGATATTGATCATTACAGACGTGTATGACCCGATCCGGCCGTCCACTTCGCCGCGCAATACCGCCATATCGGTCCGGGCACCGCCATAACCGGGTATAATGTCGATATTGATCCCCAGCACTTCTTTCAACATGAGGCAGTCGTTATGCGCCGAGCTGCCGACTCCGGAACTCGGGATTTTGGCCGGCACAGGGGTATTTTTCAAATCAGCGATGGACTTATAAGGGGTATTGACGCCGACGGACAGCAGTCTTGGATCCGAGGCTGCATTTCCGAGCCAGGTAAATTTAGCCAGATCATAATGGACGCCGGCTGCTTTGACGAGTTGGCTGACCAGTATGCCCGAATTAAAGGTCCCGATGGTCAGGCCGTTCGGCGCCGCTTTATAAATTTCATTGGCGCCGATGACCATTCCGCCGCCGGGTATATTTTTTACGATGACGGTGCTTCCGGGCAGATACTTCTTAAGGCCGTTGGCGATAAGGCGGCCAAAAAAATCATAATCGCCGCCGGGTTGCGTGGATACGATTAAGATAACCGTTTTCCCCTTAAAAAAAGCAAGATCGTCGTCGGCACAAGCCTGATCGGCAGGATTGAACGGGTTCAAACTCCACAGCAATCCGAAGAAAACAAAAATGACTGTGCATACGATGGCAAATAGCGTTTTTTTCATGGTTTTGCTCCTTTCCGGCCCATAAGCCGTTTGAACATTATAAAGTTTCAAAAAGCCGACCGAAGCCGGGATTCACTTCGCCGATCGAAAGCTGTTTCAAGGCAGCCCAGATCAGGGCCTGGGTGTTGGTTACAACCGGAACCTTTAAGTCCTTTTCCAACTTTTCGATATTGAAAGCGGTTTGCCAGCGGGCGCAGGAAATATACACCGCTTCGGATCCGGGAGCGCTGCGGAAAGCATCCCGTGCCAACCGGTACGATGCATACGGGGGGAGTTTGGCGATTTCGACATTACGCTCGATCTGCATTCCCTTCAGGCCGGTAACTTCAAAACCGGAAGCCTCCAGATATTTTTTATGCCGCTGGTTGTTTTCATCACGATAGGGAGTGACCAGCAGAACCTTTTTGACCGCCATGGCCTGCAAGGCATTTACAACCGCAGTAAAGCCGCAAATAGCCGGTATGTTTGTATTTGCTTCAATGCGCGAACTGATCTCTTTATCACTGCCGACGCCCTTTAGCGCAATGAGCGGTGATCCGCCCACCATGATAAAATCTACCTCTTCTGATGCCAGCAGGTTTGCGGCATGGTCATACTCTTTCAGCGCCCTTTCAAATTCATCTATCGTCAGATTTTTGATGTTGGTGGCCGTCATGGCCAGCACAATGCCTTCCGGCACGATCTTGTAAAACTCGTAGGCAAACGTATCGCCTCGAGAGGGTTGTATACTTCCAATTCTGGCACGCCATCCGATCATGTTTCCTCCTTTATCGGTTGTTAAATCGTATCAACGTCTAAAAAGCGATCGCTATGGAGCGGAATAATGAGATCTGCAATCGCTTTCACCTTCAGGATGCTCTCATACGCCTTGATGGGATCAATGCAAATACCCGGCAAAATGATCGGTGAAGCGGCGTCTTTCGTACCGAAATTTTCATCAAGCGAACAAAACCCGGCGATGACAACTTTTCCCTTGGGCGTGTCGATCCATACCCCCTGCGACCCCTTCGTATGTCCGGGTACAAACAGGACGCCAATGCCGGGCAGGATTTCACAATCCCCGCTTACGGTCTTAAAGTTTATCCCTTCATACCATTGTTTTTGATAGACGGCTGCATATAAGGGATGCGGGTTCAGCGCAAAATTCAATTCCGCCTCCTGAACAATTACCGTTGCATTGCTGCATTTTTGGGTATTTAAACAATGGTCGCTGTGCAAATGGGTCTGGATGACGATATCGATATCCTGAGGCTTAAGACCGAATTTGGCGAGGCCGGCTTCAAAAGGGATGACATCTTCCACCTGCGTAACGAATTTGGCATATTTTTTCATGTCCTCCGCCGATATGCCGGTATCGACCAGTATGTTTTCTTTTGGGCCTTCAATATAAAAAGAATATACCGGGGACCATATTTTTTCCCCATATCCGCTCAAATAGGTAAAAAGTCCTTTGTCGCTATATATTTGTACGGTCGGCAGGGGATGAATCCGATAATTTGTATCCATAAGTTTCCTCCTGTTAGAAAGTGGTTCGGACCGTCCGCCTTTATAGCTCCCAACCCGCAAAGGCTTTTTCATAAAGCAGGGTTAAATCTTTTTCGGTGCTTTTTCTCAGGTTGAATTTCCACTGGGGCCGCGTCATGGCGCGCTTGACCATTTCCGGGATTTCCTGCGGGTTGACTTCTTTCGCATCCAGCTTGTTGGGAAATCCCAATTCCACATAAAGTTTTTTGACTTTAAAGACGGCCAGTTCCGCCAGTTCATCCGCAGTATAGGCGGACGGGTCTTCCCCCATTGCGACCGCCATGGCGGACAGCTTTTCTCTGCAAACCGGCAAGTTGAAATTCATGACAAAGGGGAGCATAATGCCGTTGGCGTATCCGTGGGGCAAATGATAGGCGCCCAGCGGCTGAGAGAGCGCATGCACCAGCCCGAGTTTCGTATTCCCGCAGGCAATGTTGGCCATGGTACTGGCCAGCAGCTGCATGTTGATCGCCTCCACGTCGTGGCTTAAAACCATCGGGGCCAGATTTTTCATGATCAGCCGGGTCGATTCCAGTGCGATACAATCGGTCAGCGGGGTTGAAAAATGGGTCCAGCATGCTTCCATCGCGTGGGTTAACGCGTCTAATCCGGCGTTTACGGCCGGCCAGAAGGGAATGTTTCGCAGCAGCATCGGATCCAGGATGGCCACGGTGGGAAAGAGGGCAGAGCCGCCGATGGCCATTTTATAATTACGGGCTTCATCGGTAATGATAAATACCGAGGAAACTTCACTGCCGGCCCCTGCGGTAGTCGGAACGGCGATTACCGGAAGCGGGGGGTGTTTGTATTTGCCCATGCCTTCATAATCGGTAATCGACCCGCCGTTGGTGGCCAAAAGCGCAATCCCTTTTGCGGCGCACACAGGGCTGCCGCCGCCCACCACGACAACAAGGTTGCAACTCTCTTGGGTGAGAAGCTTTAAGCCCGCGTTAACCGTGGCGGTTCCGGGGTCCACTTCCACAGAATCAAAAACAATCGAAGGGATATTCACCTCATTTAATGCCTGAACGACCGGGTCAATCAAGCCGGCGCTATAAACCCCTTTGTCGGTTACGATCAAAACCCTGGTTGCTCCCAGGCGTTTGGCTTCCGCCCCGATCTTTCGAACACTGTTAAAACCGTGATGAAGCACTGTTCCCAACTCAAACGAATAAACCTGATCAAAGTTCATATTCCATACCTCCTTTTAAACAGGACGGGAAAAACCTGAAGCCTTCGCGTGCCATGTTATTGTATAATTTCCAACCGGTTTAAACCGGCCTGGGTGGGATTTCCCGTTTTCTTATCCCATCCCATCGCTTCATAATAAGAATCCTTTAATTCTTCCAGGGGCACGACGGCGCCCTTGGAAGGTCCATCCGCTTTGGGCTCTTTCAGCAATCGTGCGGGCAGCGTATCATGTTCACGGGTCAAGCCTTCACGCATATTGAACAACCTTTCCTGGTTCATGATTCTTTCGCCTATCTGGTTCAGATCATCCACAGACCATGATCCGCCTAAAATAGCAGCAGCGGCTTCGGCGATTATCGGCAGTGTCAGTACGGCCCCCGGAAACGTACAGGCCAGAAATGAGTCGCGAATAATCCGCCCCGTGGCTTGGACTTTGACTGACCGCCCCTTAGGTTGGATGTCTTGACCGCTGCCGTCATACGCTTCGGTTCTGGCCGGCAGGCCGTAGGCGTGATGACAGCCGCCCCGGGCGCTGATTGCAAACTGCAGGGCCTGTCCATTAAGCCCGCGGCATTCATATCCGCCGAATTCCAATCCCTTTGAATGCATGGCAAATTCTTCAGACGTTTTGACCTCTTGCGATAATGCCCGGGTCCCCTGGAGCAATCGCCGGCCAAATCCCTCCTGATTTGCCATTTTCTTCAATACGGCGATCATGGCCTGGTCGTCGCCGAAACGGAGGCTGATACCATCGGTATCTCCTAAATCGAGCAGCCCCTTTTCAAAACATTCCATTGCAAATCCGATGGTGACCCCGGCCGTCATGGTATCGATGCCATACTCGTCGCAGATTTGTTCCGCAGCGACAATTGCGTCAAATTTATCAATGCCGCAGTTTGACCCGAAAGCGTAAATGGTTTCATATTCCGGTCCATCGCAATGAGCTCCCTTGTAAGGTCCCTTCGTGATTCGGACAGAGTGTGAACAAGGGGCCGGGCAGTATGGCCCGCAGGGGAGATTTTTCCGAGGCCACTCGGCCGCATTGGTCATCGGAGAAAGCTTTGCCCAATTTTCAAAGGTTCCCTTCTGCCAGTTTAAGCCGGGCAAAATTCCGGCTTCATGCATGCGGTCCATGTCGGCGCCGGTTCCATAATTTTTGCGATTCGCCGCCCATTTCGGATTCTGCCGGACATTATCCATGACCGCCTTGCGGGCGGCTTTAAATTTTTTCAAATCATCGACAGGTACGTCGTTGTCGCCGTAAACAACAAACCCCTTAAGATTCTTGGCGCCCATGACGCAACCGGCGCCGCCCCGGCCGAACGTGCGATAATATTTGCCTTCGCTGAAAATACTGGCGAATTTAATCAGCTGCTCGCCCGCGGACCCGATGGCAGCGGATGCGGCGTCTCTGGGTAAACCCTCCAGCATCGCCTGCTGGGCCTTGAAAGGTTCCTGGCCCCATAATGCGGCAGCGTCTTTAAAGACAACCTCCCCATTATGTATTTTTAAATAAGTGGGTGAAGCGGCGCGCCCCCCGATGGAGATGGCCCAGAATCCGGCCTTTTTCATCTGATGGCCGAGGGTGCCGCTTGAGATCGTAAAAAGATAAACTCCGGTTAAGGGTGATTTCGTGTTCAGATTCACCTTGGAAGAAAATGGAAAATTCGTCCCATTGGAAGGACCGGCGGTAAATATCAGACTGTTATCAGGGCCCAAGGGATCGGCGTTGGCCGGAACCAGGTTGTAGAGAAAGTAGGCACCCAGTCCGCGGCCTCCGAGATACTGTCGAATAATCGAGCCGGGGATTTCTTCAACGGTAAAACTCCTATCAGACAAATCAATTTTTAACAGTTGAGCTTTCATTACACCTCCCACATACAATCCAGAATCGGTTCATTGGTTATCGTCATGATAACCTGTGTTTTTAGAAAAATCTACATGCAAAATTCCGCCAACGTCCTCCAAATTCCCTGGTATTCAAGCGGACCGGCGCCGCAAAAGCGCTGGCTGTTTAAGCCCCTTCCGTTCAGGGTGTGCAACCTACGGCTGCAGAAGTTCTTTGGGAATCGGAAGGATTTTTTTCAGCTTTTCCGCAGCATCAGGGGTGCTTGCCCCGAACTCGTTCCACATCGCCTGAAATTGTCTGCGAACATATTCGCGGGCATCGTCTTCCGGCAATTGGACTTCCGTAAGGCCGAGCGAAACGGCTCTTTTAATCTCTTTTTCAGTGAGATCCGAATAAAACTCATAGAGTTCCGGTTCCAGCGCCTTTATGGAATCCGTCAATAGGCCCTGCTGTTCCGTTGACAATTGATTCCACTTGTCGACATTTATTAAGATAAGGCCCGTGGTTACGTAAAAAAGATTGGGCCTTATGATGAATTTAAGATGGTCGTACCATCCGTTTTCATATATTGTCGGGTCGTAGACGAACAGCATGGCGTCAGCGATTCCTTTCTCGATCGCACTGTATGTTTCAGGAATGCTGAGCGTGATCGGCGACATCCCCAATGCCTTGGCTACGGCAACCCACTGGGGGACACAGCGCGCCTTTAATCCTTTGAAATCGGCTAATTTATATACCGGTTTTACGCTTAACGTCCCAAACCCCTGACCGTGGAAGGCCCATCCGATAATCGTCAGATTGGCTCTTTTTCGATAGGCCTCATCGACTATCTTCAGGGAGCCGATTTTTCGATGCTCCATGGGGGTGGCCTTGCTAAGCTGGAGCCCTGTCCCTTCAGGCACGACGTTGGGGTGATAGGCCGGCGTACTGCAGACGAGATCAAAAGTTCCCTTTGAAACCGGGGATAAATTCTCAAAGGGAGAAACCACTTCGGGGCCGCCGCGCCACTGGATCAACAGCTCTCCCTTGGAACTTTTATTAACCTTTTCCACCCATTGCAATAAATATTTGTTCCACAGACGATCCTTGGCATAGTCGGATATCAGCGTCAGTTTAACAGGCTTTGCTTCTGAAAAATTAACCAGGATAAAACTGCTAACTAACATACACACACTCCAAAAAATCAAAATTGAAACCTTTATATCCCTTTTCATGAGCCACCTCCTAAGTTTGGGTTCTATTTTTTTTCAGACTGAAATACAGACCTTGACGACAGCGCAATGGTATCTTAAAACCTTGAAAAAGAATACCGTTCATTTATATGTTTTTTGCAACAACCGCCAAAACTATCGCTTGAAAACAATTCCAAAACCGCATCCGCAGCACCACCGGCCCTTCACGTGCTGCGAAGCAACCTTAATGGATAACCGACGGGATCCAGAGCGCAATGCCGGGAAACAGGGCGACCAGGCCCATGGTTGCCAGCATCATGATAAGCCAGGGAATGGCAGCCCGATACAGTTCCATTATCGTCGTTCCGGGGTGGGAAACACCCTTAATAACGAAAATAAGAAGGCCGAAAGGGGGTGTTAAAAGGGCAATACCGATGTTCAACAAGAACAAAATGCCGAATAAAAGTAAATTCACCCCTGTTGCGGCCAGGATAGGTATAAAAACCGGCAGGGTAATCATCATGATGGAGATGTTATCCATTATCATGCCCATGAACAATACGATTACCTGCATACATACAACGAGCGCCCAGGGCGGGAGATTCAGCGCCAGCACGGCGTCAAGCATGCCGCCGGCCGCTCCGGTGGCTCCTAACAGCTGGCTGAAACATTTAGACCCCATTACGATCAGGAATATCATTCCGATTAACTTGCCGCTGGCGAGAATCGCCAGGTTAAGGCTGCGCAAATTGAAGCGGCCGTAAAGAGCAGCCACCACGAAGGCCCCCAATGCACCCAAACCGCTGGCTTCGGTCGGCGTGGCAATCCCCATCACGATCGTACCGGTTACCAGGACAAACAGCAATGTTAAGGGCAGCATCCGCAATAAAGCCCGGATTTTTTGTGCGGCAGAAGCCCTCTGAACCGTATAAAGCGGCGCCAGGCTTGCATTCTTTGAAATCTTTATAAAAAGATATGCCATATATAAGACGGATAACAAAAGGCCGGGCCCTACCCCGGCCATCAATAATTTTCCGACCGGCAGATGCGCCAGTGTCGCCAATAAAACGGCCATGGCGCTTGGGGGTATGAGCTGGGCAAGACAGGCGCCCCCCATGATGACGCCGGATGAGATGGACACATGGTAGCCCTTGTCCCTCATTTCAGCGCCTAAAGTAGCTCCCAACGCCGCGCCGACGCCCAAAATGGATCCGGAGACAGCCGCCATAATGGTGCTGACGATCACGGCGATATAGCTTAGTCGCCCCCGGATACCGCCAATGAAGATGTCAACCGATTCCAAGATATCGCTGACAATACCGCAATGGTACAATACCTCTCCCATGAGAACGAAAAACAGAACCGCCAGCATCTCATAAATGGTAAGAACCTCATAGATCCCAAGCACCAGCATGTTCCAGGCAGGCGCACCCAGCCAGAGATAAAGCCCGATAACATTTAAGAGCAGAAATGCAAAGGCCACCGGCAGGCCGGTCATAAAAAGGATCAGAATCAAACCGATGATGATGGCTATGGTGGAATACCATTCCATTTTAATCTATCTCATTGTAGGCGTATTGACGGACGCTTCCCGCCGCAAGGCGCGAATTACCGTCGCATTGAATTCTCAACTTTTTTTTCATGCAGGATGTTTACCAGTTTGTAAAAATTAGATTTCAGCCTGACGATGCCCTGCCAAGTGAGCAAAAAGGCACTTATGGGGATCCCCATAAAGAGCCAAAAACGGGGAATTCTAATGCTGGTGTTGGTGATGATGTGCGTACGGATATCCTCTGCGGTTGACAAGGCTCCCTGGTATAGCAAAAAAGCGCAGGCGATTACCAACAGGGCCGAACTTACGGTTTCCAGCATGGCCCGGCTGACCTTTTTTTTCAGCATGATGAGGACGATGTCGATGCGGACATGGGCCTCTTCACGCAAGACTACCGGCGCTAGCAGCAAGGTGGCGTAGTAGTATATCCAGCGGCTGATATCATAGGCAAAAAAGGTCGGTTTGTTGAACGCATATCGAGCCACCACATCATACGTCGTTACCAGCATCCCCACAACCACCAGGTAGGCGCCCAGGTAACCTGCCGCGGTAATCACCCGGTTCATCAGATTTGACAAGTTTGCTGAGAATGGATTCCGCATAACTTCCTTCAGGCATTTGCAGGTCGGATTTAAAGGAATACCGTTGCGCAGGTAACAAGAATAACGGCAGCAACCAGCCTTCCCGGCTGATGCCGGGGATGCCCCATGGCGGAGGCTCTCAGCGCAACGCTGCGGCACCCCTATTTGGCCGGCGGGCCGCCGCCAAACAAGGTGCAGTGCCGGCGGCCGTATTTCAAAAACCGGTGTCGGTATATGTCGCTCTGGAACCTTTTACTTTCTTTAATGCTTCCTGGAAATCTTTAAGCGCTAAGGGGGCTGCTTTCTTAAAATGGATTCGTTTAAACGCCGCCATTTTAGCCTCCGTACAGATCGCATTGAGTTCCGCTCCGGAAAATTTATCGGTTTGGGCTGATAAATATTCGACGGTTTCGTCAAGTTTCGTGTCGGGGTGCAGGTGAACGTTTTTCAAATTTATATTCAGGATTTCACGCCGCTCTTTTAGATCCGGCAACGACACATAGATATGGGTATCAAATCGGCCGGGTCTCAGGACGGAAGGATCCACAAGTTCCAGACGGTTGGTGGCGGCAAGAATGATAATGCCGCTGAGCGCTTCGATTCCGTCAAGCTCGGTTAAAAGCTGATTCACAACCCGCTCGCTGGTCCTTGAGATGCTTTCACCGCCGCGCTTCGGTGCGATGGAGTCCAGCTGATCGAAAAAAATAATGGCAGGGCGAACCTGGCGGGCGACTCTAAAGATATGCCGGACGGCTTCTTCGGATTCGCCGAGCCATTTGGTGAATATTTCCGGACCGTCGATGGCCAGAAAATTTACTTGACATTGATGGGCGACCGCCTTGGCCAACAGGGTTTTGCCGGTTCCCGGGGGGCCCATGAGCAGAACCCCTTTGGGGATGCGGCCGCCCAGGCGGGTGAATTTCTTGGGATCGCGCAAGAACTCCACGACTTCGCTCAGTTCTTCCTTGGCCTCGTCGATGCCGGCCACATCTTCGAAGGTGACCTTCTCCTGGGTGTCGGACATGAGCCGTGCCCGGCTCTTGCCGAACGAGAGCGCCTTGCCGCCGCCCGATTGCATCTGGCGCATGAAGAAAATCCAGACGCCGATGAGCACCAGCATGGGAAACCAATTGAGCAGAATCGTGTACCAGGGCGAATCGTTGGGAGGCTTGGCCTTGATGCGCACGTCCTTGGCCCGCAGCATTTTGATCAGATCGGGATCGTCGGGGGTATAGACTCTGTATTTGCGGTTGCCGCTGTCGGTGGCGGTCAGCTCCTGACCCTGGAGGGTGGCCTCCTCGATACGGTTTTCTTCCACCATGGCCAGGAATTCGGAATACCCCAATGGCGATTCGGCGATGTTCTGGGCGTCGAACATTTTGTAGAGCATGATCATCATCAAGACGATGACGCACCATAACGCCATGTTTTTGTAGAAAGGATTCAAAAAATGTACCTCCTGAAGAGAATCGCGCCGTGTGGTTCCTCAACGGTGAGCAACACAATAATGCCGTTTGCCCCTTTTCGCAAGAAATATCCTTGGTTGCCATGGGCTTTGGCCCATGAAAAAAGACTGTGAATCAAGCTTGTTGCCATTCCTGCCGGGCAGATCGACGATGCGTGGAGGCATTCCGAGAGCCGATCCAGAGCCTTATAATAAGGAAAGCTCACGGCGCGTCACGCCTATAAAGGTTCGGCCCGCACCCGCAATGCCTGGCAAAGAGAGGGCGATACCGGCGCCGCCGCGGCCCGGCGCAGGCCCACCACCCAGAGGATGTCGCCGCCACAGAGCAGCAGCGGAATCCGGTGGCGCTGCGGCCGGGGGATCTTGCGGTTGGCAAACAGCGCTTTGAGCTTTTGGCGGCCTTCCAGGCCGAAAGGGCGCAGACGGTCGCCCGGCCGGAAACTGCGCACCCATAAGGGGAAATTGAGTTGTGCCGGGTCCAGGAAAATTTCCTTCGAGTCCAAGCTTTTTAAGGTCTGGGGCGCGGGTGCGGACACCAGGCAAAAATGCAAGCGGCAATTGGCTTCGGGGATCTCCAGGGACAGGGGCAACGCCAGGGGCCAAGGCAGATCGTAACGATACGGCTGCGGTGAAGCCTGGGATTGGAAGCTGCGCGGCTGGACCTCGTGATGGAAACGCAGCGTATCGTGCACCCGTTCGACCACGATTTTGACCGGCAGATGCAGGCGCCCAGCTTTGCCCGGAACCAGCAGCCCGATCAGCGCCTCGATGTGTTCCGCCCCCAGGCGCCGCAGGTGCCCTTGCCATTGGCGCAGGGCCATGCGCAGGATGCGCCGTTGCATGGGGCGAGGCCAGGGCGCCAGCACGGGGACGCGCAGATCGAGCCGCTCGTCGTCCAAGGCGCCAATGGCTTGTTCCATGGGACCTTTAAGGTGCGCTTCCAGCCAGCACTCCTCTTCCCAGCAGATCATGGCCGTGCGGTTCAAGACCTGGATCAAGTTGGGGTTGAACGTTTCGCTGAGCCGGGGCAGCACTTCGTGCCGAATCCGGTTGCGTTCGAAACCCAGGTCGGCATTGGAGGGGTCGTTGGCATAGGCGATGGCATGGCGTTCCAGGTACGCCAGGATCTCGGCGCGCCGGGCCGCGATCAGGGGGCGGACGATGCCCGGGGCGCGCATCGGCGGGATACCGGCCAACCCCCGGATACCGCTGCCGCGCAGCAGATGCATGAGCACGGCTTCGGCGTTGTCGTCGGCGTGATGGGCCAGCGCGATCTTGTGGTAGCCGTGCGTTGCGGCGATCTCCTGGAAGAAGGCATAACGCCGCAGGCGCAGTTGCTCTTCCAGAGAACCGCGTGCGGGAAGGGCCTCGATCCGCGCCTTGTGGCAGACCATCCCAAGGCTGCGGGCCAGGGCCACGACCAGGGCCGCCTCCTGTGCGGCCGCCTCGGGACGCAGGCCATGATCTATATGGGCCACGCCCAGACGCAGACTCCAACGCGCTGCCAGGGTGTGCAGCAGATGGGCCAGGGCCATGGAATCCGGCCCGCCTGAAACCCCCACCAGCACCGCGTCCCCCGGGGCCAGCATGGCATGGCGCTGAATGGTCCGCACGACCCGGGCTGCCAGCGGATCGGAGGGCGGCGGTGGGGGCGGAGAGCGTTTTGCCTTGGGAGTGATCATGGCCGGGTTCTAAGGGAGGCGGCAGGGATTGTCAATTTGCTTGTGAATATTCGCGGAACCGGTATTTGGTCTTGAAAAACAGTTCTGCCCTCTCTATATTGCCAACCCTGGTTGTGCTAGGTGGGGAGCTAGCGGTGCCCTGTACCCGAAATCCGCTATAGCGGGGCTGAAATCCCTTCCGAGGGTCATGCCGAAAACATGTTTGACTGCCGACCGGCCGCCGCGTAACAGACGGTCACGAACCTCGTCAGGTCCGGAAGGAAGCAGCGATAAGAGATGCGGTCTGTGTCGCGGATCGTCCCCGGTCATATGCTGCCAAACATGGATCAGGTAGATTCGAAGAGGGGTGCACAACCAACTTTCTTCCCATTCCTTCCAACCAATGTCGCAGGACGCACTTTGTTAATAAAAACCGCACGATAATTTGCCTCATACCCACCGTTGAATATAACCCATTGCAGCGCCTGACCTTCCTTGACATCCCACCAAGCCGACTTATTTTTTGACCACTTTTCGGCGGCACGTGAATTGCGTGCATTTTCAATAGAATATGACTTTAATGCCATGGCCGGGAGGGGTTTGGGACGATGCCATGCAGGGCGTTTCAGGCACCGGCCCAGCGAAAGATTTTCAAGTGAGAGGAACTTTGGGGGCAATGAGCAAGCACAGCGAGATCCACGACGAAACCGAACAGGCGGCAAACGAGAACGAAATCGGTAGCCAACCGGCAGAAGATGCCGCCGCATCCGATGCATCTGCAGAAGATCAGGAAATATCCCCCCAGGACGATCTGGGCGCGCAACTGGCCACGGCTCAAAAAGAGGCCCAGGAAAACTACGAACGTCTCCTGCGCGTCTCGGCCGAATTCGACAACTACAAGAAGCGCTCCAGCCGCGAGATGCAAGAAGTGGTCAAGTATGCCAACGAGCGCATGGCCAAGGAGCTGCTGGGGGTGGTCGACAACCTGGAGCGAGCCATTGCCTCGGCGGTGCAGGCCGGCGGCGCCGACCGCGCTCTGGTGCAAGGGGTGGAGTTGACCCTCAACGAGACCCTCAAAATTCTGGAACGGCACCACGTTACCCCCATCCAAGCCGTAGGACAGCCTTTCGATCCCAATTTTCACCAGGCCATGTTGCAGATGGACTCGGCGGACCAGCCGCCCAACACGGTGGTTCAGGAGCTGCAGCGAGGCTATCGCATTCATGAACGCTTGCTGCGGCCGGCGTTGGTCGCGGTTTCAAAAGCCGGCAGCTCCGCCAATCAGAATGGAGAATAACGACTGAATCCCATACAGGGTTTAATAGTCGATGGATGAATACTTAAGGAGGAGAGCAAATGGGTAAGATCATTGGAATTGATTTAGGCACAACCAACTCGTGCGTCGCCATCATGGAGGGCAGTGACAGCAAGGTGATCACCAACCCCGATGGCGGGCGCACCACCCCTTCCATCGTGGCCATTTCCGAGAGCGGCGAGCGCCTGGTGGGCCAGATCGCCAAGCGCCAGGCGATTACCAACCCGGAAAACACGGTGTTCGGCGTCAAGCGCCTGATCGGCCGTAAATTCGACACCACCGAAGTTCAAAGCGACATGAAGATTCTGCCGTATAAGCTCAAGCGCGCCGAAAACGGCGACGTGCGCATCGACCTGCGCGGCAAGCTGTACAGTCCGGCCGAGATATCCTCTTTCATCTTATCGTACATCAAGAAGTACGCCGAAGATTATCTGGGAGAAAAAGTCAACGACGCCGTCATCACCGTGCCGGCCTACTTTAACGACAGCCAGCGCCAGGCCACCAAGGACGCCGGCAAGATCGCCGGCTTGAACGTGCTGCGCATCATCAACGAGCCCACGGCCGCCTCGCTGGCCTATGGCTTGGACAAGCGCCGCGAAGAGAAGATCGCCGTCTTCGACCTGGGCGGCGGAACGTTCGATGTCTCCGTGCTGGAGATCGGCGAAGGCGTGTTTGAAGTCAAATCCACCAACGGCGATACCCACCTGGGCGGCGAAGATTTCGACCTGCGGGTGATCGAATACCTGGCGGCCGAGTTCAAAAGAGAGCAGGGCATCGACCTGCGCAACGACAAGATGGCCCTGCAGCGGTTGAAGGAAGCGGCGGAAAAGGCCAAAATGGAGCTCTCCACCTCCATGGAGACCGACGTCAACCTGCCCTTCATCACCGCCGATGCCAGCGGTCCCAAGCATTTGAACATGAAGCTCGGCCGCGCCAAGCTCGAATCGCTGGTGGCCGATCTGCTCGACAAGCTCGAAGGTCCTTGCCGCACGGCCTTGAAGGACGCCGGCTTGAAGACCACCGATATCAACGAGGTCATCCTGGTGGGCGGCATGACCCGCATGCCGGCCGTGCAGGAGCGCGTGCGCAAGCTGTTCGGCAAGGAACCCAACCGCAGTGTCAATCCCGACGAAGTGGTGGCCCTGGGCGCGGCCATCCAGGGCGGCGTGCTCAAAGGCGATGTCAAGGATGTGCTGCTGCTCGACGTCACCCCGCTCTCCCTGGGCATCGAGACCCTGGGCGGCGTCATGACCCGGCTCATCGAGAAGAACACCACGATTCCCACGCGCAAGAGCCAGACCTTCTCCACGGCGGCCGACAGCCAGCCGGCGGTATCGATCCACGTGCTCCAGGGCGAGCGCGAAATGGCGGCCAACAACAAGACCCTGGGCCGCTTCGAACTGGTGGGCATTCCGCCGGCCCCCCGCGGTGTGCCTCAAATCGAAGTCACCTTCGACATCGACGCCAACGGCATCGTCAACGTGTCGGCCAAGGACATGGCCACCAGCAAAGAGCAATCCATCCGCATCACCGCCTCCAGCGGCATGAGCAAAGAGGATATCGAACAGGCGGTCAAGGATGCCGAACTGCACGCCGAAGAGGACCGCAAGAAGAAGGAGCTGATCGAGGCGCGCAACCATGCCGACAGCCTGATCTACTCCACCGAGAAATCCATGAAGGAGCTTGGGGATAAAGTCGATGCCGATACCCGCACCAAGGTCGAGGAGGCTTCGGCGGCGCTGCGCAAAGCCATCGAAGGCGAAGATGTGGACGAGATCAAACGCTTGAGCGAGACCCTGACCCAGACCTCCCACAAGCTGGCCGAAGCCATCTACCAGCAGGCCGCCCAGAAAGAGCAGGCAGCCGGTGGCGGTGAGGCCGGTGCCGACCCGGGTGCCGCTGGCAAATCCGCCAGCGACGACGATGTGGTCGATGCCGACTTCGAAGAGGTCAAGGGCGACAAGAAGTAGCGCCCTCCCTTTGAGCGAAGAAAAACGAAAACCCGCCGCGCAGGGACAAGCGTGGCGGGTTTCGTTATTCTAAATCTGGAAGCTTTCTTTGGCCCCGCCGAACTTCTCCCGCAGTTTGGGCTTTTCGATCTTGCCGGTGGGGTTACGGGGCACATCGTCGAAGAAGAACTTGCGCGGGCGTTTGTAACGGGGCAGCGCTTCGCAAAACCCCTGGATCTCTTCCTTGGTCAAGCGCTGTCCGGGCTTGACCTTGATGATGGCCGAAGCCAGCTCACCCAGGCGCTGGCTGGGCAGGCCGATGACCGCCACATCCTGGATCTTGGGATGGTTTTGCAGAAACTCCTCGATCTCCACCGGGTAGACATTCTCGCCGCCTGTGATGATCACGTCTTTTTTGCGGTCCACCAGCCAGATGAAGCCTTCGTCATCCTGGCGGGCGATGTCGCCGGTGAGCAGCCAGCCGTTCTTGAGGGCCTGGGCCGTGGCCTCGGGATTGCGGTAGTAGGCTTTCATGACCCCCGGCCCCTTGACGATCAGTTCGCCGGGCTTGCCGGCCGCTACGCTGTGCAACTGATCGTCCACGATGCGGAACTCCCAGTCGAAGCCGGGCACGCCAATGGCACCCACCTTGTGCATGTTCTCCAGCCCCAGATGGATGCACCCCGGTCCGGTGGACTCGGTCAGGCCGTAGTTGGTGTCATACTGATGGTGGGGAAAGATTTTGCGCCACTCGCGGATCAGGCTGGACGGTACCGGTTGGGCGCCGATGTGCATCAGGCGCCATTGATCCAGCTTGAAGTCCCGCAGCCGCAGGTCGCCGCTTTCGATGGCAAAGAGGATATCCATGGCCCACGGCACCAGCAGCCACACCACGGTAATCTGCTCTTCGGACACCGCTTCCAGAATCCAGCGCGGCTCGATGCCTTTAAGAATTACCGCCTTGGCGCCCACGATGAAGTTGCCGAACCAATGCATCTTAGCGCCGGTGTGGTACAGGGGCGGGATGCACAGGAAGTTGTCGGCATGGGTCTGGTGGTGGTGATGGTTCTCCACGATGCAGGCCGCCTCCAGGTTGCGGTGGGTCAGCAGGGCCCCCTTGGGCGTGCCGGTCGTTCCCGAGGTAAAATAGAGCGCCGCGTCATCGCAGATATCGATCTCCACTTCGGGCGCAAAATCGGGCCGATTCTTAGTCAACTCGGGGTAAGCCCAGGCGTAGGCCGGACGCAACTCTTCCGGGCCGACGAAAATATAGAGACCGACGGTGCGATCCAGCTCGGGTTTGATGGCCGCGATGCGTTCGATGAACTCGGGTCCGAAAATGACCACGCGGGCTTCGGCCAGTACCGCACAGCTCTGGATGGTTTCGGCCGTGAAGCGAAAATTCAGGGGCACGGCCATGAGGCCGCCGCGCAGGATGCCGAAGTAGATCGGCAGCCACTCGATACAGTTGGTCATCAGGTGGACCACGCGCTCCTTGGGCCGCAGGCCGCTGGCCAGCAGGGCGTGGGCCAACTGGTTGGCCTGGCGATCGAAGGTCCGCCAGGTGATGGCGGTGCGGTGATTGCGGGCCGGATCGCGTTCGATCAGGGCGATTTCATCGGCATACATGCGCGCGTTGCGCGCCAGGATTTCGGTAATCAGCATGAGGTGCCCACCTTATCGTCATCGGTCCGGAACAGTCGCTGGGCCATAACAAAGTCCCCGCCGTTTGGCAAGGCGGCCGTGGCCGCGGGTGCGAGTCACGACCCCAACCCTACTTTTCGCTTGAATGTGTTTTTCTTAACGAATATAGAACCCTTTTCATGCAACGCTCCCGCGACCCGGTCGACCTTCTTGTTTTTGTGATTTCATCACATTGAGGAGGGCAACCCAAATTGTGTCGCGGGTAAAAATCGACGGATGAGGGGAATGGAAACATGAAAGTACTGGTGAGCGACAATCTTGGAGAGGTGGGCATTCAGATGTTCAAGGATGCGCCGGGCATCGAGGTGGACGTCAAGACCGGTCTCAAACCGGAGGAACTCAAGGCGATCATCGGCGATTACGATGCGCTGGCCATTCGCAGCAATACCAAGGTGACCGAGGAGATCCTGTCGGCGGCCACCAAGCTCAAAGTGGTGGCCCGCGCCGGCATCGGCTTGGACAATGTCGATATCCCAGCCGCCACCAAGCGCGGTGTGGTGGTGATGAACACCCCCACCGGCAACGTGATCACCACCGCCGAACACGCCATCGCCATGATGCTGGCCCTGACCCGCAAGATCCCGGAAGGCACCTCTTCGCTCAAAGACGGCCGCTGGGAGAAAAAGAAGCTGGAAGGCCGCGAGCTGTATCAGAAGACCTTGGGTGTGGTGGGCTATGGCAAGATTGGCTCCATCGTGGCCGACCGGGGCCGCGGGTTGCGCATGCGGGTCGTGGTTTACGATCCTTTCGTGCCGCCCGAAAAAATTCGGAACGACGGCTACGAAGCCGCTACGCTGCAAGAGCTGTTCAAGCAGGCCGATTACATCACGGTGCATGTCCCCAAGATGAAGAACACGGCCAACTTGATCAACAAAGAGGCCTTCGAGTCGATGAAGAACGGGGTCATGGTGATCAACTGCGCCCGGGGCGGCATCGTCAACGAAGCCGACCTCTACGAAGCCATCAAGGCGGGCAAGGTGGCCGGGGCGGCCCTGGATGTGTTCGAAACCGAACCGCCGGGAAAAATTCCGCTCCTGGAACTGCCCCAGGTGATCGGCACGCCGCATCTGGGCGCATCCACCAAAGAGGCCCAGAGCAACGTGGCCATCATGGCGGCCGAGCAGATCATCGGCTACCTGACCAGCGGCACCATCGTCAACGCGGTCAACGTTCCGTCGGTCACCGGCGAAGCGCTGGAGAAGGTCGGTCCTTATATCAAGCTGGCCGAGCAGATGGGCCTGCTGCAAGCCCAGATGATCCAAGGCGCGCCCAAAGAGGTGGTGGTGGAATACTACGGTGACTTCAAAGGCATCGATCTGTCGCCGGTGACCACTGCCCTGCTCAAGGGGATGCTCACCCCCATGGTCAAGGAGGTGGTCAACTTCGTCAACGCCCACGTACTGACCACCCAGCGCGGCATCAAGGTGACCGAGACCACCATCGGCAGCCATCCGGAGTACACCTATCTGATTACGGCCAAAGTGGTGACCACCGAGGGTGAAAGCGTTGTGTCCGGCACCATCTTCGGTAAGAAAGACAGCCGCATCGTGCGCATCAACACCTTCCGCCTGGAGATGATCCCCTTGGGCCACATGGCCTTGATCCACAATCTGGATATTCCCGGATCGATCGGCGAAATCGGCACCTGCCTGGGACAGCAGAAAATCAACATTTCGCGCATGCAGGTGGGCCAGGAAGAGGGCGGCGAGCACAACATCATCTTCCTGTGTACCGACACCCCCATTCCCCAGCCGGTGCTGGACGAGCTGCGTGCTTTGCGCACCGTTAAGAGCGTGATCCCGTTGGAGTTTTAAAGCCATAAGGGCCGCCACCGCGTGTGGCGGCCCATTGGCATGAATGCTTGCCAAGCAGAGGAGATGCCCATGACCGAAGAGAAAAAAGCGGAGACGGGCGCCAAGCCCGATCGTCCTAAAAGCTACACGTTGCCCAAGATCGATTTCTCCACTTTTGTTCTATCCATCAACTCTTCCGCGCTGGTGCAGCTTGGGCTCATCGAAGATCCGGCCTCGGGCCAGAAGACCAAAAATCTTGCGCTGGCCAAGCAGACCGTCGATCTGCTGGCCATGCTCGAAGACAAGACCCGCGGCAACCTGACGAGCGATGAAGAGAATATGCTCAAGAATCTGCTCTATGAGTTGCGCATGCTGTATGTCAAAGAGAAGGGCTAAGGTTGGACGGCCCCTGCATTGACCTGCTGGCTCCGGCCAAGATCAACCTTTTCCTGCATGTCCTGGGTCGCCGGCGCGACGGATACCATGAGCTCTATTCCCTGATGTGCCCCGTGGCGCTCTATGACCGGTTGCGGCTGAAGATCGCCGGGGATGCCGATGAAATCGTCTGCGATCCCCCTTCGGTTCCCGCCGACGAATCCAATCTGGCCCTGAAGGCGGCCCGGCTTTTCAATGCCACCCTGTTGGCTGCGGGGCGATCCAGCCTACCCAACGTCAGCATCCATCTGGAAAAGCAGATCCCCGTGGGGGCCGGTCTGGGCGGCGGCAGCAGCGATGCCGCTGCGGTGCTCAAGGGATTGAACGCTAGCTGCGGTCGACCCTTCGATGAGCAGCGGCTGCGTGACCTGGCCGTGCGTCTGGGCGCGGATGTGCCTTTTTTCATCGATGCGCGGCCGGCCATTGCCCAAGGGATCGGCGAACGGTTGAGCGCTTATGAAGGCTTGCCGCCGCTGTGGGCCGTTCTGATCTATCCCGGCTTCGGCCTTTCCACGGTGCAGGTCTACGAGCGATTTAATTTGGCATTGACAAAATCGAAAAAAAAACTTAGGAACTTGCCCTTTAAAAATGGAATTTTCAGTGCGACCCACCACTTGCACAACGATCTTGAAGCAGGGGTGGGCGACCACTTTGCGGTCATCGAAAAAGCTAAGCGGGCACTTCTGGATCAAGGTGCCATCGGTTCGCTCATGACCGGCAGCGGTTCCGTGGTGTACGGGCTTTTTGCCGATGAAATCGGCGCAAACCGGGCCAAAGCCGTGATGGACCTGGAGGCCGTGCCCGGACAGCGGGCCTTTGTGGCCAGACTGCTGGTTTAACCGGAGAGAGGTTGTTTTTTTCACTGAAGTTCATGGACTATTTTGCTGGGGCGTCGTCAAGCGGTAAGACACAGGATTTTGGTTCCTGCATTCGGAGGTTCGAATCCTCCCGCCCCAGCCACTTTTTAGCCGAGCGCCGTTGCACTGGGGCAGCGCCGGCAAGGGGGCATGAAACGCCGTGGCAAGCAGAACACTCAACGATTTCTGGATCTTCTCCGGGAACTCCAATATTGCGCTGTCAAAGAAGATTTGTGAGTTTCTGAAAATGCCCCTGGGGGGGGCCAAAGTAACCACCTTCAGCGACGGTGAGATTCAGGTGGAGATCGAAGACAACGTCCGCACCAAGGATGTCTTCATCATCCAATCCACGTGTAATCCCGTGAGCCACCACCTGATGGAGCTGTTGCTGATGATCGACGCCATGAAGCGCGCGTCGGCCGCCCGAATCACCGCCGTGATCCCATATTATGGCTATGCCCGCCAGGACAAGAAGGTGGCCCCGCGAGTGCCCATCAGCGCTAAGTTGGTGGCCGATATGATCACCACGGCCGGCGCCAACCGCATCATCACCATGGATCTGCATGCCGGTCAGATTCAGGGTTTCTTCAATATTCCGGTGGACAACCTCTTTGCCGCGCCGGTCATTTTGCGCTACATCCGCAGAAATTTCAGCAACGACATCGTGGTGGTATCCCCCGACGCGGGCGGTGTGGAGCGTGCCCGGGCATTTGCCAAGCGTCTCGACGCCAGTCTGGCCATCGTGGACAAGCGCCGCTCGGCGCCCAATGAGGCCAAGGCCATGGCCGTCATCGGCAACGTGAAAGATAAAATCGCCATCATCCTGGACGACATGGTGGATACCGCCGGCACCTTGACCGAAGCCGCCGGCGTGCTCCTCAAAAACGGCGCCACGGAGGTGCACGCCTGTTGCTGCCACCCCGTTTTGTCCGGACCGGCCATCGGCCGGATTCAACAATCGCAATTGAAAAGTCTTATGGTCACCGACACCATTCCGCTCACCGCGGAAGCCGCCGCCTGCGACAAGATCAAGATGCTGTCCATTGCCGACCTGGTAGGCGAGGCCATCATTCGAAGTAATCGGGGAGATTCGGTGACCTCTTTGTTCGTTTAACGCCAATTTTTGCCTTGAAGGAGGAAGTTTCTTTGGAAACCATCATGCTTAAAGCTGAAACTCGCAAAACCAAAGGGAACAGCCCGGCCCGCGCCTTGCGCCGGGAGGGAAAGGTGCCGGCGGTGTTGTATGGCCCCAAAACCGAACCCAGCATGCTGACCCTGCAGGCTTTCGACCTGGATCTCGTCATGAAAAGAGGCGGTCTGGGGCGTACGGTCTTCGATCTGGTCGTGGACGACGGCGCCGGCTCCCGACCGGTGATGATCAAGGAGATGCAACGCCATCCGCTCAGCAATGCCATGCTGCACGTGGATCTGTATGAGGTCGCCATGGATCGCAAGATCCGCGTGCGGGTGCCGGTGATCGCCACCGGTAAGCCCATAGGCGTGGAAAATGGCGGCGTGTTGCAAATCATCCGCCGCGAGTTGGAAGTCTACTGTCTGCCCAACGAGATCCCGGCCAATGTCACCATCGATGTGACCGACCTGGACATCGGCAATGCGGTGCACGTGGAAGATATCCCGATGACCGGCAATGTGGAGATCCCCCACGAAACCAATTTCACCGTCTTGACGGTTTCGGCCACGCGGCGTGACATGGAGGCCGGTGCCGAGGGCGAGGCGGCAGCGGGTGAGGCTGCGGCGGCTGGCGGCGATGCCAAAAAGGAAGAAACGGAAGCGTAGTTTTGCTGCGTGGCTCGCCGGAAAAGTGATGGCAACCGATGCCGGAACAAAACGTGCACTTGGTGGCCGGACTTGGCAATCCAGGGGCAGAGTATGCGGGAACGCGCCACAATGCCGGTTTCATGGCGCTGGATCTGCTGGCTGCGGCCCATGGGATCGACGTGCAGCGGCGTAAGTTCGATGTCCTTTTCGGCCGCGGGCGCATTCGAGGGGTGGAGGTCGTGCTGGCCAAGCCCCAGGCCTATATGAATCGCAGCGGTCCGCCGCTGCGCCAGTTGGCCGATTTTTTCAAAATTCAAAGCGAAGCAATCGTCGTTGTTCACGATGACATCGACTTGGCTTTTCAAAGATTAAAAATCAAAGAGAAAGGGGGCGATGGCGGACATAAGGGAATAAGATCGATCATCGATGCTTTTGGAGGAGGGCAATTCGCCCGTATCCGGCTGGGGGTCGGACGCTCCGAAAAGGGCGCCCAAGTCGTGGATCATGTGCTCAGCACTTTCAACCGCGACGAACGAACCGGTCTCGATGAGTTTCTCCAGCGAGCCTGCGATGCGATCACCACGATTTTGTGTGCGAGTATTACGGAAGCCATGAACCGATTCAATCAAGATCCAAGCAAACTTTAAAGTTGGGAGGAGAGAATGGACGTAGCAATGAAGAATATTCCGCTCATTTGTACTATGGTCGGAGTCGTTGGGGTGCTCTTTGCGATCATCCTGGCCACCATCGTCAAAGGCGCACCGGCCGGCAACGAGAAAATGCAGGGGATTGCCAACGCGATCAAGGAAGGCGCCATCGCCTACCTCAACCGCCAGATGAAAAGCATGGGCATTGCCGGCATCGTTATTTTTATCGTGATCTTCGCCAGCATGGGCGTGAAAATGGCCATCGGCTTTCTGATCGGCGCCGTGGCCTCTTTCTGCGCCGGTTACATCGGCATGCGCGTATCGGTTATCGCCAACGTGCGTACCGCCGAAGCCTCCCGCAAGGGTATGGCCGCCGGTTTGGCCATGGCCTTCAGAGGCGGTTCGGTGACCGGTATGATCGTGGCCGGTCTGGCCCTGACCTCCGTGGCCGGTTACTACACCGCCACCCATGACGTCATGGCCCTGGTCGCCCTGGGCTTTGGCGGCAGCTTGATCTCCATCTTCGCCCGGTTGGGCGGTGGTATCTTCACCAAAGGCGCCGACGTCGGTGCCGACCTGGTGGGCAAAGTGGAAGCCGGCATTCCCGAAGACGATCCCCGCAACCCGGCCACCATCGCCGACAACGTGGGCGATAACGTGGGTGACTGCGCCGGCATGGCCGCCGACCTGTTCGAGACCTACGCCGTGACCGCCGTGGCCGCCATGCTCATCGGCCATCTGCTGTACCCCAAAATCCCCATGGCCACCGAGTTCCCGCTGATCCTGGGCGCCATCTCCATCATCGCCTCGATCATCGCGATTTTCTTTGTCCGCCTGGGCAAAAGCGAATACATCATGGGCGCACTGTACAAAGGCATGTTCGGCGCCGCCATCATCGCGGGCATTGCATTCTACTATGCCTGCAACAAGTACATGGGCGGTTTGGGCGACATCTCCGCCATGAACATCTATTACTGCACCCTGATCGGTTTGATTCTCACCGTCGTCATCGTCATCATCACCGAATACTACACCGGCAAGTACGCCCCGGTGAAAGACATCGCCGAAGCCTCCACCACCGGCCACGGCACCAACATCATTGCCGGCCTGGCCGTCTCCATGCAGTCCACGGCTGCGCCGGTGCTCGCGATCTGTCTGGCGATTTACCTGGCGCACATGTTTGGTGGTATGTACGGCATCGCCATGGCCGCCATGTCCATGCTCTCCATGACCGGTATGGTTATCGCGATCGATGCTTACGGCCCCATCACCGACAATGCCGGTGGCATCGCCGAAATGGCTGGAATGGATGAAAGCGTGCGCGCCGTCACCGATCCTCTGGATGCGGTCGGCAACACCACCAAGGCCGTTACCAAAGGCTATGCCATCGGTTCCGCCGGTTTGGCCGCCCTGGTGCTGTTCAGTGCTTACGTGGAAGAGTTCACGATTCGCGGTGCCGAGCAGGGCATCAAGTTCGACCTGTCCGACGTGAACGTCATCATCGGTCTGTTCATCGGCGGTTTGCTGCCCTATCTGTTCGCCTCCATCGCCATGCGAGCGGTCGGCAATGCCGGCGGCGCGGTGGTGGATGAAGTGCGTCGTCAGTTCCGTGAAATCCCGGGCATCATGGAAGGCACCGCCAAACCCGATTACGGCGCCTGCGTCGATATCGTCACCAAGTTCGCCCTTAAAGAGATGGTGGTTCCCGCCCTGCTGCCCGTCGTGGCGCCTCTGCTGGTGGGCTTCATCCTGGGCAAAGTGGCCCTGGGCGGTCTGTTGATCGGCTCCATCGTCACCGGCGTGTTCGTGGCCATCTCCATGACCACCGGCGGCGCGGCCTGGGACAATGCCAAGAAATACATCGAAGACGGTCATCTGGGCGGCAAGGGCAGCGATGCCCACAAAGCGGCCGTCACCGGCGACACCGTCGGCGATCCGTACAAAGATACCGCCGGCCCGGCTGTCAACCCCATGATCAAGATCCTCAACGTGGTGGCCCTGCTCATGGTTCCGTTCCTGCTCTAATCAGCAAACGCCTGAATTTCAGGCGCTCGATCCTCAAGGATCGGCTCCCTATGGGGGCCGGTCCTTTTTTGTTGCAAGCCACCGGTGACGATGGTATGTTTAGCCCTTACTTAGGCGCTTCGGGCGCCGTCAACAGCTTACGCGGAATCTTTATGGCCAAATCCATCGAAGAAAAACCCACGCCTCCCAAAAGCAAATCAGGACCTTTCAAAATAGGCGATCTGGCCGTCTACCCGGCCCACGGCGTGGGGCGTATCGAAGCCATCGAAACCCGCGTGGTCAACGGGGAGAAGCATGACTTCTACATCATGAAGATCCTGGAAAACAACATGGTCATCATGATTCCCACCTGGAACGTGGAGTCGGTGGGCCTGCGGGATGTCATCGGCGAAAAAGAGATTCCCAAGATCATGGATGTGATCAAGGCCAAGCGCGATCTGGCCATCGACAATCAAACCTGGAATCGCCGCTACCGGGAATATATGGACAAGATCAAGACCGGATCGCTCTTCGAGGTGGCCGAGGTGTTTCGCGATCTGTCGCTGCTGAAGATGAACAAGGATCTCTCCTTTGGCGAACGCAAACTCTACGACACGGCCCATACCCTGCTGATCAAAGAGCTATCCACGGCCAAAAAGACCGACGAGAAGACCGTTATGTCGGAAATCGAAGCCTTGTTTACCGCCAGCCCTGAAAAATAGGCATTCTGCACCGACCCCGATGTCCCCTGCCGAATTGGGAGAATTTCACCTGACCGTTGCCGCCCTCGAAGCCGGGGTGCGCCTGGATTTTTTTCTATCCAGGCACCTGCCGGTTTGCTCACGTTCGCATGCCGCCCATTTGATCGATCAGGGGCATGTGCGGGTGGATGGCGCGGTGCGCAAGGCCGGCTATCGGCTCAAGCCTTGTGAACGCGTCGATGGGACCCTGCCGCCGGCGGCGCCGGTGGACGTGATCCCCGAGGCCATTCCCTTCACCATCATTTACGAAGACGCCAGCCTCATTGTCGTGGATAAGCCCCCCGGGCTGGTGGTACACCCCGCGGCCGGGCACGCAGCCGGGACCTTGGTCAATGGGTTGCTGCACCATTGCCCGGAACTGGAAGGCATCGGGGGCGAACGGCGGCCGGGCATCGTCCATCGCTTGGATAAGGATACCTCGGGGTTGCTGGTGGTGGCCAAGAACGATAGGGCTCACCAGGGTCTCTCACAGCAGTTCGAGGCACGCCAGGTGCACAAAATCTACCTCGCCTTGGTGTGGGGCTCACCGAAAGAGGAGAGCGGCAGCATCGACCGGCCCGTGGGACGCCATGCCTTAGAGCGCAAACGCATGGCTGTGGTGGCGCATGGTCGCGAGGCGCTCACCTTATGGCGTGTTCAGGAACGATGGGCGTTAGCGACCCTGCTGGCCGTTGAAATCAAGACCGGACGTACCCATCAGATCCGTGTCCATTGCCAATCCATGGGGCATCCCATCGTCGGCGATCCGGTGTATGGCCGGCGCCGAAACAGGTCGCGGCCGGGCAGCGGCAGGGCCGATGCCCTCGCTATTCTGGAGCAAGCCCGGCGCCAGATGCTGCACGCCGCCCAACTGCGTTTCACCCATCCCGTCACCAATCAACCGCTGGCCTTTCAGGCCCCCCTGCCCGAGGATATGGCCACGCTCTTGGCGGCCTTGCACGATCAGAGGGCCTCCGAAAGCGCGTCTTGACGGATAGGGCCCGATTGATTAGCATCCTCAACATAACTTAAAAAGGAGGATCGACATGAAAAGATCACTGCTTTTCGGTTTGATGGCGTTGCTGCTCATCACGCTGGCAGGTCCGGCGCAGGCGGCAGACACCCAGTTGATTCTGGCCACGGGAGGCACGGCCGGCACCTATTATCCTTTCGGTGGCGCCCTGGCGCGGATCTGGAACACCAAGATTACGGGCATGAACGTCACGGCCCAGACCACGGGCGCATCGGCTGAGAATGTGCGCCTGATCAACAAAAAAGAGGCCGAACTGGCCCTGGTCCAGAGCGACACGCTGGATTTCGCCTACAATGCCAAGGAGTCCTTTAAGGAGAAGTTAACCGGCATGCAGGCTGTGGCCGTGCTCTACCCGGAGATCATCCAGGTGGTGGTGGCGGCCCGCAGTCCCGCCAAATCTTTCGCCGATCTGAAGGATAAGAAGATGGGGGTGGGGGCGCCGGGCAGTGGTACCGAAGCCAATTTCCGTCAATTGCTGGATGTCTATGGGATGAAAAAAGAGGACATCAAGGCCAACTATCTCTCTTTTTCCGAAAGCGCCGAACAGTTCAAGGACAAGCACATCGACGCCTTCATTGTCACCGCCGGCATTCCCAATTCGGCCATTATGGACATCAGTTCCCAACACGAGATCCGCATCCTCGATATCGCACCGGACATGGTGGCGAAACTGGCTTCCCGTTATCCTTTCCTTTCTGCGGCCAAGGTGCCGGCCAATACCTACAAAGGCCTGACCGCAGAGGTGAACACCGTGGCGGTGAATGCGGTCCTGATCGCTTCGAGCCAGTTGAAAGCGGACGTGGTTTACGAACTGACCAAGGCGCTCTTCGAAAACCAGGCCGAACTGGCTTCGGCCCACGCCAAGGGAGCCGAGCTTTCGCTGCCGACGGCGGTCAAGGGGGTATCGATTCCCTTCCATCCGGGCGCGCTGAAGTACTACAAAGAGAAGCAGGCGATGTAGGCAGTGTGAGGCGCTTTGGCCGTTCAGGAGGAAGCACCACGCGGGGCCCTGATGCGAAAAGCTAACGTCTGGCTTTGGGCCGCCGCTGCCCTGGCAGGACTCGGCGTCGTTGGCCATTGGCCAATGTACGGCGGGTTGCGCATCAGTCACCACCAGAGCGGCCAGTGCCTCTACTGCGCCCGCATGCAGCCGGGCGAGGAGTTCGTGCTGGCCTACATTCACTCGGTGAATCGGCGGCCGGTTTATGATACTTTGCGTGCAGCGGGCGATCACCTGGTGATCGTCGGCTCGCGCTTCGACAGCTTCGGCGCCGGCATGCCCGACGGCTCCGAGGGACACCTCTCGGTTGCGCCGGATGGGTGGCTGGTGTACCGCGTGGAAAGGCCGACATCGGAGGTCGTGGTGCGGGTGGGGCGGGTGGCCGAGCACACCCTGCGTATCAAAGGCCAGGAACTGGCCCTCACCCAATTGGCGCCTCCGGGGAGCCCCCTGCGATTGCAAGTGGCGCGGTTCTCGATCGTGGATCTTATCAAAGGCAGGTGTGCAGCGTGGCCATAGAAGATCCCCAGCAAAACAACCCTTCCGCGGAAGATCCCATCTCTAAAGAAGCTCTGGAAGAGATCATGCGCAAGGTGGATAAAGAGGCCACTTCGCGCAAGCTCGGCGGTTGGCAACTCTGGATCGTCTACGCCATTGGCGTGAGTTGGTCGGTGTTCCAGGTGTGGACGGCGGCCTTCGGTCTGCTGCCGGCTCAGTTGCAGCGCTCGATTACGCTCTCGTTTGCCCTGGCCCTGGTTTTCCTGCTTTACCCGCTGCGCGTTTCCCGCAGCGACAACCGGCTGCGCTGGCACCATTGGCTGTTGGCGGCCGGTGCGGTATACGTGGGGCTTTACATGGCGCTGAACTACATGCGGATCATGGAGGCCGGCGGCGACTACACCACCAGGGACTATATCATGGCCGGCTGCGGCATTCTGGTGGTGCTCGAAGCCGCACGACGGACCGTGGGCCTGCCCATTGTCGCGCTCGCCACCACCTTTTTGCTCTATGCCTATCTGGGCCGCTATTTGCCCGGTTTTTTTGCCCACCGCGGCTTTTCCCTCGAGCGCATCGCCTCGCACATGTACCTGACCACCGAGGGGATTCTGGGTATCCCCATGGGGGTCATGGCCTCGTTCATCTACCTTTTTATCCTCTTCGGGTCGTTTCGGGAGAAGACCGGCCTGGGACAGCTCTTCATGGATATCGGCAATGCCGTGGCCGGCTGGGCCTCGGGCGGGCCGGCCAAAATGGCCGTGGTCACCAGCGCCCTGGAAGGGACCGTCTCGGGCAGTTCGGTGGCCAACACCGTGGAGTCGGGCAGCCTGACCATTCCCATGATGAAGCGCCTGGGCTACCGCCCCGAGTTCGCCGCGGCCGTCGAGGCCTCTTCCTCCACCGGCGGCCAGATCATGCCGCCCATCATGGGGGCTGCGGCCTTCATCATGGCCGAATTCCTCGGCATGCCCTATCTGGATATCGCCAAGGCGGCGGCCATCCCGGCCTGCCTCTTTTTTTTCGGAGTCTTCATCGAGGTTCACCTGGAGGCCAAACGCTGCAAGCTGCGCGGATTGAGGCGCGACGAACTGCCAAAGTTCTCCACGGTGATGCGCGAGCGCGGCCACCTGATCGTGCCTCTGTTCGCCATCATTGGATTTCTGCTGGTTGGATTTACGCCGCTGTATGCCGCCCTCATGGGACTGCTCACCTGCGTGGCGGCCGGGGCCGTTCGCAAGGCCACGCGCATGAGCTTGCGCGAAATCCTGGATGCCTTCGAATTGGGGGCGCGCAATGCCGTGGGTGTCACCCTGGCGTGCGCCTGCGCCGGCATCATCATCGGCGTGGTGACCTTGACCGGCCTGGGGCTCAAGATGGGCAACGGTCTGGTGATGTTGGCGGGCGGCAACCTCTTGCTGACCCTGTTCTTCACCATGATCACTTCTCTGATCCTGGGCATGGGCGCCCCCACCACAGCCAATTACATCATCACCGCCACCATCGCCGCGCCGGCCCTGATCTTGCTCAAAGTGCACCCCCTGGCGGCCCACATGTTCGTCTTCTACTTCGGCATCGTGGCCGACATCACCCCCCCGGTGGCCCTGGCGGCCTATGCCGGATCGGGCATCGCCCGCTCCGATCCGCTGGCTACCGCCATTATCGCCACCAAGCTCTCCATCGGCGCTTTCCTGGTGCCCTACATCTTCGTCTTCAACCCGGCCATGCTGTGGATCGACACCACCGCCGCCGCACTGATCCAGACCCTGATCACTTCCTGTTGTGGCATGACCGGGGTGGGGGCCAGCATGATCGGTTATTTCCTGCGGCCCATGAGTTGGCTGGAGCGGGGGATTTTTTTCGTAGGGGGATTGTTGCTCATCGACCCCGGAACGTTTACCGATTTGATCGGTTTCGGAATACTGGCGGTGGGGCTCGTCAGCCAAATCGTCAAGCGGCGGCAGGCGATGGCGGATGGCGCCGGCAAAGAAGCAGAAAGTGGAAAGCAGAAAGTGAAAAGTTAAGGAATGCCGTCATGAAAACAGGTTTCGGGAGGAGTCTATGAAACTCAAAAATGGTGCCGAGTACATCGAAAGTTTACGCAAGTTATCTCCCCGTATTTTCTACAAGGGAAAACAGATCGAGGATGTGACGCGCCATCCGGCCACGGCGCCCCACGTGCGGGCGGCGGCCATGACCTATGCTTTGGCCAATCAGGCGAAGCATAAGGAGCTGGCCACGGCGGTCTCGCATCTCAGCGGCCGCACGATCAGCCGCTTCACCCACGTGCACCAGAGCATGGAAGACTTGATCAAGAAAATCAAGCTGCTGCGCGTGCTGGGCCAGAAGACCGGCACCTGCTTCCAGCGCTGCGTGGGGTTCGACGGCATCAACGCCGCCTATTCGGTGACTTACGAGATCGACCAGAAGTACAAGACCGATTATCATGAACGCTTCAAGCGCTGGCTGACCGGGATTCAGGACGAAAACAAGATGGTGGTCGGCGCCATGACCGATCCCAAGGGCGATCGCTCCAAGACTCCGGCCCAGCAGAGCGATCCCGACCAGTATGTGCACGTGGTCGAACGGCGTCCGGACGGGGTCGTGATCCGGGGGGCCAAGCTGCACATGACCGGCGCGGTCAACTCCCACGAGATCCTGGTGATGCCCACCACGGCCCTGGACGCCCAGTCCAAGGCCTATGCCATCGTCTGTGCCATCCCCATCGACGCCCCGGGCATCACGCTGATCTTCGGGCGCCAGGCCGGGGACGACCGCCGCGACCAGTTGGAGCGCATCGATGTGGGCAAGCCGCGTTTCGGCGCCGTGGGCGGCGAGGCCGTGATCGCCTTCGAGGATGTCTTCGTGCCCAACGAGAAGATCTTCATGGAGGGCCAGACCGAATTCGCCGGCCTGCTGGTTTACCGCTTCGCCGCCCATCACCGCGCCAACTACGGTGCCTGCAAGACCGGTTTGATGGACGTGCTCACCGGCGCGGTGAGCTACCTGGCCCAGATCCAGGGGGCGGGCCAGGGGTCGCACGTCAAGGACAAGATCACCGAGATGATCCATCTGAGCGAGACCCTTTACAGTTCGTCCATCGCCTGCTCGGCCGAAGGCCGGCCGACCCCTTCGGGCGCCTACCTGGTGGATACCATGCTGGCCAACGTGTGCAAGCACAACGTGACGCGCTTTCACTTCGAGGTGGCCCGGCTGGCCGTGGACATCGCCGGCGGCTTCATCGCCACCCTGCCCAGCGAGTACGACCTGGAAAGTGCCGAGGTGGGTCATCTGGTGCAGAAGTACTTCTCGGGTGTGGCGGAGATTCCGGTCAAGGAGCGCATCAAAATCGGCCGGCTCATCGAGGCCATGACCGGCGGCACGGCCATGGTCGAGTCCATGCACGGCGCCGGCTCGCCCCAGGCCCAGCGCATCATGATTCTGCGCGAAGGCAAGTTGGACGAGAAGATCAAGCTGGCCAAGGCGCTGGCCGGGATTCCGGCCAGGAAAAGTACAAGGCCCAAGGCGTGACGAGCCTGTCAGGATGGTGATGGGTTTCGTAATGTCAGCCCGCCGGCACATGGGTGCTGGTCACTTCGGCCAGCAGTTTGTCGGTACTGCCCAGGATGCGCGTGCGGATCACGCTGACGCGCCGGCCCCGGCGTACGAAGGTGGATTCGGCGAAGATATCCCCCTCCTTTTGATTACCGAAGAGCGAGGTGTGCAGATCGATGGCCAGGGGAAAGTTCTGGCCACGCACCTCGGCCGGCAGCGATTCCAGGACCAAGATGGAAGCCGTAACATCCGCCAGCCAGACCAAGGCGCCGGCCTGCACCAGGCCAAACGGGTTTAACATGCCGGCCCGGATGGGCATGCGGCTGACGACTTTCTCCGGGCCGCGCGTTTCGATGAAGAATTCCAGGCAGCCGCCGCGGCGCGAAGATTGGATATGCTCCTGAAGGGTGGCCATGGGTCTATTTCCCCCCGATGTAATATCCTCGCGGATCGAACAGCCGCAGCAGCGTCAAGTCTTCTTTGCGTCCCAGCGTCAAGCGCTTTAAGGTGGGCGCCGTCTCCAGCTTCCACCCGACATTGTCCTTGACTCTTTCCAGGCACTGGGCCTCGGTCTCGGCCGGATCGGCGGGCAGGTAGGCGGTCAGCGTAAAGGTGTCACGGTCCGCCAGCTTCTCGAAGAGGCCCACATCGGTGACCAGGGTGCGCACCTTGTGGCCGGGGTAGGTGATGTAGGGCACTTTTTCCACCAGGCGGTGCCGGCCGGCATTCATGACCACCAGCGACTCCTGGTTGGTGGAGGCGATGTCGTTGGCCCCGCCCGAACCCACCAGGTAGATCTTGTCCGAGATCTTGGTGGAGTTGGCATTGCCGTGGGCATCGATCATGCCCGCGCCCAGTATGCCCAGGCAGCGGTTGGTGGCGCCGCCCACATTGAAGCCCAGGGCCGTTTCGATGTTGGCGAGCATTTTACAGGCGTGCATGTTGTGGAAGCTGAAGACCGCCGGGTCCGAGGTGCGCGGCAGATACCCGTACATGCCGATCTCGGCGATCAAATCGACCTCCTGGGGCGAGCCCTTGAGCGCATAGGCCGCCAGCCAGGCGGCCAGGTTGGAGAGACCGATGCCGGCCAGCAGGTTTTTGAAACCCTTCTCCTTGCAACGTTCGGCAATCACCCGGCCGGCGGCCAGCACCAGGCGTTCGATGGCGTTGGGCGCGCGGCTGAAATCCACCCGGGCCGACTCGGCCACGGTCTCGGGCAACCAGGCATCCACCGCGGCCTTGCCCTTGAGGTAGAGCATGCGTTCGTTGCCCAACCGGGAGAGGTAGTCGTCGTGGTCGCGCACCGAGAGAATCCACTCCTGGACGAAGCGCTCAAAGGCCGCCTCGTCCTTGGTGGCTTCGTTGACCATGGTCATGAAGTCGTAATCCGGGAAGTAGGCATGAGGCTCGAACTCGGGCAGGCCGTGCTGCATCACGCCGATGGGGTGTGCGCCGAAGGGCGCTTCGACCACGGCCAGCACGGAGTAGGCCGGGATGCGCACCAGGTGGGCGTGCTTGCGGATGAATTCCGTGGAGACGATCTTCTCCACGCTGACGATGACCCCCTTGGTGGCAGCCCAGGCGCCATAGGCATCGCCGGCCAGGGGATAGGTGAGGATGGTGTTGCCGCTGGCATCGGCCACGGCGCCATGCACCAGGGTGATGTCCGGCCGCAAGGCCTTGAGCAATCCGATTTGGCCCTCTGCGCTGAAGGGGTTGTCGATGACCTTGAAGGCATCCTTGTTCTCTTCGGCCATGCTGCTGCCGATCAGGGAGTGGGTGGGCATGAAGTCCCAGCCGAAAGCCCCGGCCAGCAAGCGCTGGGGGATGGTGCGCATGGTCCAGCTTTCCAGTTGGATGGCGCCGGTGGCGATCGCATTTTGGATCACCGGACAGGGCCGTGGACTGGGGTAATTGATGCCGGCGAAGCTGGTGAGCACCTTGGTCGCGATGCGGTTCTTGACCAGGGCCACCAGGTGCAGGTTCAGCGAGGGGGCAATGACGGTAAATTCCGGCTGCCGTTCCCAGAAGGCGCGCACCAGCTCGTAAACCAGCGCGCCCACGCCGGCCGTGAAGTGCAGGGCCATCTTGGGCTGCACGTGCCGTGCGATGGCCTCTTTGAGCGTGCAGCGTTTGTCTTCGCCTTCGACGACCGGCATGGCCATCTTCTCTTCGATCAGCTTGCGAATCGACGCATCCATCCAGCTCTCCAAATAGAAGATTTACGGTGTTTGTTTCCCGGCGGACCTTGGCCGGTGGTTACGCCGTGTAGTGCCGGGCGAGGGTCTCGGCGATGCAGGCCGGCTTTTCGTTGCCCTCCACCTCGATCTGTGTTTTCCAGTTCATCTGCACACCGCCCTTGACCTCTTCGATGCCCAGCAAGGTGATCCGGGCGCGGACCCGTTTGCCGGCGGGCACGGGGGCCGCGAAACGCACCCGGTTCAGACCGTAGTTGACCGACATTTTGGCCTTGGGCAGTTGCACGGCGTCGGCCATCAGGCGCGGCAGCAGGGACAATGTGAGAAAGCCGTGGGCGATGGTGGTGCCATAGGGCGATTCGGCCGCCGCGCGCTGGGTGTCCAGGTGAATCCATTGATGGTCGCCGGTGGCGTCGGCGAAGAGATTGATCTGTTCTTGGGTGACGGTCATCCAGTCGCCCAGGGCGACCTCCTGGCCGATTTTTGCGCGCAGCGCATCGAGGCTTTCAAAAACGACCTTTGGCATGGCCTGGTCTCCTCCCTTTGGGTGCATGTCATCATGCGGGTTGAATGCCAAACTTTCGGTTAGTGCGTGTCCAACCACAAATGGCTATTTTCGCCCGACTTGCACCCGACAAAAATGTTTCATTTCTGGATGGGCAATCGAAAAATGTCCGGTGGCGCATGGTTTGCCGCCGAACGCAGGATCGCAGAGTATGGCAGATGGCCGGCGGCGTGTCAACGTGCAAACCGTGCAAATATTCGGCATAACCGAACGATGTTGCAATTTTTTAGTTTACAGCAACCCGGGGTGCTGGTAGGGTGTATTTCACTGAAAAACGGTAGATGCCATTTGCGTTTAGGTAGAGGAGCCGGACCGCGACCATGATCCATCCGTTCCAGATCTCAGCTTCAAACGCCCGGGACGCTCACGCCCTGACCCAAATCGCCCTCGGTGGCCGGCCGGGAACATTGGCCATCATTCATGCGCGCTTGGCCAATGTTTATACCGGTGAACTGCTCGAAGACCAGGCCATCGTCACCCACGACCACTGGATCGCCTATACCGGTGATCTGCGGGCAGGCATGCTCGGCCCGGCCACGGAGGTCATCGATGCCGCCGGCAAGGTCGTGATTCCAGGCCTGATCGACGGTCACAATCACTTGGCCAGCTTCGGCGGTATTGCTGAATTCGTGCGCTTCGCGGCGCCGCGCGGGACGACTCTGGTGGTGACCGAGACTTTGGAACCCTATGCTGTGGCCGGTTATGACGGTGTCGTCGATTTCCTGGACAGCCTGGCCGATCAGCCCATCAAGATTGTGGCCACGGCACCGGCCATGGTTTCCAACAGCCCGCGTCTGCTGGGTGTCGATCCCGACGATCTGGGCCGGCTGCTGGCCCGGGAAGATATTCTGGGGTTGGGCGAATCCTACTGGCAGGGCGTGTTGCGGACCCCCTGGCAGTTGCTGCCGGCCATGCGGGCCACGCTGGCCGCGGGCAAGAAGCTGGAGGGTCACTCGGCCGGCGCTCGCAACGGCAAGCTGGCCGCTTACGCCGCTTTGGGCATCTCCTCATGCCACGAGCCCATCACCGCCGAAGAGGCCCTGGCCCGCTTGCGCCTTGGCATGCACGTGATGGCCCGCGAGGGCAATGTGCGCCGGGATCTGGCGGCCATTGCCGCCATCCGCGAGATGGGGGTGGATCTGCGCCGCCTGACGGTGGTTTCCGATGGCGTGGACCCTCGCAGCCTGATCAGCGAAGGCTACATGGAGCAGGTGGTGCAAAAGGCCATCGACTATGGCTTTGCGCCCATGACGGCCATCCAGATGGCCACGCTCAATGTGGCCGAACACTTCGGCATCGATCATTTGGTGGGAGCGCTGGCACCGGGTCGTTTGGCCGATTGGGTGCTGATCCCGGAGATTGGCCGCATCGCGCCCGAACTGGTGGTGAGCAATGGCCGCATCATCGCCCGCGAGGGGCGCCTGACCGTACCGCCCCGGGAGCATCGCTTCAGGCCCCAAAGCCGCCAGACCATTCGTTTGACCGAACCCATGAGGGCCGAAGACTTCACCATCCGGGCCCTGCGCAGCGGCGCCACGGTGGAGGCGGCGGCCATCCAAATGGTCACGGACCTGGTGACCCGCGAAGAGGTGCTTACACTGCCTGTGCGCAACGGGTGCATCGAAGCCATGCCCGAGCGGGACGTGCTTAAAGTGGCCGCCATCGACCGCCGTCTGACCCCCGGCCGCGCTTTTACCGGTCTGATCCGCGGGTTCGGTTTGCGTTCCGGCGCCATGGCCAGCAGCGCTGCCTGGGACACCGCCAACCTGATCGTCGTGGGGGCCGATGACGGCGACATGGCATTGTGTATCAACCGTATCCGGGAGCTGCAAGGCGGCCTGGTGGTGGCCCAGGCAGGCACCATCCTGGCCGAACTGGCCCTGCCGGTGTTGGGCCTGATGGCCGATCTGCCCATGGAGGCGGTCGCCGGGCAGCTTCAGATAATCGACACGACCGCCAAAGCGCTGGGGGTTACACTGCCTGACCCCATCTTGACCCTGGCCACCTTAACCGGCGCCGCTATTCCCTACTGCCGGATTTGCGAGGAGGGCTTGGTGGACCTTAAAAGTGGCACGATCAAAGGCGTCATCCAGAGTTCGAAATGAGGGCGGCCGATGGGGCCATGGCCCGACCGCTCTGAATATGCGTCAGAGATTGAACTTGAAAACAATCGGCTTGTGTGCTTTTCTGTTACTGTCGTCGGCTTTGCAACTTGGAGGTGATCGTGGGGACTTACGGATATATGTTAATCGCCATGCGCCTTATCTTCGAGCCAGACCCTGTTACCGCGTTCCTATTCCCGCAAACTCATCCAGGTTTTCGGCCACCCATGTCGATATCCGGCGAGCAGCCCCTTGGGGTGCTCCGCTAACACAACCATCAAACAGGAGGGGATACCATGCTCAAGAAATTGTACGCTGTTTTGACTACCTTGGCCCTAGTGCTGTTGATTGCCGCGCCCGTGATGGCCGCGGATACCATTAAAATCGCCTACATCGACCCGCTCTCCGGCGCCTTCGCCGGCGTGGGCGATGCCGGTTACCGGCATTTCCAGTACAACGTCGAATTGATCAACGCCAAGGGCGGCGTGCTGGGCGGCAAGAAGCTGGAAGTCGTTCCCTTCGACAACAAAACCAGCCCCCAGGATTCGCTGATCCAGTTGAAAAGCGCCATCGACCAGGGCATCCGCATTATCACCCAGGGCAACGGTTCCAGCGTGGCCGGCGCCTTGATCGAGGCCCTCAACAAGCACAACGAGCGCGACCCCGACAATCAAGTCATCTATCTGAACTATGCGGCCGTGACCCCGGCCTTCACCAACGAGCTGTGCAGCTTCTGGCACTTCCGCTTCGATGCCCACGTGGACATGAAGATCGCGGCCATCACCAACTACATCAAGGGTCGAAAGGAAATAAAGAAGATCTACCTGATCAACCAGGACTACGTGTTCGGTCACGCGGTGAGCGATGCGTCCAAGGCCATGCTCAAGGAGAAACGGCCGGATATCGAGATCGTCGGCGACACCTTTACGCCCTTGGGTAAAGTCAAAGACTTCTCTCCCTACGTGGCCAAGATTCAAGCCTCCGGCGCCGATACGGTCATCACCGGCAACTGGGGGGCGGACATGCAACTGCTCGTCAAAGCCAGCAAGGCCGCCGGCCTGAAAGTCCAGTACTACACCTTCTATGGCAGCGGCCTGGGAACCTTCAAGGGCATCGGCGAAGCGGGTATCGGCATGCTCAACTCCGTCACCGAGTGGCACGCGAACCTGAGCGTGGAAGAGAACAAGCCCGAGGACGAGAAATTCTACAAGGGCTACCATGAAAAGTACTCCTACAACGGCGATGTGCCTTACTACTACGGCCGCATCCGCACCACCATAGAGATGCTGGCCGCGGCCATCGACAAGGCCGGCAGCGCCAAGGCCAAGGATATCGCCTTTGCGTTGGAGGGCATGGAATACCAGACGGATTACGGCAAGGTGACCATGCGCGCCGAAGATCATCAACTGATTCAACCGCTCTATATTAACGTTTACGCCAAGGCCGGCGAGGGCAAGGTCAAATACGACTCGGAAAACACCGGCATCGGCACCAAAACGGTAACACGCATCGAAGCCGCCGACACCGCCATGCCATCCACCTGCAAGATGACGCGTCCGGAGAAGTAAGGGCCGGCCGTCGGCTCCCGGTCGCGCGGAGCGTGTGCAACGCGGCCATGATCAGCGCAACAGGCCGGGGCGGCCCCACAGGGTCGCCCCGGCCTTCGATGGACAGAATCGGTCGATGATGCTCCCATTCCATCCAAACTTCTATTGTCGAGATAAGTGAAACCATGGTCGAATATCTACTCTTCTCAGTCCTCAACAGCCTGGTCCTGGGCATGCTGCTTTTCATGCTCTCCAGCGGCCTGACGCTGATCTTCAGCATGATGGGCGTGCTCAACTTCGCCCATGCCAGCTTTTACATGCTGGGAGCCTACTTCGGCTATCAAATCAGCCAGGCCGTCGGCTTCTGGCCGGCCTTGCTGATCGCACCCTTACTGGTGGGCGGCCTGGGCGCCCTGGTGGAGCGCTACGGCCTGCGCACCGTACACAAGTACGGCCACGTGGCCGAACTGCTCTTCACCGTGGGGCTGGCCTTTATCATCGAGGAGGGCGTCAACCTCATCTGGGGGCGTAACGCCATGACCTACCCGATTCCCAAAATCCTCGACTTTCCGCTTTTCACCCTTTTCAGCACCGAATTTTCAGCTTACCGCATGTTCATGCTGCTGGTCTCGGTGGGCATCTTCGTGGCGCTCTACATGGTGTTGACGCGCACCCGCATCGGGCTGATCATCCAGGCGGCCCTGACCCATCCCCAGGGGGTGAGTGCCCTGGGCCACAATGTGCCCATGGTGTTCATGCTGGTCTTCGGCGGCGGTTCGGCCCTGGCGGGCATTGCGGGGGTTATCGGCGGCATCTTTCTGGTCACGGAGCCGGCCATGGCCGCCACCCTGGGACCGATTGTCTTCGTGGTCATCGTCGTGGGCGGCATGGGCTCGTTGACCGGCGCCTTCGTGGCTTCCCTGCTATTGGCCGCCATTCAGACCTTCGCCGCGGGGCTGGAGTACTCGCTGTTCGATTTGCTCGCCCTGGTGGGCATCCACGGGGAGGTCAGCGGCTTGCTGCGGGATGTGGAACGCATCCAGTTGTCTCACACCGGCCCGATCCTGCCCTATCTGTTCATGGTGCTGATGCTTATGTTCCGCCCCAAGGGGCTCATGGGCAAACGCGAGTCGTGATCCACGCCAACGAGCAAAAGGAAGTTATAACAACATGTTGATTCTACTGCGACGTTACGGCATCTGGGTGACCGGAATCATCCTTTGCGGCGTTCTGCCGTTTATCTTCAAGTCCAGTTTTTCCATTTCGCTGCTCAGCCAGATGGGCATCTCCATCATCTTCGCCCTGTCTTATAATATGCTGCTCGGTCAGGGCGGCATGCTTTCCTTCGGGCACGCGGTTTATCTAGGTATGGGCGGTTTTCTGGCCATGCATGGGCTGGAAAAGATCGGTGGCGGCACGCTGCCGCTGCCGCTGGAACTTTTGCCGCTGGTCGGCGGATTGGCCGGTATCCTGGCCGGCGTGCTCTTCGGCTGGCTCTCCACCGACCGGGCCGGCACCACCTTTGCCTTGATCTCCTTGGGTATCGGCGAGCTGATCGCCGCCAGCGCCCTGATGCTGCCCAGCTTTTTCGGCGGCGAAGAGGGCATCGCCAGCAACCGCATGGTCAAGCTGACCCTGACCGGCTTCAAGTTCGGCAAGTCGATCGAGGTGTACTACCTCATCGCCTGCTGGATGCTGCTCAGCGTGTTTCTGATGTACCTGCTGACGAAAACCCCCCTGGGCCGCGTGGCCAACGCCGTGCGCGACAACCCCGAGCGCGCCGCCTTTATCGGCTACAACCCGCGCCAGGTGCGCACGATCCAGTTCACCCTGGCGGCTTTTTTCGCGGGGGTGGCCGGCGGCCTGTTCGCCATCAACTACGAGATCATCACCGCCGAGACCGTGGGGGCCCAGTCCTCGGGGATCGTGTTGATGATGACCTACATCGGCGGCATCGGCCATTTCTTCGGACCGATCCTCGGGGCGGTGCTGGTGACCATGATGCAACAATCCCTGGCCGGCGTCACCCACGCCTGGCTGCTCTACTTCGGTCTGCTCTTCGTGATGATGGTGCTCTGGGCGCCCAACGGGATCGCCGGCCTGCTCATGATCCATGAGCCGGTGTGGAAAGCCGGCCTGCTCAAGCGGCTGCTGCCGGCCTACCTGGTGGCGCTGGGGCCCCTGCTGGTGTTGTTCACGGGGCTCATGATTCTGGTGGAGATCAACTATCATCTCTCCCTGAGCATCAATCCGGACGACCCGTTGGAGCTCTTCGGCATCGCCTTTAACGCCAGTTCCCCCTGGGCCTGGACCCTGGCCTTCGCCTTGATCGTTGCGGGCTTTTTGGCCTTCCGCAAGACGAGCCGCCGGGTGGGCGAAAGCTGGAATGAAGTGACCCAAGCGATGAAGGGGGGCCGATAGATGACCGCCACAGCACTTAAAATCGTAGATGTCCACAAGAGCTTCGGCAGCAGTAAAATCATCAACGGGCTTCATCTGGAGGTGCTCAAGGGTGAGCGCCATGCCGTGATCGGACCCAACGGCGCCGGCAAATCGACGCTGTTCAATCTGATCAGCGGCTTTTATCCGGTCAGTTCGGGCTACATCGAACTCAACGGCCAGATCGTCACCAACCTGGCCCCTCACCTGATCAACCGGCGGGGACTGAGTCGCAGCTTTCAGGTCACCAATATCTTTCCCAAAATGACGGTTTTTGAAAACATCCGCTGCGCCCTGCTCTGGCCCATGGGATACCGCCATTCGTTCTGGCATATGGTCGGCAACCTGAAGAAGGTCAATGCCAAAGCCGAAGAGATCCTGGAGCGCATCCGCCTGGCCGATCGCCGGGCGATTCCGGCCGGCCTGCTGGCCTATGCCGAGCAGCGCGCACTGGAGATCGGCATCACCATCGCCGGCGACGCCGACGTGATTCTGCTGGACGAACCCACGGCCGGCATGAGCCTGAGCGAAACCGCCCATGCCGTAGACTTGATCCGCACGGTGACCGATGGCAAGACCCTGCTGGTGGTCGAACACGACATGAGCGTGGTCTTCGGCCTGGCCGATCGCATCTCCGTTCTGGTCTACGGCCAGGTGGTGGCCACGGACACCCCCGAAAAGATCCGTCAAAATGCCCAGGTCCAGGAAGCTTATTTAGGGAAGGAGATCGATTAAATGCTCGAGGTCAAGGATCTACACGCCTACTACGGCCGCAGCCATATTCTACAGGGCGTCAACTTGAACGTGAAAGAGGGCGAGATCGTCAGTTTGCTGGGCCGCAACGGGGTGGGGCGCTCGACGACTTGTATGACCATCATGGGGCTGGTGCCGCCCCAGGGCTCTATCCTGTACAAGGGCAAGCAGATCGCCGGGCTCAAGGCCCACGATATCGCCCGTAAAGGGATCGGCTTCGTGCCCGAGGATCGTTGGATCTTTCCGGGTTTGACGGTCTTGCAGAATCTGCAACTGGGCATGAAGGGCCGCAAGCAGAAAGGCCGCTGGCGCGTCGAAGATGTCTTCACGATCTTCCCGCGCCTGGGCGAGCGCTCCAATGTTCACGGCGGCTTAATCTCCGGCGGCGAGAAGCAGATGCTGACCATCTGTCGAACGCTGATGGGTGACCCGGATTTCATCATGATCGACGAGCCCACCGAGGGGTTGGCGCCCATGATGGTCGAACAGGTGGGCCGCCTGATCGAAGAGATCGCCCGCCGGGGCATTTCCGTGCTGCTGGTGGAGCAGAAGCTGAGCATTGCCCTGAAGATCTCCCAGCGGCTCTACATCATGGGCCACGGCCACATCGTGTACGAGGGCACGCCCGAAGACATCAAGAAGAATCAAGCCGTCCGCAAGGAGTGGCTGGAAGTTTAAATTCGCGCGGGGGCTCAAGCCTCCGCGCGCACCTTGAACATGCCCACCAAACGGTCGAGTTCTTCGGCCAGGGTCGATAAATCCTTGGAGTTCAGGTTCACCTGGGCGCTGCTCTGGGACAGATCGTTGGCCGAGTGTGTCACCAGGCCGATCTGCTTGGCGATATCGCTCGATACCTGGGAGCTCGCAGCCACGTGGCCGTTGACGTCGGTAATGCCCCGGGCCGCCTGGGAGACATTGTCCGCGATGCTTTGGGTCGTGGCCGATTGCTCTTCCACGGCCGAGGCGATCACCACGACATGTTCGTTGATGTCTTTGACCACACGGGTGATCTTGGCGATCTGGTCCACCGTGCCGCTGGTCGAGCGCTGAATCCCATCCACCCGCTGTTTGATCTCCTGGGTCGCCTCGGCCGTCTGCCGGGCCAGCTCCTTGATCTCGTTGGCCACCACGGCAAAGCCCTTGCCGGCATCGCCGGCCCGGGCCGCCTCGATGGTGGCATTCAGCGCCAGCAGGTTGACCTGCTCGGAGATCTCCGTGATGGTTTCGATCACCTTGCCGATCTCCTGGGCCGAGCCCCCCAGTTCCCCAACCTGGGACGACGCGTTTTCGGCCTGGCTGACGGCATCTCCCGTGATGACCCGCGCCTTGGAGGCGTTCTGGGTAATCTCGTTGATCGTGCTGGACATCTCTTCGGCGGCCGAGGCCACCATATTGACGTTGGTGGAAGCCTGCTCCATGGAGGCGGCAATGGAGGTCATGTTCTCGCTGAGCTGCGCCGACGATCCGGAGACGCTGACCGTCTCCTGGGCCGCTTTTTCGGCGCCGCCGGCCAGGGCATCGGCAATGCCGGTGAGGTGCGTCGAGGCATTCTTGAGCTTGATGGCGTTGTCTTTGACCTGAATGATGGTGGCCTGGAGCCGGTCGAGGAACTGGTTGAACCACTGCCCGAGCTGACCGAGCTCATCGGTCGAATGAATTTTCAGCCGTTGGGTCAGATCCGCCTCGCCCTCGGCAATATCCCTGAGCCTTGCCACCATATCGCTCACCGGCCGCACGATGGTCCGGGATTGCAGCCAGGTCAGGGGCGCCGCCAGCAGCATGCACCCCAGGCCCACCGCACAAAGCACCAGAATCATCTGGCGGTTGTTGGCTTTGGCCACGGCATCGGGCTGCAACAGCGCCACGGCGCCGCAGTAGCCGCCTTCGCCGAACAACGGCATCGCGGTTTGAAAGTAGCTCTGCCCCGCGACGGTTATGGTGGAAAAGAGGCTCGCGGCGTTTTTCAACGAGGCGAACCCCACGCCGGGCCGGCGAAAATGGGTGCTGTCGATGGTTTGGTATCCCTCCAGATCGCCGGCGCTGTAGGCGTCGCCGGAAAAGACGACCACGGTGGTCCCGGTGAGCCGTTGGATCCAGGCGGCGAACTCCGCATCCAGGCTGTATAGAAGGATGGCCGCGCCCACCACCTTGGGCTCCACCTTTTGCGTCTCCTGGTTGTAGGTTTCGGTGAGAACCGGAAGCGTGATTTTAAGGCAGAGTTGGCCCTCGGTGGTCTGAAACCCCACCGACTCGCTCAGGCTCGAAACGCCGGCGTAACTCTCGGTTGCCCAGCGGTTCTCTGCGGCCGGCACCATCTGCAACTGGCTTTCCAAGGCATTTTGAGCGCCGGTGATCACGCCGTGGCGCAGATTGTCGTTCTCGATGAAGCCCACCCGATACCCCTGCTGCCCCTCCTGGGCGGCAAAGGCCATCAAGTGGCCGTCCACGTCGTAGGCCATCACTTTCCACAGCTTTTGGCCCGAAGCGGCACGAAAAACGGCATCGATCAGCTCGTTGAAAGCATCCTGGGTAATACCGCCGGTAAAGGCCGCGGTCTTGTTTTCCGCCAGATAGTTCAGATTCTCGCCCATGCGGTTGATGGAAATCATCTGCCGGCCGGCGGCCAGAACCGCCTCCTGGCGTTCCATCAAGGTATACCGCAGCGTGGCCGTGGAGTTGGCCATGGCCTTCTGAATCAAGGTGCGGTTCTGGCGCTGGATGATCATCGAAACCGCAACGGTCGAGACGATACTGACCACAAGCAGCATGATCAGGGTGTTGGCGGTTATTTTGGTTCCCAGTTTTTTATTCGAAAGAAGCTTCATCGGTTTCCCTTGAATCCCATGATTATTTGCACACCCGTCAGACAGTGCCCGACAAAAGTGTTATCGGTTCCTTAACCGCGATTATTTAGTGTCTTTTTCAAACTGTGATTATAAAATAATTTTTGAAGGCGCTTCATGTCATTGGCGCTGCAGACACCGTCGGGGCACTATGGGCTTGACATTCGAAGCGTGAGTAAGTATTACTCACCAATATTTGCAACTACCCCATTCGAGCGCTGGGCATGAAACACAAAGGCCATACCAACCCGCCGGGACGGCAAAAAATCATCGAAGCCCTGATCCGGCTGATGTGGACCAAAGATTTTCATTCGGTGACCACGGCTGAAATCGCCGTCATGGCGGGCGTCACCGAAGGGCTCATCTATAAATATTTCAAAAGCAAAAAAGAGCTGCTCTACCAGGTGCTCACCGAACTCTTCGTGCGATTCAACCAAACGGTGTTGGCGCGTATCGCTGAGCGGAACTCGGCCATCGAAAAGCTGGAAATCGTCATTCGGTCGAGCATCGAGTACTACACCACCAATCGTGTTTTCGCGCGCATCCTGTTGCTGGAAGTCCGTAATTCGCCCGATTACTTCAGCTCCGAAGCCTATGAAATGGTCAGGGCCTACGCCGCGAATATTCTTACGATCATCCAGGAAGGGATTCAAAAAGGCGAAATCAAAAGGGATACGGATCCCAGGATTCTCCGAAAAATAATTTTGGGGGCCATCGAGCATGCTTGTCTCGGAGAGATCATCTTTTTCAGGGAGCTCGATGCTCAGGCCATCACCCACAACATCTCAACGATCATATTTAATGGTGCCAAAACATGAAAAACGAACCCAATGTCCAACGCCTCATCGAAGCCAGCATCGCCAGCGGTGCCCGTGTCATTTGCGAAGACGACGCCAAATACATCCTGAGTGGCTGCGGGGTGCCCGTGGTCCCCGAGGCCCGGGCGGCCGATCCCGAATCCGCCGCCCAGGCGGCCCGGGAGATCGGATTCCCGGTAGTCCTCAAGGCCGTCGGCACGCAGATCCTGCACAAGACCGAAGCCGGGTTGGTGGCGGTCGGCTTGAAAAGCGAGGCCGAGGTGCTGGCTGCCGCCCAGCGCATGGCGCGCAGCACCCCGTTTCCCATCGACGCCTTTCTGGTGCAGCCCAAGATTCAAGGCCAGCGGGAGTTCGTGGCCGGCCTTTTCCGCGACCCGCTCTTCGGGCCGGTGGTCATGTTCGGCCTGGGCGGTATCTTCACCGAAGCGCTGAACGATGCGGTCTTCAAAGTGGCGCCGTTGACCCCCGCGGATATCGAGGCCATGTTCGCCGAGATCCGCTCCCAGAAAATGCTGGGCGCCTTCCGGGGCGAGGCGGCCGTGGACATGGCGGCCCTGCGTAAAACTCTGCAGGGCCTCTCCGATCTGGCCATTGAGTTTCCCCAGATCAAGGAGATCGACATCAACCCGGTGATTATCCAGCCCGACGGACGGCCGGTGGCGGTGGATGCCCTGATCGTCACCGGCCAAGCCAGTGCCGTGCCGATCAAGCGCGACGAGGTCAACCGCGCCACCTTACGATCCTGCTACTACCCCGAGTCGGTGGTCTTCATCGGGGCCTCGGGAACGATTTCCAAGTGGGGACACATGATCCCCACCAACCTGCTCAATCGGGGCTATCAAGGTGCGGTCTACCTGGTGAACCCCAAGGGCGGGCAGGTCATCGGGCGGGACGCTTACCGTTCGCTGAGCGATATCGACGCAGACATCGATCTGGCCGTGGTCATGATTCCGGCGGCCAAGGTCAAGGCGCAAATTCCGCTGCTGCGGCAAAAAAAGGTCAAAGCCATGCTGCTGATATCGTCCGGGTTCCGCGAAATCGGCGAGCAGGGCCGTAAGCTGGAAGACGAGGTGGTGGCTGCCGCCCGCGAGGCCGGCATCCTGATCTTCGGGCCCAACACCATGGGCATTTGCAACCCGCACATCGACTTCTTCTGCTGCGGCGTGCATGTCTACCCCAGGCCCGGCTCGACGTCGCTGGTCTCTCAATCGGGCAACATGGGCACCCAACTGCTGGCCTTTGCCGAACAGCAGGATATCGGCATCCGCGCCTTCTCCGGCTCGGGCAACGAAGCCATGGTGACCCTGGAAGATTACATGGAAGCCTTCGAAGCCGACGAGTTGACCCGTACCGTGGTGCTCTACATCGAAAGCGTTAAAGACGGCCGGCGCTTCTTCGAGAGCGCCCGCCGGGTGTCCAAGCAGAAGCCGGTGGTGGTGCTCAAAGGCGGCCGAACGTCCGAAGGCGGCCGAGCGGCCTCCAGTCATACCGGCGCCCTGGCCTCCGATTTCCGCATCTTCGAGGCCGCCTGCCGCCAGGCCGGCATCATCCAGGTCAAGCAGCCCATCGAAATGCTCGATCTCTCCGCCGTCTTCTCGTCGCTGCCGCTGCCCAAGGGCAACCGCGTGGCCATCATGACCCTGGGCGGCGGTTGGGGCGTGGTCACCACCGACCTGTGCGTGGAAAACGGCCTGGTGCTGCCGCCGCTTTCGGAAGATATCGTCCAGCGGCTCGACCAAATGCTTCCCGACTACTGGAGTCGCGGTAATCCGGCCGACATCGTGGGCGAGCACGACCCCAACATCCCCAGAATCGCCATGGAAGCCCTGATGCAGTGGGACGGCTGCGATGCCGTACTCCACCTCGGCATCCACGGCCGCCGTATCCTGGCCGCCAAGATGCTTAAATCCATCGCCAAGACCGATCCGGGCTACAAGCCCGAAGATCTGGACCAGCTCAAGACCATGGCGGCCCAGGTCGAAATGCAGTACATCCAGCATGTCATCCAACTGACCGAGAAGTACCAAAAGCCGGTGCTGGGCGTCAGCCTGCTCACCGACGAGGCGTCCAAGACCCTTTATCGGGTGGACGGCTGCAAGTACAAGGGGGTCTTCTTTCCGTCACCGGAAAGAGCGGTCAAAGCCCTGGCCGGTATGTGCCGTTACCGGCAATGGGTCGAGGCGAATAGATAAAATCTATAAATCTATTTCGTATTCTTTTTTCTGAGTTCTTCCATGATGTGGCACACGGCGTCGTAGTGCGCCTGGGTCTGGGTGGCGCTCTGGAAGACCAGAGCTTCGTATTCGAGCACCTGCTCGAGGGTGGAGTGGCCGCCGTGGCGCAGCAGCTTTTTGGCTTCGCGGACAGCGGCGGCGGGCATGCGGGCGATCTGGGCGGCCAGGGCTTCGGCTTCGGCCAGCAAGGCTTCGGGGGCCACCACCTTGTTGACCAATCCGATTTCCAGGGCCTCCCGGGCGTCGATCATTTTGGCGCTAAAGACCAATTCGGCGGCTTTGCCGTAGCCGATGAGGCGCGGCAGAAAGTAGGAGCTGCCGAACTCGGGGGTGACGCCCACCCGGGCGAAGGCGAAACTGATCTTGGCCTGGGTGGAGGCCAGGCGGATGTCGCAGTTCAGCGGCACGGTGGCGCCGAAGCCCACGGCCGGGCCGTTGATGGCCGCGATGATCGGTTTGGGAAATCCGATGAAGGCCCGGGGCAACTCCACCCGGGCCGCATTCGCGCTTTGGCCGGTTTCGCGGTAGTCTTGATAACGGCTCTTGAACATATTCAGATCGGCGCCGGCGCTGAAGGCCCTGCCTTTGCCGCTGAGGATCAGCACGCGCAGATCGTCATCGGCCGCGGCCGCGGCAAGATAGTGCAGCAGTTCCTGGCTCATCTCTTCGCACAAGGCGTTGAGCACTTGGGGGCGGTTCAAAAAGAGCAGGCCGATGTGGTTGCGTTTTTCCACGGCGATGGTGTTGTAGGTCATGAGGTTTCCTTTCGTTGCGCCAATCTGGTTGGTCTATGGTTGCGCCGGGGCGAACCCTATCAAATTATGCCGGCCGATGGTAGGGGCGTATGGCCATAGGCCCCTACCATCGGCAATTCTGGGTGAACCGTCACAGTGCGTTCAGGTCATGGTCCGATTCACCATTGCCATATATTTTTAGTGCCGCTTTGGTGCAGCGTAGGAAAAGCGGCCTGGACTGTTTGAGCGCAGCGAGTTTCCAGGCCGCCCGGAGCGCACCATTAGCGGCACTTGAAATTTGTGGCCGGTGAATTGGACCATGACCTGAACGTGCTGTGCGCGCATTGGCCCCGATAAATGCTGTTCAGCGAGAGCCGCTGCCCTGCCATCGGCCGGCTTGACAGGCCGCTTCGTTTCCCCCTATAGTATGACCCTGATCCCATCACCTGCGATAACTCATCGAATTCCATATAGAAAGGTATTTTGCGCCATGATGACACCCCAGCAATACGAAGAGAGTTTGCGGAAGTTGAACCTGGAAGTTTACATGTTCGGCAAGCGCGTGGAAAACGTGGTGGACGATCCCATCATCCGACCCTCCATGAATGCCGTGGCCAAGACCTACGAAATGGCCCAGCGCCCCGAGTACGAAGATATCATGACCGTCAAGTCGCACCTCACCGGCAAACGCATCAACCGCTTCACCCATATCCATCAGAACGTGGACGACCTGGTCAAGAAGAGCAAGATGGGCCGCCTCATGGGCCGCGCCACGGGCTGCTGCTTCCAGCGCTGCGTGGGCATGGATGCCCTCAATGCCCTGTCCATCGTCACCTACGATATCGACAAAGCCAAGGGCACCGAATACAACAAGCGCTTCATCGAGTATCTGACCTTCGTGCAGGCGCACGATCTGGTGTGCGACGGCGCCATGACCGATCCCAAAGGCAACCGTGCCCTGGCGCCCCACCAGCAGGCCGATCCCGATCTCTTCCTGCATGTGGTCGAAGAGCGCAAGGAGGGCATCGTGGTGCGCGGGGCCAAGGCCCACCAGACCGGCGCGGTCAACTCCCACGAGATCATCGTGATGCCCACCATCGCCATGCGCGCCGAAGATAAAGATTATGCCGTGAGCTTCGCCCTGCCCAGCGACGCCAAGGGCATCGTCTACATCATGGGCCGCCAGTCGTGCGACACACGCAAGCTGGAGGCCGGGCAACTGGACCGCGGCAACCCCTTCTTCGGCGGCCACGAGGCCCTGGTGGTCTTCGAGAATGTCTTCGTGCCCTGGGAGCGGGTCTTCATGTACAAGGAGTACGAGTTCGCCGGCAGTCTGGTGGAGAATTTCGCCTCCTACCACCGCCAGAGCTACGCCTGCAAGGTGGGCGTGGGCGACGTGCTCATCGGCGCCTCCCAGACGGCGGCCGAGTACAACGGGGCCGAGCGGGCCTCGCACGTCAAGGACAAGATCATCGAGATGAACCATCTCAACGAAACGCTTTACTGCGGCTGCATCTCCTGCGCCAGCGAAGGTCACAAGGAGCCCAGCGGCACCTATGTGGTGGACAAGCTGCTGGCCAACGTGCACAAACAGAACGTCACGCGCTTCCCTTACGAGATCGCGCGCCTGGCCCAGGATATCGCCGGCGGGCTGATGGTGACCATGCCGGCCGAGGAGGATTTCAAGTCGCCCACCACCGGCAAGTGGCTGGACAAATACTATGCGGGCAACTGCGATGTGCCCACCCTGAACCGCATGCGCATTTTGCGCCTCATCGAGAACCTGACCCTGGGCACGGCGGCCGTGGGCTACCTGACCGAGTCCATGCACGGGGCCGGCTCGCCCCAGGCCCAGCGCATCATGATCTCCCGGCTGGCCAACATGGCCGAGAAGAAGAAGGCCGCCAAAAAGCTCTCGGGCATCGATGAGCAATAAGCCCGGTGCGGTGACCGTCGGTCTGAAGTACTGCGGCGGGTGCAAACCCGATTACGACCGGGTGGCGCTGGTGGAAACGCTCCAGCGCCGCCTGGGCGATGGCGTGATCTGGGTGCGGGCCGACGATCCGGCGGCCGAACTGATCCTGGCGGTGCATGGCTGCCTGACCGCCTGCGCCGATCTGGAACCCTACCGGGCCAAGCCGATCTTCGCGGTCACCGGACCGGAAGCGGCCGAAGATTTCGTGCGTCATATCCAAACCCTTAAACGGTAGAAGGAGAACGGCCATGAAGCTTTCCAGAGCAGAGATTTTGACGGCCCTGAAAGCGTGGAACCAGGCCTGGGAACGCCATGACCTGGAGGGCGTTCTATCCCTGATGCATGCCGACGTGCTTTTCGAGAACTGGACCGGCGGCAAAGCCGTGGGCCGGGAGGAGTTGCGCAAGGCCTGGCAACCCTGGTTCGGGCAGGGCAACTTTCGTTTCATCGAAGAAGAAATGTTCGTCGACGAAGTGGACCAGAAGGTGCTGTTCCGCTGGCGCCTGGAATGGCCTTGTCCGGAAAAAGCCTTTGCCGGCAAAATGGAGAAGCGCCACGGCGTCGATGTCATTCATTTCAAGGACGGCAAGATCATCAACAAGCTGACCTTCAGCAAAACCACCGTGGAAATCGATGGCCAGCGTCGTGCGCTGCATTATTGAGGTGTGCCGCGGCCCTCGGAACCACTTAAAGAGAGACCGATCTGTCTATGGAAACTGTTGTGAAGCGAAGCGGAGAGCTGTTCGACTCCGGGTTGCGTTGAGCGGAAAGCGTGCTGCTTTCCGTGGCTGAAAGCAAAGGTATTCGGTCTGATCTTATTCCGCGCATCGCCACCGGTTTCTGCGGTGGCATGGCCCGCACCAGCAACATCTGCGGCGCGGTGAGCGGGGCGGTCATGGCCATCAATATCTGCTATGGCCGCTCGGACGCGGCAAGTTCCATGGAGAAAAACTACGCCAAGGTCCGGGAGATGATCGGCCTATTCGAGGAAGCGTTCGGCACGGTCAATTGCCGCGAGCTCATCGGCTGTGATCTGGCGACCCCCGAGGGGCAACAGTTTTTCAAGGCCAACAACATCATCGCGCGCTGCAAGCACTTCAGCCAGGAGGCGACACGCATGGCGCTGCGGATCGTTACGGAGAGTGAAGCATGAAAGAGGCTGCTCAGCCTGAAACGGATTCGGCCCCCATGCGCTGCCGGGGCGTGCGCGGCGCCACCACGGCCGTGGAGAACAGCCGCGAAGCCATTCTGGAGGCCACGCGCGAGCTGTTGTTCGTCATCATGCGGGCCAACCAGATGGTCGCGGAGGATGTGGCCAGCGTGTTTTTCACCACGACCATGGATTTGAACGCGACCTATCCCGCTTTGGCGGCACGCCAATTGGGCTGGTATGACGCGGCCCTGATGTGCGGACATGAAATGCAAGTGCCGGACGGCCTGCCGCGCTGCATACGCGTTCTGGTCCACTGGAACACGTTGCGCGGCATGCAAGAGATCGTGCATGTCTATCTGCGCGACGCCAAAAACCTGCGGCCCGACCGCAAGACACTGCCCGAGATCCCGCTGGAAGAGATCGAGGCGGCGGCCAGGAACATCGATTTCAATTCCCTGGCGTTCGATCCCCATGGGGGTGCGGCCGATAAGGGCAAGCGATGAAATAGGGCCCTATCGATAGATGAACAACGCTTAAGGAAGGAGAGCACCAATGGACAAGAAAGGCAAAAATGAGAGACGCAGTAAGGTCATCGAGGTGCTGAACCTGGCGCGCGCCATGGAGCTGCACGCCATCAGCCAGTACATGAACCAGCACTACAACCTGGACAACCTGGACTACGGCGAACTGGCGGCCAAAATCAAGTTGATCGCCATCGATGAAATGCGCCACGCCGAAATGCTCGCCGAACGGATCAAGGAGCTGGACGGCGAACCGGTCAGCGATCCGGCCGCCAAGACCAAAAAGGGCCAGAAGGTGGAGGTCATCTTTCCCTTCGACGCCGACCTGGAAGACAATACCATCGATGTCTACAACGGTTTTTTGCTGGTGTGCCGCGAAAACGGAGACAGCACCAGCATGAAACTCTTCGAAACCCTCATCGACGAGGAGCAGATTCATTTCAATTACTTCGATAACGTCGGCAGCCACATCAAAGAGCTCGGGCCGGTTTACCTGGCTCAGATCGCCGGCACGCCGGCCTCCACCGGCCCGGCCTCCAAAGGCTTTGTCTCCGGCCCCACGGCCGGATAGCGTCCTCCTATAACCGCCAGGGCGCCGCTTTCCCGGTCGGGACGGCGCCTTTTTTGCGCGTCAAAGCGCGTAACAACGGATTCGATCAGCTTCCTTGACAAATACAAGGCCGCTCTTTATGGTAGCCCAGTTCTGTGGCCGTGGCGATGCGACGAGACGAGGATATCGGTGAGTCCCGCAACGGTATAACTCATATTATATAATGATGAAATGAAACCACCATGCCTTCGGAATCGATCTCCTCGCCCTCTGTGCTGATGTTGATTGCCGGCGCCAAGGGCGCCATCGGCACCACCGTGGCCCTGGCCACGGCCCAACTGCGCAAAGATCCAGAGTCCATCCTCTCGGCGCTGACCACGGCCCAGCGCTTTGCCGACCTCGGCGATCCGGCGCATATCGCCGTCGCCGGCTGGGACAAGCTCCAAACGCCGATCGAAGAGGCCCTGCGCCGCCATGGCGTGTTGCCTGAAACGCTCTGGCGGGAACATGCCGCGCATCTGGCCCGGATCGAGATCCGACCGGCGCCGCCCGAAAATGCGCTGCTGGCCGAGCAGGTGGAGACCATCCAAGGCGACATGCGGCAATTCCTGGCCCGCTGGCCCTCGGCGCGACCGGTGCTGGTCAATCTCCTGCCGGCCGCCTGGGACATCGCCCAACTGCATCGCCTGGAGACGCTGGACGAGATGCTGAAGGTTTCGGCGCCGCTGCCCGATTTGGCCTACACCCTGGCCGCGGTGCTCAGCGATATTCCCGTGGTGAATTTTTCGCCCAACACCGTCGAGTTTCCGGTGGTGTGCCGGGAAGCCGCGCGGCGAGGCGTGCCTTTGGCCGGGCGGGACGGCAAAACCGGCCAGACCTACCTGAAGGTCGTGTTGGCCTCGGCCCTCAAGGCCCGTTCGTTGTATGTGGACGGCTGGTATAGCCTGAACATCCTGGGCAATGCCGATGGCCGCAATCTGATGGACCCCGACCGGGCCTGCGGCAAGCTGCACAACAAGACCCAACTGCTCGACGAGATCCTGGGCTACCCAGTGGGCGCGGCCTACGGCGAGAGCAGCCACAAGGTGCACATCGACTACTACCCGCCCCGGGGCGATGCCAAGGAGGCCTGGGACGTCATCGATTTCAAGGGCATCTTCGGGCTGCCCATGAGCTTGCGCCTCAACCTGCAGGGCCGCGATAGTATCCTGGCGGCCCCCATGGCCATCGATTTGGCCCGCTGGGTGGCAGCATTGAAGCGCGCCGGTATCGGCGGTCCCATTGCGGAGCTGGGCTTTTACTTCAAGAAGGCGGTCGGTGAGCATGCGCCCGTGACCTTCCAAGGTCAGTTGGCCGCACTCGACGATTTGGCCCAAAAGATTTCCGGGGAAAGGAAGTAAAATGGTTTTCGGTTACAGCACCAACGCGTTCACCAAGTTTCCGTTGCTGGACTCGTTCGATAAAATCGGCGCTCTGGGATTCAAGGGGGTGGAGATCATGTGCGACCAGCCCCATCTCTATCCGCCCGAGTACGGTCCCGAGCGCCTGGCCGAAGTCAAGGCGCGCCTGGCTGCCAACCAGCTCAAACCCACCAACCTCAACAGCTTCACGCTTTTTGCGGTGGGCGACACCTACCTGCCGTCGTGGATCGAGCCCGAAGCGGACCGTCGCCGCATGCGGGTGGAGCACACCCTGGCCTGCCTGGAGATCGCCGCCACCCTGGGCTGCGCCAACATCTCCGTGCCCCCCGGCGGCCCCCTGGAAAAGGGCATGAGCCGCAAGGAGGCCCTGGCGTTCTTTCACAAGGGACTGGACCAGGTGATCCCCAAGGCCGAAGCGTTGGGCGTGCAACTGCTCATCGAACCCGAGCCCCGGCTGCTCATGGAGCGCACCGCCGAAATCAAGCCCTTCGTGCGCGAGATCCGTTGCGACGCCGTGGGCGTCAATTTCGACATCGGCCATTTTTACTGCGCCGGCGAAGACCCGGCCGCGGCCATGGAAGAACTTTTTCCCTGGATCGGCCACATGCACATCGAAGATATCGCCGCCGACCGCTCCCACAACCACCTCATCGCCGGTTTGGGCGCCATCGACTATCGACCGGTCTTCGATGCCATGCGCCGCCTGGGATACCAGCGCGACATCAGCCTGGAGTTATACCCCTACGTGGATCGGCCCGAAGAGGCCGGCCGCCGGAGCCTGGAGCACCTGGCGCCGCTGATGCACGAAGCCGGGCTATCGCTGCAGGGATGAATCCGCTTCAGTATCTTAAATGAATCGCAATTGACAAAATGTCGCAGCATCTGTTAGCTACTTGAGTATCACTCGGCTGCTTTTGCTGAGCATTCACATTGCGCGCCATTTACTTCTTGCCACCACTTTCTGTGGAAATTTTTACAAATCGAGCGCGCCTTAATGAACCCTTACGCCCCGACAGGGCAGATCGATGGGTTTGGTGCATGGATCGCAGAACTTTCCTGAAAACAGCCGGAATGGGCAGCGTGGCCTTTGCCGCCGGCTGCAACGCGCACCCTGAAAAACATCTTTATTCCCTGGTGCACGCGCCCGAGGATATGGTGACCGGCGAAGCCACCTGGTATGCCACCACCTGCCGGGAGTGTCCGGCCGGCTGCGGCGTGCTGGCCAAGAACCGCGAAGGCCGGGTGGTCAAGCTGGAGGGCAATCCCCTGCATCCGGTCAACCGGGGCAAGCTGTGCGCCCGGGGGCAGGCCGCCCTGCAGGGGCTTTATCATCCCGATCGCCTTTCCCAGCCCCGGCTCAAGGTGGACGGACGCTGGGAAGAGATCTCCTTTGACCAGGCCGCCGACCTGATCCGCCGGCGGGCGGCCGCGGCCGCCGCCAAGGGCGAGGGGCGCGTGGCCCTGCTCAGCGAAGTGGTGGGCGACAGCCTGCTGGCCCTGTTCAGCGAGACGCTCTCCGCCTGGCGCGGCCAGGCCCCGCTAATCTTCGAACCCCTGGCCTATGAAGGCTTGAAGTTCGCCTATGCCCAGGCTTTCGGCCACGCCATGCTGCCCGGCCATCGCCTGGAGCAGGCCGATTTCATCCTCAGTTTCGGCGCCGACTTCCTGGAGACCTGGCTTTCGCCGGTGGAGTACAGCCGCAAGTTCAAGGCCATGCATGCCCTGGCCGATGGCCGCAAGGGGACTTTCGTCTATGTGGGGCCTTATCGATCGCTTACGGCGGCCAATGCCGATCAGTGGCTGATGTGCCGGCCCGGCGGTGAAGCCGCAGTGGCCCTGGGTTTGATGCAGGTGCTGCTCGGCAAGGGGCCGGGCAGGGAACTGCCGGTGCCGTTCAGAGCCGCCCTTAACGAGTTGACCGATAGCTTCCGCCCCGTGGAAGTGGCCCGCCGGTCGGGCGTGGCCGAAGCTGATTTCCGAAAATTGCTGCAGCGCCTGGGCGCGGCCAAGCGTCCGCTGGTGCTTCCCACGGCCACCGCCGGGCAGGGCGCCGCTTCGGCTGCCGTTGACCTGGCCAGTATAATGCTCCACGCCCTGCTCGATCCGACCTTCGCGCGTCTCGATTTCGATCAACGCCACCGTGTAGAGCTGGCCGCCTCCCGGGCAGAGATCCAGGCCTTCTGGCAGGCGCTGGCCCAGGGGCCCGCGGAAATGTTGCTGCTCAACCAGGTCAATCCGCTATACAGTCTGCCGGCCGCCGCCGCCGTGACCCAGGCCATGGCCCGCAAGGATCTTTTTAAGGTGGTCTTCGCCCGCAGCCTGGACGAAACCGCCGCCGCCGCCGATTTGATCGTTCCGGTGGGGCATCCCCTGGAGAGCTGGGATGCCTACGAGAGCAAGCAGCACCTGGTGGCCACGTTGCAACCCGTCCTGGGCAAGATCAACGCGGCCCCGGGTATCGGGGATTTCTTCCTGGCGCTGGGGGCCTCCCGGGAGGGGCACAAAGCGGCCGACTACCGGGCCTATCTCAGCCAGCGCCTGGCGGACCGGCACGAGCTGCGCACCGAAAGCGACTGGCTGGGCATGATTCAGAACGGCGGCCGTTTCCCCGCCGGCCGAGCGGACCAGGCGCCGGCCTTTCGCTTCGACGACATGCCGGTCAGGGCCCTGGCCGATCTGCTCGACCGGGCGCAGCCCACCGATCCATCCCAAACCATGCTCCAGGTGAATACCTCCTTGCGCTTCTACGACGGCCGCAACGCGGACCACCCCTGGCTGGCCGAATTGCCCGATAGCATCACCCAGGTGGCCTGGCAGACAGTGGCCATGGTGCATCCGACCACCATGACCGCCAACGGGTGGAGCGATGGCCAGCGCGTGCAGGTGGCCACGGCCCACGGCCAGGTGGAATTGCCGGCCTACGGCTACGCGGGCATGCACCCCAGCCTGGTGATGATCGCCATGGGCCAGGGCCACACCCATATGGGGCGCTACGCTCAAAATCAGGGGATCAATCCCTTGATCCTGCTGGACACGCTGGTCGATCCCAAGGCGCCCCTGCCCGATTATAGCGCCGAGATCACCCGTCTCTCCTCCGACGGCAGCCGCATGGCCCTGGCCAGCGTGTCGGGCAACCGCAGCCAGTATCGGCGCCGCATCGCCTTGGAGGCCGTCTTGGGCGAACCGGCCGCCGCCACCTCCGGGGAGGGGTTGACCATCAACGACTTTCCCTTCACCCTGCCACTGCCCGAGGGATACTCGCCCGAGCGCGATCTTAACCCGTCCCACGAACACGCGCAGTATCGCTGGGGCATGGCCGTGGACCTGGATCGTTGCGTCGGCTGCGGCGCTTGTGTGGCCGGTTGCTATGCCGAAAATAATGTGGGCGTGGTGGGCCAGGAGCAGATCGTCAAGGGCCGCGAGATGGCCTGGATCCGCATCGAACGCTATGAAGACGACCAGGACCCCAGCCGTTTGATCTTCGTGCCCATGCTTTGCCAGCATTGCGACAACGCGCCCTGCGAATCGGTTTGCCCCGTATATGCGCCCCATCACTCCAAGGAAGGGCTCAACAACCAGGTCTACAACCGGTGCATCGGCACACGCTTCTGCGCCCAGAACTGCCCCTATAAGGTACGGCGTTTCAACTGGTACGAGTGGCAGTGGCCCGCGCCGCTCAACCAGCAGCTCAACCCCGATGTGACCGTGCGCGGCAAAGGGGTGATGGAAAAATGCTCCTTTTGCGTCCAGCGGATCAAGGAGGCCCACAACCAGGCCAAAAACGAGCAGCGTGACATCCGGGACGGCGAGGTGGTGCCGGCCTGCGCGCAGACCTGCCCCACCGATGCCTTGCTCTTCGGCAACCTGATGGACCCCGACGGTGCCTTGCGCAAGAAGATCGACGATCCGCGGGCCTATCAAGTGCTGGGCTACCTGAATACGAAGCCGGCGGTGATTTATTTGAAGAAGGTGGTACAGCGGTTGTAAAAAAAGTTCAAAGAAGAAAAGGTGCGTCTGCCCATGACGGAACTTACTTACCAAACCGTGGACGATACGGTCCTCGCTACCCTGCGTCCGCCGGAGAAGAGCTACTGGATCGCGGTGGCGCTGCTGTTTGCCGGCATCCTGATGGGCGCCGGCTGCTGGCTCTACCAGATCCTGGTCGGCATCGGCGTGGGCGGCCAGAACAACCCGGTGCACTGGGGCACCTACCTGATCAATTTCGTCTTCTGGGTCGGTATCGCCCATTCCGGGACGCTGATCTCGGCCATTTTGCATCTCTTCCGGGCCGGCTGGCGCAACCCCATCGCCCGGGCCGCCGAGACCATGACCGTCTTTGCCGTCTGCACCGCCGGCCTCTACCCCTTCGTCCACCTGGGCCGGGTGTGGATGGTGTACTACATGCTGCCGTTCCCCAACCAGCGCACGCTGTGGCCCAATTTTACTTCGCCCCTGATGTTCGATGTGGTGGCCATCAGTACCTATCTGACGGTCAGCTCGCTCTTCTGGTACACCGGCATGCTGCCCGATCTGGCCATCATCCGCGATCGGGCCCAGGGGCTGCGCCGCAAGATTTTCGCCGTTCTCTCCCTGGGCTGGACCGGCGAATTCGAGCAGTGGCGTCATTATACCCGCAGCTATCTCTTCTTCGCGGCCCTGGCCACGCCCCTGGTCATTTCGGTGCACAGCGTGGTTTCGTGGGACTTCGCCCTCTCCGTGGTGCCTGGCTGGCACACCACGATCTTCGCCCCTTACTTTGTGGCCGGCGCCATCCATTCGGGCCTGGCCATGGTGATCACCCTGATGATTCCCCTGCGCAAAATCTTCCACTACGAGAAGATCATCACCATCCAGGTGCTGGAGATGGTGGCCAAGACCATCGTCTTCACCGGCCTGATCGTGGGGTTCGCCTACGGCACCGAAGTGTTCATCGCCTGGTACAGCCACAATATCGTGGAGATGGAGACTTTCTACTGGCGCGCCTTCGGCGACTACGCCCTGGAGTACTGGATCATGGTCGTCTGCAACACGGTCGTCCCGCTGCTCTTTCTTTTCAAGGCCGTGCGCACCCATTTGAAGTGGCTCTTCGTCATCTCTATCTTCGTCAACATCGGCATGTGGTACGAGCGTTTCGTGATCATCGTCGGTTCGGTGGCCCACGACTTTCTGCCCCATGCCTGGGGATTGTACCGGCCCACCTTCGTGGAGTTCGGCATCATGATCGGCAGTTTCTGCCTCTTTTTCTTCCTCTTCGTGCTCTTCGTCAAACATCTGCCATCGGTCTCCATGACCGAAATCAAGGAGGCCTTGCCGGCCGGAGGTGTGCATGGCGACTGAACGGACGCGCCTCTTGGGGCTCTTCGATACCGAAGGCCAGACCGCCTCGGCCATTCGCGGGCTGCGCAACGACGGCTATACCCTGGAGCGGGTGCACGGCCCCATTCCCAGCCACGTCGTGGCCGACGCCCTGGCGCTGCCCAAGAGCCGGGTGGGGTGGTTCACCCTGGCCGGCGGCATCACGGGCTTTTTCAGCGGCTTTCTGCTGGCGGCCTTCACGGCCGCCCGCTGGGACCTGATCGTCAGCGGCAAACCGGTCATGGCCTGGGTGCCCTTTGTGATCGTGGGCTTCGAGTTCACCATTCTCTTTGCCGTCTTCGGCAACGTGCTGGGGTTGATTTCCCAGGCGCGCCTGCCGCGCTTCGGCCCGCTGACGCCCTACGACCCGCGCCTGACCGGGCACAAGTTCGGCGTGCTGGCCAGTTGCGAAACGCCCCGTAAGAACGACCTGTTCCGCTTCTTGGAAGCCAAAGGCGCGGAAATCAAGGCGGATGAAGGGGGGCAGCCATGAGCGCGACCCAGAACCCGGCCGTCGCGGGCAAAGTCTCCGTCGCCATGCTTGTCGGCGCGCTCTTCATCACCGCAGGCGCGGCGACCTTTATCGTTCAGATCCTGGCCGGCGATATCGCCCGGGCCTGGCAGTCCTATCTGATCAGCTTTCTGCTTTTTTCCGCCATGGCCCACGGCGCCTTGCTCTTCTCCACCCTCATGCATGCCGTGCGGGCCCGCTGGAGCGGTCCTTTGACCGATCTGGCCGAAGCCTTCAGCGCCTTTTTCCCGGTGTCGCTGCTGCTGTTCCTGGGGCTCTACCTGGGCAAGGCGCATCTCTTCCCCTGGGTCGGCCACGACCTGCACGGCAAAGAGGTCTGGCTCAACCTGCCGTTCCTCTTCACCCGGGATGCCATCGGCCTGTTGCTGCTCTACGGGCTGGGGCTGGCGTACCTCTACCACGCCTTGTGGTTCAAGCTCAGCGTCCGCGGTCCGGAAGGCCCCCTGGGGCGCTGGCTCTGGCGGCGCTGGGAGCGCCGGCCACCGGATGCGGCGCGTTACGCCCGCCGCCGAACCGTCTTGAGCCTGCTCTACATGCTGGCCTTTGCCCTGGTGCTTTCGCTGCTGGCCTACGATCTGGTGATGGGCATGGACCCCCACTGGTATTCCACCCTTTTCGGGGCCTACTCCTTTGTCAAGGCAGTCTACGTGGGGTTCGGCGGGCTCATCATTCTGGCGGCCATGCTGCAACTGAGCCGTCCGGGATATGCCCTGGCCGCCGCCCAGTTCCATGACATCGGCAAGCTGTTCTTCGCCTTCGGCCTGGTGTGGGCCGACTTTTTCTACGCCCAGTTCGTGGTCATCTGGTACGGCAACATTCCCGAAGAGACCGCCTATGTCATCGAGCGCACCATGACCGCGCCATGGAGCGGGTTGGCCTGGACGGTCTTGATCGTCTGCTTCGTGGCCCCCTTTCTGATCCTGCTGAACAAGAAGGTCAAGACCGTGCCGGCCGCCATGGTGGCCATCTGCGGCGCGGTCGTCATCGGCATGTGGCTGGAACACTTTCTGCTGCTGGCGCCGGTTTACCATCACGGACCCAAGACCCTGCCGTTAAGCTGGATCGACGGCCTGATCGCCCTGGGCTTTCTGGGATTGCTGATGGCGGCCGTGTCGGTTTACCTGAAACAGTTTCCCGAGGTGCTGCGCACCCGCCTGGAGGAGCGCCACTGATGGAGATCCTCATCGTCGCAATTTCCGTTATGGGTCTGTTGGTGGTAGCCATTCTGGTCGGCACCCTGGGCCGCCCTTCGCGGCTCTTCAGCCAGGGGGCCGAGAGTCTGGGCCGGATCTGGGCCAACCGCGGCCCGCTCCTCTGGATAGCGTCCTGCGTGCTGCTCGTGCTCGGATTTCTCTACTTCTTTTTCGGTTCGCCGGCCACTCGGGTAGGGGCGGCCCAGCCGATCGCTTTCAGCCACCAGTTGCATGCCGGGGTCAAAGCCATCGACTGCCGCTTCTGCCATCCATACGTGGCCCGCTCCATCCATCCGGGGCTGCCGCCGGTGGAAAAGTGCCTTTATTGCCACAACTACATCATAGCCAATCATCCCGAGATCCAAAAAGAGCACAACTATTTCAATACCGATACCCCCACTCCCTGGGTCAAGGTGTTCTACGTCCCCGAGCATGTGATGTTCAATCACCAGCGCCACATCCGCAAGGATATCGCCTGCGAGGCATGCCACGGTGAAGTCAAGCAGACGGAGCGCCTCAAGGGCAAGAGGTTCAAGATGGGCTTTTGCATCGAATGTCATCGAGAGAAGAAGGCGAATCTGGATTGCTGGCTGGCGTGTCATAATTAAAATGGTTTTAGGTTTTAGGTTTTAGGTGGTGGATGGGGACGATTATAGAGTTGTTGAAGGAATCGAAATGACCGCCTTAACCTAAAGCCTGACACCTAAAACTTAAAACCTGGTCCTTATGCTTGCAGGAGACTGTCCGCTTGAAAGTTGATGTAAAGGAAATTCCCGAGAATTACGCAACGGCCAAGGCTTTCTGCCTCACCTCGGCCTTCTGGATGATGGTGGCCACCTTCTATGGACTGCTGGGAGCCACTGAACTGATCGCCCCGGACCTGACCGCGAATATGGGCGGGATCGTCTTCGGACGGGTGCGGCCCACCCATATCAACCTGGTGCTTTTTGGCTTCGTCACCCCGGGCCTGCTGGGTTCGGCCTTTTACTTCATTCCGCGGTTATTGGGGGTCCCTTTATACAGCGAGCGGCTGGGGGTGTTTACCGCCATGGCCTGGAACGCGGCTCTGGTGGCCCTGGTGGCGACCTTGGCCATGGGCCTGACCCAGGGCCGGGAGTACGCCGAGATGATCTGGCCCATCGATGTGGCCGTGGTGGCGGTATTCTCCCTGGCGTTTTTCAACTTCACCATGACCGTGGCGCGGCGCCGGGAGAACATTCTGTATGTCTCGGTCTGGTATGTGCTGGCGGGCTGCATCCTCACGGCCTGCACCTATGCCCTGGGCAACGTGATCTGGCGGCCCGACAGCGGCGCCCTGGTAGGCATTCACGATGCCATCCTGCTCTGGTTTTACGGCCACAATGTCTTCGGCCTGCTGCTCACGCCCCTGTCGGCCGGGGTGGCCTACTATGTCATCCCCCGGGCCACGCGGGCGCCGCTCTACAGCCACACCTTGTCTTTGCTGGGATTTTGGTCCCTGATCGTGGTCTACACCCACATCGGCACCCACCACCTGCTGCAAGTGCCGGTGCCCACGTGGCTCAAGGTGGTGGCCATCGTGGACAGCGTGGCCATGGTGATTCCGGTCATGGCCTTCCTGATCAACATCTGGTACACGGCCAAAGGCAAGCTGGGCGAGATACATGCCGATGTGGGCGCCAAGTTCGTCTTCACCGGAACGATCATGTACTTCTTCGTCAGCATCCAGGGGTCGTTCATGGCCCTGCCCGACGTGCAGCGCGTCACCCATTTCAACAATTGGGTGGTGGCGCACGCCCACATCGGCGTGCTGGGTTTTGCCGGCATGATCGCCCTGGGCGGGATTTACTTCATTATCCCCAAGATGACCGGCCGGCCGCTCTTCAGCCGTTTTCTGGCCGACTTTCAGTACTGGATGGTACTCATCGGCATGGTGGGCTTCACCATCGTGCTGACCATCGCCGGCCTGATCCAGGGCAATGCCTGGCTCAACGGCGAAACGGTCTATCGCGTGCTGCCGGAAATCCATGTGTACTACGTGACCCGGGCCGGGCTGGGACTGTTGATCTTCACCTCGGCCCTGCTCGGTTTTTACAATATCGTGCGGTCCTTGCTGCCCCAACGCGAGGCGATGCCATGAAGATGACCCCCCTTGCCGTGATCGTCGGCAGCGTGCTGATATTGGCGACCATCGTGTTCGTCGTTGTGGTTCTGCCCTATGCCAATACCAGCAAAACCGTACCCTCGGACATCTTCCGCGCACGTACGGCGGAGGAATCGGCCGGGCGTGCGACTTACATCGCCAACGGCTGCGTCTATTGTCACAGCCAATCGGTGCGCACCATCGACTGGGGGTTGGGTGCCGAACGCATCGCCCAGGCCGGCGACTATGTGGCCGATTATCCCATTCTGCTCGGCTCCCAGCGCACCGGGCCGGATATCTCCCAGGCTGGCGGCGAGCACCCAGATGACTGGCACCTGGCCCACTTCATCAATCCGCGCTATACGCGGACGCTCTCGCTTATGCCGCCGTTCGAATTTCTGGGCCAGGCCAAGCTGGAAAACCTGATCCGCTATGTCCAGAGCCTGGGGTTCAAGGATGCCGACAAGCGTATGGCGCGCCAACTGTACTGGAAGGCCGAGGCTGTCAAGGCCTACGAGGCCGGACCGGACGCCAACGTGGCCTGGCTCAACGCTCAGATTCCCCAGGGGTGGCGGGACGTGCCCAACCCTTATCCCACCAGCGCGGCCGGCCTGGCGCGCGGCCACAAGATCTACCAGGACTTCTGCCTGGGGTGCCACGGCCCGGTGGGCGACGGCATGGGGCCGGCCCAGCCGTGGATCTACCCGCCGCCGCTTAACTTCACCATCTTGAAAAACCGCGAGATCAGCGGCGGCATTCTCTACTACCAGATCATGAACGGCATTACCGGCACGGCCATGCCCTATTTCAAGCGCGACCTGGAGTCGGAGAAGATCTGGGACGTGGGCAACTACGTGGCGGTCTATTTCATCGACGACAGCGACGCCAATACCGAGCCGCGGGGGATCGACGCGGCCTACGAGCCTTAGGCAATGTCAAAGGCTCAATGTCAAATGAAGGAATTTTGGCATTTCAAGCTGAGCGGTATCGAAGAAAAGTGAGATGATAGAGAAATACGATCTTGAGGAGCGCACCGCAAAATTCGGTGAAGAAGTAATAAAGTTTGTTAAGAAGTTGCCACACGATAGGGTGACGGATGAGTTGGTTAAACAGATTGTAAGATCCTCAACTAGTGTCGGCGCTAACTGCATGGGAGCAGATGGCGCGATTTTTAAGAAAGAATTCTAACATAAGATTTGGTTTGTGTAAGAAAGAGGCAAAAGAAACAAAGCACTGGCTTAGGATGATAGCCAAAGCAAATGAAACCCATGCCGACGCGTGTCGTAAGATATGGTAAGAAGCTCAGGAGCTGACTCTCATTTTCTCGTCCATCATTGCCTCATGCAAAGGATAATATATCATGGCATCGATCCGCAATTTGACATTTGACATTTGACATTGGGCATTTAAACCATGTACTTTCCATACTTCATCGCCTACATCACTATCGGTCTGGTGGTCACCTTGGCGCTCTTCTTCTGGGCCCTGAAAAACGATCAATTCCAAGATCAGCAGCGGGCGCGTTTCCTGCCATTGCGAGACGACGACGGCCCGCCGGCGCGGGTGTCGCGGTGGGGACGGTTGCAGATGCGTGGCTTGTTCTTTCTGGCGGCCGCTGGCCTGGCCGCCAGTGCCGCAGTATTGATGTATGCAGCGTACTTCAACTGATTGAATGCGGAAGGAGGCAAGGATGAGATTCTTCGAACTGCTTAACTTCCAGCATGTCATGGGCTACATCTTTGGTGGATGGCTCTTCATGGTGGTGTTCGGGGTGGGACTGGCCTTCGGCCACTTCCGGAGCAAAGATTCAGACCAACGGCTGACCGCGATCACGGGGCGCTACCCGGACGGCCTCGAGGAGCGCGACGCGCCCTATCCCCTGGTGATGATCCTCATCGTCGCCGGCGCGGTCATCTGGGGCTTTCTCTACATTTTAATGCATGGCCTGCTGGGGGTGAAAATTTAATATGGAACATATAACACACGGCGAATCGGCGTTGCGGACGTGGCTATGGATCGCCGCTTTACTGGGCATCATCCTGTTCAAGGGATTCTTTTCCTTTTTCGTGGTATCGGACATGGGCCAGCCCACCTGGAGCTATCGTCCCATTCAGGACGTGCCGGCCTCCTCGCCCTATGCGGTCTATCCGCCGCTGCCTTATCCCCAACATGTGCGGGGCACCAAGGGAGAGTGATATGATCCGGATCGTTTGCGTGGCCTTCATCGTGGTTTTCATCGGGTTGGCGGCCTACGCCGCCGTGACCCTGTACGACGAGACCCTCCAGGTCGGCCGCATGTGGGAGACCCCGGCGGTGCGACCCCATGAGGCGCCGCTGCCGGTCATGGCCGCTGCGGCCATACCCGCTTCGGGCGGAGAACTGCTCTATCGATCCGCCGATCCAGCGACCCTTGCCGCCCCCTTCGATCTGGCCGATCCCCAGACCATCGCCCAGGGCCAGCAGGGATACCGCTACTACTGCATCCAGTGCCACGGTGTGAATATGGACGGATATGGCACCGTGGGCCAGAGCTTCGCCCCTGCGCCCGGGGATCTGCGTTCGACCCGAATCCAGAACCTGCCCGTGGGCGTCATTTTCCACGAGATCAGCTACGGCATCCCCGGCGGCCGCCAGCCGCCCCTGGCCAGCACCATCACCCCGGACGAGCGCTGGCAAATCATCGCCTTCGTCAAGTCGCTGGGAGTGCGTCCCTGAAGGAATTGACCGTCGGCAAGGTACGCGCTATCTTGCAGCGCTCCTCACGCGCATTGACTGCTAAACGATCAAAAAACGCTTGGATTCCAAAGGGGTTATGGGCAGCACGCTTAGGGTTTGCGTGCCACCGGCAATTTCCACCTGCACGGCAACCGGGGTCTCTTTGGGCGCCTTGGTATAGCCGGCGCAGATGGCGGCTGCCAGGAGGAGCATAGGCAGCGGCCCGCCGCCCGGCATGAGCACATTGGGGCCGGGGTGGTTGCGCACCTTGAGGAGCGCGTCGTGGGCTGGATCGCGGTATTGAACGATGCGTTCGTTCTCCTGCTCGTTGCGGCCGATGATGAGCTTGGCGCCCGACGCCAGGCGCATGTGGCGGCCGTGCTGCAGCAGGTGCAGGGCGTTGGGGCTCAGTTCATCCCCGTGATCGATCAGCTCTTTGAGGCGCCGGGAAAATCCGGGATCGGTGAGCAGGCAGCCGCCGGCCGGGGTGGGATAAGAAGTAATCCCGAATTCGGCGGCCAGCGCCATCTGGGGTTTGCGCGAGCGGCCGCTCAGGTCCAGCAGGCGCTCGCGGGCCACCAGCCCCTGCCGCTCCATGGGGGTTTCGGGCAGGCGCCGGGCGCTCAGGGGGCGCAGAATCTTCCCGTCGAAGCCGGAATGCTTCTCCACGTAGCGCAGGGAAGAGGCGGTCTGGGACATGGGGCGCTGGCCGAGCACTTCGCCGCTGAAGAGAAAATCGAAGCCCTGCGCTTGCATGAAAAGGCCGGCCTTGCGGAACATCAGGGTGTGGCAATCCATGCAGGGGTTCATGTTCTTGCCGAAGCCGGCGGGTGGGGCTTTGAGCATGACGAGGTAGTCGTCGGTGATCTCCTGGACGTGCAGCGGGATGCCGGTCCGGGCCGCGGCCTTACGCGCCTTGTCCGCCGAGAAGAAGGGGGTCTCGAAGCTGATCCACTCCACGTGGATGCCCTGGCGGCGCAGCACCAGGGCCGAGAGCATGCTGTCCAGGCCGCCGGAGCAGAGCCCCAGGGCGCGGACGGTTGGGGTTACTGTATTTGGTGTCATCATCACGTTTCCTTCGCAGACATCGGATCATAAGCAAAGCGCATAGTAAGGAATGGTTCGTTCGCCTGTCAAGCGGTCATTGTGAAGCGCGTCGGCGGATGCGGCAACAGCACTACGCCACTACGCCATCGAATCAAGGGATGCTAAAGCGCGCTGCGGGCGCCCTGGAAACTCGCTGCGCTCAAACAGTCCAGGGCGTTTTCCTTCCGCGCGCTTTGCATCCCTATGATTCGACGTCTGATGTGGCGTAGTGCTGTTGCCGCATCCGCCTGGCACCGTGCCCATCCAGATAGTCCGGGCAAAACCAAAGCGTGGCTTTGTTTACATCTGGGCTGAATCATGCTATCGCTGAGCCGCTTTGACCAAGGCAACCACGGGTCGAAAATCAGCCATGACAAGGACGATCGCATATGACGACCGAACGCGAATCTATAGAGTTTGATGTGCTCATTGTAGGTGGGGGGCCGGCCGGATTGGCCTGCGCCATCCGCTTGAAGCAATTGGCCCTGGAAAAGGGCCAGGAACTGGAAGTGGCCCTCATCGAAAAAGGGGCCGAGATCGGCGCCCATGCCGTGAGCGGCGCGGTCCTGAAACCGGCGGCCCTGGCCGAGCTGATGCCCGATCACCGGGCCAAGGGGTGTCCGGTGGAAGTGGTGGTGCGCGGGGACGCCTTTTACTACCTCACGGCCAATAAGGCCTTGGCCTTGCCCATGGCGCCCAAATACATGCACAACACCGGATGCTACATCGTCAGTCTCTCGCGCATTTGCAAATGGCTGGGGACGGTGGCCGAGGAGCTGGGCGTCAATCTCTTCCCCGGCTTTGCCGGCCAGGAGCTGCTCTATGCCGAGGACGGCCGCACGGTGATCGGGGTGCGCACCGGCGATAAAGGCCTGGACAAGCAGGGGCAGCCCAAGTCCAATTTCGAGCCGGGCATCGATCTGCTGGCCAAGGTGACCGTGCTGGCCGAGGGCGCCCGGGGCAGCCTGGTCAAATCCATGGCCCAACGCCTGGGACTATACGACGACCGTCTGCCGGCCGTGTATGAGACCGGCATCAAGGAAGTCATCCAGATGCCCGAGGGGGGCAATTGCTTCGCGGTGCGGCCGTACAACGACATCCATTTGATGGGCTATCCTCTGGGCATGGGCACGCCGGGCGGCGGTTTTATTTATGAGATGGCCGAAAATCGCATTTCCATCGGCTACCTGACGGCCCTGTGCTACGACGATCCTATGGTCGATCCCTATGAGATGTTCATGCGTTTCAAGCGCCACCCCTTCGTGGCCGACATCATCAAGGGCGGCAAGGTGATCGAGCAGGGCGCCCGCACGGTGGCCGTCGGCGGCTTGTACAGCATGCCCAAGCTGGCGCTGGACGGTGCGGTCATCATTGGCGGCGACGCCCAGATTCACAATACGCCGGCCCTCAAGGGCATCCACCTGGGCATCAAGTCGGGCATGCTGGCGGCCGAGGCCATCGAGGCGGCCGTGACCCGCCAGGATGTGTCGGCGGCCGGGTTGGCGGACTTTCCCCGCATGCTCGAGCAGAGCTGGATCCAGCCCGAACTGCGGGAAGGGCGCAACACGGCCCAGGCCCTGGCCAAGAAGGGGCTCGCCAAGTTCATTCACCTGGGCGCCCAGTACTTCAGCGGTGGTCGCGGATTCCAGGACCCCATGGCCATGGAGGCCGACGCCGACACGCTCAAGCCCCTCGCGGCCGGGGCGGCTGCAACCGAATCCAAGCTCCAATACGACGGCGAACTCTATGTGGACAAGCTCACCGGCGTTTATCTCTCCAAAACCATGCACCGTGAAGATCAGCCCTCGCACCTGATCATTCCCGATCCCAAAATCTGCAGCGACCAGTGCTACCCCCGGTTCCGATCCCCCTGCACCCGTTTCTGTCCGGGCAATGTCTACGAACTGGAGCTGGATCAGGCCAGCGGCAAGGCCCACATCAAACTGAACCCGTCCAACTGCTTTCACTGCAAGACCTGCGACATCAAGGACCCGTTCGGCAACATTGCCTGGACCTGTCCCGAGGGCGGGGAGGGGCCGGGCTACACCCTGGTTTGAAACACTTGGAGCGCGCGCGGTGGGGCGACAGCGTGTCGTGCCTGCTTTTCACAATGTAAAAAAGCATGACGCTTTTTTGACTGCCCCGGGGGTCCGACCTTACTGTCGCCATGCCTGGATATCGGCTCCTGGCGGGTTCCCGAGCCGCCGGGGGAATGGCATCGCTCTTGCTTGTTTCCGAAGGCGGATATTGCTCAAGAAAGCGCAGGGCTCTGAAAACATCGAAGGAGAAACGCCATGGCCAAGGTCCCAGCCAAAGAGAAGAAGGTCAGAAGAATCGATTTCAACCTGGATGCACCCCATGCCCAATCGGTGTTGCTGGTGGGGACCTTCAACAATTGGTCGCTCACCAAGCACCCCATGAAGAAAGACGCCCAGGGTCTTTGGAAAAAGACGGTGATGCTCGCCCCCGGCACCCACGAGTACAAGTTCGTGGTCGACGGCACCTGGGTCGAAGACCCGCAAAACGAGCGCCGAATTTTGAACACCTTCGGCAGCGCCAACAGCATCGTCCACGTCCGCAAGTGACGGATTATAGCCGTCCCTTCCTGATAATTGCCACCAGCAGCCAGATGCCCATGAATCCGGCGGCTAGAAAACCGCTCAGGCCGATGAGGGAGATACCGTAGAGAATTGGCGGGGTCTTGGAGATGACGATTAGGGCCGAGCCGATGATCAGGGCCGCAATAATGATCGAAAAAGAGATGCGGTTGCTGATCTGGTCGTGGGTGGCCAGCATCTTGTCCAGATCTTTCATCACCAGGGTGAAGGACATCTTCTTCTGGCGCAGGGAGTTGCTGATCTCCAGCATGTCCTTGGGGAAATGGGTCAGAAAGTCATAGGATTGCTCCACCAGCCGGGACATGTCCTCGAGCAGGCGGGTGGGGGCCAGCCGGGCGGTTTTGACCGCGCGGATGAAGGGCGTGGCCGCCTGGATCATGTCAAATTCGGGATACAGGTTCCGGGCGATGCCCTCCACCTGGGAGAGCGCCTTGAGCATCAGGAAGATGTCCGGCGGCAGGCGCATGCGGTTCTTGGTGGCGATCTCCAGCAGGTGCTGCATCAGCTTGCCGAGCTCGATCTCTTTCAGGGGCCGGTAGAGATGGCGGCCCACGAAGTCGGCCACATCCTTTTCCAGGGCCACCCGGTTGGGCTCATCGTCCCATTCGGTCAGCCTTAACAGCACTTCGGCCGTGCGCGGCTCGTCCCGCCGGATCACGCTTTCCACCAAAGAGACGAAGACTTCCCGCGTGGCGCGGTCCACGGCCCCCATCATGCCGAAATCGATAAGGCAGATCACATCCCCGGGCAGTACGAAGATGTTGCCCGGATGCGGATCGGCATGGAAAAAGCCGAAAGTGAAGATCTGCCTGAAGAGGATATCGGCGCCCCGCTCGGTGATACGCGCAAGATCGTATCCGCCCGCCGTGAGCCGTTCCACATCCGAAACCTTGATGCCATCCACATACTCTATGGTCAGCATGCGCCGGGTGGCGTGTTCGCGGTACACCTTGGGCACATAAACACCGGGGTCGTCGAGGAACTGGGCGGCCACACGCTCCATGCTGGTGGCCTCGATGGTATAATCCATCTCCTTTTCGATGGTGTGCGCGAACTCCTCCACGATTTTGACCGGCCGGTGAAAGGAGAGCTCCTCGATGTGCCGCTCGGCCAGGGTGGCCAGGTGCAGCATGATCTCCAGGTCCACCTCCACGATCTTTTCGATGCCCGGCCGCTGAATTTTGACCACCACCTCGTCGCCGTTGTGCAGCCGCGCCCGGTGCACCTGGCCGATGGAGGCCGAGGCTAGGGGATTGGGGTCCAACTCCGCGAAGGTCAGATCCGCCGGCCGGCCCAGCTCTAACTCGACGGTTTTTCGAAATTCAACGAAGCCAAAGGGGGGCACATCGTCCTGGAGCTTGGCAAACTCGTTGACGAACTCCACCGGCACCAGGTCCGGGCGGGTGGAGAGCACCTGGCCCAGCTTGATGTAGGTCGGCCCCAGCTCTTCTAAGGCCATGCGCAGGCGCTCGGCCCGGGTGAGCCGTTCCAGGCGTTCGCGGCGGTTGCGCGAGATCATCTGCAGGCCGATTTCGATATACTGCTCGATTTTCAGGGTCTCGATCAGATCGCCGAAGCCGTATTTGAATAGCACCGTCAGAATCTGGCGGTAGCGGTTCAGGTGGCGGTAGGTGCGTCCGAGGACGCCGATTTTGCGAATGCTGATCATGTTGCTCCGGCCGGCCAAGCGTAGCGTTCATCCCACAGGAAAGACACCCGTCTGCCTCGACCCCGGCGGGGGGCCTTCGCCCGGAGGGCTTTTCGCCGAGGGCCCGGACCGCAAGGGGCACCGGGGAACGCTATTCGGTTTTGGCGGGGGTGAGGGTGTTGACGATGCTCTTGAGTTCGCGGATCTCCTTTTTGAGCTCCTTGAGCTCGTCGGTGGTGACGATCTTGGTTTTCTTGAGGAAATCCTTGACCGCATCCTCCACGCGCTTTTCCAACTTCTCCTGGGTCTCGTCATAGCGCTTTTGCACGTCATCCAGGAATTTGCGGCCTTCGCTCTCGCTCATCTCGCCTTTTTTCTGAAGCTCCTTGACCAGATCCTCCACTTCATCCTTGGTCTTGAGCGCCAGCCCGATTCCGGTCAACACGCTTTTTTTGAGCAGATCCAGCATACGACCCCCTTTTTGGGAAATAGGTATTGTTGTTGATAAGTTACCTTTTAGGTAGCATTAAAAGCGGCAAGTTTAAAGATTAAAGATCAAAGCCATTCCTGGGCCGTTGATGCGTCGCATTGGAACTCGAGTACGAGTGCGCGTACGCGCACGAGTACGATTATGAGGAATTTGAAGCGGAAAAAGGCGCTTGACTGTGGGCATCAAGTTCCATACCTTGGCCTTTACCGGCGCTGGCTTTACCACGATTCTAAAACTCCGGCGCGCTGTCATCTCATGAGAATGGAAAAGGATCGAAATCATGGCGTTTACGATTGCATTGGCGGGAAAAGGCGGCACCGGCAAGACCACCACGGCCGGCTTGCTGATTAAATATCTGGTGGCCAAAGGAAAGACCCCCGTTCTGGCGGTGGATGCGGATGCCAACGCCAATCTCAACGAAGTGCTGGGCCTGGAAGTGCAATGCACCCTGGGCCAGGCCCGGGAAGACATGAAAAAGGGGCAGGTGCCGGCAGGCATGACCAAGGATGTCTTCATGTCCATGCGTCTGGAAGAGTCGGTGGCCGAGCAAGAGGGCTTCGACCTGATCGTCATGGGCCAGCCCGAAGGGGCCGGGTGCTATTGCGCCGCCAACTCCCTGCTGACCAACTGCCTGGAGCGCCTGGTGGACAACTACAGTCATGTGGTGATGGACAACGAAGCGGGCATGGAGCACATCAGCCGCCTGACCACCAACAATGTGGATATCCTGCTGATCGTCACCGACACCTCCCGGCGCGGCCTGCAGGCCGGCCTGCGCATCCACAAGTTGGCCCGCGATCTGAAAATCGGTGTGCGCAAAAGCTACCTGATCATCAACCGGGCCAAGACCGAACCGGACGCCGAAGTACTGGCGCTCATCGGCCAGGACGGCCTGCAATTGGCCGGCATCATTCCCGATGACGAAACCATCTACCGTTTCGACCTCAACGGCCGGCCCACCATCGAGATCGATACGGAAAACCCGGCCGTAAAGGCGGCTTTCGCCATCTTCGACAAGATCATGGCCTGAAGCGCTCCGCCGCGGCAAAAGCAGCTCCACCCCCACAGGGAGCACGCAATGAAAAGAACAGGCTTTCTTTACGATCCACGGTACCTGTTGCACGATACCGGTCCCTATCATCCCGAACGGGCCGAGCGTCTGGAGGCCATCCATCAAGGCATCAAAGAGGCCGGCCTGCTGGGGCAGTTGACCCAGGTTCCTGCGCGCCTGGTGGACATGAAGTGGGTGCAGACCATCCATACCATGGAGTATCTGCGCCGTTTCGAAGAGCTCTGCCTGGGCGGCCGGCGCACGCTGGACGCTGAAGACAACCAGATGTGCCGCGACACCTATGAAACGGCCCAGTTGGCGGCCGGCGGGATCTTGGAGGCCGCCCGCATGCTCATGACCAACGAGGTCGACAACGCCTTCTGTGCCGTGCGCCCGCCCGGTCATCATGCCGAGCGCGGCGAAGCCATGGGTTTTTGCTACTTCAACAACGTGGCCATCGCCGCGCGTTACTTGCAAATGGAGTACAAGATCGAGCGGGTGGGCATCATCGATTTCGATGTGCACCATGGCAATGGGACCCAGCATATCTTCGAACAGGACCCCACCGTTTTTTACTACTCGATCCACCAGCACCCCTCTTTTGCCTATCCGGGCACCGGTCGTGAATTCGAAATGGGATCCGGTCAGGGGTACGGCTTCACCAAAAACTCACCGGTGCTGCCGGGCAGCAGTGATGACGAGTACCGGCGCTTGATCGAAAAGGATCTGCTGCCGGCCTTCAAAGCTTTCGCTCCCCAGGTGATCGTCGTCTCCACCGGTTTCGATGCCCATAAGGACGACGACATGGCCGACATGCGCGTGACCACCGAGGGCTTTGCCTGGATCATGCGCACCATCATGCAGATGGCCCAGGAGCACGCCAATGGCCGGGTACTCTCCGTCCTGGAAGGCGGCTACGCCCTGGACCGGCTTCCCGAACTGGCGGCCGGGCACGTCAAGATTTTGCTGGATGCTTAGTCCGCGAACCCGCGACCCGCGTTTTCGGCGGCATAAAGAAGGAGAGAGAAGATGTTTGTCAGTCAATCCATGACGCGCAAAGTCATCACCGTCTCCAAGGAGACTCCCTTGTTGGAGGCCCAGGCCCTGATGGCCCAATCCAACATCCGGCACCTGCCCGTGGTGGCCGCCGACAACCTGCTGGTGGGCATCGTCACCGACCGCGATATCCGCAGCGCGCTGCCCTACGCCCTTTCCCAGGGCGATGCGTCCCCGGAAGAACGCCAGAAATACGCGCACCTGAAGGTGTCCGACTTCATGACCGCCACGCCGGCCACCGTCTCGATTTTCGATACGCTGCAAGATGCCTTGCTGCTGATTCAGGAAAAACGGGTGGGCGCCTTTCCGGTGATCGACGGCGAAGGCAAGCTCCAAGGCATCATTTCGGTGCGCGATCTGTTGCGGGCCTTCATCAATGTGCTCGGCATCGGCGAGCCGGGCACCTTGCTGTGCATCCTGGCGGAAAACAAAGTCGGCCAGCTCAAGCGCATCGTCGATGCCATCACCGAAGAGAAGATCTCCTTCGGCAGCGTGCTGGTGGCCCGCTACTGGGAAAAAGACAAGCGCGCCGTCTTTCCCTACCTGCTCACCAACAACGTCATGCGCGTCAAAAAAAAGCTCCAGGATATGGGCTTTACGCTGCTGGACCCCATGCAGTGGTACATGGACCAGTTGCCCAAGAGCGAATGACGCCGGTTTGTTCCTATGCCCGCTAACTCTGCATACCAGCCGCCCTATCAGGAGCTCTGGATCTACTACCTCAAGGGGCGCGTCGGCGGCGACCCCCTGCGGGATGATGAAGATTTCATCGGCAACTGGGAAGAAGCGCAGGATTCCTTTCTCTTCTTCAAGCAGCCGGCCGACGCCCGGGTCCAGGCCCTGCTGGACCAGCAGCCCCACCTGAGCCTGCAAGAGCGCTTCGAGATGAGCTACGAAGATTGGCAGGGGGGCGCCATGGCCCCGCTTTCCGCCGGGCGGCTTAGGGTGGTGCCGCCCTGGCACCCCGAGGCCGATACCCCCCAGGAAAACGACATCCTGCTGGACCCCGGTGTGGTCTTCGGCACCGGTACCCACCCCACCACCTTCGACTGCCTGACGGCCATGCAACGGGTTTTCGCATCCGAACCGGTGGGCGACGTGCTGGACCTGGGCACCGGTACCGGTCTGCTGGCCCTGGCCGCCGCCCGGCTGGGGGCCCGGCGCGTGCTGGCCATCGACCTGAACCGCCTGGCGGTCCAGACCGCCCAGCGCAACGTGCACACCAACCACATGGCCCACCAGGTGCTCGTGGCCCAAGGCAACGCTATCAATTTCATCGACTTACCCAATGATCTTATGGTATCGAATATCCACTATGACGTCATGCGGCACCTGGTGGCGGCCGATGGATTCAGCCGCCAGCGGCAGTTTGTCCTGTCCGGCCTGCTGCGCTCCCAGGCCCGCGACATCGAATACCAGTTGCGGCGGCAGCCGGTTGCGATCCTGGACCGCTGGGAGCACGAGCACACCTGGTTCACTTATTATGGACGGAGCACGCGTTCGCGCGGCACCGGGGCACAAGGGGGCGCATGATAATCCGCTGCTGGGGGTCGAGGGGCTCCATTCCGGTATCTGGCGGTGACTACATCAAGTACGGCGGCGATACCACCTGCCTGGAGATCCGCACCCGCAGCGATGACATCATCATCGTGGATGCCGGTACCGGCATGCGCCGGCTGGGCAACCAGTTGATCAAGGAAGGGCGCTACAAATACAACTTCCTGCTGACCCACGCCCACTGGGACCATCTCATGGGCTTTCCCTTCTTCAAACCCCTGTTTCTGGAACACCCCGAAATCCGCATGCACCGGGGGCCGTTTCACAAGCGGTTCATGGAAGGCATGTTCTCCAAGGTGATGGCGCCGCCCAACTTCCCCGTGCGCTACTCCGACCTGAAAGCCAAAATCGTTTACCAGGAGGGCAACCGTGGGCGATTCGAGATCGGCTCGGTGACCGTGGTGCCCATCCATATCAGCCATCCCAACACCGGTAACGGCTATAAATTTATTGAAGACGGCAAGAGCTTTGTCTTCCTGACCGACAACGAACTGGGCTTCGTGCACCCCGGCGGCCTGCCGGCGGTGGACTACCTGGAGTTCTGCCAGGGGGCCGATCTGCTGCTGCACGATGCCGAGTATACGCCCCAGGAATACAAGCTGCTCATCGAATGGGGCCACAGTTCCTACATGGATGTGCTGGAGATGGCCTTCCGGGCCGGTGTCAGACGCCTGGGCCTGTTCCATCTGAACCAGGAGCGCACCGACCAGGAGGTCGATGAGATGGTCGCGGCCTGCCACCGGGTCATTGCCGAACGGGGGGTGAAGATGGAGTGCTTCGCCGTCAGCTCGGATATGACCTTCGAAGTCTAAAATCGTACTCGTACTCAGCGAAGCGGTACGCGTACTCGAATATTTACGCCTGCGAAGAGAAACTGAAAAGGGCAAAGATGAAGCAAACCATGTCCGATTTGCTTGACCGTGCCGCTCAAGCCTGCGCCCGGGCAAAAAAAGGCGTGGCCCTGACCGGCGCCGGTATTTCCGTGGAGAGCGGCATTCCCCCCTTTCGCGGCAAGGGCGGCTTGTGGGAGAAGATCGACCCCATGAAGTACGCCCACATCGACGCCCTGGAGGCCGATCCGGAAGAGGTCTGGCGCATGCTTTTTATGGGCATCGGTGAAATTTTACTGCACGCGGCGCCCAATGCCGGCCACACCGGCTTGCGTCAATTGGAAGCGCTGGGCTTGCTGCAAACCGTCATCACCCAGAACGTGGACGGCCTGCACCAGAAAGCCGGCAGCAGCGACGTGATCGAATTTCACGGCAGTCATGCCACCCTGCGCTGCATGCGCTGCCCCCAGCGCTACGACTGGCAGGCGGTTCCCCTGGCGCAGATCCCGCCGGTCTGCACCTGCGGCGCCTACCTGCGGCCCGATGTGATCATGTTCGGCGAACCCATCGACGTGGGCCTGCTGCAACGCTCCCAGAAGCTCGCCGCCCAGTGCGAGGTGATGCTGGTGGTGGGCACCTCGGCCACCGTGCAGCCGGCCGCCTACCTGCCGGTGATCGCCAAACGCAACGGCGCCTGCATCCTCGAGATCAATCCCGAACCCACCGAATTGACCGGCCACATCAGCGATATTTCGCTGCTGGGGCCGGCGGGGGAGGTGATGGAAGCGTTGGTGGCCAGGGTGGTGAACATCAGGGGTCGCGCCTTGCCATGAATGCTTTCTCCGCTCCCTCCGGGCCTGGACTGGTCGTCCGTCTGACCTTGTCGCCTCCGTCGCTCCAGGACAACACCGGTGACGGCGACCGGCTCTGCCGGGTGTTGCGGCGCGAGCTGGAGGTGGATCAGATCCATATCGGCCTGGCCTTGCGCCGCCAACTGCCCGGCCTGTTGCGCGATGCCGGCTATGCCGTGCGCTGCGTGGTCTTTCTCGAAAAGGGCTGCGCCCTGCTGGTGCACGTGGCCGCGGCCGACGCCCGCGAATGGCTCTGCGGCCTGGCCGTGGACCTGGGCACCACCCGGGTGGTGCTGCGCCTGGTGGATCTGGAAAACCAGGCGGTACTGGCCGAAGCGGGCTTCGATAACCCCCAGCTCGAGATCGGCCCGGATGTGCTGGCCCGCATCCACTTCACCGATCAGCCCGGCGGATTGGCTCGGCTCCAGCGGCTCATCGTGGCGGGGCTCAACCGCCACGCCGCCGCCTTGGCCCATTCTTGCGGGATCGCCGCCAAGGATATTCACCTGATGACGGTGGCCGGCAATACGGCCATGAGCCATCTGCTGGCCGGCCTGCCGGCCCACTGGATCATCCGCGAACCGTACATCCCGGCCGCCAACCGCTTCGGCCTGATGGCCGCCGCCGATCTGGGCCTGACCCTCTCGCCCCGGGCCCAGGTGTTGATCTTCCCCAACGTGGGCAGCTACTTCGGCGGCGATCTGATCGCCGGCATCCTCTACACCGGCCTGCACCGCAGGGAGGAGATAGCGATCCTGGTGGATGTGGGCACCAACGCCGAGGTGGTGGTGGGCAACCGCGAGTGGCTCATGGCCTGCGCCGGCGCCGCCGGACCGGCCCTGGAGGGCGGCATGAGCCGCATGGGAACGACCGCCGGGCCCGGTGTCATCGACCGGGTGACCATCGACCCCCACAGCCGCCACTTCGACATTCACACCATCGAGGATCTGCCGCCCCGGGGCATCTGCGGCTCGGGGGTCATCGACCTGGCGGCCCAGCTCTTCACGGCCGGCATGATCGACATCCGGGGCAAGTTGCAGCCCAATCTCTGCGGCCCGCGCTATTTCCTGCGCGACGGCCTGGCCCATCTGGTCGTCGTGCCGGCCGAGACGGCCGCCAGCGGCCAACCCCTGTGCATCAGCCAGGCCGACCTGGACAGCCTGATCCGCTCCAAGGCCGCCATGTACACCATCCTCGAGACCATCACCGCCAGCGTCGGTCTGACCCTCGAAAGCCTGCCCGCCTTCTGGGTGGCCGGCACCTTCGGCCAGTTCATCGACCCCCGCTCGGCCATCACCATCGGCATGATCCCCGACCTGCCCCTGGCGCGTTTCGCCACCCTGGGCAACACCTCCCTGGGCGGCGCCACCCTGGCCCTGGTCTCCCGGGCGGCCGCAGCCGAAATCGACCCGATCCGCGACGCCGTCACCTACCTGGAACTCAACGTCAACCAGGATTTCATGAACCGCTTCTCCGCCGCCAAATTCATCCCCCACACCGACCCGGGACGCTTCCCGTCGGTGCCGCTGCCCTCGGGGAACTCCTGAATCAAGCTTTCGTTGACTTCGCCAACCGATGTAATTACAATGTGACTACCTTATTTGGAGGGAGGTACCCCATGAGAGCCCGTGTCATTAAAATTGGAAATTCCCAGGGGCTGCGGATTCCAAAGCCCATTTTGGAACAGACGGGTATAACGGATGACGTCGAGATCGAGGTCGAAAAAAATCGGATCATCATTCGGGCCGTGAAAAATGTTCGCGATGGGTGGGACGACGCCTTTAAAGGTATGCGGCAATTGGGTGACGATAAACCCATCATTGAAGAAGGCCACCTAACGCAATGGGATGAAGACGAATGGCGCTGGTAGTGAAGCGATTCGACGTATATCTGATCAATCTCGACCCTACCGTCGGATCCGAGATTCAAAAAACGCGGCCGTGCCTCATCATCTCGCCGGATGAAATGAACCGTCATATCAACACGGTCATCGTTGCACCCATGACTTCGGCCGGCAAAAATTACCCGACAAGGGTGGCGTGCACCCTTAAAAAGAAAGAGGGGCAAATCGTCCTCGACCAGCTAAGAACCATCGATAAATCCCGGCTGATCAAAAAGCTTGGCACCATCGATACGAAAGTTCAATTGGAGGTCATTTCTACCTTGCAGCGGTTGTTCGCATATTAGCATGGCTGCAACCTGCGGAGGGCGGGGTCGCCGGGAAACTCGCCGCTCAGCAGCTCGCCCTGACACCCCAGCCCTCGGCCATCCCTCAAGTATGCGGCCCAATCTACCGATATGATAGACGCGGCGTCTGGCTCGTGCCAAGCCAGACAAGGCGCCGCGGAAAGGGATCGATCGGTAGTGACTATGTCGCCTGCAGCTCCCAACAGCCCCGGGGAGACCCACGCTCGGGTGGTCTGTTTTGTTCTGGACCCGGAGTTCCAGGACCTGGCCGCCGAGGCTTCGGTGCCGGTTCAGGTCCTGGGAGGCTATTCCGAATCGGGCCTGCCGGATGCGGCCGAGGCGCTCTGTTTCCTCATCGCCACCCGCGACCCCGCCCAGGCCCTGGCGCTGGCCCGGCGTCTGCGCGCCGAAAAGACGGTCGGACTCAGGCCCATTTACCTGCCGGCGCCCCTGGGCGCGGCAGTGGAGCAGCTTTGCGACGGCGTCGCGACCACCCCGACCGAGGCCTGGGACAAAGCCTCGCACATGGCGCGCCTGATCTCGGAGCTGGACCCCGCCGGCCTGGCCGACGGCGGCAACGACGTCTACCGCCTGCTGGGCTTTCTCTACGCCCGGCCCGATCTCGTGCTGGCGCCCAACGGCGCCTGGCAGACGGAAAAGATTTACACCTATCCCCTGGCCGAAGCCTTACTGGAGCAGGCCGACGACACCATCGCCAGTCTGGTTCAACGCAAGCTGCTGGCCCCGGCCGAGCTGGTGGACCGGCTGCGCCACTGTCCCAAGTGCGACGGCGCCCATTTGAACTACATCGACACCTGCCCCAACTGCACGGGCATCGACATCGTCCAGAAACCCTTTTTGCACTGCTTCACCTGCGGCCACGTGGGGCCCGAAGAGCGTTTTTTCTCCCAGGAGAAGCTGGTGTGCCCCCAATGCGCCACGGCCCTGCGCCACATCGGCGCCGACTATGACCGGCCCCTGGAAAATTTCCAGTGCAACGGCTGCGGCCACGTGTTCGTCGATCCCCAGGTGACGGCCCGCTGCCTGCACTGCCGCCAGATCAGCGCGCCCGATGCGCTCATCGCCCGTCCGGTACACGCCTTCCGGCTCACCGAGCAGGGGCGCCTGAGCGCCCGCACCGGCGATGTCGAAGATGTTTTTTCCATGCTAGACAGCCTCAACAATGTCTCCCGGGCCTATTTCGAATCGATCCTGGACTGGCTGCTGGCCCTGTGCCGCCGCCACAAGGAAGAGCAGTTCAGCCTGGTGGCCGTGCGCATCGCCAACATCGTGGAACTGACGGACCGTATCGGCCGCTTCCAGGTGCGATCGTTGATGGATGAATTCGTGCGCCGGGTGCGTGAACTGATCCGCACCACCGATCTGACCACCCGTTCCAGCCGGCACACCTTGTGGCTGCTGCTGCCCAAGACCCATGCGGCCGGCCAGCAGACGGTGCGCGAGCGGATTATGGGGTTGCGTTCCGATGACACCAGCGGACTGCGTCTGATCACCGTCGGCTACCACGCACCCTCCCAGATGATCGCCGGCGAGCGGGGCAAACTGCTGCTGGCCCGGCTCGAAGGGGAGATCGGCGCATGAGCGACCTGCTGGCCGAAATCTTCCATACCCTGAAACTGCTGCTGCTCAGCCCCTTTGACCACGGCATGATGAACTTCGCCCTGAAGTTCATCCCCTTCGTGCTTTTCTTCGAGCTGCCGGTTTACATCTTCATCATGCTGGGCATCGTGCGCTACTACCTGCGCAAGGACCAACAGATCCCCGGGCAGGCGCCTTACCATCCCAAGGTGTCGTGCCTGATCACCTGCTACTCGGAAGGCGAGGACGTGGCCGTGACCATCCGCACCCTGGCCGAGCAGTGCTACCCGGGCGTCATCGAGATCATGCCCATCGTGGATGGCGCGGTGAAGAACGCCGCCACCTATCAGGCGGCCCTCAAGCAGGCCGACTACGTGGCCCGTCGTCCGGGGCGCATCCTGCGCGTGGTGCCCAAGTGGCAGCGCGGCGGCCGGGTCTCTTCGCTCAACGCCGGATTGAGCCTGTCCACCGGCGAGATCGTCATGTCCCTGGATGGCGACACCTCCTTTGACAACACCATGGTTCAGGCGGCCGTGGCCCGCTTCAGCGACCCCAACGTGGTGGGCGTGGCCGGCAGCCTGCGGGTGCGCAACGCCTTCAAGAACCTGGTGACCCGTTTCCAGGCTCTGGAGTATTTGCTCTCCATCCATGCCAGCAAGGTGGGTCTGAGCGAATTCAACGTGGTCAACAACATCTCCGGCGCCTTCGGCATCTTCCGCAAAAGCTTCCTTACAAAGATCGGCGGCTGGGACGCCGGCACCGCCGAAGACCTGGATGTCACCCTGCGCATCAAGAATTACTTCGGACGCCATCCGGAGCTCAAAATCGTCTTCGAACCCGGGGCCATGGGCCACACCGACGGCCCCGACACCTGGCGCGGTTTGTATAACCAGCGCCTGCGCTGGGACGGCGACCTGTACTACCTGTATATCCGCAAGCACGCCCTGAGCTTTACGCCGCGCATGCTCGGCTGGCGAAACTTTATCATGCAGTTGTGGACCGGTATCTTCTTCCAACTGGTGATGCCCTTTATCATCGTCATCTACAGCCTGACGGTCTTCGCTTTCTATTCGCCCGGGTTCGTCATCGCGGTTTGGCTGCTGGTCTACCTGGTCTACTTGATTATTTCGGCGCTCTTTTACCTGCTCTACATCACCATGCTGTCGGAGCGGGTCAAGGAAGATCTGCGCCTGGCCTGGCTGCTGCCGCTGGTGCCGCTGCACACCTTCGGCATGCGCATCTGGAACGCCCTGGCCACGCTCAAGGAGATGGCGCTCAAGGCCCACCTGGACTCTTCCATGGCGCCCTGGTGGGTGTTGCGGCGCACCAAATTTTAAGGCAACGGCCGCGGGCCGACGGATTTGGAATATGCAAGGCATTCGGAACATAGTGATGCGGGTGGGGATGGGGGCGCTGGTGTTTGCCCTGCTGGTTTGCCCCATCCCGGCCCGGGCCGGCCAGGAGGCTCGGCCGCCCCGCGCCCTGGCCGAATTCGAAGCCCGGGTGCACCGATCCCCTGAAGTGCTGGCGGCCGTGGCGGCCCTGGACGAGAGCCTCGGGCGGCTGGACCTGGCCCAGGCCGACGGCGGCTGGCGGGTCTTCGGTGGCGCCGGCGCCGGTCAGTTCCGGGAGCAGGCCGACCCGGAGCGCATGCGCACCTATGAGCGCATCGACCTGCGGGCCGGGTTGAAATATCCCCTTTTCGGCAGCAAGCGCCGCGAGGACGAGTCGATTCTCGAAATGCAGGCGCTGAGCGAAGCCAAGGCCCATGAGCAGGCCCTGGTCGGCCGCGACAGTTTGCTGGCCCTGCGCTTGCACTACATCAACTACTGGGCCGCCCAGGAGAAGCGGCATCTGGCCGAACTCTTTCTGCGCGACGAAGGGCCCATGGATCGGATCCTCACCCAGCGTACGGCCGCTGGCCATCTGCTGGAAGGGGAGCGGCGTGACTATCTGTCGGCCTATGCCCTGGTGCGCCGGCACCTGGCCCAGACCCAGGCCCTGCAGCAGCGGGCCCTGGGGGTCCTGGGCCTGATGACCGGCGCGACGGTGCCGCCCTTCCAGGCGCTGTTCCCGGAAATGGCACGACCGTGCATGGATGCCGAGGCCCTGGCCACAGCCGTGCAGACCGGTCATCCGCTGGTGCTGCAGCGGGAGCAGGCCCTGGCGGATCAGCGCCGGTTGGCCGAACTGGCCAGCAAGAGCCAGGTCAACGGCCAGGTGGCGCTCTACTCCAATCTCAATGCGGAAACCGACGCGCCCGAGCCCGGCTACGGCGTGGGCCTGGATCTCTCCTTCGATTTTCCGCTGCGCTCCCGCCAGGCCGGCACGGCCCGGCGCCAAGCCGCCCTGGCCGCCCTGGAGCAGCGCCGCCGGCAGTTGGAGATCGCCCAGGCCCAGGTGCAGATGGACGCCCGCCAGACCCTGGACGACTACCGCACGTCCGAGAGGAATTTCGATTTTGCCCTGCAGCGGTTGGCGGCGGTGCGGGAGCAACTGCGCGAAAAACTGCTGCGTTCGGTCTACCTGCCGGGAGATGGCCTGGAGCAGGCCCAGCAGTCGCGCCTGGACGAGTACCAGGCCGCCGTGGAAGTGGTGGAGGCCTGGGTGCAGCGCTTGCAGGCCCAGGCGCGGCTCCTCAATATGGCGCCGTCCGAGGCCTGGGCCGCGGACCCTCCGGCCAGGCCGGCCCAAGCCGGCTACAGCGTGTATGTCTGGCACAGCGCCGAGCTGCTGGAACGCTTTGACCAGCCCGCGACGCTTTTGGCCGATCTGCGCCGCCGGCGGGTCGAGCGGCTGCTGCTCTCGTTCGATGCGGAGCAGATCGCGGCCCTGGCCGGCCCCGAATATCGCCGCCGATGGGCGGGGCTGCTGGCGTATCTGAATCAGGAAGGCCTGCGGGTGGAGCTGCTGCTGGGCGAACCGCTCTGGATCCTGGAGGCCCACCGGCCGCGCCTGCTGGCCCTGATCCGCGATCTTGCCGATCTGCCGTTCAGCGCCATCCATTTGGACCTGGAACCGGACCAGATCCCCAGCCATGCCCAGGGGCGTGAGGATCTGGGGCCGCAACTGCTCGAGACCGTGCGGGCCGTCAAAGCCCAAACCAAGCTGCCGGTGGGCCTCAGCGCGCATCCGCGCTATCTCGACCCCCAGCGGCCGGACGGCGGCTGGGGACCGCGCCTGGCGGCCCAGGGGGTGGCCGAAGTGGTGCTGATGACCTATGTGTCCGACCCGCAACGCGCGGCCGGCATCGTCGGGCCGATTTTAAAGGCGCTGCCCGGATTGAATTTCTCCATTGCCCAGAGCCTGGAGCCGGTGCTGAGCCCCGCCGAAAGCCACGCCGGCCTGGCCTGCGAGCCATTGCAGGCACGCCTTACGCGTTTGCGCGCACTGCTGCCCGCGGCGCCTGGGATCGTGCTGCAATCCTGGAAAGAGTATGAGGGGCTCTGCCCATGAAAATCAGTTTTCAAAAACAGGATAAAGACCCCACCGTGGTGCACGGCATGAAGGTGGCCTATGCGCCGGCCAAACGCGCCGCGGCCCAGTGGCGCTGGTATGTCGTGCTGCTGTGCGTCTCCAGCCCGCTCATCTATTTTGTAATCAAACTGCTGCTGGCTTGGCTGATCGTTTCGGCCCAGGGATATGTCTCCCTGGCGCGCATCGACGTCAACAGCAATGCCAGCGGTATCGTCGAACGCCTGCATGTGCGTACAGGCCAGCAGGTGACGGCCGGCCAGACCCTGGCCCAACTGCGCAACGCCGATCTGGAGACCCGGATGGCCCTGCGCCGGGCCGAGTACACCGCGTTGCATTCCGCTGCCGGAGCGGCCGACAGCCCCCAGCTCCGTCTGGCGCGTCAGAGAGCGCGCCTGGCCGGGGAGAATCTGGCAACCAGCAAGGCATTTCTGAAAGATGTCGGTTTTCTCCAAAACCAGGGCGCGGCCACCGTGGCCGATCTGAACCTGGCCCGGGAACGCTGCAATCGCGCCCAGATGGAGTATGACCAGGCGCGTTACGACCTGGACCGCCTGCAGGCGCCGGGACGGCCCGACGCCACCGATGCGGACACCGGTGCGGCCCTGATGCGCGTGCAAGCCCAGATGACGGCCCTTGCCGACGAGCAGAACCGCTTGACCCAGACCGCCCCCATGGCCGGCCGGGTGCTGGACCTCTTCGTCGTGGAAGGCGCCTTCATCTCCCCCGGTAGCCCCATGCTGCTTCTCGGCAGCGCCGACAAACCCCATGTGGTGGCTTACCTGCCCACCCAGCACGCCCGCTATGCCCGCCAGGGCCAGCAGGCCACCGTACGTCTGGCCGACGGCACCATCCTGGCCGCCGTGGTGCGCCAGGATGCCACCCTGACCAAACGTCTGCCCGCCGACCTGAGTTCCCCCATCGGCTCCCGGGACATCATGCTGCTGGTCGAACTGGACCTGGCGGCCCCCCTGCCGGCCATCCAGTGGGTGGATGGGTTGCCGGTCTCGGTGCGTTTTGCTTTCCGATGGTTTTAAGGCAGGACTTCGCGGTGGGCCTTCACAGTGCGTTCAGGTCATGGCCTGGGGCACCTGGGCCATTCATCTTAGTCCCGCTTGAACAACCTTACTTCCACCCATATCGCATATACTCGATGTCGTTAGGCGCCGGAGGTGCCTCGCCGGGCGGTGGCGGACGCTCTTCGTCAGCGGGCGGCGGCGCCTGGGGGGCAGGGGCTTGGGGCGTTTGTTGCCGCACCTCCGCCTGCAGCTTGGTGTACGCCTCTTCCAGCGATTCGGCCATGACCACGATCTGGCCTTCGCTCATGATGATGCGCTGAAGCTGAGGAATATTCACATCGGCCGTGGCGCGCAGAAAGATCGGCTGGATGAAGAGAATCGAGTTGTTGAACGGCACCAGCAGCATCGTTCCGCGTTCCACCGACGAGCCGGTTTGATCCCATAGAGAAAATTGCTGCGATATCTCCGTGTCCTGGTTGATCAGGGCATTGATCTGCTCCGGGCCGTAAACCAGCTCGCCTTTGGGGAAGTGGTAGACCATTTTTTCCCCATAGTGGGGCAAGTCCGAGGCGGCCACGGCGATGGCGCGCATGTTGTTGCGTCCCTTGGGCATCATGGGCAGCAGCAGGATGAAATCCAGCTTGTCGTCGCCGATGACATTCAAGGTCAGGTAGTAGGGTTCGAAAGGGATGGTCTTGTCGCTGCTGATGGTCTCGGCAAAGGTCCACAGATCCTCGTTATGGTAGAAAACCTGCGGGGCACGCTGGTGGTAGCGGGCGTAGACGCGCATCTGGGTGTCGAAAAAATCCTTAGGGTAGTGAATATGGTCGTAAAGCGCCTTGGGCATGCTCTCCTTGTTCTTGAAAACCCCCGGATAAATGCGGCGGTAGGCATTGATGATCGGATCGCTTTCATCGAAGATATAAAAATCCACGCTGCCGTGATAGGCGTCGACCACGATCTTGACCGAGTTGCGCATGTAATTGAAGCGGATGTTCTGCCGCGTGATGGGCGCCGAATCCGGATACCAGGCCGACGTGGTGAAGGCATCGATGATCCAGTGCAATCCATCGGGCGTCACGACCAGGTAGGGGGTTTGATCCAACAGCAGGTAAGGCGCAATGTGCCGCACGCGTTCGACGATGTTGCGCCGGAAAAGGATCTTGCTGTCGGCCTTCATCTTGGTGGTGAAAAAGATATTCTTCTCCTTGAAGTAGTAAGCGAACATCAACTTTCTAAACAGTGAAGCGATCGGAACGCCACCGCGGCCCGTATAGTCGTACATCTGATTGTCTTCGCCTTTGGGATAATCCAATTCCATGGATTCGTTGGGCGCGATGGCATACTCGTAGGGTGCCCGGCCGTAATAGATGCGGGGTTGGGCGCTCTGCATGCCGACCGCGGACTGGGGCGGAATGCCATGTATGAACCAGTCGATGGGGCTGGCGGCCGCCTGGCTGGCCGGCGCCATGACGGCGCCGATGCCGTGGGTGTAAGTCAGGTGCCGGTTGACCCAGTTGCGGGCCGAATCGGGTAGATTGTCATACTCGATTTCGCGTGCCGACAAGAAGACCTGCTGAAACTGACCGGACACCGTGTAGCGCCCCACGCTGACCGGTGGAAAAGTGTAATAGGTTCTCAATTCCTGCATTTGATGGAAGACCGTTTCCAGGGTGCGCTCGTTCCACACCGGGATGTTGCGCAGCGCATCCTGCACAGTCTTCCAGGGCTCGTTCATCGGAAAGCGTTGATGCTGAAAATCGACCTCCTGCACGTCATTCAATTGATAGGCATCGAGCGTGGCCGCAATGTTCATGGCGATATAGGGCCGCTCTTTTTCGGCCTCGTTCGGTTTTACGATATATTCATTGACCACATTCGGTAAAAAAGCCGTGTAGCGCAGGGCCACGACCAGCCCCAGCAGCACCACCAGCGCAGCGGTCACCCGCAACCCTTTGCGCGTATGGATCCAAATCGTCAGGCTGATCGCCGATGCGCCCAAGAATAGAATCGACAGCCAGATCAAAGGCAGGGTCACCCGCATCTCCACATACCCCGGCCCGAAGAACGTCGGCGCATGGCTGCCGGTATACACCAGGCCGAAGCGTTGCAGCCCGAAATGCCCCATCACGATCAGCAACAGCAGCAGTATCAGGATGCTCAGATGCCAGCGCGCCGCGGGCGGCAGTTTGCGCCGGGTAGAAGGCAGGCCATGCTCGCTGGCATAAAGGGCGAACACCCCCACCAGCAGAATGGCGCCGGCGATCAGGACCCATTTCTGGATCAGAAGGTAAATGGGATATGAGAAAAGGTAAAAAGAGACATCCCGTCCGAACACCGGATCGTCCACCCCGGCCGACGGAGCGAACAGGAACAAGAGAAATCGCTCCCAGTTTTGGAAGAAGGGAAAGGTGATCAAGAGGCTCAGGACCAGGCAAAGGGGCGTATAGATCCAGAGCGACCCGCTTCGCAGGCGTCGGGCCCAGCGGTGGTGTTGCTCGCTGAGCAAATCGCCTTCAGGCTCGGCCGTTTTGCGCATCAGGCGGGATGCCAGCCGGAAATTCAAGAAAAATACGATGAAGAAAACCAGCGTCGCCCCGATCAGGACGGCGTATTTGTAGGTTTGGCGCAAGCCATAGTAAACCAGGTAGCCCAACTCATGGAACCACCAGGCATCCACCAGCGAATCGATCATCAACAGACCGATCAGGAGCGACAATGCGCCCAGCGCGGCCACGATAATCAGCGCCACGATCAGGGGGCGCGCAAATTTTCTGCTGTTTGCATGTGCTTTCATGTTCACCGACAAACTGTTGAGCCATGTTTCTGGCTGTGTCTGAAACCATGCCGGGAGGTGGGCCAACACCTTGCCTTGGACATCGCCCTTATAAATAGATGCGGCGGCCTGAATTTTGAATAGGATTAATCGTGTATTTCGGCATATCGGCCCAGGTACTTTGAGGGTCCCTCAACCGGGCGGCGGGGGGCTTTCACAGGGGATGCCGCCGGGGAGAGCGATCGGGCTGGTTAATGCGCCTCTTTTGAGGTTGCCGAGAGCAAACGCAGAAGTTTTTCGCGAAGGTCGGGGAGTTTATTGGCGGCAACATCCCAAACGATGTAGTAATCGACGCCAAAGTAGTCGTGAATGAGCCTGTCACGCATGCCGCTGATTTTGCGCCATTCGATATCCGGTTGCAGCAGCCTGATATCGTCCGGGATTTTTTGGAAGCCGCTCCAATTATTTCGAGGCTCCGCACAAATGCCCGCTTGAGTGTGGCGTTTTGCAGAAATGCATCGCGGTCCGTGCTGGAAATTTGTGAGAGGATGTACTCTATTTCATCAAGAATGTGCCGGATGTATTCAAGCGGCGATAGGGACACGCTGCACCTCTTTAAGAATATAAGGCCCAATGTGAGGGCTGAGGCCTTCGAGGGTAATCAGTTCGACTTTGCGTTCAAAAAGCTTTTCAAGAAAAAATGAAACTTCCATGAAGTTGTCGAAGGTGTGTTTTCCGGGCAGAAACTCCACCAATATATCGATGTCGCTTTCGGGGGTCTGGGCATCCCGGACAAATGAGCCGAATAATCCTAAGCTTTTCACGCCGAGCAACGATAGTCGCTGGCGCACATCTAAAACTTGCCGGATCAAATCATCTTTTGTGTTAACGGGCATGACTGTTGACCTTTGCTTTCTCGAGCCAAGGAGCGGTGGCCATCGGTTTCTGACAATAACGAAAAAGAGGCCATTGTTCAACCGAGGAGGCATAAATCCGCGTGTCGCCCCTGGAGGGGGGAGGGACCGAATAACAATTTTAGCCCCAATTAGGATCGTTTGGCAAGCGTTTCGCGCCACTTCGGCCTTGACTTGCCGCCGGGGTCTTGTTACTGGCTCCAGCAACGACGGGGCCTTGGCTCTCACCTGGAAGCGACCGACCACCAACAGCGCACCCCGCCCTTCGCATCATCAGGCTTCATTAAACCACATCGAAGACGGGACCGCGTCATCCATGGAAATGCGCCGGCGGCCGATCCGGCCCGGCCAAATTCCTTGCGCGGCAAAGGAGGGAGAGCTATGGCCCAAGTGGTAGCTGTCGTCTCTGGCGACACCATCAACAAGATTCTGACCCGGCGGGGCGTAAAGCCCCATGAGACCCACACCTGGCTTGCCAGGGTGCGCCGCGCCAATCCGCATCTGGGCGACCCGGACCGCATCTGGCCCGGGGACCGGATATTGCTCCCCGGCAGCCTGATCGAAGTCGTGCCGGAACACCAGATCTGGCAAAACGCCTTCAGCCACATTCCCCAGGGGCTCCGGCGACCCCACGTCGGGAACACCGCGCTTTACTTCACCACACCGGGAGACAGCATCGACGGCGTGGTCCAAAACATGTTCGCCAACGGCAACTCCCAGCGGCTGCCACCCAGCGCTAAACGGGCGTTGCTGCTTTTCAACAATCCGGTTTTACGCAGTTACCTGGTTCCCGATTATCTTCCAGGCGGTTTGACGCTCAATATCACACCGGTGATGCTTGCCGACCGCCAAGTCCAATTCTGGCAGGCCGAAGGGCCTCTATTCGAAAACTGGGTTCGTCAGTTTGACCCCAATGTAAGGGGGCTATTCGGAGATACGGACCCGCAAACCACCCTGGAACTGGCGCACATCAGCGAACAGCTCAAGGCCGCCGGTGCGGCGGTGGGCATCAATGACCGCATGGACGTGGCCGGTGCCCTGGTCAGCGTGGCCGATGGCGGTGCGGCTTCCGGTCTGATGTCCGCCGCCGCTACGAATACCCTCATCAGAGAATTGTACAACGATGCCGTTCAGAAACTAAGCCTCAAGGTGGTGACCTCCAAAAAGGCCATCCATATCCAACAGGTGAAGGCTTTCTTCAAGTCCCACCCCAAGTACTCGCAATTAAACCAGCATATGAGAGATCTGCCACGTTGGGTGGTAACCGGAGCGGCCAAAAAGCGCGTGCCGTATCGGGTCGGGACCATCACGCCGCAAATCGTCCGGCAGATGCGCAAACAGTACTGGCTGGCCCTCGGCGACCAGTCTTCCAGCCGCTACATGGGCACCATCGCCTCCCAGCTCAACGGCCGCGTCAGTTTACTCAAAAATGCAGGGCGTGCTACTACTTGGTGCGTCCCGGCGGCCATTGGGTTTTACAACGTGGTCAATGCGGCGCCCGAAGTGCGGATGCGAAGTTTGTTCGAGGAGGGGTTTGGGGTATTAGGTGGGGCTATAGGAACGAAATTGGGAGTTGGTGTCGGTGCTTGGATCGCGATTTCGGTGCTGGGCCTGGGGCCCTTTGGATTGTTTGTGGCGGTTTTTATTTGCGCAAGTGCTGGTGGTATTGTGTTAGGGAATGGCGGGAAGTGGTTTGGCAGTGAGGCCTATGATGCCGGCGGCATTCTTGAGAATCGTATCTATCATTCTGTTGATGAACTCGTTGGTGCTTTTAAATGAATGATGCAATAGATATCATTGTGAGCATTTTCGCTGTCTCAGGGTGCTTCTGGATACTCTACGTTCTATATGTTTCTCTCCGCGTTGATCGTTTCATCGTCAAACGCTATGAACAGCAAACCGACCTCCTAGAGACCGCCTATTTTAAAGAACATGCAACCTTTACTAAGTATTTACCGGGTTTTTTATCTTCCGCAATCTACAGCGCTCATCTTCTTTCGATACTTTGGGGATGGAATTTTTCAAAAAGCAGAAAAGCCTATCGCGATATCGAAAAAGCAGAACACGTGATTGACCGGTTCTCGCAAAAAGAAATACGACTCGTTAAGCGGTTTGGTATCAGCGGCCTGATCCTCATCATTCACTTTGTTTTTTATTACCTTTTTAAATGGATCTGGCCCGAAATGTTCAGTTGAATGATCTATTTCCTCTCTGTGCAAATAGATCTCCTCGTGACGGCCGCCGCATGCTGAGAGGTTCTCTTGAGCCAATAAAAGCGAATTGTGATAAGAAGGGGCATCTGTCATCCCGTGCCGCCGGAGATTACCGCCCCATGAAAACCTGGCTCCTCTACCCGCCCTTTGCCGATCCCACCCAGCCTTATCTCTCTCTGCCATACCTCAAGGGCAGTTTGCGGGCCAGGGGCCTGGATGCGACGGTGGTGGATCTGAACGTTGCGGCGGCGCGCCATCTGCTGGGGCCGACGGCCGTGCGCGACAACGCCGAGCGGCTGGCCGAGCGCTTTGAGCAGCTCAATGGGCGCCCGCGGCTCACGCGCCTGGAGCGGTTGGCGTACCTGGCCCTGGCCGAGGCGCGGCCGTTGGCGCGACAACTGCTGGCGGCTGAAACATCGTCGGTGGAGACCTTCCAGGACCCGGAGCGTTTCTACGATTTTGCCGCCTACCGTCAGGCCCGGGATCTGGCCGAGGCCGCCCTGGCCTGCGTCAGCGCGGTCCATTTCCCCTACCGCTTCGATTTCAACCAGGCCGCCCATCTGGCCCTGCCCTGGCACCCGGCGCTGCTGGAAGCCTATTATCGGGAGCGCCGGAGCCCCCTGGATGGGTTCTACCGCGACACCTTCGCCCGCCTGGCCATCGGCCCGCGCGATGCGGTCGGCATCAACCTGACCTTTATCAGCCAGATTCCTGAAGCGTTTTATCTGGCTCAATTGTTGCGCGAAATGGCGCCGGAGCGCTTCATCGTCATGGGCGGCAGTTGCCTGCAGCAGATGCTGGCCCATGGCAGCGAGGCGGCCCGGCGCTGGGTGGTCACGAAGGCCGATGCGGCCTGCCGCTTCGAGGGCGAGGAGGCGTTGCCGGCGCTGCTGGCGGCCTTGTCGGACAGTGATGGGCCTGAAGATCCGGCCCGGCGTTTCCAGCGCCTGGCCCAGGTGCCCAACCTGCTAATGGCCGCGCCGGATGGCCGCCTGCACACCGGCCCCATGGTGGTCAGCGATCTGTCCGCGCTGCCGGCGCCGGACTACGCCGACCTGGACCTGGACGCTTATCTGGCCCCCGAGCGCACGTTGCTCTTCGCCCCCACCCGGGGGTGCTACTGGGACCGCTGCGCCTTTTGCGACTACGGGTCCAACCGCGCGGGGTGCCACGGCTACCGGGAGATGACCGCCGAACGGGCCGCCGAGCAGCTCGCGGCCCTGGCAACCCAGCATGCGACGCGCAACTTTTACCTATCGGTGGATGTGATGGCCCCGCGCTTTGCCGAGGCCCTGGCCCGGGCCCTGGTGGCGCGCGGCGCGCCCATCCGCTGGTCGGGCGACTTTCGCATCGAAAAGTACTACTCGGCCGAACGCTGCGTCTTGCTCTACCAGTCCGGCTTGCGGGCCGTGGCCTTCGGCGTGGAGAGCGGCTCGGACCGCACCCTGGCCGCCATGGACAAAGGCATCTGCGTGGCGCAGATCCGGTCGGTCAATGCCCGCTTCCACCAGGCCGGCATCGCCACGGCCTGGATGACCTTCAGCGGCCATCCCGGCGAAGAAAGCGTCGATGCCTTGGCGACGGCACGCTTGATCCATCAAGAGCGCAAGGCCGTGGACCTGTTCATCCTTGGCCGCTTCGGCCTGACCAGCGGCGCACGCATCGCCGCCGACCCGCAAAAGTTCGGTCTGGGACGGGTGTTTTACTGCCGCGCGGACGATTTTCGGCTCTTTCCGTTGTACGAAAATACGTCCGCCATGGCGGACCAGGACCCGCGCGTGGAAAAGGCCGTGGCGCGCCTTTCCCGGGAGTACTTCCTGGATCACTACCCCTGGGCCGGGGCCATCTCCACGCACCACAGCTTTCTTTATATGCTGCGCTTCGGACCGCAGGTCTTCAAGCAGCTTGCCGCGGCACCCCCCCGGCCGGTGCGATCAGGGCCGCGCCGCAAGATTGCCCTGCCGTCTGGATTGACCACCCGGCCCCGCTTTTCGCTGGAGCGCCTGCGCGCCGACCAAGAGCACTGGATGGCCGAATTTTGGGAACAGACCCTGACCCTCGGTCCGGAGGGAACCGCGCCGCTCGATGGGGAACATTTTAGAAAGTACTTCGCGTAGGATGAGTCGCGGACCTGGCGCCGCCGACCTTCATCCGCCGGAGCGCCTTAACTTCCCACTTTACCTTGCATACAACGCGCTGAGCATCTCCTTGAGGGCCGCTTCCCAGTCCCGGCGCACGATGCCGAAGGTTTGCTCCAGGCTGGTGCAATCCAGCACCGAGAAGGGCGGCCGGGGGGCGGGCAAAGGGTAGTGGGCCGTGAGGATCGGCATGATTTCCGTGGCCCGGAAGCGCTCGTAGGGCCGGGCCAGGGCCAGAATGCGCCGGGTAAAGGCGTACCAGGTCACCGGCACCTCGTTGCAGAAGTGATAGGTGCCCCAGGCGTCTTTGCGGTCGGCCACCTGGCCGGCGATATCCAGCAGGGCTGTGGCCAGGTCGCCGGCATAGGTCGGGCAGCCCACCTGGTCGTCCACGACGCGCAGCGTGTCGCGCTCTTTGCCCAGGCGCAGCATGGTTTTGACGAAGTTGGCGCCGTGCACCCCGAACAGCCAGGAGGTGCGCACGATGACGTGGCGCTCCCAATGGCGCCGCAGGGCGGCTTCGCCTTCGGCCTTGGAGCGGCCGTAGACCCCCTGGGGATTCACGGGATCATCGGGCAGATAGGCGCTGGTCTTGAGCCCGTCGAAGACATAATCGGTGGAGACGTGGATCAGCGGCACCTCGCGTCGGGCGCAGGCCTGGGCCAACAGCGCCGTGGCGTCGCGGTTGACGGCAAAGGCGGTCTCGGCGTTGCTTTCGGCTGCATCCACGGCGGTGTAGGCGGCGGCATTGATCACGGCAGCGACGCGGCCGGCCCGGGTGAAGGCCGCTTCGATGTGATCGACCCGGGCGATATCGCAGGCCGGCAGGTCGGCGCCGACGCAGTCCCATTCCCGCGATTGGGCCTGCTCCGTTAGGTCGTGGCCCAGTTGTCCATTGCTGCCGAAGATCAAGAGTCGCATTTACACCTCATATGCAGGCAGGCGTTCCGGGGGGATATCCTTCAACCGCGTAAAAGCTTGATCCTTCTCGGAAAGCACGGGATGTTGCACCGGCCATTGGATGCCCAGGTCCGGATCGTCCCAGCAGATGCCGTTTTCACACGAGGGCGCATAGTAGTCGTTGCATTTGTACATGAAAAGCGCCGCCTCGCTCAAGACGCAGAAGCCGTGGGCGAATCCTTTGGGAATGTAAAGCTGGCGGGGCTCGGCCGCAGACAGGGTCACCCCCGCCCATTGGCCGAAAGTGGGCGATCCGCGGCGCACATCCACGGCCACGTCGAAGATTTCACCCTCCAGCACCTGCACCAGCTTGGCCTGGCCCCGGGGGTTCTGGAAATGCAGGCCGCGCAGGATGTTGCCCTGGGAAAAGGAGATGTTGTCCTGGACAAAGGTCGCATCGACGCCGGCGGCGGCATAGCGTTCCCGTTGATAGGTTTCCAGGAAATAGCCGCGGCGATCGCCGAACACCTGGGGTTCGATGAGCAGGACCCCTTCAAGACGGGTGGGGATGATTTTCATGGCCGGCCGTCCTTCTGGGAAACCAGGTCGATGAGATATTGGCCGTAGCCGTTCTTGGCCAGCGGCGCAGCCAGGCGCAAGACCTGTTCGACATCGATCAGCCCCATGCGGTAGGCGATCTCCTCGATACAGGCCACCTTGAGTCCCTGGCGCTCTTCGATGGTTTCGATGAAAGCGCTGGCCTGCATCATGCTTTCGTGGGTGCCGGTATCCAGCCAGGCGTTGCCGCGACCCATTTTTTCCACGTACAGGGCATTGCGCGACAGGTAGACGCGATTGACGTCGGTAATCTCCAACTCGCCGCGATCCGACGGCTTCAAGCCGGCGGCGATCTCCACCACCTGGCGGTCGTAGAAGTAAAGCCCGGTGACGGCCCAATTGGACGGCGGCAGCTTGGGTTTTTCCAGGATATCGATGGCCCGTCCGCTCGGGTCAAAGGCCACCACGCCATAGCGTTGGGGGTCTTTGACCCAGTAGCCGAAGATCGTGGCCCCGCTCTGTCGGCGGGCCGCCGCCGCCATCTGCCCGGACAATCCATGGCCGTAGAAAATGTTGTCGCCCAGGATCAGGCAGACCCCCTCGCCGTTGATGAAATCCCGGGCGAGGACAAACGCCTGGGCGATGCCTTCGGGGCGCGGTTGGGGAATGTACTCGAACGAGAGGCCCCACTGGCGGCCGTCGCCCATCAGTTCCTGGAACTTGGGCAGGTCCTGGGGCGTGGAGATGATGCAGATCTCGCGGATGCCGGCCAGCATCAGCACCGACAGCGGGTAGTAGATCATCGGTTTGTCGTAGATCGGCAGCAACTGCTTGCTCACCACCCGGGTGATGGGGTAGAGCCGTGTGCCGCTGCCGCCGGCCAGAATGATGCCTTTCATGGGTGTTCTGCTCCTGTGCGTTCAGTCGATGTCTGCGCCGGCGCGGGCTGCTCCGTAGTTGAGGTCGATCCAGCGGCGGTATTCGCCGCTGCGCACCGAATCGACCCAGGGCCCATGGGCCAGGTACCAATCCACGGTGGCGGCCAGGGCCTCTTCGAAGGCAAAGCGCGGCTGCCAGCCCAGCTCCCGCTGTATCTTGCCGGCGTCGATGGCGTAGCGTCGATCGTGCCCCGGCCGGTCGGTGACATGGCGGATCAAACGGCGGCTGGAAAGGCCGGCGCCGCGCCCCAGGCGCTGATCCAGCAAGTCGCACAGTTGGTGCACCACATCGATATTGGCCCGCTCGGCGCCGCCGCCGATATTGTAGGTCTCGCCCGGCACGCCTTTTTCCAAGACCGTGGCCAGGGCATCGCAATGGTCGACGACGTAGAGCCAGTCGCGCACATTACGACCATCCCCATACACCGGCAGCTCTTTTTCTTCAATGATATTGAGGATCATCAGCGGGATCAGCTTTTCCGGGAACTGGAAGGGGCCGTAGTTGTTGGAGCAGTTGGTGACCAGGGCCGGAAAGCCGTAGGTGCGCTGCCAGGCGCGCACCAGGTGGTCGCTGGCGGCCTTGGAGGCCGAGTAGGGGCTGGAGGGATCGTAGGCCGTGGTCTCGGTGAAGTGGCCTTCGGGGCCCAGGCTGCCGAACACTTCGTCGGTGGAGACGTGCAAAAAGCGGAAATCGGCCGGCCGGCCCTTTTCTTCCCACACCGTGCGGCAGGCCAGCAGCAATCGGGCGGTGCCGAGCACATTGGTCTCCACAAAGGCCAGCGGGCCGACGATCGATCGGTCCACATGGGATTCGGCCGCAAAGTTGACCACGGCCCAAGGGGTTTCCTCGACCAACAGGCGGCGCACCAGGGCTTCGTCGCCGATGTCGCCGCGCACGAAACGGTAGCGCCCAGGCGCCTTTGCGGCCACATCCGCCAGGTTGGCGGCGTTGCCCGCGTAGGTGAGCGCATCCAGGTTGACGATGCGCCAATCGGGCCGGGCGTCGAGCAGGTGGCGGATGAAATTGGTGCCGATGAAACCGGCGCCGCCGGTGACGATAATTGTTGGCATCGATTACTCCACTTAAGGTCTAATCGTACGCGTACTCGTACGCGTGCGCGAAATTTTATTCTTCTTCCCCATTATGGCGCCCATACACGTCATCCAGGCGCACCACGTCGTCTTCCACCAGATAACTGCCCGATTGGATCTCCACCAGTTCCAGGGGGATCTTGCCGGGGTTCTCCAGGCGGTGCACAATTCCTAAAGGAATATAGGTCGATTCATCTTCCTTGAGGATAAACTGCTCGTCGCCGCGGGTGACCAGGGCGGTGCCTTTGACCACCACCCAATGCTCGGCGCGGTGGAAATGCTTCTGCATGGAGAGTTTGGCCTTGGGTTTGACCGTGATGCGCTTGACCAGGAAACGTTCGGCCACATCCATGTCCTCATAGGCGCCCCAGGGGCGGTAGACCTTTTTGTGATTGACGGTTTCCGGCCGGCCGGCGCGTTTGAGTTTTTCCACCAGGGCCTTGACTTGCTGCACCTGGTCGCGCGGGGCCACGAAGACCGCATCCTTGGTCTCGACCACCACGTGGTGGCTCAGGCCCACGGCCGTCACCAGGCGGCTGGAGGCGTGCACGAACGAGTCGTGCACATCCTGCAGGCAGACATCGCCGCGCACCACATTGCGCTGGGGATCTTTCTCGCCGGCCTGCCACAGGGCCTCCCACGAGCCCAGGTCGCTCCAGTCGCTGGCCAGGCTGACCATTACGCCGGCGCCGGTCTTCTCCATGACGGCGTAGTCGATGGAATCCGACGGACAGCGGCTGAAGGCCGCCTTGTCCAGGCGGAAGAAATCCAGGTCGCTATGGCCGCGCGCCACGGCATCGCGACAAGCCGCCACGATGGCCGGGGCATGCTGCTCCATCTCTTTGAGCAGCTTGCCGGCCTTGAACATGAACATGCCGCTGTTCCAGCAGTATTGGCCCGAGGCCACATACTGGCGGGCCGTGTCCAACTCCGGTTTTTCCACGAAGCGGTCGATGGACCAGGCCGGAGGCGGCTCGCTCACCGCCAGGGTCGTCCCCTTGCGGATATAGCCGTAGCCGGTTTCGGGGGCATCCGGTTCGATGCCGAAGGTGACCAGGTAGCCCTGCTCGGCATAATGGGCCCCCTGGCGCACGGTGGCCAGGAAGCCCTGGATGTCGCGGATGTGGTGGTCGGCCGGCAGGGCCAGCAGGATGGGGTCCTCTGGCTGGGCCATCAGGGCGGCCACGGCCAGGGCCGGCGCCGTGTTGCGGCCGGCCGGCTCCAGGATGATGGCCCTGGGCTGAACCCCGATCTGGCGCAACTGTTCCGCCAGGATGAAGCGGTGGGCGTCGTTGCACAGCACGATGGGCGCCGCGGCATTTTCCATCGCATTGAGCCGCAGCAGGGTGCTTTGCAGCAGGGTGTGTCGATCCACCAACTGCATGAACTGCTTGGGATACAGATTGCGGGACAAGGGCCATAGCCGCGTGCCCGAGCCGCCGGCCAGAATAACGGGGGTTATCACCATGGGTCCTCCTGTGTCACTTGCTCGCGGTTTGGGTCCGATACCAGGCATAGATGCGGCGCAATCCTTCTTCGAGGGAGATGCTCGCGCGCCAGCCCAATTGCCGCAGCCGGGAGACTTCCAATAATTTGCGGGGCGTGCCGTCGGGCATGCTTGCATCCCAGGTCAAGGCCCCCCTGTAGCCCACCACCTCGGCCGCCAGGGTGGCGATTTCCCGAATCGTATGATCCGTTCCCATACCGATATTGAACATCGGGGGCCCATCGGCGCAGGCCGCCGTCAGCTTTTCCCACGGCGTCTGCATGATGAAAAGACAGGCATCGGCCAGATCGTCGACATACAGAAATTCCCGGCGGGGCGTGCCGCTGCCCCACAAGGTCACGCCGGCCGCATCGTTGGCCGGCGCCTGTTTGAAGGCGGCCGCCAGCGGGCCGAAGCGGGCTTCATCCGCGACGATCGCCGCCCGGTTGTTTTCGGCCGCCAGCCGGGCCAGGTGGAATTTGCGCAGCATGGCCGGCAGCACATGGGAGGTGAGCAGATCGAAATTATCTCCGGGGCCGTAAAGATTGGTGGGCATCACCGGAATATAGCGGGTGTGGTACTGCTGGTTGTAGGCCCAGCACATCTGGATGCCGGCGATCTTGGCCACGGCATAGGCCTGATTGGTCGGCTCCAGCGGGCCGGTGAGCAGATGCTGTTCCTGGATGGGCTGGGGCGCCAATTGGGGGTAGATACACGAACTGCCCAGAAAGAGCAGCCGTTGCACCCCGTGGCGGTAGCTCTGGTGGATCACGTTGGTCTGGATGGCCAGATTCTGCTGGATGAATTCGGCCGGAAAGGTGCGGTTGGCATGAATGCCGCCCACCCGGGCCGCGGCCAGAAAGACATGCGCCGGCCGCCTGGCAGCAAAGAAATCGGCCACGGCGCGTGGATCGGTCAGATCCAGCTCCGCGTGGGAACGGGTGATCAGGTTCTCGAATCCGGCGGATTGCAGGCATCGCAGGATGGCCGAACCCGCCAGGCCGCGGTGACCGGCTACGAATATCTTTTCGTCACGATTCATAAGGCTGTGGGGTCAATCAAAGCTTTCGTACGTTTGATAGCCACCCTGGCGCACGAGACGTTCTTTCTCGGCCGCTTTCAGATCGGTGGCCACCATGCCGGCCACCATCTCGTCGAAGCTGATTTGGGGTTCCCAATTCAGTTGGCGACGGGCTTTGGAGGCGTCTCCTATCAGAAGCTCCACTTCCGTCGGTCGGAAGTAGCGCGGATCGATGCGCACCAGGACCTTGCCGCTGCCCGGCGCGATGCCGATTTCTTCCGGGCCCTGACCCTGCCATGCGATGGCGATATCCACCCGGGCAAAGGCCTTTTCCACGAATTCGCGCACGCTGTGGCTCTCGCCGGTGGCGATGACATAATCTTCCGCCCGGGGCTGTTGCAGCATGAGGTACATGGCGCGCACATAATCCTGGGCATGCCCCCAGTCGCGCTTGGCGTCCAGGTTGCCCAGGTAGAGCGTCTGCTGCAATCCTGTCTCGATGCGCGCCACGGCCCGCGTGATTTTGCGCGAGACGAAGGTCTCGCCGCGCATGGGAGATTCGTGATTGAAGAGAATGCCGTTGCAGGCGAACAGGTTGTACGCCTCGCGGTAGTTGACGGTGATCCAGTAGGCGTAGACTTTGGCCGCACCATAAGGGCTGCGCGGATAAAACGGGGTCATTTCCGTTTGCGGAACTTCGCGCACCTTGCCGAACATCTCGCTGGTGGAAGCCTGGTAGAAGCGCGTTTTGCGCTCCAACCCCAGGATGCGGATGGCTTCCAGCAGGCGCAGGGTGCCCAGGGCATCGGCATTGGCGGTATACTCGGCGGTTTCGAAAGAGACCATGACGTGGCTCTGGGCGCCCAGATTGTAGATCTCGTCGGGCTGTACTTCCTGGATGACCCGGATCAGGTTGGTGGCATCGGTCAGGTCGCCGTAGTGCAGGAAAAGGCGAACATCGGTATCGTGGCGATCCTGGTAGAGATGATCGATGCGGGCCGTGTTGAACGAGGACGCCCTGCGCTTGAGGCCATGCACTTCATACCCTTTGGCCAATAGGAACTCGGCCAGATAGGCGCCATCTTGGCCGGCAATGCCGGTAATCAATGCTTTCTTCTTCATGGCGCCCAAGATAGGGGGCTTTTAAGGGATGGTCAAGCACAAAGGCAACTTTGACCTGCCCCGGGAAATGGGCTATATGCTTCTGGGCAGACGCAAGATGGTGTGTGGCCGTTGGATTGAAAACCGTTGGAGCGCTGATGACATCAAGCCAAAATCTTTGCATTCGCGGGCGCTCTTTCGCTCCCCTGGCGGCCGGCCTGATGGTCACCCAGTTGATCGCCACCCTTTTTGTAAGGCAGAGCAATCTTCGGCTGAGCCGGAGCGTGGCGGCCATGGAACAGGCCGGCTGGCTGCCCATACCCGCCGGACCGGCCGCCGCGACGCTCCAGGATTGGGGCCCGGCCTTAGGCGGCGGCCTTTTCTTCACCCTGAGCACCGGCATCGGCCTGACGCTGGCCACCTGGTCGTTCCTCTATCTATGGCAGCGCCTTTTTTCTGCCCGGCCGAGGCTGCTCTGGATCATGGCCGCGGCCTGGTTGGCGCTGCTGGTGGCCGTGAATGCCAAGGGCTGGGTATTGTTTCCGACCCTGCTGGTCGTCTTTACGCCGCTGGCCACGGCCCTGGCCGCCGTGCGCCGGACCCCGGTGCCCGAACCGGCCCGGGCCGGCCGGCTCTGGCCGCTGCCGCTGGTCACGCTGGTGCTGCTGACCGCCATGTGGGCCACCCAGTTGAATGCCCAGCTTTTCGTCACCCTCCGGGATCAACTGCTGCTTTCCAGCACCTTCGGCCGCTCGGTGAACGATTTTTACTACCGCTATACGCTGCATGCCGCGGAGTGCTTCAAATCGTTCGCCCAGAAGACGGTGCGCACCAGCCGGCTGGACGCCCTGTCTGCTGCCGACGCCCGGCATTGGACGCGCGTGCTGGCCGACCACGATGTGGTGACCATCGCAAAAGCGTTGCCCGTGGACATAACCATCCGTGTGTCGGGCCCCGGCAAGCTCGTCTTGTTGCCGCCAGGGGGCAAAGGTCTTGAAACCACCCGGCAGACGTTCTTAGATGATCCGCGACAAGGGCTGACACAGTTCTCCCAAGCCACCGACCGGCATGCGCCCTTCCGGCGCTTGACCTTCGTGGGGTTGTTGGTGGGGTTCCCGGTTCTGCTCTATATCATGGTCGACGGTGTGATCGGCCGCCTGGCAGGGCTTTTTGCCCGTGGGGCGGCGCTGGTTGGGGTGCGCTCGGGCGTCTGTGCCGGCATTGGCCTGCTGCTTTTCATACCCATGCTGGGCGCCCGGCCGCAGGCTCTGTCGCCGGCAAGCGTGGGACCGGCCCTGGCCGCGGACCATTGGCACCAGCGCGTGGCGGCCCTGCGCTATATCGAACAGCAGCGTCTGGATCTGGCCCGCTATCCCCAGTACAAAGGCCTGCTGGACAGCCCCCTGGTGGTCGAACGCTACTGGGTGGCCCGGGACTTGGCCCACAGCCGCCAAGCGACGGCCCACGGCGATCTGCTTGCCCTGATCGAGGACCCGCACCCCAACGTGGTGTGCCAAGCCTATTATGCCCTGGGTGAGCGCGGCGACCGGCGCGCCATCGCCCCCATTCGTGAACAGATGGTTCAATCCGGCCACTGGTATACCCAATGGTATGCCTACCGGGCCATAAGGAGACTGGGATGGCAGCAAGTCCCCTCCATATCCGCCCCTTGACCATGGCCGTCGCCCTGGCGGTCGTGATCGGCGTGGAACTGCTGGCCGGCTGGGCCTTGGCGGGCACCGGTCTGCCGCGTATCGCCACGGTCGGCGCGGTGCGGTTGCTCCAGATCGGCGGCATGCTGCTGACCGTGATCCGGCTGGAAGGGGGGCTGGCCGCCATCGGCTGGCAGCCCCGGGCGTGGCTGGCGGGCCTGACCCGAGGGCTGCGCTGGTCCCTGGTGTTCGCCCTGGCGGCCGGTCTGGGCATGGCGCTGCTCTATCTGGCCGGGCAGAATCCCGTCGCCTTGATCCGCTCGCCGCTGCCCGCCCGGCAGATGGACCTGGTGCTGCTCTTCGTCGTGGGCGGCCTGATCGCGCCCCTGGCCGAAGAGATCTGCTTTCGGGGTATTCTATTTTCGTTCTTCCGCAGCTACGGCATCATGGCCGCCATCGTCTTCAGCACGGCCATCTTCGTGGCCCTGCACTTTAACCGCTTGCCCGCCACCCAGGTGGTCGGCGGGATCGTCTTCGCCCTCTCGTTTGAAACCAGCCGCAACCTGATGGTGCCGATCACGATTCATGCCTTGGGCAACCTGGCGCTCTTCGCGCTGTCGCTGCCTTTTTTTCAAGTTTAACAAGCTACGCGTTCAACGGTTCTTTTCCGCCACCCCCGCTTCTGCAAACGTCATCACCTCTTTAAACATCCGAACCGCACCCTGCATGATGGTCATGGCCAAGGCACCGCCCGTGCCCTCGCCCAGGCGCATGCCCAGGTTCAGAATCGGCGTAAGGCCCAGGTGGCCCAACATGATGCCGTGGCCCGGTTCCTCGGATTGATGGCCGGCAAACAGATAGTCGCTCACCAGAGGGCAGAGGCTGTGGGCGATGAGGGCCCCGGCCGTGGAGATGAAGCCGTCCACCACCACCGGCCGCCGAAAGCAGGCGCCGGCCAGAATCAGGCCGGCAATGCCGCCGATTTCAAAGCCGCCCAATTTGGCCAGCAAACCCACCCCGTCCCGGGGATCGGGCCGGTTGCAGGCGATGCCCTGGGCGATCACCGCTTTTTTGCGCGCCAGGCTCTGGTCGTCGATGCCGGTGCCCCGGCCGACCATCTCGTCCAAGGATGCGCCGGTCACCACGGCGCCGATGGCGGCCGAAGAGGTGGTGTTGGCGATGCCCATGTCACCGGTGCCCAGCACCTGCACGCCGGCTTCTTCAAATAGATCGGCGGCGTGGTTAAAGCCGGCCAGCAGCGCGGCTTCGGCCTGCTCCCGGGTCATGGCCGGGCCGTGCAGGAAAGAGGACGTGCCCGGCCCGATCTTGCTCACCTTGAGCTGGTGGCCGCCGGGAATGTCCTGGGGATCGATGTGGGGGATGATGCCCATGTCCACCACCCACACCTGGGCGCCGGCATGCCGGGCGATGGCGTTGATCCCCGCGCCGCCGGTGAGGAAGGTGCGCACCATGGCGCCGGTCACCTCCTGGGGAAAGGCGCTGACCCCCTCGGCCGCGACGCCGTGGTCGCCGGCCATGACCACCACGGCCTTGCGGTCCAGGCAGGGATGCAGCGTTGCCTGGATGGCGCAGCAGCGCTCGGCGATGTCGTGCAGCCGCCCCAGGGCCCGGGGCGGCATGACCAGTTGAGCGGTTCGCTCCCGCGCTTTTTCGGTCCAATCGCCGTCCAGCGGACGAATGGCTTCGATGATGGCGTTTACATTCTTGGGTCTCATCGTGCGTCTCCTTCCATTGAAAAATAAAAAAGCCCCACGCTGATGAAAAACCATCAGCCTGGGGCTTTGCCATTACCACCAAGTCATGCGCTTTTGGGCAGGTCTTCTGGCTGGCCTGCCTCCACAGCGGCCTTCCCATCGCATCTCTGCGGCAGTGGCGCACGTGGCCATGGAGGTTCCCTTTTCGCATCACCGAAAAGGGCGGGCTTACAGCGGCGGGTCCGCACCGGCCTCGCACCGGTTTCCCTTTTGTCCCGGGTCGGGACCCAAAAGCGTACCAATCGACCGGGTTCCTATGGGAAAAGCAGGGCGCTTGTCAAGAAAATTGGACTTGGCAGCGTTTGGAGGGCGTGTTATGAGGGGCGCTTCGATTGGGTTATAAATCATAAAGGAGGAAAATCTTATGGGTAGAGGCGATCGCCGCACCAAACGCGGCAAAATCTGGCGGGGCACCACCGGTAAAACCCGTTTGAAAAAGGGCAAAAAAGCCAAAGCTTAATCCGTTCGACGCTTTGCCGGCGAACCTCGTCCCACCGATAAATGGTTAACTCCCAGCGACCGCCCGGCGGCCGCGCCATAAGGAGGACCGCATGTTCGACCTGACGGGCAAAACGGCAATCATAACCGGCGCCACCCGGGGCATCGGTCGCGCCATCGCCGAGCAGATGGCCCTGCATGGGGCCCAGGTGGTGATCTCCAGCCGCAAGGCCGATGCCTGCCAGACGGTGGCGGACCAGATCAACCAGTCGGCCGGGCGCAACGACCTCGCCCTGGCGCTGCCCTGCCACATCGGGGTCAAAGAGCAGCTCAAATCCCTGGTGGACGAGACGCTCCGCCATTTCGGCAAGATCGACATCCTGGTGTGCAACGCCGCCGCCAACGTGCACCACGGCCCCTCGGCCACCATCGGCGATGAGGCCTTCGCCAAGATCATCGACACCAACCTCAAATCCACCCACTGGCTCTGCCACATGGTGCTGCCCGGCATGGTGCAACGGCGTGACGGCGCCATCGTGGTCGTTTCGTCCATCGCCGGTCTGCGCGGCTCCAAAGAGATCGGTACCTACGGCATCAGCAAGGCCGGCGAAATCGCCCTGGTGCGCAACCTCGCCGTGGAGTTCGGCCAATACAACATCCGCGCCAATGCCATCGCCCCGGGCCTGATCAAGACCGACTTCGCCCGGGCCCTCTGGGAAAACCCGGCTTACCTCAACGAGCGCATCGACGCCACGCCGCTGCGGCGCATCGGCGAGCCCCTGGACATTGCCGGGGCCGCCCTGTTCCTGGTGTCGAAGGCGTCGGCCTTCATGACCGGCCAGGTGCTGGTGGTCGATGGCGGGGTGACGGTTTAACCGTCGTCATCGGCCGAGGCGCGTTTAAGCCAATTTTCAGGTTTTTCCGATCCCAGCTTTAGGCGTTGCCCCCTTGGCAAAGCGCCCGTCGATGTGCGAATTTGGCTATAATCGTCCCAATTCGGCTTCGATTCAGCTTGTCGTGCGTGCCCGCTTGGCCACGAAACCCGCAGCGGTTGCATCGCAGAAGCCTATCAACGCGTCCGGAGGCGAACATGGAAAGCATCAAAAGAGGACTGGCCGTGGTGTTCATCCTGGGGTGTGCGCTGGCGTCGCTGGCCTGCGAGGGTGGTCTGTTGACCGATTGTTATTACGATGTGGCGCCCTCGGTGTATCCCCAAGGGGTCCGGGAGTCCGCCAGAATTTATCACCCCTGCACCATCGGCGCCTTGAAGCCGGTGGCCTCCACCACCTTGGCCAACGGCAACGGTGGCTACAAGGAGGGTGTGCTCTGGCTGGCCGAGCGCCTGGCCAAGGCCGATATCGTCGTATGTGCCGTGAGCGCCAGCGACAACGCTTCCGTGGATGGCTACGTGGTGGCCCACAAGAGCGCCCTGGGCATTTTGAAAGCCGAAAATGGAAACCCCGACAGCCTGCTCTACGGCAAACTCGTGGCCTACGGCACCATGGGCTATTCCAAGGGCGGCGGCGGAGCGGTCAACGCCGCCGTCGATCTGGGGGACGAGATCAAGACCTGCGTGGCGCTTTCGCCCTGGATGGCCAATCCCGCCAAAACCTTGAGCGCCGCCACCTTGATGCTCACCTGCGAGCAGGATGAGATCGCTCCGGCCCAAATGGGCCTCTGGGCCTATATGCAGATCGCCTGGCGCACCCCCAAAGCCTACGCCTCCATGGCCGGGGTGGGCCACGCCTTTTGGCTCTACAATCCCAGCCCCGGATCGTCCGTGGATTACATCGCCGCCTGGCTCAAATATTGGCAGGAAAATAAAAGAAGTGTCGCCAACACCCTGGAAAAGCCCCAGGCCGACATGCTCGATGTGCGCATGCAGGCGCGACCGCTGGTCCTGAAGCGGTAAAACGCCCCCTTAAGGCTGTTGCCGCCGCTGGATCTCTTCCAGGGTCCGGCGATAGAGCGCGCCCTGCGGGCCGCCGATGGCTACCGCCCGAAGCGCCGCGGCTTCGGCCGCCTCCACGGCGCCCAGTTCGGCCAGCACGTGGGCCAGGTTGTTGAAGGCATCGCCGTTGGCCGGATCGATGCGCGTGGCCCGGGCAAAGGCGCCGGCCGCGCCGGACCGATCGCCGCCGGCATAAAGGGCATTGCCCCAGGCCATGAGCGCCGCCGGACTGGCGGGCCACTGCGCAACCGCCGTTTCGAAGGCGTGCGTCGCCTCGGGCAGGTGCCCGGCCTGCTGCAGCCCCAGGGCCGCTTGCAGATAAGGGGCCTCCTGGGCGCATACCGGCCGTTCGCCCGCCGGCAGCACCTGCAGGCCCCAGCGTTCGGCCCGGCGCCAGGTGCGCTCGAAGGTGTAAAGACCCACGCGGCGATGGGCGCTCTTGCCCGTATGCAGAATGATTTGGGAAAGAGGCAGGTCATACCCGATCACCACCGCATAATGCCAGCGCGGCAGCCAGCTCAACCCCAGGTTTTGAAGCACAATCACCGGCCGGCCGGCGGCCACCGCTGCCAACAGACAATCCAACCCCTGGATGGGATAGGCCAAACGGCCACGCCGGCGGGCCGCGGTGATCAACTCCGGCTGCAAACTGCCCTGGCGGCCCGGGGTGTAGACCTGTTCGGCCAGCGTTTCCGGGCGCGCCGCCACGCCCTCGGCCTGCAGCACCATGGCCAAAGCGGCCGGCCCGCACTGCAATGCGGCCTGGGCGTAAAATGGAACCGCTTTCAGATGAACCGCGGGGGGCAGATGGGCGGGCAGGGGGCGGTTCAGCGGCTGGCCGGTCCAGGCGCAGCCGCCGAGCAGCAAAAGCACCCCCGCCAAAAAGCGAACCCGCGGCCGGAGCACGCGGGTTCGGCGGAAAAGATCGCTCTTAACGCTTTTTGATGAATGTGAAAACGTCGGTGACTCCCGTGAGGTCGGTGATGATCAAGACCACGAAGATGATGACGGCCACGGCCAGGATAAACCCCAAGGCATCGCCGCCCGCCGGGAGCTGATCGATCTTGGCGGCCAGCAGCGAGATCTCCGCGTCGGTCATGGTGTCGACCCGCGCCTGGGCCTCATCGGGGTTCACGCCCCAGGCCTGAATCTGCTGCACCACATCCTGGCGCTCCATGAAGAGTTTGACCTTCTGGCGGGCCAGATCGTCGCTCTGGGCCTTGAGAATATCGGCCGTACCCACCATGGCGGCCTGGGCCGGCGCCACCACCAGGCTCAGAAAACTAAATGCCACGATAACCAAACAAGCCACTGCCTTTTTCATGCCACGATGACGTCTCATTCCATTTCCTTCCTTCTTTCGGGGGGGAGGGGAGGCTCGGGTATAATGAGTAAACCCCTTACAAAAGTGTTGCCGTACCTTATCAATACTGTAACTGGAGTCAACCTAAAACAGTTGCTTTCCTGGAGTATATCGGCCTATGGGTCGGGCCGAACGAATTGCCGGCGATGGTCGGCCGTGGTAAAAGATGCAAGTAAAAGCGGCCTTCGCTTACAAAAGGATTCGCGCGGATGTTTCTCTTTAAGAAGATCGTGACGCCATTTTTGCTGCCGCCGGGGGTGTTGGTCCTGCTGCTCATCGCGGCGGCCATTTGGACCTGGCGGCGCAAGGGACGCGGCGGTGGGCGGATGCTTTTGGCCGCCGCGTCGCTGCTCTGGCTCTCTTCGATGGGGGTGACCGCCGATTGGATGATGGGCCGCCTGGAGGCCGATCTGGCCGTCCCGCCATCGCTCCAGGGCGATGTGATCATCATGCTGGGCGGCGCGGCCTACGATCGGGTGCCCGATCTTTCCGGCCGGGGCACCCCGGGGCCCGGCACCATGGAGCGCATGGTCACGGCCGCGCGTTTGCAGCGCCGTCTGGGGGTTCCCATCATCGTTTCGGGGGGCAGGGTGTATCCCACCAGCGCTTCCATCGCCACCGTGACCCGCCGCTTCCTGATCGATCTGGGTATTCCGGCCGATCGGATCCTCATGGAAGATCAGAGTCGCGATACCTACGAAAATGCCCTCTTCAGCAAACAGCTCTGTGACCGCACCGGTTTTCGCCGTCCGCTGCTGGTTACCTCGGGCTTCCATCTCAAACGGGCCATGTACTGCTTCGAGTCCGTGGGGCTGGCCGTGACCCCCTTGCCCTGCGCCCTGACCACCTGGCCCGGCAAGCCCTGCGCCTGGAATCGTTTTCTGCCCAGTGCCCAAGCGCTGGCCGCCACCGTCGCGGCCCTGCACGAGTGGTTGGGGCTGGCTTACTACCGCATGGTTTATTGATTTTCGTGCCCAGGGCGATCGGCCGCCAGCAGCGCCTTGACGAAAGCCGTCAGCATTACGGCCAGGTATTCGTACTCCAGAAAACGGGTGGCCGACAGGTCCAGCAGGAAATTGACTTCGGCCGGGAACTCTTCATCGCTGTCGTAGAATACCAGTTGCAGGGGGACTTTCGACAGCACGTCGAAGATCAGGCTGATGCCGCCGGAGCCCGCCTCGCCTCCGGGCCGGCCGCCCAATGGGCGCGCCGCGGCGCGCAACGCTTCGGTGCGGCCCTTGAAGCGCCGGATCAGCGGCCCGGCCAGGGCGTTTTGCTGGAAACTGGCATGCCCGCTGCCGGTGCCGGCCAGCGTCTTCAACGGCACGAAGCGGCCGATCGTCTCGCCGCCGCCCCCGGTGAGCAGGTAACCGGCGATCAGCGCAGCAACGATGAGGGGTGCCGGTCGGCCCTCCGCGTCCCGGACCCAGCCGGCACCCACCCGGTAAGGCTGCCCCAGGAAGAACACCTCCACCGCGCCGTCGTGCCAGCGTTGCAACCCCAGTCGCTCGGCCGGGGCCGCCAGGGGGGCGCCGCTCAGACGCTGCATGAGGTTGTCGTGGATGGCTTGATATCCGCCGGGCGGGTCGGGTTTTGCGGTCATGGGATGGCCCGCATGGGTTCCGCCGCCTCCGCCGGGTGCATCTGTTCGATTTGTTGGACGCGATAATGGGCTGTGAGTTCGAACTCGAACAGCCGGTCCTCTTCCTTGGTGCCGGCCCCAATATTGTGAATGACCAAGGGCCTTCCTGAAAAAAAGGTCTTCTTATCGCTCACGATCATAATGTGGGGCAGATTTGGCGGCACGTTACACGTGACCAGATCGCCGGGTTTGAAGGCTTCTATTTTTTTAGAAACGGATAGAGAATATCCCCTGCGCTTGAAATAGGTCTGCAGGTTAAACACCCGGCGGTGATCGATATTTTTGTCCGGCGATCCCAACCCCCAATATTTTGGATATTTCCCGAAATTACGCTGCATGTCCTCATGAACCAATCTCTGCAGATCGACACCATGGGCATTGCGGAAGGCGCGCACGATGACATCGGCGCACACGCCTCTTTCCATCGGGATATCTCCATTCGGATATGGGATGGATTGGTAGGCCGGATCATAATGCACGGTCTTTCCGATTTGCTCGCGGGCAGCTCTGACCAGGCGGATGCCGGCATCATTGTCCGCGGTGGCAGGCAGTGCGCCTGCAATACAGATAAAAAGGATGACGATCAGGATTCTATTCATATGACGAATGCTACGGCCGATCGTTCAATTGCCGGGATCGAACCCGGACGACTCTGGGAACCGCCCAGTGCGGCGCCGCACGCCGACTATTGCAATATCTTTACAATGACATTGAGAATTTTCTATCCTTCCATTGGTCCACCAATAATGTCGATAGTAATTTTAGAATCTGTCTGGCACATATCGGCCTGCGTCTGCGGCGAGCAAAGCGAGCCCGACAGAACGCGGATGTCATTTCCTATTTGCGATGGAGCCAATTATATCAAACAGTGAATTCAGCGGTTTGTGAGGCGCAGCACGGCTGTGCCCCACAAACTCGCTGAAATGAAAAGTTAGCCCTGAAACGAGATCATTTTTCGCTTGGTCGCCGACAACCGCTATTCTACCAGCGTATAAATCAACTTTGGATCTAAATTGTATGTCCAGGAGGAACCGGAATTCTTCCAGCCGTTCTTCATCCTTTTCCCATTGGAATAGCTCTCTTCGTCCTTGATAACATCGCCTTCAAAGCCGTCTACGATGTTGAACACATTAGCGAATCCGGCTTTTGTCAGTCTATTGACCGAAGCCGCGCTCCTGTGGCCCGATCGGCACATCACTAGAATTGTATCATCCAAGCCGAATTTCTTTTTAGCTTGAGATTCGAAGTTCGGATTATCCTCAAGCGCATACTCCTTTTTCTCTGAATTCCACTTTCCCGTCCATAGCTTGGAGGGAATATTGTAGGCCATTGCAGCATGTCCTACAAATGCATATTCTTCCTGGGTGCGGCAATCGATGATTCTAACCTTGTCCGGATTTGTTTTCCACATCTCATAAGCTTCTAAAGAGGTAACATACTTTCCAGGCTCCGTATGCTTCTTCGTATCAAGTGGTGGTGGTCCCGCAACCAATGCAGAGACAAAAAAAAGAACGCAAAAAACAATACATAGTATAACGATAGCACTCTTTTTCATCTGTCGCCTCCTTCTGGCATTAAATTAATTGAACCTATCAGGGCTAACGCCGGGCCTCTGTGGCCGCACGCTCCTCGCGGCCCACTGAAGGCCCATGTTCGAGAAGCTATTATTATAACAGTCGGTTGTAAACTCACCGTAGATCCAACCTAAGTAAACGTTAAAACGATCTTTTTAGAAAAATTTTCCTTTCCTGTGTTTGCTTTCATTCCAGGCGGCTGGATAAAATACCGACCTCAGCAACGCTGGAATTTTTCCTGTAAGGGCAACAGAAGTTAATACTAGAGAAAAAATCGATCCTCCCATTACAATAGCGGTCATTTCTAAAATCGATCCTGATTCTATCTTGGCAAAAAAGAATGTGGCGGGCCAAAATACTAGCGCTAAAAGACCGGCCAGTATTCGAAATGGTTTTCGGGCCTCGAAGGATTTCATTAGAACTCTCGAACGCCTGCGTCACGGGCGGCAGGCCCCTCGCCGCCCCGTGGGCGCGGTGGTGTACGCCCGGCACGGGCGTGAACTTATGGGGTGAAAGTCCCCTATGTGTGAACCCGGTTACGATCCTTAGTTTTTTTCTTGGATCTTAACCCAAACATTAGCCGACGACAAGGGCGGTGCCGCGAGGCCCCGTCTGAAGGAAGTCCGAGTGCAAAGCCGTGAGCCGACGAACAGAAACGTCATACAAGGCCCAGTCTCCGGGTAAGGGCCGAACATCAAGACGGCAAGGTGCATCCATGAGCTCGCATGACACGCTGAAACCGACCGGTGAAGTGCCTGT
>ENA-OSEO01000348-OSEO01000348.1-sediment-metagenome-genome-assembly--contig:-NODE-348-length-124890-cov-7.743460_pt1 | contig 124890 bp, 104 predicted proteins | sample MGYA00237883_ERZ534232 | MGnify/ENA metagenome assembly ERZ534232
CATATACGGGCTGTTTAAGGGCGGGTCCCGAAGAGGGCTGTTCCCACGCGGACCAAGGTGGCGCCTTCCTCAACGGCCACCTCAAAATCCCCGCTCATGCCCATGGAAAGTTCTTCCAGTTGAATACCGGGAGGCCACGAGGAACGGTTCAGGGAATCCATGAGCGTTTTAAGTTGTCTAAAAAGGGGTCGAACCCGCTCGGGATCGTCGAAGTAAGGGGGCATGGTCATGAGACCCCGGACGCGGAGGGACGGGTAACCCTGTATCTGATCGAGCAATGTGCGGAGTTCTCCTGCGGGAACTCCGGATTTGGAGGTTTCCCCTGCAAAGTTCACCTGGATGAGCAGATCCACCGTCTTCCCGACGGAGACGGCCCGGCGGCTCAATTCAGCGGCCAGTCGGGCGCTGTCCACCGAATGAATGAGGTCGAACAATTCCACAGCGGCTCGGACCTTGTTTGTTTGAAGGTGTCCGATGAAATGCCAGGAGATTTCTCGCGGAACAGAGGGAATTTTCAGGCGGGCTTCCTGAATGTAATTTTCTCCCAGAATGCGGATTCCCGCACGAACCGCTTCCATGACCCGAACCACGTCAACGGTCTTGCTCACCGCTACGAGGCGGATGTCGCCCGGCAGGCGTCCCGCCCGTTCCGCGGCCTTGTGAATCCGCTCCAGCACCCGTTTCAGGTTTTCCTCGATGTGGGACACGATACCTCCTCCGGTTAGAAATCCTTGAGGAATGCTTGGGGGGGCCGGCAGTGGGAAGGCTTCGAAGGAATATCCAACGGGAAACTCCGTATGACACCTAATTCCACCAGGGATTCGATGACTTCAGCCAGCGGAAGTCCCACCACGTTGCTGTACGACCCGTAGACGGCGCGCACCATGAAAGCGCCCAGTCCCTGGACGGCGTAGGCTCCCGCCTTGTCCATGGCTTCGCCTGTTTCGACATATCGGGCCACCTCTTCCGGACGAAGTTCCTTGAACAGCACCTGAGTCTCCACGGAGCGGACATGAAACAAGGCGCGGGCGCCGAGGTGCAGGCAGTAGGAAGTGATCACCCGATGTCGGCGGCCGCTCAGGATCTCCAGCATGGCGCAGGCTTCCGCGGAATTTCGCGGTTTTCCCAGGATATGAGTTTCGAATACCACCACGGTGTCCGCTCCCAGAATCCAGCTGCCCGATTCTTCTTCTCCGATAATCCGGCATTTCTCCCGCGCCACCCGTTGTGTATACGATACGGGTTCCTCGCCGGGCAGCCGCTCTTCGGAAAAGGCGGCGGGTTTCACGTGGAAAGCGAACCCCATTCGTTTCAGGAGGCGTCTTCTTCGGGGAGAAGCGGAGGCCAGAATGAAATGGGGCGTGCGCGCGGTCACGGGGAATCCAGTTGGAACAGGTCCCAGGCGTTGGAAGTGGTTTGAAAGGCCAATTCCTCGAAGGAAAGGCGCTTTATTTCGGCCAACTTACGAGCGGTATGGATCACATTGCAGGGTTCATTGGATCGTCCTCTTAAAGGGACGGGCGCCAGATAAGGAGAATCCGTTTCCACCAGCAGGCGATCCAGAGGAACGCGTTCGGCGGCCCGCTGAATTTCGAGGGCCTTTTTGAAGGTCACGATGCCCGCAAAAGACACCAGAAATCCGAGATCGAGATACGGAGTCACCTCTTCGGCGGTTCCTGTATAGCAGTGGATCACGCCGCGGAGTTCGCCGCGCCCGATGTCCTTCAAGATAGCCGCGGCCCTGGCATGGGCCTCGCGGACGTGGACCACCACGGGCTTCCGGGCCACTCGAGCCGCCTCGATCTGGGCTCTGAATACCTCTTCCTGAATTCCTTTGGGTGCGTGTTCATAGTGATAATCCAGGCCGATTTCACCCAGAGCCGCCACCTTGGGTTCCTGAAGGAGGGATGTCAATTCCCGGAGAACCTCGGGCAGAGGCTGAAGAGCCTCATGAGGATGCAATCCCACCGCCGCGAACACCTCCGGGAACGCACCCGAAATGCGCACGGCCTCCCGGCTGGACGGCATGTCGGAGCCCACGGAGAGGATACGGCTTATCCCGGCCTGTCGGGCGCGGGTGAGGACCTGATCCAGCGTGTCTTTCAGGGGCGGCATATCTAGATGTGCGTGTGTGTCTACCAGCATGAAAGCGCTTTCCAGGCGGTACAATCTGCGGGAAGCATCCCGGCGCGAGAGGCCGCCGTTCTTTTTCAACTCTATTGTTAGTAATGGAATCCCCGCATCCCGTCAACCGGAAGGCGTGCGCTTTACCGATCCCGCCCGCCGGGGTATACTCATCTTTCAGGGAGATCTACGCTATGTCAAAATGGAAGAATGCTTTGCTCAACGCGGAGAAAGGGTTGGCCCGATCGGTGCTCAAATGGAAATTGCAGAAGGAAGGGAAACCGATGCCCTCGGAAGAGCAATTGAATCTTGCGTCGGCCCGGACCGTGGAGGAAGCGAATCGGATTTTCAAGGAACGAGGGAAGAACATTCTGGACGAAGCCAAGCGGGCCGCCCAGGAGTTCAAGAACGGAAGCAAACGGGAGGAAAAGCGTTCTCCGTCTGAGAGGGACGGGTGAGCCGTTCGTTGGGCCGCTGTTCGTAAGAGATTCCAAGTCGGCCTCAGCGCATCGCGTTGGACAGACTTCAGACTTAGCAGCCCGTTGATATACAGTATTGCCGGCAGGCCGGTAAAAAACGATGAAATGCAAGGCGGGCGAATCCTGAGGAATGAGGCGTACGACCAGTATGCCGCAATGACGAAGGATGAATCCCAACGACGCCGATCGCATTTTTCAACGGCCTGCCGGAGGGCGCGGCTCGGCGCCTGGGTAAGAAACACACGAGACGCCTGGAAAGCCTTCGCCGCACGTCCCGCTTACTCCTGAGGGTCAATTTGTGCCGGGCTTCGGAGATATTCAGAGTATTCTTTTACCAGCACCCGTTTTTCTGTTTTACCCATGGCGTTTCGGGGGAGGGCGTCCCGGAGCAAGAAGTCCTTGGGGCATTTGTAGGCAGCGAGGTGCTGCTTGCAGAAAGCCGCCCAACGGCCCGGGTCGGGAGTCGTCAGACCTCTGTCCGCGGGTACGACCACTGCGACCACGCGTTCCCCGAGATCTTCATCGGGCAGTCCGATTACCGCGCATTCCCCCACGCCGCCGGCCCGTTCCAGTACCTGCTCCACTTCCTTGGGATATACATTGTATCCCCCGGTGATGATGAGATCCTTGGCGCGTCCCACCAGATACAGCCTTCCCTGGTCCTCTTCATCCAGGTAGCCCAAATCCCCCGATCGGAACCAGGTCTCCCGGAACACTTCCGCTGTCTGCTCCGGCCGTTTCCAGTATCCTTTGAACACATTGGGACCGTGGATCCATACTTCTCCGACGCGCCGGGAACCTGTGTCGTTTCCCTCATCGTCCACCACGCGAACACGAACCCCCGGCAGAGGGTATCCGACGCTGCCCGGTATTCTTCCAAGGACCTCGTAAGGGTTGGAGGTGTTCATGAGCGTCTCCGTCATACCATACCGTTCCAGGATCGTGTGACCCGTCGCGAGTCGGAACTGATGAAACAGTTCCTCGGATAAAGGAGCTGAGCCGGAAATGAAGACCCGCACAGAGCGGATGTCGGGTTTTCTATGCAGTCGCTTCCAGGAGTTCAGCATCCGATGATACATGGTGGGTACCCCCATGAAGAGAGTGCACCGTTGTTCTTCGATGGTGCGCCAGACCTGTTCCGGATCGAATCGTTCGTGCAGAATGAGGGTGCATCCTGCAAACAGCCCCCCGTGTACGGCGACGCAGAGTCCGTGAACGTGAAATAAAGGCAGCACGTGCAACAGGCGGTCCTCTGCGGTCCAATGCCAAACTTGGGCCAGGCCGCGGATGTTCTCCAGGAGATTGCGGTGGGTGATCATCGCGCCTTTAGGTTTCCCGGTGGTGCCCGAGGTGTAGCAGATCATGGCCGTGTCGTCGCCCTCTCCTTCAAAGAAGAGCCCTTGGGTTGCTCCGGCGGGAGCCTGCTCCAGGATCGAAAGCGGTCCCATGGCTCCGTCCACTTTTCGGTCCGTGACGAGACATGCCAGATTCGGAAGGGAGGCGAGAACGGATTTCAGGGCGAGGAAGTTTTCGGCACGGGTCACCAGCAGTCTGGACTCGGAGTCCGAGAGGAAGTAACCGGTTTCTTCGGGTCGGTACAGCGTGTTGACAGGCAGAGTCACACCACCCAGAGCCATGTTGGCCAAATGGAGCAGGAGAAATTCGAGGGACTTGGGGAGTTGAAGGGCGATCCGATCTCCTTTACGAACCCCCAGGCTTTTGAGCAGAGCGGCGTAATCGCCTACTTCCCGGGACAGATCGCCGTACGTTATGCCGCGTCCTTCGAAGATCACGGCTTCTTTTTTCGGGTGCATGGATGCCCGATCGAGTAAACTGCGGGTCAAGTTCATACCAGGAGCCTCCCCTTAGGATGTGCTTTCGCTGGGTCGGTGGAATGATACCATGAAAGAGAGGGGTTGGCCATTAAGGCTTGGCAGGCCGTTGAAAAACGCGATCTCACGTCTTCGGCGTGAGGCTTCATGCTTCGTCATTGCGGCGTATTGCATGTATACCCCTCATTCCTCAGGATTCGCCAAGCCGGAAGCGCGGCAAGCGCGTGGTTCGCATCTCATCGTTTTGCACCGGCCTGCTCGCAATACGGTGGATCAAGGGGTTGTCAGAGTGTGCGGGCGTGGATTTTGTCGCGGCGAATCCTGAGGTTCGGTCGGCGTGGTTTGTGGACAAATCGCCCGTGACCAGGGGGAACGGAGAGCGGGTTCGCGCCGCGGATCGCTTTGCTGGGGAACGCGCAGGCCATGCGTTTTTTCGGATGGGAGCTTGAAATTGGGGTTGACAGATTATTCGATCCATATATTATTAGGCCACACTAACAAAGTACGGGAATAGGGGGACAGTATGGTGCTTCTCAGTCAACTGAGCCCCAGTCTCCAGGATTATCTGGAAGCCATTTGGAATATTATACGGGACAAGAAGGCGGTGCGCGCCAAGGACATCGCACGAAGACTCGGTGTGAATAACTCCTCTGTCACGGGAGCCCTCCGTGCGCTCTCGGAAAGGCAACTCGTCAATTACGCCCCTTACGACGTGATCTCGCTGACTGCCGAAGGCGAACTGGCGGCCCAGGAGGTCGTCCGGCGACACGAAACCCTGCGCACGTTTTTGGTGGACGTTCTTGCCGTGGACGAAACGGAGGCGGAGGAAGCGGCCTGCAAAATGGAGCATGCCGTGTCCTCGAGTATCTTGGAACGATTCGTTCGATACATCGAGTTCGTTCACCTTTGTCCCAGAATGGGACCCAAACCTATGGAAGGTTTTGAACACTACTGCGAGCACGGATACACTCCGGATCAGTGTGAAAGTTGTACCGCCGCCTGTCTGGAAGAGATACGAAGGAACCGGGAGGAACCGCCGCAGGATCCCGAACCGGGCCTATCGCTGGATGAACTCCCCATGGGAAGCCTAGCGCGTGTGACCCGTATTACGGGAGGAGGTCCGATTCCCAAACGGTTTGAGGATTTGGGGATTACGGTGGGTTCCGTGGTGGAACTTGTTCGCACGACGCCCTTGGGGGATGCATTTCAGGTTCGGGCCCGGGGGTATCTGTTGTCACTCAGAAAAGACGAGGCGGTTCAAGTCCGGGTGGATCCGCTGTAACGTTAGGGTTCAGCGAATTTTCCCCGATACGCGAATTCCTTTCGGGCTTCTTGAAGGGTCCTCGTTGTGGAGAAAGGAAGCGGGAAACGGTTTTTCTTAAAATGACCTTCAAGTCCATCGGCGCGACAAGAGACGTTGGAAGTAAGAAGGCTGTGACCGACGTGTAATCCTTTACAATACCGGCGGTCCCGATACCCCGAAGCGGGTGTTTTTTTGCGCATATATGTTTGGAAACCCGAAGAAACTGCGGTGCCCCTTATTCACCGTTCCTTTTCGGGTTTAATCGGGAAATTGGTTGGCATGAACCCGATCCGTACACGGACTCTGAGGAGCAATGCCGATGGAATCTGTCGCTGTTTGCATTGCGGTCCGCGGCGTTCAGGCGAATACCTTCCGATCCGCGCTCCCCATTAGGGAACGGAAGGCGCAGCGACTACCGGAGTGGCCGATGCTCCTGTATCGCCCCGATTCAGTTCGACACCCCGTCCGCGAACACCGGGCAGAGGGCCTCGAAGAACCCGCTTCCCAAAGGAGCGTATGGTGTGAATCATTCGTGAACCATCCCGTGAGACGTTGACAGGCCTTGGACAAAACCGTTAGAGAAGTGTGCACTGTCGGAGCATGAAGCTCTTCGGTTTCGGTAGCAGTCCTTTGCATGAAGCAGGCCGCGAAGGTCCTTGCGGGTAACAACCACCCGTGAAGATCTTCGTTTTTTTTTGAATGTTCATCCGGATCCGATCCAGGGCTGTGCGGAGGGGGTTCGGTGGCAGGGTTTGGGTGATGAGGACGGCTAAAGGTCACCCGAATCCCCGTGTGGAAACGGAAAGGAAGTGGAGCGCGAAAGGAGGTGCGGAAGGTTTGGAGGCTGTCGAAAGAAGCGATGCGCGGCCACGCTCCGGGCATGGGGAGTGATTCTTCCCGCCTGCGCGTCGTATGGGGAGCGCCGTGGCGTTACGATCGGACCTTTCGGGCATGGGTATATTCCCTTACTCGGATCGGCATTCATAACTCCACCGGCCGGAGCGTTGGCGTGTTGTTGAAGAATGAGAAGGTGAAGCCGGGAGGATTTCTTTACCCCCGTATAAACACCAACGGGAAGAGAGAACCGTTCAATGAGGAGATTGTTATGAAGCGGATTGTAGGAATACTGGGATGCCTGGTGTTGCTATGGATTGGATCCCCGCAACCGTTCGTCGGCGCAGCGGAGATGTCCGAAGAGGAATTACTCAACGAAATCCGCATGCTGAGAGACCGTATCCAACGCCTGGAGCAGATTCTGGAGGAAAGATTGCAGCCGGTGCAAGAGGAGATGGGATCCGAGGCATTCACACCCACACGTATGCAAGACGCCCGTATAGTCAGGAAACTGGAGCACGTCAGCCGGGAACAGGAAGAGATGAAAAGCATATTGGACCGTCTTGCCGACCGGGTCTCCCTAAGCGGCCTCGTAGAGCTGGAGGCTTCCTATGAACGCCTCAAACATCGGGGGGACGGAGATACGGAGGAAGACAGCCGATTCACCCTGGCCACGGCGCAACTCGATGTGGACGCGCGGATCCATGAATACGTGAATGCCCATTTGCTGTTCCTTTATGAAGAGGGGGAGACGGATCCCATCGATGTGGATGAAGCGACCATCACTTTGGGAGCGACGGAAATGTTCCCGTTCTATCTGCTCGCGGGGCGCTTTTATCCCCATATCGGGGATTTCACCACGTGGTTCGTCTCGGATCCGTTGACTCTGGAATTGGGAGAAATGCGTCATACCGCCGTTTCCGCGGGCTGGCTGGGCTCGTGGATCCATGCCGCCGTCGGCGTGTTCAACGGGGATGTATCGGACCGCGACGACGACCACATCAACAGCTACTGGATCGACGTCCAAGTGTTCAACCCGGAAGGGGCGTTGGGACCGTTTCAATTTAATCTGGGGGCGGGGTACACCAACAACTTCGGGGACACGGACACTCTACGGGAAGAAGTGCCGGACCAAAGGCTGGAAGACCTGGTCGCCGGGTTTTCCCTGTACGGCACGGTTGCGTACGGTCCTCTAAGCCTGACGGCGGAGTATTTGGGCGCCCTGGATCGATTCAATACGGGGGAATTGGCGTTTGCGGTGGTGGACGGCGAATTCGTTTCCGCACGCCCCAGAGCTTGGAACGTGGAGTTGGCGTACACCTTTCTGGATTCCTTCCTGATAGCGGCCAAGTATGAGGGAACCAAGGATTTGTTCCATTTGCTTCCCCGCACCCAGTTCGGGGGGGTCTTCGGATGGGAATTCCTGCCGGGAGTCACGTGGTCCGTGGAATATCTTCGCGGGGAATTCGCCTCGAACGACGAGGAACTGGACACGCGGGATCTGGTTACCACTCAGTTGGCGGTGACTTTCTAACCATTCAGCGGCGTGCGCATTTCGGGGGATCGCAAGGGTGCCCTGCCCGATGGGAGGCGGGTACGCCTCTCATTCAGAGACGATTGCTCCCCCGGGCGCGCGCACCTTCGAAAGATAAGGCCATCCGGGAATCGCTCATCGGGATACCCCTTTCCCTTGAAAAGTAGTCCAAGTTCGCTATCATGAAGATATTGTGGCAGCCTGTTGAACCACCGTATTGCGGGCGGGCCGGTGACAACGATGACATGGAAGTCATGCTTACGGCGTGATCGCCCATGGCGTTTTGAACGGCGTGTTAGGGGTTGCCGCATAGAGGGGAGGTCTGTACATGGGTTCGCAGGGGCATACGGAGTCTTCGTGCCTGGCGATGGCTCGGAGGACGCTGGAAGATCGGGAAGAATCTTGGCTGAGCCCCTTTGCCTGTCCCAGCCGCTCCGCCGTGCGCCGGAAACCGGACACGAGGGCCGACTCGGGGCACCGTCTCCAGTTCGCCGTGGACGGCGACCGGGTTCTTCACTCCCTGGCCTATACGCGGTACATAGACAAAACCCAGGTGTTTTACCTGGTGTCCAACGATCACATTTCCCACCGAGTGTTGCATGTTCAGTTCCTCTCGAAGATTGCACGGACCATAGGGCGGATGCTTCGTCTCAACGAAGATCTTGTGGAGGCCATCGCTTTGGGGCATGACATCGGTCATCCCCCGTTCGGTCATGATGGAGAGGAAATACTGGATCGATTATGCCGGAAGCATGGGGCCGGTCCCTTTCAGCACAACGTTCAAAGCGTGCGCTTTTTGGATAGCATCGAACGGCGGGGACACGGGTGGAATCTGTCGGTGCAGGTATTGGATGGGATCCTGTGCCATAACGGCGAGGTGGTTCAAGCCGAGTTATGCCCGATGGGCGAAACCACGGTGGAAAACCTGGACTTCAAGATGAACCTCAAGAGAGAGGCTCCCGAAGCGGAGGTTATGCCGGCTACTCTGGAGGGAGCGGTCGTTCGTATGGCGGACATGATCAGCTATATCGGTCGGGACTTGGAGGATGCCGAACGCTTGCGCCTCATCGACAGGGACCGGGTGCCTTCCCGGGTCCGGGAGGTCTTGGGAATCACCAATGGGACCATCGTGTACCGGCTGGTGGAGGATCTGGTAACACATAGCCTCGATCAGAATCGCATCCGTTTCGGTGAAAGCGTTGCGGAGGCTCTTGCTGTGCTGTATCGATTCAATGTGGAGCATATCTACACGAATCCAAGGATCAAGACCCAGAAGCTTAAGATCGAACGGTTGTACGAGTGCCTTTTCGACGAGTATCTCGAGGATTTGGAAAAAGACCGCAGGGGAAGTGAACTGTTTGTGGACTTCCTGGACGAACTGGATATGGGCGTCCTCGACGGCCTGAGTTCCGAAGAGAAGGTCCGGGATTTCATGGCGGGTATGACGGATGCATATTTTTTGAAATCGGTAGTATGGTCCTGCCGTTTATTTCGGCCGATTACCGGCCCCCTCAGACGCCGTCCGTCGCCTCCTCAGACGCGCATTCCCATCCTGGTCCGAGTGTTCTCGCTGGATTTCGGATGGTTCAAGAATATACAGGATCCGGTCTTGGGTTCTTCATGACGTGCAGACAGCGTTTAAACCTTTCGAATGCATGATCGTGAAGGCGTGCCTGCCGGAACCGACGCCCTATTCTTACCTATACCGAAACGATCATTGGAGGTCGGATGAATGGTCCATCGAAGTGGGCTGAATCACGGTGATTTTATTCTGGAAATCGAAGACATCCACATGTACTTCGGCAAAGTGGCGGCCCTTTCCGGGGTTTCCTTGAAGGTTCGGAAAGGAGACATCCACTCGATTATCGGTCCCAACGGCGCCGGCAAGACGGTCATGATGAATTGCATCAATGGGTTGTACAAGCCGCAGAAAGGGTCCATTTGCTACTGCGGCCAGAGAATAAACCACTTGAGCCCGCACAAGCGCTCCAAGTTGGGTATCAGCCGAACGTTTCAGAAAATCGAGCTGTTCAGCGGCATGTCGGTACTGGATAACATCCGGCTGGGACGGCACATCCACATGAAATCCGGTATGTTCAGCGGAAGTTTGTACCTGGGGAAGACGGCCCGGGAGGAGATTCTTCACCGGCGTTTTATCGAAGAGGAGATCATCGATCTTCTGGAAATTGAAAGTATCCGGAACAAAACGGTGGGCATGTTGCCGTATGGATTGCAGAAGCGGGTTGAACTAGGGCGGGCGCTGGCCTTGGAGCCCGAGTTGCTCATACTGGATGAACCCCTTGCCGGGCTTAACCTGGAGGAAGTGGAGGACATGGCCCGGTTTATCCTGGACGTGAACCAGGAAGAGCGTTGGCAGGTCACCTGTGTGCTGGTGGAACACGACATGGGTGTGGTCATGGATATCTCGGACCGTGTGCTCGTACTGAATTTCGGGAACGCCATCACGGATGGAACGCCCAAGGAGGTCCAAGCCAATCCCGAGGTGATCAGGGCCTACTTGGGCGAGGAAGACCTGTACGCGACGAGGAGATGATATGGAGGGGTCTGGGATTCAAGTTACGAAGGATCTGAGCATACCCAAGCTCTTTCTCCTTCAGGCGAAAAAATACGGTGACGGAAAAGTGGCCATGCGGGAGAAAGAGTTCGGCATCTGGCGTCCGATCACGTGGGCCGAATACCTGGAAAACGTCAAGTATTTGAGTCTCGGTTTCATACATCTCGGTCTGGAGAAGGGCGACAAGGTGGCCATGATCGGAGACAATCGCCCGGAAGGTTTGTGGACCGAAATGGCCGCGCTGTGCGCCGGGGGAGTGGCCGTGTGGCTCTTCCAGGATTGTCTGATGGAAGAGGTCAAATACATCATCGACCATTCGGATACGAAGTTTTTTGTCGGAGAAGGCCAGGAAGAAGTGGATAAGGGATTGTCCATACTGGAGGATTGTCCCAGACTGGAGAAGATTCTATGGGATGATCCCAAGGGCATGAGAGGTTACACTCAGAAAGTGCTCATCAGTTTGAAAGAAGTGATGGAACTGGGCAAGCAATTGGATCGTGAGAAGCCGCATCTGTTTGAAGAACGCATACAAAGTACTTCCGGCGACGATATCGCGTTGTTGTTCTATACCTCCGGCACCACGGCTTTGCCCAAAGGGGTGCTGTTGAGCCACTACAACATGCTGACTATGGGCAAGAACCTGATGGCGGTGGATCCATGCACCCCGGAAGACGATTTCGTCTCCTATCTGCCCTTTGCCTGGATCGGAGAACAGATGATGTCCGTTTCCTGCGGATTGCAGGTGGGATTCACCATCAATTTTCCCGAGGAACCCGAAACGGCCAAGGAAAACATCCGGGAGATCGGTCCCCATGTGATGTTTGCTCCTCCCCGCATGTATGAGGAGATGACCCGCGTGGTCCAGGTGAAACACCTGGATGCCGCTTGGGCAAAGCGCCGAATGTACGCTTGGGCCATGAAGGTCGGATACCGGGTGGCCAACATGGGATTCGAAAAAAAGGCCGTCCCCTGGTACTGGAAGTTGGCAGGATGGCTGGCGTATTTTTCGGTGCACAAGAAACTGAGGGATCATTTGGGTCTTTCAAGGATTCGAAACGCGTATACCGGCGGCGCCGCCATGGGACCGGACCATTTCCGGTTTTTTCACGCCCTGGGGGTGAATCTGAAACAGATCTACGGCCAGACCGAAATCGCGGGAATCAGCGTGGTGCACCGCACGGGAGACATCAAATTCGATACGGTGGGCACCCCGATTCCGGATACCGAAGTGGCTATCACCGAGGAAGGAGAAATCATTTCGCGCAGTCCGTCGGTGTTTCTGGGGTACTACAAGAACCCGGAAGCCACGGAGTCCGCTCTCAAAGACGGCTGGCTGTATTCGGGGGACAAGGGATTCATCGATGAGGACGGACACCTGGTGGTGTTCGACCGAAGCAAGGATGTAATGACTCTGAGGGACGGGCGTCTGTTTTCTCCTCAATATCTGGAGACGCGTCTCAAGTTCAGCCCGTATATCAAGGACGCGTGGATCATCGGTCATGAACGACCCTACATCACAGCCGTCACCTGCATCGACTACAACGTGGTGGGCAAGTGGGCGGACGAACGCAAGATCAATTATACATCCTATCCCGAGCTTTCCCAGAAACCGGAGGTCAGGGAACTGATCGCCGGACAGATCAAGGAGGCCAACAAGGATCTGCCCGTGCCCGCCCGCATTCACAAGTATGTAAATCTGTACAAGGAGTTCGATGCGGACGACGATGAACTCACCCGCACCCGCAAGTTACGCCGCGCGTTTGTGGAAGAACGATATCGGGATATCTTGGAAGGACTCTACGGTTCAGGAGACGTCATACATATGGAAACAACCATTACCTATGAAGATGGACGGCAATCCCATATCAATACGGATCTCCATATATCTAAACTCCTGGACGAGGAGGACCTTTAATGGAATTGTTCTTGATGACGATTACCACAGGCATTATGGTAGGCGGTATCTACGCCTTGATCGCTTTGGGGTGGGTCCTAATTTATAAGTGTTCGGGGGTTCTCAACCTGGCCATGGGGGAACTCACCTTGATTGGCGCCTATGTGACACTTAGTTTCTATTCCATGGGCATTCCGTTTGTGCTTTCCATATTATTTTCTCTCATTATAGGACTGATCCTGGGAATACTGACGGAGCGGGTTTTCCTGGATAAGCTCATTGGGGAGCCCGTTCTTACCGTAATCATGGTTACGGTGGCACTTTCATTCTTTTTCAGGGCCATGGTAACGATCGTGTGGGACACGGACACCCGGGTGTTTGAGCCTTCCGTATTCTCGATCGAACCCATTCACATCGGGTTTTTGGTCATCGGCCGGGTGTATCTATGGAGCTTTTTTGTCGCCATCCTGCTGCTGGTGGTGTTCGTGGCGTTCTTCCAGTATACGAAGTGGGGCCTCGCCATGCAGGCCACCGCAGACGATGAGATGGCGGCCCTTTCCCTGGGCGTCAGCGCCCGGTTCGTATATGCCGCGGCTTGGGCTATCGCTTTCATGGCGGCCGGAGTGGGCGGAAGTCTCCTGGGGAATATCAACGGCCTGAACATTTCCGTCGGGTATTTGGGGTTGCTGGTTCTGCCCGCCGTGGTCTTGGGGGGGCTTAACTCCGTTCCGGGAGCCATTGTAGGAGGCATCATCATCGGGGTGTTGCAAAACCTTTGCGGGGCGTACTTGGACCGGTATTTTCCCGGCGGGGTCAAGGAAATCGCCCCGTTTGCGTTCATGGCCGTATTTCTGCTTTTCAAACCCTTTGGATTATGGGGATGGGAACGTATCGAGCGGGTTTGAGATTCTCATGAACGCGCCGGCCTATCCATACCGATCGTCCATGCCAGTTTGAAGGAGCGCTCCTTATGTCCAGCAAGTTTTTGCCCTGCGGCGTCTACCATGAGTACTACTCTCAGGATCATGCCTGGTGGCAGACGAATTTCGTCCGGGGAAAGATGATCCTCCTCTTCCTGGTGTTGTTTGTCGTCTATCCATTGCTGGAACCGGCGATCTCCGAAATCCCGTTCATCGGGGGCGTGTTTTCCTACGCGGTGCTCATTGTCATCGGGTATTATATTTTGGGGGCCCTGGGCGTACAATTGCTCATCGGGTTCTGCGGTCAGGTGACGTTGGGCCACGCCGCATTCATCGCCGTGGGTGCGTATACCAGCACCATGCTGATCCTCCAGGTTCCGTGGCCGCAGTTCATGCTGGACTGGGGTCTCGCCTACCCCGTGAGCATCGTGGCCGCCGCCGTGGTTGCTGGTTTTTGGAGCGTGTTGTTCGGACTGCCTTCCGCCAAGGTGAAAGGCTTCTACCTCATCCTCACGACCATGGCGGCCCAGTTTATCACCGTGGATTTCATCCTGACCCAGTACGTGAGTCAGATCGGAGGGCGGGGCCAGGCATTTTCCTTGCCGCCCGGCACCATAAAGATCGGACCTTGGGTCATGGACAGCGACCGCAAGATCTATTACCTGATGGTCGTTCTGGTGATCCTGTGTTGCGCGGGTCTGGCCAATCTGCTTCGCTCCCGAGCAGGTCGGGCCTGGGTGGCCATTCGAGACAACGATATCGCCGCCGAAACCATGGGAATCAACATCGTTTTCTACAAGCTGCAAGCCTTTTTTGTGGCCGGCTTCCTGGGCGGCATCGCCGGTTCTTTCTGGGTCAGCAACCTGGCGGCCGTCAGCCCCGAGCATTTTCAGTGGTTTCTATCCCTGTGGCTGGTGGGCGTCATTCTCATAGGGGGCGCCGGTTCCCTGTACGGGGCCATTTACGGTTCCATCTTTATGGTTGTGGTTATCGAGGTGCTGAACCAGTTCGTATTGGTCATGGGAGACACGTATCCAACGCTCCTGTTCAAATCCATGTACATCAAGGACGGTGCTTTCGGTTTGGCCATCTGCGCTTTTCTCATTTACGAGCCCAATGGCCTGGCGTACCGCTGGTGGCAGGCGAAGAACTATTTCAATTTGTGGCCTTTCTCTTACTGACTCTGAAAGGAGGTGTTGAAGGCGTCCGGTTGCGAGCCCGTAAAGAAAGGCGCACGGTGTTTTACCATCAACTGCAAGGGGGTTTTTATGAAGTCCGGAGCGTTTTGGAAAAGAATGATGGTTCCAGCATTGGCGCTTCTGCTCGTTCTGGGCGGGGTGTTGTCCGTGGGCGCCTCTGAAAAGGTGGTTATCGGGGCTCTCAACGACATGACGGGTGCTACCTCCGACGTGGGCAAAGACTATGCCATGGGGATCGCGGAAGCTTATCGCTATGTGAACGCCGAGGGTGGAATCAACGGAAAGGAAGTCAAACTGTATCAGTTCGATTACGGATACCGCATACCGGAAGCTTTGACCAAGTACAACATGTTCAAACGGTTGAAATGCAAACTGGTACAGGGATGGGGCACCGGCGATACGGAAGCGCTTTCCCCGACCATCACCAAAGATAAGATGCCCTATGTGTCCGCCTCCTATTCCGCCCATTTGACGGACCCGGCGAAGACGCCGTTCAATCTGTTCTTTTCGACGGACTATTCCACCAACGCCCGCGCGGCGCTTACGGCCTGGTACGACATGATCTGGCCCACCAAGCCCGATTACGGAAAGCGCAAGCCCCGCTTCCAGTGTTCTTACATGTTTGCTTCTCCGTATTGCAGCGCGCCCATCAAGGCGGTCAAGGACCATGCCGCACTCCTGGGATTCGAAATCGGACCGGATCAGGACGTCTCGTTGCTGGCCCTGGACACCAAGAGCCAGGTTATCGCCATGAAGGAGTTCGCGCCGGACGTGGTTTGGCACGGAAACACCACCATGAGTGTGGCGGCGACCCTCAGAGATGGCTATGCCTTGGGGCTGAAGGCTGAGCATATCATCAACAATTGGGGTTTTGATGAGAATCTGCCGAAGCTGGCGGGTCCCGCGGCGGAAGGCGCCATCGGTGCGGCTCCGGTTGCGTTCTTCGGCGAAAAAGTGCCCATGATGGACAAGGTCGTCGAGTATGCTCAGAAATACAATCCCAAGACCCCTCTGGAAAACCGCTTGATCCGCACCGTCCAGGCGTGGGCCAATGTATTGTTGGCTTCGGAGGCCATGAAGCGCGCCGACAAAGCGGGCTCTCTGGATGGTGAAGCCATCCTGAACCACGGGTTCCGAACCATGACGGATTATGATTTAGGTCTCGGCGCTTCGCCGGTCACATTCACCAAAGATGATCATCGGCCTGCGGGGCAGGTGAACATCTACCAGTGGAAAGACGGCAAGTTCAGCTTGCTGGAGCGCGTGGACGTTAAGGGCCGCTGGCCTGAAAAATGGGAAAAGGAGTGGCTTGGCTGGTAAACCACGTGCTTCACGAAAATGCTTCTCCTGTGTAATCTGGAAGGGAGGTCGGGCTCTTGACGGATGCTTCTAATGCGATCTTGAAAATCAATAACATCGAGGTTCGATACCATGAGGTCATCCTGGTTCTCAAAGGCGTTTCCATTGAGGTCCAGGAGGGAGCCATCGTGGCCCTGCTCGGCGCCAACGGAGCGGGTAAGAGCACGACCCTTAAAGCGATTTCCGGGCTGCTCAAGCATGAAGACGGAGCGGTGACCGACGGAAACATCGAATTTCAGGGAGAACGGATCGAACGGATGCCTGCGGAAAAGATCGCCCAGCGGGGTATCGTCCAGGTCATTCAAGGCCGCAGGGTGTTCGAACACCTTACCGTGGAGCAAAACTTAAAGGTGGGGGCCCATCTGCGCAAGGCTTCGCCGCGCGCCATGCGGGAAGGACTGGACATGGTGTATCGGTATTTCCCCCGGCTCAAAGAAAAACGCACCGAAACCGCCGGTTTCATCAGCGGTGGAGAACAGCAGATGACTGTGGTGGGCCGGGCCTTGATGACGGACCCTAAGCTTATTTTACTGGATGAGCCTTCTATGGGATTGGCTCCCATGCTTATTCACGAAATCTTTAATATTGTCACGCGACTGAATTCCGAACAACACATTACCATTTTACTCGTGGAACAAAACGTCAAACTGGCCCTGAACGTGGCTCCTTATGCATACGTTATGGAGAACGGCCGTATCGTAATGGATGATACGGCCGATAAGCTCAAAGAGAATCCGGACATCAAGGATTTTTATTTGGGCCTCACCGACGTAGGAGGCAGAAAGAGCTTCCGAGACGTCAAGCACTACAAGAGACGAAAACGCTGGCTGACCTGATTCAGAAAAAGGAGTGTGTGATGCTCAAGACCAAGGCTTTACTCTCCGGCGTCCTGGTGACATGTATGGCCGTTTTTCTGGTATTCGGCTGTGCTCCGATGCAACCTAAACCTTCCAGCGAGAATTTTATAACTCCCACCGTAAGCCTCAGCCACGTGGATGTGGCCAATTATTGGGGCTGGTGGTATTACGCCAAGAGCGTGGAGCCCACCAAAGGCAAGCCGGATGACCGGGGCGCCCCCTTCATATTGGGCTTCGTGTTTGAGGTGACCAATCCCAATGAATACCCGGTTCTTATGGACGGCTGCAAGTTCACCATCGCCTTCGAGGAATTCGATGTGAATACGGTGAACAGTTACGAGACCATGTGGATCCCGAGCGGAAAGACGAATCAGGTCCGGGTTTCCGCCGCGTTCGATGCCCGGACCACGCTGCTCAGTCTGGGTGTCACCGGCGGCTTCCGGCTGAAGGAGAAGAATATCAGTCTGTTCGACCAATTGGAAACATGGTGGGCCGGGGTCAGTGATTTTTCCTTCCCCATCTACGTCAAGGAAGGCACGACCATGTTTTCGGCAAACGGCATTACCGCCGTGGCCTCATTTGAAGGAAGTTTTCCCGAATAATCCGGAAGCGTGATTTGCCGGCCGGGCTGTGCGGATTCTTTTGGAGAGGGAATCCACCCAGCCCGTTTCGTTTGTCGCAGCCGTGAGCTGTTTCCGACAAGAAATCCGGCTGACTGGATTAAGAGCGGGGATGATCCCCGGGGGCGGGGGAATTGGTCGCGGGCATACCACGGGGACCTTGTGGAAAGATAGGTTTGCGGTGCGCATGGGAGCGACGCTTGCCCCGTCAGGAAGCGGAAGGCGGGCCGGCGCGGCGCGGCGTTTTTGCCACGCCGCTAAACCGGGCCGACGCAAGGCTCATCTTACAAGGTGTGTCTTGCATTCATTTTGATTGACCCGATTCTTCTCCAGGGTCTATAAAGTCCGTATGAGTGGAAATAGATTCATTCCGGAACCATCCAGGGAAGCACTGCAATCCCGAAACGGAGATGCATCCGAAAGACATGAAGGCGGGGCGCACCGTTCCATCCCCCCGGCCCAATACGATCCCCTGCGCCGTTATCTCTGGGAGATAAACCAGTACAAACTGCTGGAACCGGAGGAGGAAAAGAAGTGGGCGATATTGTACCATGAAAAGGAGGATCCGGATGCCGCCTACAGGCTGGTTACGTCCAATCTCCGTTTGGTCGTCAAGATCGCTCTGGACTTCCAGCGCTACTGGATGCAGAATCTGTTGGATTTGATCCAGGAAGGGAACATCGGCTTGATGCAGGCGGTCAAGAAATTCGATCCCTATCGGGAAATCAAGTTTTCCTACTATGCGTCCTACTGGATCAAGGCCTATATTCTCCGATTCATCATGGATAACTGGAAGTTGGTAAAGATCGGCACCACCCAGGCTCAGAGGAAGCTGTTTTTCAATCTCAACAAGGAAAAGGAGCGACTGGCTTATCTGGGCTTTGAACCGAGTCCGAAACTACTGGCGGAGTCCCTGGATGTAAAGCCCGAGCAGATCATCGAAATGGACCAGCGACTCAGTTCCTGGGATGTCTCTCTGGAATCCCCGGTCAAGGCCGATTCGGACGACGAGCACAAAGACTTTCTGCCTGCGGACACCCGGCCTGTGGATGATGAAATAGCCGATCTCGAAACGTTGAAGATGTTCCGAGACCATCTGGCGGAGTTTCGGAAAAGCCTGAGAGATAAAGAACTGGACATCATGGATCAGCGACTTCTGGCGGAAGAGCCGGTGACCCTTCAAACCATCGGGGATAAGTACGGTATTTCCAGGGAGCGTGTGCGCCAAATCCAATCCAGGCTGATCGGAAAGATACGAAAGCATTTGGAGGAGCATGCTCCCGAAATTGGTGACGATTACCTGAGCCCCACCCAGTGAAGGCGGTATGCCGTCAGACGTTGTGGCGCGCGTGCTCGTCGGTTTGCGGGTGCGGAATTTCCTGTGCGCCCAGGGGCCGTTCCGGAAAAGAGAGATTCTCATAGCAGTCCGTTGAAAAACAGCATTTCGGGCAGGCTGCTCAAAAACGATGAAATGCAAGGCGCGCGAATCCTGAAGAATGAGGCGTACATACGGTACGCCGCCATGACGGCTGTCTGCGCGGGACGCACAGCCGGAAAGGATGTAGCGCAACGAAGCAGATCGCGTTTTTCAACAACCTGATAAGGAACGGGGAATCTTGCCTGCTCCGGCGGAAGGGAGATGGGCGCCAAGTTGCGTCCGTTTTTGGGTCCCCGGTGACGCTGTTACACAAACAGCGGGAAGGAGCATGCGGGCTCAGCAGGCTTTCGCCTCCTTAATCGGCGCGTTACGCCAACGAGATGTCTCGGCCCTCGGGCGCCGCCTCCGCTTGCCGTGGATATTCCGGTAGGTTGTTCCACCCCGGGAGTTCGCCGTTCTTCAATCCATAACCTGAAAGACACCGCTGATGAGTGTAATTTCTATGCGAGCATTAATGAGGGGCATTGTTTTTGGCGCAACATTTCTTATCCCGCTTGGAGGCTGTCAACCTTTCCTTTCCCAGATCCAGTACGAGGGCGTGGAAGAGCCGTCCGAAGTTCGCTTTCTGGAAGTCCCGGAAGACGCCTACTACGTATATCTGCTTTCCATGCTGGCTTTCGGGCAGGGCGCTGTCGACGATGGACTGGAATTCCTTCAAAGGGCCGTCGAACTGGATCCCGAGTCCTCGTTCCTGGAATACGAACTCGCCGGCAGATTATGGCGAATAGGTGATCAGGACGGAGCCCTGGAACACGCGGCCCTGGCGGTTCAGAAAAATCCGAGAGACCTGAAGGCGCGCCTCTTCCTGGGCGGGGTGTACGCCGCCCGTGATGAAATGGACGGCGCCCTGGAGCAATACCAGCGGATCCTGGAATTGAATTCCTCCCATGCGGAGGCTTTGTTGTACAGCGGGAATATCTATTTTTCGAGAAGGAATTACGATGGAGCCATTCAGGCTTTCGAACAGCTCTTGGAAGTTCATCCGCGGGACATTCGAGCCCTCTATTCCCTGGCCCGGATCCATATGGAACGGAAAGATCTTCAGAAGGCGGAAGAGTATCTGAAAAAAATTCTCAGTGTGCGGACTGAATTCAAGGCCGCCTTGTTGGATCTTGCCGCCGTGTATCGGGAGTTGGATCGATATACGGAGGCGATCGACTTGTATCAAGATATTCTGGAGAATCACCCGGAAGAAGTGCAGGTTCTTCTGGCGTTGGCGGAGCTGTATCTGACGCTGGAGAAGAGCGCCGAGGCGTTCGAGACGTACGACAAGATCAAGGAACTCTCCAAAGGGAACCGCAAGCTGCGACAACGCATGGCGATGAGTCTGCTCCGATATAAACTCGTTGATCGGGCGGAGGGGGAGCTTCTGGAACTGGTGGAAGAAGATCCCGAGGACTATGAATCCATGCTTCTTCTGGGCTCTCTGCTGGATGACCAGGGAAAACCGGATGAAGCGGAGGCCGTGTACCGGAAAATTCCCGAATCGTCCGGTGTGTACAGTGCGGCGCGTCTTCATTTGGGCGGCATCCTGGAGCGTACGGATCGAAACGAAGAGGCCATCCAGGTGTTTCGTGAAGCGGTGGCGCTTCGACCGGATGAAATCCGCCTCGTCCTTCCATTGGCCAATCTGCTGGATCGAGTGGAGCGAAAGGATGAAGCGTTTCAGGTGCTTCGCGATGCCGTGACCTATCGCCCCGAAGAAGTGCGCCTGTATCTGGCCCTGGTTTATCTCCTGAGTACCGAAGACCGTAACGAGGAAGCGTTAGAGGTCCTGGAACGTGCGTTGGAAATTGCTCCCGACGATATGGATCTTCTCTTTCAACTCGGGTTTGTGTACGATAAATTGAACGAGCCGGAGAAGAGCCTGGAACCCATGTGGAAGATTCTGGAGCAGGATCCGGAAAATGCTGACGCCTTGAATTTCATCGGGTACAGCTATGCGGAGAGGGGCATCCATCTGGCGGAGGCTGAGGAACTCATCCTGCGGGCCATGACCATCAAACCCGAGAATGGGTATATTACGGACAGTCTGGGTTGGGTGTACTACAAGAAGGGCGAATATGAAGCCGCGGTGGAGCAGCTCGAACGCGCCCTCTCCCTGGTGCCCGACGATCCCATTATTACGGAGCACCTCGGAGACGCTTATGCCAAAGTGGGGAGGTTGGAAGAGGCCCTGGAAGCATATCACCGGGCGATGAACTTCAAGAAGGAAGACGAACGAACGGTCCTGAAAGAGAAGATCCGGGAACTGGAAGAAGAGATCCGGACAAAGCCGAATGCCGAGTAAGATCCAAAACATGATTCCTCAAACTGACGCAAATCGATTCCGTAACTTCGGTTGCCTTGGCTAAACCGATGATTCGGTCGTACGCCGAAAAGGGCTTTCCATCGGGAATCCGTGCTGCGCGCTTCGTGCTCCATAGCCGGCCGATGAAAAACGCGATCTGCGGCGTTGGGCCTCATCCTTCGTCCTTGCGGCTACTGGTTGTACGCGTCATTCCTTAGGATTCGCCCGCCTTGCAGCTCATCGTTTTGCATCGGCCAGCCCGTAATACTGTTTATCAACAGGCTGACAGGAACCCGGTACTGAAATGGTTCAATCGTTGTCCAACATACCGAGATATTCCGCCGCCCCTCGTTTGCATCGAAAACGGCGGTTTTTTGGGGCGGTATGCGTGTCTCTGGCCCTTTTTCTGGGAACGGGATGTGCCTTGGTGGGGAAGCCTCGGGAGAAAATCCCCTGTGATCCCACCGAAGTCGTACGCGTGCTGGAGGAACGAAGTCGTCGGATTCAGTCTTTCTTGAGCACCGGGGAACTGGTTTTGGAACTGCCTCGTGGAGAACACCGTGGCCGCTTTGTGTTGGCTTTCTTGAAGCCGGACCTGGCCTTCGTCAAGATCTATTCCCCGGCTTCAGCTCCGGTGATGTACTATACGGTGAACGGTGATGAGACCGTGCTGCTGGATTTCGTTCAACAAAATGTTGTCAGGGACAAGAGTCGTTCAGGGGTCTTGCGATTGAACTCCGGAGTGGATCTCCCCTTGAACGTGGTTCTGGCGGGCATTACGGGGGATGTGGAGATCCTGCCCCACAGGATGCGTCAATGCCGGGAGGTGGATGCCTCTCGAAGACTATTGGTGACATTGAGCCAGGGACGACAGGGGGGGCACACCCAACTCATATACGTAATCCCGGAAACGCACCAGCCATCCGGGCTGGAGCTTCGAAAAGACGGGGCCCCCGAAATGGCCATGGTGTTTGAGGATCACACGGCTCGATCCGGTGTCTTGGTTCCTTCGTCGATTCAAGTGGACGTTCCAGGCCGGTTGGCTCGGATTCGCCTTTTCCAGCAACAGGTGTGGGTCAATCCGGACTTGTCCCCCAGCCATTTTGTGGTGGAAATACCGGATGGGTTTGATGCCTGCGGGGACGCGCCATGAAATTCGCCGTGGACCGAATGCTTGGGCGATTGGCGAAGTGGCTCCGCGTATTGGGATATGATGCGGTTTTTTATCGTAACCTGGACGGGGAGACGGTTCAAAGATGCCTTCATGAAGGCCGTCTCGTCTTGACGCGTGGGAGGCGTTTCCGGTCCATAGGCTCCGCCGGCGTCGTTTGGATCCGAGAGGACCGCCTGCCCGAACAGCTGAGAGAGTTGGTGCGTTCGGGTTGGATCGACCTGGATCGGATGGAACGGTTTTCCCGCTGCATCCGCTGCAACGAACCGGTGGCGCCGTTGGAAAAGGGGATGGCTCGGGGCCGGGTACCCGAGTATGTGTATCAGACGCGAGAGCGGTTTTCAATTTGCCCATCCTGCCGGCGGGTGTATTGGCCGGGTACGCACGGTGAACGCATGATCGGGTATGTGGAAGGTTACGTGAGACCCCGGACCCAGGAGAGCCAACCCCCGTGTTCCGGCCCGTGAATCTTCCTGACGGAGGAGAGAAGGTCGTCGCGGGCCAAAGGCGCCCCGGCGTGATTTCAAACGCGCTTCCTGCCGTATAAGCGCTGGAACAATGGAAGGATTGCCGTGGAGGCAAAGGAGGTACTTGTGGAGAGAGGGGACGCGCCCGAAAACGAATCCGGGAGAATCGGAGCGGAGAAATTCCTCACGTTCAAATTGGCGGGACAGGAATACGGGCTGGAAATCCATAAGGTCAGGGAAATCATCGGACTCCACGATATCACGTTCGTGCCCCAAACGCCGGAGTATGTCAAGGGCGTGATCAACCTGCGAGGCAAAGTCATTCCCGTGATCGACCTGCGGCTTCGTTTCGGATTTCCTCCGGAGTCCTACCACGAGCGCACTTGTATCATCGTGGTGGAGACCGATACGCACGACGACCAACGGGAAGTGAACGGGTTGGTGGTGGATGCGGTTTCCGAGGTGCTGAACATCGACTCCGGTCAAATCGAAGCGACCCCGCCCATGGGGAGTGAAATCAAGACGGATTACATTTTAGGGTTGGCCAAGGGGCAAGGTACTGTGCGGATCCTGCTGGACATCGACCGGATTCTCAAGGAGAACTGATCGTTTCCCAAGGCGGGTTGCCGGGGGCGGGGCGTTCTTGCCGGAGAGGATAGGATAGCGGTTCCCGGAGAGGGAACCGCCTTATGGGTTTTCGGGAGACGAATTCCCGAAAAACGGTCGGTCAACTTTCTTCAGCAGGCTCCTTGACTTCCGCAATGACCTTTTCCTGGAGAGGCAGCGGCATGGGTTCGTAGTGGTCCATCTCCATGGTGAAGGAACCTCTTCCGCCCGTGATGGAGGTGAGATCCGGCTGGTATCTGAGGACTTCGGACATGGCTACGTGTGCGGTGATCACCTGGTTGGAGCCTTCGGATTTCATGCCGAGCACCCTTCCCCTCCGTCCGTTCAGATCGCCGATTACATCTCCCATGTATTCGTCGGGAACCGTAACCTCCATCTTCATAATGGGTTCGAGAAGAATGGGATTGGCTTCCTGCACGGCTTTCTTGAAGCACATGGATGCCGCGATCTTGAAGGCCATTTCCGAGGAATCCACTTCGTGGGATTTGCCGTCATAGAAGCGGATCCGGAAATCCACGACGGGGTAACCCGCCAACACTCCCTTTTCCTTGGCTTCGTCGATCCCCTTTTCCACCGCAGGTACGAAGTTCCGGGGAACGTTCATGCCTACCAGGGCTTCGTCGAACTCGTAGCCTTCTCCGCGGGGCTTCGGATATATGTCGAAGTGGACTTCCGCAAATTGTCCCCGCCCGCCGGACTGCTTTTTATGGCGGTAAACGACACCCTTCTTTTCGCGAGTAACCGTTTCCAGATAGGGAATTTTGGGAGGCTTGAGCGCCGCTTCCACGCCGTACTTTCTCTTGAGCTTTTCGATAGCCACCTCCAAATGGATCTGACCGGTTCCATAGAGGAGGATTTCGTAGGTGCGTTTATCCCGCTCGAGCCGAAGGGTGGGATCTTCCTCCGTGAGTTTGAGGATCCCGGAGAAAACCTTTTCTTCATCGCCCTTGTTTTTTGCAGCCAGGGCATAGGCAATGGAGGCGGGTAAGGGAGACACAGCCTGGTACAGAACGGGATGGTTCTCGTCGGAAACGGTATCTCCCGTGGAAGTGACTTTCAACTTGGCGATGGCGACGATTTCTCCGGGGCCGGCGGATTCGATGGAAGACTGATTCTTGCCTTCCATGAAGAACAACTGGCCGAACTTCTCCCTCTGCTCTTTCGAGACGTTATAGAAACTGGAATCCGCTTCCAGGGTACCGGAAAAGATGCGAATGACATTGAGCTTGCCCGCATAAGGATCCGAGATGGTCTTGATCACCAAGCCCGAAAAGGGGGCGGTTTCGTCCGCCGGCCGCATGATTTCTTCGCCCGAGATGGGATTCTTGCCCTTGATGGAAGGACGGTCCTGAGGAGACGGAAAGCAATCGACCAGAGCGTCCAGTAACGGCTGAACTCCCATGTTCCGGGTAGCCGATCCGACGAAGACGGGCACGAATTTCATCTCCTTCACGCCCGTTTTCAGACCATGTTGGAGATCTTCCTTGGACAGCTCCTGGCCTTCCAAATATTTTTCGAGGAGTTCGTCGTCCGATTCCGCGATGAATTCGATGAGGGACTCTCTCATCTCTTGGGCCCGGTCGGCCATTTCTTGCGGAATGTCCGTGGTATCGAACTTCCCGCTTTCGTCCTCCTGGTAGATATAAGCCTTCATCCGAAATAGATCCACAACCCCTTTGAAGGCATGTTCCTGGCCGATGGGCAGGGTCATGGGAACACATTTGACGGAAAAGGTTTGGTTCAGTCGGTCCAGCACCTGTTCGAAATCCGCCCGTTCCCGCTCAATCTTGTTGACGAAGACAGCCCTGGGCAATTGAAGTTCATCCGCAAAAGCCCAGACCTTTTCGGTGGTCACTTTTACCCCGTCCGTGGCGTCCACGAGCAGAACGGCGGAATCCACGCCTTGAAGAACCAGCTTCGTATCCGTAAGGAAATTTACGTCTCCGGGGGTATCCACGATATGGAGGATGTGCTTTTTCCAGGGAAGATGATGAAAGGATGCGCTGATGGATACCTGACGCCTGAGTTCTTCCGGCTCGAAATCCATTACCGCGGAACCCTGATCGACTTTTCCCAGACGGTTGGTCACCCCGGAATTGAACAGCATGGCTTCAGCGAGGGAAGTCTTGCCGGAACCTCCATGGGCAATTAAAGCCAGACTTCGGATTTGAGAAACCTTTTCACCCATTTACATCACCTCATTTGCCGGTTTAAGTCGCTCACAGTATAGCGCGATCCCTTCAAAGTCAAGGACAAATCCGGTCTTGAAGGCGCCGCGGGAAACCGTACGGAACGCGCGCCTCTCTCTCGCATTTCATTGCAGCCATGCAGGATTGCATCCCTTGGCGGCGTGCGGCGCCGGCCGGCGGCAATCAGAGTGAGCCCATTAACGCCTTGACGACGATCCGGTAAGTATGATTTAATACAAGTTTATGGCTGTCGTCCAAGGCTTGGCTCGTGTCCCGAGGAACCCCGCCGATTCCGGCGCAACGCCCAACGCATCCGACGGTTTGGCAACGGCTTGCCGCAAGGGTGTTCCGTGCACGTCATGGAGCAAACACGTAGTTAATCGCGTCATCCCTTTGGCCCGACCGGTTAAAGGGGATGGGGTGCTCCGTGCGCCCACCCTGAGGAATGGATGACGGAAACCGATGCGCCGAGCATCGCGTTTGCGGACGGTCTTTCAAGAACATCGTCCGGCTTCTGACGGGACGATGTGGGTCGTAGCGAACCTGAGATCCTGACATGGAGGATGTACCTATGGGAGAAAAAGCAACACTGACCGTGGGCGGACAAACTATCGAGTTGCCCGTGATCGAAGGCTCCGAAGGTGAAAAAGCCATCGACATCAGCCGGCTGCGGAATATGACCGGATACATTACCATCGACCCCGGCTTCGCCAATACGGCCAGTTGCATGAGCGCTATCTCGTATGTCAACGGAGAAAAAGGAATTCTGCGGTACCGGGGTATCCCTGTGGAAGAACTTGCGGAGCATTCCACCTTTGTCGAGACCGCCTACCTCCTTATCAATGGAATACTTCCGGATACCACTCAACTGAATCACTTCCGCCGCCTGCTGAACGATCATTCCCTGGTTCACGAAGACATGCATATCTTCTTTCAGCATTACCCCAGAGGGGCCCATCCTATGGGCATCCTTTCTTCCATGGTGAATGCGCTGCCCAGTTTTTATCCCGCCCTGGAAGGAATCACCGAGGAAGAAGAAATCAATATCACGCTTACCCGCCTGCTCTCCAAAGTTCGAACCATGGCCGCGATGTCGTATAAGATTTCCAGGGGTCACAAAGTGATCTATCCCCGCCCCGACCTCGCGTATTGCGCCAATTTCCTGAACATGATGTTCGATACTCCCGTGACGCCGTATAAAATCGACCCGGACATGGAGCAGGCGCTGAACGTGTTCTTGATTCTTCATGCGGATCACGACCAGAACTGCTCCACATCGGCTGTGCGACTGGTGGGGAGTGGCCGGGTGAATCTGTATGCCGCCATTTCCGCCGGAATCAATGCGCTCTGGGGGCCTTTGCACGGGGGAGCCAACCAGGCCGTGGTCCAAATGCTCGAAGAAATCAAGGCGGGAGGGGGGGACGTGCGCCCGTATATCGCCAGAGCCAAGGACCGCAACGATCCCTTCCGTTTGATGGGATTCGGTCACCGTGTGTACAAGACCTACGATCCCCGCGCCAAAATCATGAAAAAGTGGTGCGATATCCTCTTGGCCAAAAAACAGATCAATGATCCGTTGTTCGATATCGCGGGTGAACTGGAGGAAACCGCTCTTAAGGATCCCTATTTCATCGATCACCAGTTGTATCCGAACATCGATTTCTATAGCGGCATGGTGTTGAAGGCCATCGGGATCCCTACGAACATGTTCACCGTGATGTTCGCCATCGGACGTCTCCCAGGCTGGATCTCCCAGTGGAAAGAGGGGGCGGACGATCCCAACTGGAAACTGTATCGCCCCAGGCAAGTTTACGACGGCCGGCAACTCAGTCACTATGTTCCCCTGGAAGAACGGGTGCACAACCACGAGGCGGCCAAACAATTCAGGATCCCTCGCAAGATTTCCCAGATGGCCATTTGAGTAGGGCGCCGTTCCCATGGACGGGCGCGGAGGTGGGGAACGGAGCATGATGGCCCGAGCCATGGTTCCCGCCTTTCGGAATCGGCCGAAAAATGACGGAAGGGTTGCCGGCGCAGCGATTATGAGCCGGGCGCGTCCGGATGCCTGCGGTTCGGCCAAAGATGCCCATGGGGCCTCCCTATCCAGGAAGCGTTCCGGCGGCGTGGCGTCGTTTCTTCCTGTGCGGTGGCATTTTCGGGTTGCCGGGCGGTTCCGGAGGCGGAATCTCTTTTTGGGGTCCCTATGAAGTCGGAATGGGACAGCCTGTGGACGTATTTCTTGCCGTTGGTCCGAACCGGCCTCGATTGTGTTTTCGGCGGCCTGTCCCGCAAACCCGATTCATCCCACGCGTACGTCGAACCGGTTGAAATGCATGGAGAATGTGGCTCTCCCCTGGCTGGCGGATCGAAGATCCGTAGAATACCCGAACATCCGGGACAATGGGGCTTCCGCGTCTACGACGTGCACTCCCGGTTTGGGCTTGATCTGAAGAACTCTCCCCTTGCGCGCGTTCAAGTTGGCGATGACGTCTCCCATGAATTCTTCGGGCACCAGTATCTCAAGGCTCATGATAGGTTCCAGAAGCAGGGGGCCCGCCGCGGTGACGGCTTCCCGGACGGCCATGCCTGAAGCCACGTGGACGGCCATGTCCGATGTGTGGCCTTCCTTGAAAGTGACGGACAACAGGGTGGCTTTGATATCCACCAAGGGGTACCCCATGAGTTCTCCGCTGGTGAATGCTTCCCGGGCCCCCGCAATAGCGGATTGAATCCATCCTGGGGGTATGGTTTCCGCGATCAACCGATCCTCCACTTCGACTCCCGACCCCCGCGGCAGGGGCTCCACGCGGACACGGGCGGCCGCGAAGTGGACCTGGCCGTTCAACTCCCTGTCGAAGATCGCCTCGTGCTCCACGCTCCGCGAAATGGTCTCACGATACACCACCTGAGGTTTTCCGACATTGGCGGCCACGCCAAACTCCCGCTGAAGGCGATGGACCAGGATTTCCAGGTGTAATTCCCCCATGCCGGAAATAAGAATCTGGCCCGTATCCTCATCCGTTCGTACTCGGAACGTTGGGTCTTCTTCGGCCAACTTGGACAGGCAGGTGTCGATCTTATCCTGGTCGGCGGTGGTTTTGGGTTCGACCGCCACGCTGATGACGGGATCGTAGGTTCCGATGGATTCGAGCAGGATCGGGTGGGCCGGATCCGCCAACGTATCCCCGGTGAAGGTACTCTTGAGACCGATGACCCCGATGATGTCTCCGGCCGATGCTTCCTTGATCCGTTCTCTCTTGTTGGAATGCATTCTCAACAGACGGGCGATCTTTTCCTTCTTGCCCCGGGTTACATTGTACACATCGGCTCCGGCCTCCAAACGCCCCGAGTAGATGCGCACATAACAGAGTTTCCTTCCTTCTTCGTTCATAACCTTGAAACACAAGGCGGAAAGGGGCTCTCTTTCTCCGGTCTTGCGGATTTCCACGGCGCCGGTCTCGGGATGAATGCCTGAGACCGGCTGGGCTTCCAGGGGGCTGGGAAGGAAGTCCGTAATCCCGTCCAGCAGTAACTGGACTCCCTTGTTCTTGAGGGCCGATCCACAATAGACGGGTACCGCCGTCAACTGAAGGGTGGAGCGGCGAATGCTCTCCAGGAGTTCTTTGGCCGTAATGGGTTCTTCCGTGAGATAGCGCTCCATGAGTATGTCGTCCATCTCGGCGATGCTTTCCAGGAGTCTTTCCCTGTTTTCCAGGGCCTCATCCATGAGTTCGGCTGGAATTTCGAGTTCTTCGAACTGGGCGCCCAGTGAGGAATCCTCCCACCGGAACGCTTTCATATGCACCAGATCGATGACTCCTCTGAAATCGGCTTCCACGCCCCAGGGAATTTGCATAAGGACGGGATGAGTGGCCAGTTTGTCTCGCATTTGTTGGACGGTTGCCTGGAAATCGGCTCCGATCCGATCCATTTTGTTGACAAAAGCGAGCTTGGGTACCTTATATTTATCCGCCTGGTGCCATACCGTTTCCGATTGAGGTTCGACACCCCCCACGGCGCAGAAGACGGCCACGGCGCCGTCCAGAACGCGGAGCGATCGTTCCACCTCGATGGTGAAATCCACGTGTCCGGGTGTATCGATCAGGTTGATGGTGGTGGTCTTCCATTGGCACGTGGTCACCGCCGAAGTGATGGTGATGCCGCGTTCCTGTTCTTCGGGCATCCAGTCCATAACCGCGGTGCCTTCATGCACTTCCCCCATCTTGTACGTCCGGCCGGTATAATACAGGACGCGTTCCGTGAGCGTGGTTTTACCCGCGTCGATGTGCGCCATGATGCCGATGTTTCTGGTTCGCTGGAGCGGTATTTTCTGCGTCATGGAAGCGTACCGGTTTCTGGGGTTCGGTTTGGCGGGCGGCGTGAACCGCTAAATGCGGCGCGGCATCATATCCTTTGTTTCGATGGCGCCTCTTTCCTCAAAAGCTGCATTCCATGCTCGCATGGCTTTCCAACCGTCTGCCGTGAAGCCTGATTCAAACGGCCGGCAAATAGACCCGATTCCTACCGGCAATGACCGTCCTTGTCAAGGACGCAGCGCCGGATACCACGTAATTTTTGCAAACGGTGGTTCAACAGGGCAGTTCGATGGTGAATTCGCAGCCCTCGTTGGGTGCGGACTTGACCAGGATCCTGCCGCCGTGTTGTTTGATGATTCCGTGGCTTATGGAAAGGCCCAACCCTGTCCCTCGCCCCCGCTTCTTGGTGGTAAAAAAAGGCTGGAACAGGTCCCGAAGATGTTCCTCATCCACACCGGGTCCCGTGTCTTTGAATACAATCTGTATCCAGTGGTCCTCTTGCTTTGAGCGCGTGGTGATGGCCAGTTCCCCCGCACCCCCCATAGCTTCCGCCGCGTTGAGAATGATGTTCAGGAACACCTGCTCCATCTTGCTTCGAACACCGAACACGGCCGGCAACTCCCGATCAAGCTTCTGGACCACTTGAATCTTGCGAAACAAAACATGACCTTCCAATAGAAACAGTGTGTCCTGAAGAACTTTGTTCACATCCACGAGTTCGCGTTGGTCCGCTTCATCTCGGGCGAAATCGAGGAGACCACGGACGATGATTTTGCATCGGTTGGCTAGTTTGATGATCTTTTCCAGGTTTTCCCGTTCTATTCGATTCCCGGTCTGAGATTCGAGAAGCAGATGGGAATAGGTCATGATGCCGCCCAGGGGATTGTTGATCTCATGCGCGATGTCGAAGGCGAGCTTACCCATGGCGCGGAGACGCTCGTCCTGGATGAGCTGTTCTTCCATTTCCCGCTTCTGGGTCACATCGCGAAAGGTGATCTGAATGGCCTCTCTTCCGGCGAATTGAGTTGGGAAAGCACTCACTTCCATGGAAAAGACAGACCCGTCGCTTCTTCGTCCCCGGCCTTCGAAAGTCTCCGGGATTCGTCCCGGAAACTTTTTCGAACGCACCAATTCCAGGAAGGGGAGCAAGGATTCGGGGGCAAGGAACTGGAGTATATCCATATGGAGGATGTCTTCCGTGCGGAAATAGTTGAATAAGTTCAAGAAGGCCTGATTGGTGAACACGAATCCTTCTTCGTCGTAAATAGCGATTCCGTCCGAGGAATTCTCCACCATCATCCGGTAATTGGCTTCGGATTCCGCCAATTGGCGTTCCAGATTCTTGCGGGTTGTGATATCTTTAATGACTCCTTCGTACCCCAGGACACGTCCATTGGGGCGTTTTCGGACATTCGAGGTGATCAGCACATCGATGGGTGTTCCCCCCTTGGTCCGAAACCGGACTTCGTAGTCCTTGACGAATCCGTCCTTCTCGATCTGTTTTCGAAACCGTATCCTGTCCTCGACGTTGTAATACAGAAGGGCTATGGATTCCAGGGCCAGGAGTTCTTCTTTGGACTCAAATCCGAACAAATCTACGCCAGCCTGGTTCACGTCCACGAACCGACCTTCCGTGGTCGTTTCATAGAATACGTCTTTGGACTGGATGAAAATCCGTCGGTACCGTTCTTCAGACTCCACCAAAGCCGTAGACAGGTGCTCGAAATCGACGAACCGGGCGATTTCGGTACCCAGCAGACGGCTGAACGAATCAGGCGGCGGCGAGAATTCCGTATCGCCACAAAGACCCAAAAGGAGCGTACCGAGGAATCGGCTGCTGAACGTCAAAGGGACCACAATCCATTGACTCATGGAAGGTACGGCGGACGACAGAGCGTTCCACGGAGGATTGTCGTTCGATACGGCAATGGACACGGGCTCGTTGGTTCTGCCGCAAAAGGCGTCCATAACGAACGACAGAGCCTGAATTTCTTTTTTGTCCAGGCCCCTGGAGGACCGAACGCGGCCGGGACCCGAATCGTCCGCGCAGAAGAGAATCGCTCCGGCGTCCGCGCCGTAAAAGGCGATGGTCTCTTCCAAAATGATGTCGTACAGCGTATCCCCTTTAGGACCTTTTCCCAGACGGACGATGAGGTGGGTGAACCAATCCAGTACGTGATCCATCGTACGACCGTTGGAGGCCGCTTTGTTATTTTCGTATACCATTGCAGAGCTTCCTGCTCTATATGAGGCTCCTCACGAACCTCTCTTTAAGTGACCGCGGCAAAGGATCGCCTGATGTACACCAGAAAAGCTTCGGCTGACCTACATTCGGTGTCGTTCGTCAACAGGCATACGCGACGATGCGCCGGCGCGGAAGAGAACGGGATCCGGAAGCCGTATCAGTCTTTGTCCAAGAGACCTTCCTCGCGAAAACTGTATACCTGACCCCCGGCAATAATCATATGATCATGAACGGTAATTCCGAGGTCGCGGGCCGTCTTGGCAATCGTATCCGTGAGCACCATGTCTTGGGCCGAGGGGCGATTGGATCCTCCCGGGTGATTGTGGACCATAATCATGGCGGAGGCTTTGTACTTCAGAGCCTTTTCAAGGATTTTCCTGGGATATATTTCAGCCCGGTCCACGGTGCCTTCCTGGAGTATTTCGTCTTTGATGATCCGGTTTTGCGTGTTGAGGTAGATCACGCGGAATTGTTCGTCCTGAAGATGGGCCATCTGGAGCCGGCAGTAGCGGATTAAGTCCGTGGTTCCACTGAATTGGAATTGTTTTTTGGCCTCCGTCAGAAAATATCTTGCCATGAGATCCCGGACCAATTGGAACAAAATCGCCGTATGCTGGCTCACACCCTCGACTTCAGTCAGCTTGTCGACCCCTGCGTCCATGACCGCGTCGTAACTACCGAAGGTTGCCAGCAGTGACTTGGCCAATGGTTTTACGTCCTTTCGGGGAATGGCGTAGGTGAGGAGCAGTTCGAGGGCCTCATGATCCGCGAAGGCCTCCAGCCCAACTCGGACATAACGTTCCTTGAGGCGCCTGCGATGATGCTTGTGCAACGCCGATTTCCGACCTTCCAGCTGTTCGGGACGTTCTACCATGGTGTATTCCGGAGTTTCCCATGGATACAAAGCGCACAGTGAGTGCATCTGCGATGCTTGGAAACAATTGGAGCGATTATCCGTCACTTCCGCTTCTTGTCAACCGTAATCTAAGAAAGTATACTCGAAAATTCTGCTAGATTCCACTGTTGAGACAGTGTGAGGGCGCTTGGATCTTCAGCGGGGGATGTGGCGCCTAATCTGGAGTGTTGCAGTGATCGTGGGTTTCGAACTATCATACGGCGTCGTCTCGTCAGGAGGCGCCCGGGGCTCTTCCCGGAACTAGTGTTTCGGGGTTCGATCGTCGCGCGGAACCGTGTTCGGGCGCTGCGTTCGAGCCAATTGAATGGAGCGGCTTGCCTCCGCTTCCGGCTTCTTGTGGGAAAACGAAGGCGCTGTTCCTGTAAAATGAAACCTCCAACGCAATGGAGGGATTCACTCCACTGCATCGGCCCGAAAGGAAGGGGTTCGAGCGGAACCATCAGGGTCGCACAAGAAGGGTGGTACGGCGATATGCAGAATACGGCAACCGGGCGTGTATTCCGGCAAGGCTATGTCGCGGCGGTATGCACAAGCAAAAAGAAGGGAACCATCAAGAAGCCGGTTGAAACCGTGGAGGTGGTTGCGGACCATGGCATTTTGGGAGATGCTCATTCAGGGCCATGGCATCGGCAATTGAGCCTTCTGGCCATGGAAAGCATCGATAAGATGAAGCGCATGGGTCTGGATGTGGAGCCGGGCAGCTTTGCTGAAAACGTGACTACTTCGGGCCTCGATCTCTTATCCCTCCCTGTGGGAACGTGTTTGGAACTGGGTGAGGCGGTCCGGGTGAAGATCACCCAAATCGGAAAAGAATGCCATACCCGTTGCGCCGTGTATTATCTGGCGGGGGATTGCGTCATGCCTAAAGAAGGAGTGTTCGCACGCATTCTCACCGGTGGGCGTATCCGTCCCGGGGACCGGATACGGGTCCTCGAGGCGGAATCAGCGGAAACGGGATCGTAAACAAACGCCGTTTCTTATTCGAGAGAGAACGCCCGTGTGCGAGCCGGTTTACCGGCAAGAACGGTCGGATCCCGAAAAAGGCGGACCGTGAAAGGCGCTTTTATGAAGGTTCCTCTGCTGGATTTGAGTGCCCAGCTGCAGCCCTTGCGGGAAGAGATCCTGAAGGTTTTGGCCGAGGTCCTGGACTCCACCCGGTATATTCTGGGGCCCCGGGTGGAGGCTTTTGAGAGACAAATCGCCGAATACGTCGGCGTGTCCCATGCCGTGGGCGTTTCATCGGGAACGGACGCGCTGCTCATTGCGCTGATGGTTCACGGCATCGGTCCCGGAGACCGGGTGGTCACCACGCCTTTCTCTTTTTTCGCAACGGCCGGTGTTATTGCGCGGGTGGGAGCGACGCCGCTGTTCGCGGACATCGAACCGCGTTCGTTCAATCTGGATGCCGAAGCCCTGTACACAATAGGCAACCGGAAGGACATCAAGGCGGTCATCCCGGTGCACCTGTTCGGCCAGTGCTCGAATATGGGGCCTATACTGGAGACCGCTCGACGCCGCAAGTGGGTGGTGGTGGAGGACGCGGCTCAGGCATTGGGCGCCTGTTACCCGGGTCCCGAGGGAATCCGCCGAGCGGGCGCCATGGGGCAGGCAGGCGCCTTCAGCTTTTTCCCCAGCAAGAACCTGGGAGGGATCGGCGATTCGGGCATGGTGGTCACCAACGACACGGACACCTATGAAAAGCTGCTTCTGTTCCGGAATCATGGGGCGCGACTCAAATACCATCACGAGTTCATTGGAGGGAATTTCCGGATGGATCCCGTGCAGGCGGCGGTCCTATCCGTCAAACTTCGTTTCTTGGACCAATGGCATGCCACACGCAGAGCCAATGCGGATCTATACGATCGTCTGTTCATGCAAAGCGGTATGGTGGAAAAGGAATGGGTGAGACTTCCGGAGCGGATGTATACCCGGAACGGGGAGGGGATGGGCCATATTTTCAACCAGTATGTCCTCCGGGTGGCCCAAGGGCGCAGAGACGCCCTGAAAGCTTTCTTGGCGGAATCCGGTGTCGGTACGGAGATCTATTATCCCGTGCCTTTTCACCTGCAACCCTGCTTCCGCCACCTCGGATTTCGGGAAGGGGCCTTCCCCGTGGCGGAACAGGCGGCCCGCGAAGTTCTGGCTTTGCCTGTGTATCCCGGTCTGAGTCCCGATATGCAAGCCTATGTGGTGGAGCGGATCGAAGCTTTTTTCCGGCGGGAAGGTGGAGGGGGACCGTACGTTTCAGCCGGCGATTGACGCCCATGGACTACGGAGGTGCGGTGCTGCGTGGAAGGGATCTGCGCCCCCGAAAGGCCGCCGGATTTGACGCCGGTTTTCGGCCTTCGGGAGACGTATTAATGGCCTTTGCGCTTGGATGCTTTGAGGGGATTCAACTTGGCGTCCGTTTTCACTGTGGCCTTGACCACATGAGTTGCCAGATTGCATTCCCCGTAGCGCCATTTGGCCGCCGGATCGGCGAAAGTGGCGCAGTAACGACCTGTGGGCAGATCCAGAATACGGGCGCAGGATTCACACCGATCGATGATGCTGTGGCAAGCGCCGCCATTAAACGTGCAGCCTCGCTTGGTCATGAAGGCGCAGGCTACCCCCGGCTTGATGGTTTGGCAGTCCATTGGAATCACCCCCTAATCTGATTTCCTGAATTTTGACAAATTCTGTAATAGTTAAATCCTAAACGGGTTCATGTCAAGAAAATTAGGACAAAAACAGTAGGGTATTCCAGGAGGTCCTCTCAATCGCCGTTATTGACAGGCGCTTCCTATCTATTTAAAATAAACGCGTTTTTCCATTGAACGCCCGCGCGCATGTGCGACCGGCCCGGAAGGATTTTGCAGCTCGGATCCAACCCCGCACTCCAGCCCCATGGAGGTGTTTAATGCCCGAGTATACTTGGAAGGCGAGATCCCGGGACGGAAAGACTCGGAGAGGCGTGTTGTCCGGCGACAATGAGGCTTTGGTTCGTCTCCAGCTTCGTCGAATGAATCTGGTGCCCCTTTCGGTCAAGCTCAAGAAGGTTCGAGCCAAGAACATCACCCTGTTTCAGCCCCGAATCAAGGAAAAAGACATCGTGGTTATGACCCGGCAATTCGCCACCATGATCGACGCGGGTCTGCCGGTGGTTCAATGCCTGGAAATCCTGGCGGAACAGCAGGAGAAGAAGAACCTGGGCAACATCATCCGGAACGTCAAGGAAAGCGTGGAAGGGGGGAAAACCCTTTCCGAATCCCTTTCAACCTATCCGAATATTTTCAGCAAGTTATATGTGAGTCTGGTGGAGGCAGGGGAAACGGGGGGCGTCCTGGATACCGTCTTTAACCGGCTGGCGGCATATATCGAAAAGGTGGCTAAGCTCAAAGCCAAGGTCAAGGGCGCCATGACTTACCCTGCGGTGGTTCTGGCCATTGCGGTGTTGGTGGTGGCCGTAATCCTGATTTTCGTGATCCCCGTGTTTTCCGAAGTGTTTTCTGAAATGGGCGTCGCGTTGCCGCTTCCGACCCAGATCGTGGTGGATCTCAGTTATTTCTTCCGGGACCGTATCGCATATATTGTGGCCGCGCTGGTCCTATTGATTCTGGTATTCAGAAAAGCCTACAAGACAGACTTGGCGCGCCGGTTTCTGGACCGTGTTTCACTGCGGCTGCCCCTTTTCGGGATGCTGCTGCGGAAGGTGGCTATAGCCAAGTTCTGCCGAACGTTGGGTACCATGGTGGCCAGTGGTGTTCCCATTCTGGAAAGCATGGACATTGTAGCTCGAACGGCGGGCAACAAGGTGGTCGAAGGGGCCGTGGTGAAGGCCCGCACAGCGATCAGTCAAGGGAAAACCATTGTGGAACCTTTAAGGGACAGCGGAGTGTTTCCTTCCATGGTGACCCAGATGATTTCGGTGGGGGAAGCCACCGGAGAATTGGACAACATGCTTGCAAAGATCGCCGATTTCTATGACGACGAAGTGGACCACACCGTTGAATCGCTGACGTCCATGTTGGAGCCTGCCATGATGGTGGTATTGGGGGGGATTATCGGCGGGATGGTGATCTCCATGTACCTTCCCATATTCCAGATGGCTGGTGTGTTGATGGGTGGGTGATCCAGGTCGTGAATCGTTGCATGGATCAGGACGCATGCCCGCAAACCCCTGAAATCCGCAATCCGGAGGAATCATCCGGGAGCGGCGATCCGGAACGCGCGAATTCATCGGCGCTCAAGATCCGGCTGAGCCGGTTGATGCTCATTCGGTTGGCGCTCCTTACCCTGCTGTTGGCGGCAAATCTGTTGCTGGCTACCCGGACACAGACCGCAGAAGAATCGTTTGACAATCTGTATCTGCTCATCGGACTGCTGTTTGCGATGTCGGCGGCGTACCTGTTTTGGCTGCGGACATCCAAGCGCCTGCTGACCCTGGCGCGCACTCAGGTCTATGTGGATTTGGGAGTGGTCACGGCGTTCGTGTTTCTGACCGGCGGGGCCGCGAGCATATTTCAGTTCCTCTATGTGTTGGCCATCATCAGCGGCGCCATGATGCTGGGTCGGAGGGCGGCTTTCATATGTGCGGGCGTAGGTTGCATTCTGTATGGCCTCGTGGTGAATCTTCAGTTCTATAATCTTATTCCTCCCTTTTACCTGGAACCCGTCGCGCCTCGCCTGAATTCCACCAGTGTGCTGATAAACTTGGTCACCCATTTTTCAGCGTTCTTCGGAGTGGCCCTTTTGACTTCGCATCTCTCCACCCAGTTGAGCCGCGTTCAGCAGGCATTGAAAGAGAAAACCGACGATGTGTTTCAACTGGAAGCACTTAACGATTGGATTCTGGAGAGCATCGAGAGCGGGCTGGTAACGGTGAACAAGAACGGTCGCATCCTGTCCTGGAACGCCGCAGCGGAACGCATTTTGGGGTATTCGGCCGCCGAGGCGCTGGAACGATCGCTGGAGAGTTTCTTTCCCGAGTTCATGCCCCTGCCCTCTTCCGAGGAAGACTCCCGTTCAACGGGCCGAAACCACCGGAGGGAAGCCACCGTTGAACGGAAGGACGGCAAGACCGTGCACCTGGGGTTTTCCTTGTCGCCGCTTCTGAGCCCGGAAGGACAATATCATGGAACTACCATAATTCTTCAAGACATAACGGAAGTTAAGCTCTATCAGGCAAGGGTGGAGCGTCTGGAGCGGCTCGCCGTATTGGGGAGGCTGGCGGCCGGTATGGCTCATGAAATCAGAAACCCGCTGGGGTCCATGAGCGGTGCTCTCCAAATGCTCCGGCAGGGGCAGGCGGACCCGGAGCTTTCCGCGCGTCTCATGGCCATCATACATCGGGAAATGGCCCGTCTGAACGATCTTCTGAACGAGTATTTGTGGCTCTCCAAACCTCAAAAGCCTCCTCTCGCCGCCCAACGTCTCGATCCGCTTCCGATATTGGATGAAACGCTCACCTTACTGAATTCTAAACTGAATCTGGGTTCGAACGTTCTTTTCGAAAAGGAAGTCGTACCGGGATCCCGCCTGCCTTTCGCCGGGGATCATTTTCGTCAGATACTCTGGAATCTCTTGTTGAACGCCGTGGAAGCAAGCGATTATCGGGGAACCATAGGGATACGCATTGGACCTGCACCTTCCGAGTCGCATCATGAGAGGGATCCGGGCTCCAGGGTCTATATCGAGGTCCGGGATGAGGGTGAAGGAATGGCTTCCGACACCGTGCAGCAAATATTCGAACCGTTCTTTACCACCCGTTCCACTGGAACGGGGCTGGGACTCACGCTGGTGCAGGCTACGGTGGAGAATTATGGAGGAACCATCGAGGCGGATTCTGCTCCGGGTAAAGGGACTACGTTTCGTATTACGGTACCCCTGGATTAGACGGGGCATGCTTCCGTTCCAACTGTATGGTTCGGGGATTTGAGTCCGTGCCCGTTGCGCCTTGACTTGAAAGTCCGGATGGTTTACTACCCAACGGGATTTGTGCCTTGGTACAATCGGTTTTCTGCTGTATATTCCGCCGGTTTTGCCGGCCCGTTTGGTCCACCCCCATGAATATCTTGGATGTTCGCAAGGTGCGATGAAAAGGGGTGCTTTCCTCTGAGACGGGAGTAGACCCCGTTATAACAGCCCGTTGATAAACAGTATTACGGGCAGGCCAGTCAAAAGCGATGAGATGCAAGGCGGGCGAATCCTGAGGAATGAGGCGTACAACCAGTACGCTGCCATGACGAAGGATGAAGCCCAACGACGCAGATCGCGTTTTTCAATGGCCTGATAAGGGTTCCAGCGAACCATCGCCCCTTTCCGTTCCCGGCATGGGATAGGTTTCGAGAGAAAGCCACTGACTTGGTTCGCCGTGACCGGTACGTACGATGATGACCCGAGGTGGATAAGGAAACAGGCCTCAGCAGGAAGCGTTATCCGGTGAAGCGGACTTGACGGTTTACGAGAGGATGCATTTTGAAAAACAAGGCAGGTACGGTCCTTCAACAGCAACTTGAAAAAGCTCTGGGACTCCGGGACGCGGGAGTATCTCTGTTTCCGAATCATTTCCGCGTAGGGGTTTCGGTGGCTCAAACATTGAGCGAACACGGTCAGAAAACCCGTGAAGAACTGGAACACACGCCCGTTCGGGTGTCTCCCGCCGGCCGGATGGTGGCGGTGCGTAGTTTCGGAAAGGCTTCGTTCGTCCAAATTCAGGACGATGGCGCCTCCATTCAGGCCTATATAAAGCGAGATCAGGTGGGGCCGGAAGCCTATGAGCTGTTCCAGAAACTGGATATCGGGGACTTTGTGCAAGTGGAAGGTCCCCTGTTCCGCACGCGCACGGATGAACTCACGGTGCTCGCGGAAACCTGCCGACTGCTGGCCAAATCCCTTCGTCCGCTTCCGGAAAAGTACCATTGGCTGGCGGACAAGGAAATCCGATACCGGCAGCGATATCTGGATTTGATCGGCAATCCGGGTGTTCGGGAAACATTCATCCTGCGATCCCGCATCATCCAGTCGTTGCGCGCATACCTTACCGGTGAGGGATTTCTGGAGGTGGAGACGCCTATGATGCAGGCCGTCCCGGGAGGAGCGACCGCCCGGCCGTTCAGAACGTTTCACAATGCCTTGGGCATTCCATTGTATTTACGAGTGGCGCCGGAGCTCTACCTGAAGCGATTGATTATCGGCGGCTTCAACCGGGTCTTCGAACTGAACCGCAATTTCCGCAACGAGGGGATTTCTCAGAAGCATAACCCCGAATTCACCATGCTGGAATTCTACCAAACCTATGCCACCTATGAAGACTTAATGAAATTTACCGAGGATCTGTTTGACTTCGTGCTGACCGAGGTTCTGAACAGCCGCCGCATACGATATCAGAATCACGATATTGATTTTACGCCTCCCTGGAATCGCATATCTTTGAAGGATGCTATCGTTACTCTGGGAGGAGTCGAGGAGATTGTTCTGGAGGACCCGGAGCGACTCAAGGCGCTGGCCGAGAACCTGGAAGTGCGCGTTCATCCCGCAGACGGGAAGGGGAAACTGTGGACCAGGGTTTTCGACGTGCTGGTGGAGCCTCGACTCATTCAACCTACATTTATAACCCGGTATCCATTGGATGTATCTCCCTTATCCCGGCGGAACGATCAAGATCCGCAGGTGGTGGACCGATTCGAGTTGTTTATCGGAGGGCGGGAAATCGCCAACGCGTTTTCGGAGTTGAACGATCCCATGGATCAGCGTCTCAGGTTTGAAGCCCAATTGAGGGAGCGGGAGGCGGGTGACGAAGAGGCTCATCAGATGGATGAGGAGTTTCTCCAAGCTTTGGAATACGGCATGCCGCCCACGGCGGGAGAAGGAATCGGCGTGGACCGGGTTGTCATGCTGCTGACGGACTCTCCTTCGATTCGGGATGTAATCCTATTTCCTCACATGCGGCCCATTGCGGCCGAATGATTCCAGGTCCGCCTATGTCGTTTGAACGATTCGTGAGCCTTCGTTACCTGAAGGCGAAACGCAAGCAAACGTTCATTTCAATCATTACCCTCATTTCCATCGCCGGTGTCATGCTGGGTGTCATGGCGCTTATCGTGGTATTGAGCGTGATGAGCGGTTTTCAAGAGGATATCCGCACCAAGATACTGGGGATGAATGCGCACATCGTGGTCTTGAAGAGCGGAGCGAACATGACGGAGTATGAGGAATTGTCCGCTCGCGCGGAAGGCGTGCGAGGGGTGGTCAGCGTTACGCCGTTCATCTACTCCCAGGTCATGGTCAGAAATCAAGACTTTGTGTCCGGCGCGGTACTGCGGGGAATCGATCCCGGCGCCCAGGATAAGTTGGGTTATCTTGCGGCCAGTGTTCGAAAGGGTTCCCTCACTTCCCTGGATTCAACGGAAAATCGAATCGTGCTGGGTAAAGAACTTGCCCTCAATTTGGGGGTGGGAGTGGGAGATTCGGTGGTTATGATCTCTCCCTTCGGTATGAGAACGCCCATGGGACGTCAGGCGATAACCGCATCCTACGAGGTCTTCGGCCTCATGGAATCGGGCATGTACGAATATGATTCCACCTTCGCCTTCGTGTCTCTGGAGAAGGCGCAGGAATTTCTTGGACTGGGGCGATCCGTAACGGGTCTGGAAGTCCGAGTTCAGAATATGTATCAATCCGACGCGATTGCGTCGAACATCGCAGAAACGTTGGGATTTCCGTATTGGACCAAAGACTGGAAGCGGATGAACCGGAATCTGTTCAGTGCGCTCAAACTCGAAAAAATCACCATGTTTATCATTCTGACTCTGATTGTTCTGGTGGCGGCGTTTAATATCGTCAGCACGCTCATTATGATGGTTATGGAAAAAAACAGGGATATAGCCATCTTGAAATCTATGGGAGCTTCTTCTCGGAGTATTCTGAAGATATTTGTCTATGAAGGTCTTATCATAGGATGTGTGGGAACCGCTCTTGGACTTATTGGAGGGACGGGACTTTGTTTTCTGTTGAAGCGCTACGAATTTATCCAGTTGCCCAGTGACGTGTATTATATATCCACGTTGCCCGTGAAAATGGATCCCGTGGAGATCCTGATCGTGAGCCTGTCCGCTGTGGCGATCAGCTTTCTCGCCACGATTTATCCTTCCTGGCAGGCGTCCAAATTGGATCCTGCCGAGGCGCTGCGGTATGAATGAATTTCCAACCGCCATCGCCATGTCCAAGGTCACGAAGACCTTTTACCCGCATCACCGCCATCGTGTGGAAGTTCTGAAAGGCGTGGATTTGCAGATTGGTACCGGAGAAAGCCTTGCGGTGGTCGGGACTTCGGGTGTGGGCAAGTCTACGTTGCTCCATGTATTGGGTACATTGGACAGACCTACGTCGGGTTCCGTGTTTTTCGGAGATCTTGACGTGTACGCACTCGACGACATAGAATTGGCCCGCTTCCGGAACCAGCGGATCGGCTTCGTATTTCAGTTCCATCATCTGCTGACGGAATTCACCGCATTGGAGAACACCGTGATGCCCGCCTTGATTTCCGGAGTTTCTCGGGGAGAAGCCCGTGACCGGGGGGAGGAAATCCTGGTCCGGGTCGGCTTGAAGGACCGGATGTCTCACAAGCCCGGCGAACTTTCCGGTGGCGAGCAACAACGCGTGGCTCTGGCGCGGGCACTCATCATGAAACCTTCCGTGTTGCTGGCCGATGAGCCTACCGGCAACCTGGATCTTCAGACGGGGAATCGCATCGTGGATTTGTTGATTGAACTGAATCAGGAGGAGCGTCTGACGATGATTACCGTGACGCATAATCCTTCCATAGCCGACAGGATGAATCGCGTGGTGCGGATCCAGGAGGGGCTGATCCAGGTGCTGAAACCATGAGACGCGGAACGGCTCTGGTATGCCTTCTGTTCGTGGTTCTTTCGGTATGTTCGGGTACGGCCCGGGGAGCGGAAGGACCGCTGGTTGTCGTTCTTCCTTTTACGGTGCACAGTGAAGAAGCTCTGGACTATCTGCGTTTAGAGGTTCCGCAGCGGCTGTTGAACCGATTGAGGACGGAAGGTATCCGAGTGGTGGATCCGGCCTTGGCCGAGAGAACCCTTTCGCTGCTCTCGCTTCCGAATTACGGTGTATCCGCTGTGTTGGAGGCTGCCGGGTTCCTGGATGCCGAATTCGGTATGTACGGAAGCATTTCCGTCTTGGGAGAAGCCGTAAGCGTGGATGCGACGCTGGTGGCGGGGGACGAATCGTTTCCTCCTTTCCAAATGTACGCCCATGGAACGGGTTTGGCCGAGTTGCCCGCGATGATCGAGGATGTAACGCAGAAAACCGTTTTCCAGGTATTCGGCAAGCAACGCGTGATCACCCTGGGGGTTCGGGGCAATGAGCGGATTGAAAAGGAAGCCATTTTGGCTCAAGTGAAGACCGAAGTGGGTTCTCTCTTTTCCATGAGTTCCACCAACGAAGATATCCGGGCCATTTACGGGATGGGGTTTTTCGAAGACGTTCGCGTCCGCCGAAGACAACTCGCCGAAGGGATCGAGGTGATTTATGAGGTCCGGGAAAATCCGACCGTCGTCGAGGTCCAATTCGTGGGTCTCAACAAAGTCAAGGAGAAAGACGCCCGTGACGCGGTCAATATACGTCCCTACTCGGTGCTCAATGAATACAGGATCAAAGAAGGAGAGGACAGTCTCACCGAGCTGTACCGGAAGGACGGCTATTTGAAAGTGGAAATCAGCCACACCATCGAGCCCGTAAAGGATCGGGAAGTCGTGGTCGTGATTCGGGTGAACGAAGGCGAGAAAATCTACATTCGCGGCATCTCATTTACTGGAAACAATGCATTCAGCGACTCCAGGCTGAAAAAGCAAATGGATACTTCTGAAAAGGGTATTTTGTTCTGGCTGTTTAAGACGGGCAAGCTGGAGATGCCGAAACTCGAGAACGACATAGAGAATCTTTCTTCTTTTTATCAGAATCAGGGATATATTCGCGCTAAAATAGGAAGCCCGGATATTGATATTAAGGATGATGGGATTCATATTAACATTCCAATCGATGAAGGACCTCAATACCGATTCGGAGAGATCAAACTGGAGGGCGAATTTGTAGAGACAGAAGAAGTTATGTATGAATCATTGAAATGTAAATCCGGAGACGTTTATAATCGAGAGTTGGTTCGCCAGGATGTAATGATTCTCCGGGAGCTTTTTAATAATAAGGGGTATGCGTATCCCGATATTGAGCCTTTTCAGGATACCGATGATACAGGACTTACGGTACGACTTACATATAATCTTAGAAAGAATAACCTGATTCGGTTCGAACGAATTAATATACACGGCAATATTAAGACTCGAGACAAGGTGATACGCCGAGAACTGGAAGTGTACGAACAGGGATTGTTCAGTGCGGAAGGCCTTCGTACGAGTACCCGCAACCTGCATCGACTGGATTTTTTTGAGAATATCGATATCAATACGGGGTTGGGGTCCAGCCAAGACACCATGATTCTGGATGTGGAGGTTACGGAGAAGAAGACGGGCAACCTGGCCGTGGGTGCGGGCTTCAGTTCCAACGAGGGAATCATGGCCTCCTTCGAAATCCAGGAGAGGAACTTTCTGGGGTATGGGCAACGGATGGCATTCACGGGACTGCTGGGAGGGAAGTCGTCCCAGTTTTCGTTGGATTTCACGGAACCTTGGCTGTTCGATATTCCACTGGCCACTACGGCCAGTTTGTACAAAATGGAGCGGGAGTATGACGATTTCACGAAAGACAGTTACGGGGGGTCGTTGCAGGCAAGCTATCCCATCTGGAAAAAATGGGACTTGAGGGCATGGGGTACCTACCGATACGAAGACGCCGAGGTGACCGACGTCCGGGAAAACGCTTCCCTGATCATCAAGGATCAGGAAGGACGGCACAGCACCAGCGCCATTACGCTGGGGTTGCGGCGTGATACGCGCGACACGTGGTTCCTGACTCGGGATGGGTCCGACAACTGGGTCTCCGTGGAATATGCGGGTCCACCTCTCGGAGGAAGCGCCGGATTCGTCAAGTACCTGGCCAACACGTCGTGGTACTTCCCCATGTTCTGGGATACGTCTTTCTTTGCGCGGGGCCGAATCGGGTACCTTCAGAAGATCGAGGGCAAGGAGCTGCTCTTGTATGAGAAGTTCTATCTGGGAGGTTTGAACACGATTCGGGGTTTCCAGGTCCGGAAGGTGAGTCCCAAGGACCCCATTACCGGGGATCGGATCGGCGGGGATAAATTTACGTTTCTTAATTTGGAGTATCGGTTTCCCCTGATCAAGGAGGCGGCGGTCTTCGGGTTAGTGTTTTTCGATGCGGGGAACGTATACCCGGAAGGAGAATCCTACGATTTCACCGACCTGCGTCGGTCCATAGGCGGGGGGATCCGGTGGTACTCTCCCATGGGTCCGCTTCGCCTGGAATGGGGCTATAATCTGTCTCCTGAACCGGACGAAAGCTCCAGCGTGTGGGATTTCACAGTCGGATACGGTTTCTGACGGAAGATCGCTTCATTGGTTTCCTCTTCGCCGACCGCATGGTTTGGATCCCGTAATTACGAACATCACACCATTTAGCTTCAGGGAGCAATCCGAATGAGAGTACTTCTCGTGCTGATTATGGCAGGTTTGTATGTTTTGAATCCGTTTTCGTCGGCACAAGCCAGTTCCTTAAAAATCGCCGTCATCGACATCCAGGAATGTCTGAACGAATCGCTGGAAGGGAAACGGGCCAAGAAAGTGCTTGAAGCCAAAAATGCCAAACTCAAGGCCCGTCTGGAAGCCGCGCAGGAGGAAGTGAACCGGTTGAAGGACGAAATCGAGAAACAAGGACTTATGCTCAGTCCCACGGTGTTGAAGGATAAAGAGCGGGATTACCGCAGGAAGCAGCGAGAGCTTCAGGATATGCTTCGGGATTTCAATGAAGAGATGAGATTGGAGGAGGAGGACATGAAGATTCGGATATTCAAAGATCTGGATGTGCTTCTCCAGAAAATCGCATCCAGGGAAGGGTTCGATATGGTCCTGGAGCGGCGTTCCGTGCTGTTTGCCACTCAGGATGTCGATATTACGCAGATGGTGATTAAAGAATACGACGCCATGAAAGGCAGACAATAAATGCCTCAAACCATGAAGAAGACATTGGGCGAACTGGCCGAGTATGTCGGGGGGCGGCTGGAAGGGCCGCCCGATGTCGTTGTCCGGGGGATCGCCGGCATTGCCGATGCATCTTCCGATGAGGTCACCTTTTTATCCAACCTTCGCTATGAAGCCGAGATGTCTCGAACGCGTGCGGGAGCCGTCCTGGTCGGCAAAGAATGGAAGGGCGCCACGGATCGACCGCTGATTCGGGTGAGCAATCCATACTTGGCTTTTGCCCGGTTATCGGCGTTGTTCCATGAACGACCCTATGCGGCTTCGGGGATAAGTTCTCAGGCATGGGTTCATGAGTCCGCCCGGATCGGCGCCGATGTATCCATATATCCCTTTGCGTATGTGGGTCCTGAAGCAAGGATTGGAAGCCGGGTGGTAGTGCATCCGTTTGTGCACATCGGTTCCGAAGTGACCGTCGGAGATGACTGTATCCTGTACCCCCATGTGTCCGTGCTGGAACGGTGCAGGTTAGGATCCAGGGTGATCATTCACAGTGGTACGGTGGTGGGCAGTGACGGGTTCGGGTATGCTCAGGATGGGGAACGGCATGTGAAAATCCCGCAAGTGGGATTCGTGCAGGTGGATGACGACGTGGAAATCGGGGCCAATTGCACCATCGATCGAGCCACTTTAGGCCGTACCTGGATTGCAAAAGGCTCCAAGATCGACAACCTGGTTCAGGTGGCCCATAACGTAACCATAGGCGAGAACTCCATCGTGGTGGCGCAGGTGGGGATTTCCGGGTCCACCGAGGTGGGTCGAAGTGTCCGGATCGGCGGCCAGGCAGGACTGGTGGGTCATATCAAAGTGGGAGATTTTGCCGGTGTAGCGGCCCAAAGCGGGGTAACCCGCTCCGTGGAGCCGCATTCCATGGTAAGCGGTTCTCCGGCGGTTCCGCATCAGAATTTTCTGCGCGCTTCGGCCCTATTTCCCCGGTTGCCCGAGCTGATAAAACGGATGCAGGCTCTGGAGGACCGACTCCAAAAACTGGAAAGGAAGGAGAGGGGAGGTTGACGGTGGAATTGCCTATGGGGATATTGGAAATCTGCAAGGTGCTTCCTCACCGGTTTCCATTCCTGCTGATCGACCGCATCATCGAATTGGAGCCGAACCAGCGGGCAGTGGGAATCAAGAACGTGACCTACAACGAGCCGTTCTTTGTAGGGCACTTCCCGGATAATCCCGTCATGCCGGGGGTTCTCATCGTGGAAGCCATGGCTCAAGTGGGGGGAGTGTTGGGCGCTGTTTCCACCGGAGCGACGGTTTTTCAGAAAGAGATGTATTTCATGGGGATGGACAAAGTTCGCTTCAGGAAAACCGTGGTTCCGGGGGATCAGCTCGTGATCGAGGCTACCATTGTCCGCGGCGGACCCAAGGTTCGAGTGTGGCGGATACTTGGAAAAGCCTCCGTAGGTGAAACCGTCGTGGCGGAGGCGGACATGATGGCTATGCTTGGGGGAAAGGAATAAGGCTATGCCTGTTCATCCGACGGCCATTGTGCATCCCGGGGCGAACGTGGCTTCCGACGTCGAAGTGGGACCGTATTCAATCATAGAGGAAGACGTGTGCGTGGATTCCGGCACCGTCATCGGACCTCACGTGGTCATCAAGAGGTACACATCCATCGGAAAGAACTGCCGCATCTACCAATTCGGGTCCATTGGAGAAATACCTCAGGATTTGAAGTTCCAGGGAGAAGCGAGTCGATTGATCATCGGAGACAACAACCAGATTCGTGAATACGTGACCTTGAATCGAGGAACCGAGGGCGGAGGAGGTGTTACCCGCATCGGAAACAACAACCTACTTATGGCATATGCGCATGTGGCCCACGATTGCACTATTGGAAACCATACTATTCTGGCCAACGCAGCTACCCTTGGTGGGCATATCGTCATAGAAGACTATGCTTCCATAGGAGGATTGGTGGCGATACACCAGTTCGTACGCGTGGGGCGACATGCCTTTGTCGGCGGTAAATCCGCCGTCACCATGGATATTCCGCCCTACATGCTTGCCTCGGGAGATCGAGCCAAGCTGCATGGTTTGAACCTCACGGGTCTCAAACGGAGGGGTTTCACAGAGTCGAGCGTTCACGCACTCAAGAACGCCTATCGCATACTGTTCCGTTCCAACCTGAAGTTGGAAGAAGCTCTGGAGCAAGTCCGGGCCCAATGGGGGGAAGTTCCCGAGGCGGCCTATCTTTCGGATTTCATCGCCGCTTCAGAGCGCGGAGTCACTCGCTGATTACCCTATGGAAGCCATCGGTATCATCGCCGGTAACGGACAGTTTCCCATCCTGGTGGCCCGTGCGGCGCGCCGGGAAGGCAGAACGGTCATCGCCGCGGCTCACGAAGGCGAAACTCTTCCGGAAATCGAAGATGTTGCGGACCAAGTAACTTGGATCAAGGTCGGACAGCTCGGGCGAATCATCAAGACGTTCCAAAAAGCCGGCGTCCGTGAGGCCGTTATGTGCGGCGGGGTTACCAAGTCGCGGATGTTTTCGCAAGTGCGACCGGACGTGCGGGCCGCGTCTCTTTGGGTGAAGATGAAACTGCGTCATGATGACGGGCTTTTGCGGGCCGTGGCGGCGGAATTCGAGCAGGAAGGGATTCTCATCCGGGAATCGACGCTGTTTGTTCCCCATTTACTGGCGGAGCGCCGATGCTACACGCGACGCACACCGGACCGCCGGGAACGGGAAGACATCCGGATCGGTCTGCATATCGCCAAGCGCATTGGTGAGTTGGACATCGGGCAGGCTCTGGTCATTCGAAACGGCGCCGTGGTCGCCGTGGAGGCTATGGAAGGAACCGATGCGACCATTCTCCGGGGTGGACGGCTGGCCCGTAGGAACGCCGTGGTGGTGAAAGTCTCCAAGCCGGGGCAGGATCTCAGATTCGATGTTCCCGCCGTGGGATTGGGGACCATCGAAGTTATGGCGGAAGCGGGGTGTTCCGTTCTGGCCTTAGAGGCAGGCAGGACGCTCATGTTCGACCGCGAGGAGATGATTCGGGATGCAAACCAACGAGGGATCTGCGTCTTGGGTGTTTCCCCGGAGTAATAGAAGGCCTTTGATTTCAAGAATGGTGACGGCGGAACAGAACCGACGGAGGGAAGCGGGCCATGAAGGCCGCTGATATTTTTGTGGAGGTAAATGTGCTTCCGGAACGGAGCAGGCCGTCGGCGGCCATGCGGATGTATTGAGGAATATGCCGTGGAAAGGGAGCGTGTCAGAGTCGGGGTTGTAGGTGTCGGCTACCTGGGGGCGTTTCACGCGGAGAAATACGCTTCCATGCCGGGGGTGGAACTGGTCAGCGTGGCGGACCTGGATGCAGAGCGATGCAAGCAGGTATCCCACCGGCATGGGGTTGGGGCTTGTCTCCATTTCAGGGATCTTCTGGGTCGTGTGGATGCCGTGAGTATCGCTGTGCCGACCCCGGATCATTTCTTCGTGGCCCGGGAGTTTCTAACAGAGGGAATCGATGTCCTGCTGGAGAAGCCTATTACGAGGACGCTGGGAGAGGCCGACGAGCTGATTCGGCTTGCGGAAGGAGGCGGCCGGATTATCCAGGTGGGACACCTCGAACAGTTCAATCCCGCCGTTACGGCGCTCAAAGAGGTCCTCACGACGCCGTTGTTTATCGAATCCCATCGGCTGGGTCCTTTTCAGGAACGAGGGACGGATGTGGACGTGGTCCTGGATCTCATGATCCACGACATAGACATTATTTTAAGTTGCGTCCGTTCGGAACTGGAGTCCATCGACGCGGTGGGGGTGGCCGTCATTTCTCCTCATGTGGACATCGCCAATGCGCGTTTACGCTTTGCCGGAGGATGCGTCGCCAATATTACGGCCAGTCGTATCTCCCTGAAAAAGATGCGAAAGATCAGACTCTTTCAGCCCAACGCCTATTTGACGGTGGACTACGCGGATCGGATCCTCACCGTGGTGGAATGTACGGGCGGATCGGCCGGGCCGGGGGCGCGGCAGATCCAGGCACGGCAGGAGCAATTCACACAGGCGGATCCGCTGGAAGAGGAGTTGCGTTCCTTCGTTCACTGTGTGAGAACGAGGACCTCGCCGCTGGTGGACGGAAAGCGGGGCCGCGAGGCGCTTCGGGTGAGTTTGGATATCCTGAATCAGATTTCGCTGACCCTCGCATCCATGCCTCTGTCTGAACTGGTTGTTGGAGAGACCGCTTGAATCGGACGATTCTCGTCTCGGCCGGCGAGGCCTCGGGGGACAAGCATGGCGCCAAACTGATCCGTGAAATCCGGCGCCTGGAACCCGGTGTCCGGTTTGTGGGAATCGGAGGCGCCGCAATGCAGGCCCAGGGCATGGACGTTGTCGTGGACAATCGATCCCTTTCCGTTATGGGTTTTTTGGAAGTCGTCAACAAGGTGGGGAGAGTCTGGGATGCGTTCAAGGAGATTCGAACCCGTTTGCGTGAGACTCCTCCGGACTTGGTGATTCTTATCGACTTCCCGGAATTCAACCTGCTCGTGGCTCGCATGGCTCATAAGCGTCGAATACCCGTGGTGTATTACATCAGTCCCCAGGTGTGGGCCTGGAGAAGGGGTCGAGTTCGTCAAATCGCACGATACGTCCGCAAGATGTTCGTAATTTTTCCTTTCGAGGCGGATTTCTACCGGAGGCGCGGCGTGAACGTGGAATTCGTGGGACACCCGGTTCTGGACGATGCGTTCGAGTACAAGAGCCGGCAGGAGTGCCTCCAACAACTCGGCTTGAATTCCGAGAAACGGTATGTCGGTCTGTTGCCGGGGAGCAGGCGCAGTGAGATTCGGTATATGCTGGACCGAATGCTGCGGGCTGCAAACCTCTTGGCGCGGCGATTTCCGGACCTGGAATTCATCCTGCCCCTGGCTCCCACGCTGGACGAGTCGGACGTGAGCGGGTATCTGATCGAGTCGAGGGTTCGGGTGCATGTGATTCAAGACGCTTTTCCTTTGGCGGCCCAATGCCTGGAGGCCGCTCTGGTGACCTCCGGGTCCGCGACATTGGAGACAGCCTTATGGGGCGTTCCCCAGTGCGTTGTGTACCGCATGTCTCCCGTCAGCTACTGGCTGGGAAGACTGGTGGTGCGGGTTCCGTTCATCGGCATGGTGAATTTGATCGCGGGCCGGCGGGTGGCCGTGGAACTGCTCCAAGGCGATGCTACGCCGATTCGCATGGCGGATGAGATCTCGTCCCTTCTCCGGGAATCGCATCGCCGGACCGCCATGCGGAGTGCGTTTGAAGAAGTTCGATCTCGGCTGGGAGGGCGGGGGGCGTCCGAGCGCGCCGCCCGAAGCGTCCTAAAAGTCTTGCACGCGGAAGTCGACGCATGAGCACGTATCAAAGGCTGATGCATCTCGTCAGACCCTACTGGCCCCGCATGCTGGCCTCCATGAGCTGCATGGTGATGGTGGCGGCGCTTACCTCACTGATGGCGTTTCTGGTGAAGCCCGTAATGGACGACATCTTTGTGAACAAGCGGATGGACATGCTCAAACTGCTTCCTCCCGCCATACTTGTCTTGTTTGTAGTCAAAGGCGCGTTCACGTATGGGAGCACCTACCTCATCAGTTACGTAGGCCAGCGCATCGTGGCCGACTTGCGCCAGGGACTTTATGAACACCTGCAGAGGCTTTCCCTGAGTTTTTTCGATCGAACACCGGCCGGTGTGCTCATCAGCCGCGTGACCAATGATGTTTCACAGATTCAGGGAGCCGTGTCTCAAGGCGTGACAGGACTGCTGAAAGAAGTGTTCACCGTGATCTTTCTCATCGGAGTCATCTTCTATCGGGACTGGAAATTGGCTCTCATTGCGGTGCTGGTGTTCCCCATGGCCTTCTATCCTCTGGTGCATTTCGGTCGGTTGCTGCGGCGTATCAGCCGGGATAATCAGGCTACCATGGGGGAGATCACTTCTCATCTCCAGGAGACCCTTTCGGGGACCCGAATCGTCAAGGCTTTCGCCACGGAGGATTTCGAGGTGAACCGCTTTCGGGGGAGCATTGAACGTCTCTTCAAGCTCATCCTGAGGGAGGTCCGGGTCCGGGCGGTGTCGTCGCCCGTGATGGAAGCTTTAGGGGGTCTGGGTATTGCCTTCATCGTGGGGTGGGGGGGATACAATGTCATCCAGGGGCATTCGACACCGGGAACGTTTTTTTCCTTCATTACCGCCTTGCTCATCCTTTATGATCCCATCCGCAAACTGAATGGGGTAAATGCCACGGTTCAGACAGGCTTGGCAGCCCTGGTTCGGGTCTACGAGATTCTGGACACCACCCCTGAGATACGGGACCGGCCGAATGCGAAAGTTCTCGAGGAATTCCGCGACTCCATCGAGTTCGATCAGGTATCGTTCCGTTACGAAGAACACGGAGACCCTGTTCTCAAGGAGATCAACCTAAAGGTTCACCAGGGTGAACTGGTGGCCCTCGTGGGGATGAGTGGAGCCGGCAAGTCCACCTTGGTCAATTTGATCCCCCGTTTCTATGAAGTGACCGCCGGATCCGTTCGGATCGACGGTAACGATATCCGGGACCTGACAGTATCCTCGCTCCGCAGGTTCATAGGAGTCGTCAGCCAGCAGACGATTCTCTTCAACGACACCGTATACAACAACATATTGTACGGCAACTGGGATAAGAGCCGTAACGAAGTTCACCAGGCGGCCAAGGACGCATACGCATATGATTTCATCCGATCGTTGCCGAATGGATTCGAAACCAGGATCGGGGATCAGGGGGTTCGGCTTTCAGGCGGGGAACGGCAACGTGTGTCTATTGCGCGTGCGCTCCTGAAGAATGCCCCCATTCTTATTCTGGACGAGGCCACTTCGTCGCTGGATTCGGACAGTGAACTCGAGGTCCAGAAAGCACTGGACAATTTGATGCACAGCCGAACGACCTTTGTTATCGCTCACCGGTTGTCCACTGTCCGAAATGCGGACCGGATTGTGGTCCTGCAGAATGGACGCATCGTCGAAGTGGGCCGTCATAGGGATTTGCTGAACCGAAGGGGCGAATACTTCAGACTTCACCAATTGCAATTTCAGGGAAAGCCGGGGCCTTCGGCCCGTGACCGGGAACGTGACTCCCGGTGGGCGGCGGGATGAGGTTCCTCCCGTGAATTCGGTGCCGCATGTGGGTGCTTCTTTACCAGCTTCTGTTCATTCTTCTCCTGCCGCTGTTCGCGCCCGTATACCTGGTGCGGGTAACCCGCCGAAGGAAGTACCGCCTTTCCACTCCGGCCCGGCTGGGATTCTGGCCTGAACCCGTAAGAAAGCAGGTGCTCGGCGGCGATCGCCCCATCTGGGTGCATGCGCTCAGTGTAGGCGAGGTTCTTTCCGCCGTTCCCTTGGTTCTTCGCTTGCGGACCGTGTTCCCGAATGTGCCCGTGGTGGTTTCCACCACCACGGAAACGGGCCAGGAAATCGCCCGAAAGCGTTTGCAGGGAGCCGTACGGGGGTTCTTTTACCTGCCGTTGGACGTGGTCCCCCTGTGTGCTCACCGGGTTAAACAGCTTCGACCGCGCCTTTTCGTTCTGGTCGAAACGGATCTTTGGCCGGGACTGCTCAGTGTACTTCAGGCTCAAGGAGTTCCCGCAGCGTTTGTCAATGTCCGCATTTCGTCCCGATCCGTTGGAAGGTACCGCTTGGTGCGTCCCGTGTTGAAACGGATGCTCGATACGTTTGGCGTCATGGGGGCTCAATCCCTCCTGGACGCGCACAGACTCGCGTCGCTGGGCGGTGTCCATTCCGGGATTTCCGTGACGGGAAATCTCAAGTTTGATATGGAACCGGTCCCAGTGTCGCCGGCACACCGAAGGCGGTTGGCCGCGGAACTGGGGCTGGATCCGGAACAGCACCCCATAATCGTGGCGGGTAGCACCCATGAGGGGGAAGAGAGAATCCTGTTTCGTTGCCTACAACGACTCCGGAAGTCGGTTCCCCATGTCCGCTTGATCGTTGCCCCGCGGGACCGGGAACGGTTTTCCGCCGTGTTTCACCTGGCGGGGGCCATGGGCTTTACGGCGGGATATCGGTCGGCGAAAGCGACGGAGCCTCGGGAAGTCGTGATTCTGGATACCATGGGCGAATTGGGCGGTATGTATTCCCTGGCGACCGTCGCCTTTGTGGGTGGGAGCCTGGTTCCGCGGGGAGGGCATAATCTTATGGAGGCGGCCGCTCACGGTACGCCGGTGGTGTTCGGACCCTACACAGAGGACTTCTCGGACATGGCCCTGCAGATGGAACGGTGCGGAGCCGGTTTTCGGGTATCGGACGAAGGAGAACTCCAAAGGGTTCTGGAACGCCTTCTGCGAGATGAAGGAGCCCGAGTGGAAGCCGGTGAAAGGGGGTTGGCCTTCGTACATAGGAACCGCGGTGCGGTGGATCGCACGGCGCATCTGCTTCGAGCTTTGCTGTGACCCGGCGCCGCGCGGCAAACCTGCCCGGCGGAATCGAATTCCCTCCGTGGGCCGTTCCCATTTTGAGCAGCGTGGGCCTCCCTTACAGGGTATGGGTTTCGGCGCGTAACATCCTCTATGATCGCGGTCTGCTGCCGATTCGACGTTTGCCGATCCCCGTTGTCTGCGTGGGGAATCTTTCCGTGGGAGGTACCGGGAAGACCCCGTTTCTTATATCGCTGGCCCGGCGATTGCGGTCCCTCGATGTGCGGACCGTTCTGCTGAGCAGAGGGTATCGGGGTAAGCATGGGAGATTACCGGAAGTCGTGTTTGACGGCCGGCGGTTCTGCACGAATGCGGTTCATGCAGGGGATGAGCCGATTCTATTGGCGCGGAAAACGGGAGTTCCCGTGGTGGTGGGAGCGAACCGTTACCGGGCCGGCCTTTTGGCGTATCGACGCTTCAAGCCGGATCTCCTGCTGATGGATGACGGTTTTCAACACCGCCGCTTGGCCAGGGACCTGGATATCGTGCTGCTCGACGCCCGGAGCCGGATTTCCGAACAGCGGACACTCCCGGCGGGGCGATTGCGGGAGCCTGTGTCCGCGCTCCAACGGGCGGGAATCCTTGTGTTGAGCCGATGGACCGAGGAAGACGCATGCCGGGGCCACTGGGCGTATTTGCTCGATGTGTTTCACGGACCGGTATTCAAGACGGTGCATGTCCCTTCCGGTCTTCGGGATCGGGATCGAGCACTGGGCCTGGAATGTCTCAAAGGTAAACGGATTGTCGGATTCTCCGGCCTTGCGGGCAATTATTTTTTTCGAGAGACGCTGGAGCAGCTTGATGCCTGTGTAGTGTGGTTTGAGGAATTCCGGGACCATATGAGATACGGTCCCAAAGACATTACCCGGCTCCGGCTTCTCAAGGAACGATACGGCGCGGAGGTTCTGATTACTACCGAAAAGGATATCGAAAATCTGGAACCGTTTGTGGGGGCGGCGTTCAACCCATGGGTCCTGGAAATCGATGTCCGTTTCATTGAAGGAGAAGACGTATTCTGGCAATGCTGGGGCAACGTACTGGAGAGATCGCCGGAGGAGAACCACAGGCAACCATGAGGGCCGAAGACTCGGGTCGCGTTGTGGAGCGTTGGGGCGGGCCCCTACTGTGGTGGAGTCTCGATGTGCTGGGTCGCCTGCCTCTTGCCCTGAGTGCGCGGTTGGGTATATGGATGGGTCGAACCTGGTTCGCTCTGGGTCGGTTCAAACGCCGTCTGGCGTTCAGGAATGTGCGTCTGTCTTTTCCCGAAAACCGGGATCCGGGATTTGTGGCCCGGATCGCTCGGGAGTCCTTTGAACATGCGGGTCTGACGTTCCTGGAGGTCCTCCATTTGGCGGTCCGGAAACCGGAGGAAGTCCGGCGGTGGATTCAGGTGGAAGGTGTGGAGCATTTTGAGAAAGCCGCCGGGCGGGGCAAAGGAGTGCTTCTGCTTACCGGGCATATCGGGAATTGGGAACTCCTGGGTATGGCGGCGTCCCAGCTGGTGGGCTCGTGTCTGGTAGTGGCGCGGCCCTTGGATTTCAAGCCCCTGGATGCGTATGTGAATCGTCTGCGGACCCGGACCGGGACCGAGGTATTGCCCAAGGACGGATGCCTGTGGAAATTGATGCGGGGACTCAACCGGGGCGCCAACGTGGGGCTGCTCCTGGACCAGAACACCTCCCACACGGAGGGGAGTTTCGTGCCCTTTTTCGGGAGGAGAGCCTGTACCTATCGAAGTGCGGCGTTTCTGGCTCTTACAACGGACGCCTCCGTGGTTCCGGCTTACGGTATCCGACGGTCTCCGGGCAGGCATGCGGTTCGATTTCTTCCGGCCCTGGAACTCATCCGCACGGGGGATAGAACCCGGGATATCGAGGACAATACGGCCCTTTTCACCCGCACGCTGGAGTACATTATCCGAGATATCCCCGGACAATGGCTGTGGATGCACGATCGGTGGAAACAGAAAGCCTGGTGCCCTTGGCCGCGGCGGGATGTGTGAACCATGTTCCCGGAAGCGGATCGTGTGCGAAAACTGTTGGTGCGGGGCACGAACTGGGTGGGGGATGCGGTACTGACTACGCCCGCCCTGGACATGCTCCGCAGGAATTTTCCCGAAGCACGGATTCATCTGCTGGTGGTTTCCTGGGTGGCGGATTTGTTCTCAGCGGATCCTCGTGTGGATCGGCTGGTTGTATATCGGCGGGAGGATGTGCATAAGGGATTGCAGGGCAAGATCCGTTTGGCCGGGTATCTTCGCACGGAACGGTACGACGCGGCGGTGTTGCTCCAAAATGCCTTTGAAGCCGCTCTTATTGCATGGCTGGCGCGTATTCCCCATCGGGCGGGCTATGCCACCGATCTCCGCGGCCCTTTGTTGACTCACGCCGTACCCCTCCAAAGTGAAGACAAGCGGGTGCACCAGTCACGGTATTATGTACGTATGCTGGAACGGTTGGGCTTGAGGACCGACGCTGTCCGCCTGGGGATTCACGTGGGAAAAGAGGCGCGTGAACGGGTGGACCGGATGTTGACCGGACGGAAAACAAGCGATCAAGAGAAGGTGGTGATCGTGGCTCCCGGAGCTTCCTACGGATCGGCCAAGACTTGGCCCGTCGCGTATTATGGAGAACTCGTTCGAAGGATCCGATCCGAATGGAATCCGCTCATTGTCCTGTTGGGGAGTGCGGGAGAGCGGGATATGTGTCGTGCCATCGCCGGCCGGAGCGATGGACGGATTCTGAACTTGAGCGGAGAGATCGCGCTTTCCGAATCCGTGGGCTGGATCCACAGAGCCGATCTGGTCGTAAGCAACGATTCGGGTCTCATGCATGTAGCCGCGGCGCTTCAGATCCCTCAGGTGGCCATATTCGGTCCCACCAACGAAGACAGCACGGGGCCCGCCAATCCCAGAGCCCGTGTGGTGAATCTCCATGCCTCTTGTGCTCCCTGCATGAAAAAGCGCTGTCCTTCGGATCACCGCTGCATGCTTGGGGTTTCACCGGAAGACGTATTCCGGGAAGCGGCATTCCTGGCGGAGACGTATTGGAAATGAGGGGGCCCCGGATTCTTCTGGTCAAGCTGAGCGCCGTGGGCGATGTCGTGCACTGTCTGCCGATACCTGCGGCATTGAAGGGATTGTATCCTGAAAGCATCATCGAATGGTTGGTGGAAGAAGCGGCGGCGGACCTGATCACCGGCCACCCTCTTCTATCGCGGGTCTGGATTTCTCCCAGAAAGAGGTTGATTTCGGAGGTCGGACGGAAAAAAATCCAAAATTTGAACCGGATTCTGCATCTGGCGAGAGAACTGCGGCTACAACCTTTCGACATGGTCCTGGATCTCCAGGGACTCTACAAGAGCGCTGCGTGGACCCGATGGGTGCGAAGTCCGCGGAAAATCGGTTGGAGTCACACGCGGGAATACACCCGGTTTTCGCTTACGGAAACCATCGGTCCCGAGAATTTCCGTTTGCACGCCGTGGACCGGTATCTCGATTTTATCCGGAATCTCGGGGGGAATCCCACGGTTCTGGATTTCCGTATACCCACCACGCGGGAGCATGCAGTACGTGTCGATGATCTGATGACTCGGCACGGATTGCAGGACACCCGGTTCATTGCCGTCAACCCGGTTGCCCAGTGGGACTCAAAGTTATGGGAGCCCGCTTCGTTTGGGGTTCTTATGGACAGAATTCACGGGGACTTGGGAATGAAGCCGGTGCTCACGGGGAGTTCGGCGGATCGGGCCTATGCGGGGCGGATCCGGAAATATACCCGGACCCCCTGGGTGGATCTTTGCGGAAAGACGAGTCTCAAGGACTTGACGGTTCTGTACCGCAGGAGCGCTCTGGTGATCAGTACGGATACGGGTCCCATGCATATAGCGGCGGCCGTGGGAACTCCCGTGGTAGCCTTGTTCGGACCGACGGATTCGCAACGTACGGGTCCCTACGGACCGCATCACCGTATCGTACGAACGGGAATTTCATGCAGCCCTTGTTTCAGGAGAAGCTGTGATCACCGCTCGTGCATGCGCGACCTATCTCCGGACCAAGTGTTCGGGAGCGTCAGGGATCTGCTGAGAAACCCATGAAAACCCGGATGACGGTTCTTCACACGGAATGGTCCCGCGGATGGGGTGGGCAGGAACTTCGAATCCTGGAGGAAAGCAGGGAATTCCTGCGCAGAGGATATCGGATGGCCCTGATGTGCAAATCCGGGGCCCCCATCTATCATGCGGCCTTGAAACAAGGCATCCCGGTGACCACGGCCCCGTTCCTTTCCCCCCTGGATTGGAACACCGTTTCCGTGCTGACACGGTACGTGAGAGAACATCGGGTGGATGTGATCCACTCCCATAGTTCCGTGGATGGATGGTGCGCGGCTTTGGCCGCCGTCGTTGCCGGAGTGCCGGTGGTCCGCAGCCGGCATATATCCGCTCCTTTGGGAAACGGCATCCTGACGCGATGGTATTACACGTATCTGGTAGACCATGTCATCACCAGCGCCGAGGCTATTCGTCAGCGCATGATCGTGGTGAACGGGCTGGATCCCGACCGGATCGTGGCCGTTCCCGCGGGAGTGAACGAACATCGGTTTCGGACGGGCGTGGATCCCACGCGGGTTCGGAACGAACTGGGGTTTCCCCGGGAAGCTTTCCTAGTGGGAATCGTAGCTGTGCTGCGAAGCTGGAAGGGGCATAAGGTGCTTTTTGAGGCCGTCCGGAAGCTCCGGGAACAAATCCCCACGTTGCGACTGCTTGTCGTGGGCGACGGACCTTACAAGGAAGAACTCGTGAAGTGGGCCCAGGAGTTGGGAATCCGGGATTCGGTGGTCTTCACGGGATTCCGGGAAGATGTCCCGGAATTGCTCTCTCTCATGAAGGTGTTCGTGCTGCCCTCCACCGGGAACGAGGCGACGTCCCAGGTGATTCCCCAAGCCATGCTCTGTGGTGTCCCCGTGGTCGCATCCACGGCCGGCGGATTGACCGAAGTGGTCCGGCACCGGGAAACCGGATTGCTGGTTCCTCCCGGAGACCCCGTCGCTTTGGCGGATGCCGTGTACGCATTGTACAAAGAACCATCGGAAGCCGCCCGGTTGGCCGGTACGGCGCTGGGAGCGGCGCGAGAGCATTGGACTCTCGGAGGCATGATTCGGAAAACGGATTCCGTGTACAGCCAGGTGGTGCGTGAAAACCCCAAAGCATGTCTCAGCTCGCGGGTTCGGCGCAGCCGGCTGAAATGAAATGAGTCCTCCAAACCGTTTGGAGAAGATGATCGCGGGTTCGATTCCGAGGAGAACAGACGTCAAACCTTCAAGTTAGGGGGAGAGCAACCGTGGGGATTCGAAACGAATTATTGGAAATCCTGGCTTGTCCAAAGTGTAAAGGCGAAGTGCACTTGAACGAGGCCGGCGATGGCCTGATCTGCAGGCGGTGTAGACTTCTGTATGAGATCCGGGATGACATTCCCGTGATGCTCGTGGAGGAAGCCAAACAGATCTCCGACGGCGATGCATGAGTGCGAACCGTTCAATGCCCCATGAATCGGACCCGACAAGCCACACCGGGATACCCTCCGTCCACCCGCTTCTGAGCGCGATTCGTCAAGTACTGGGCTGTGCCCTGGCCGTATTTCTCCTCAGCGATCTCACATTCCTGAGAGATGCGTGCCTCGCCGGTCTCGGAATTACCCTGCTGTTCGAAGCTCATATCAACCGGAAATGGTCTATCACTCGGACCCCTCTGGACCTTCCCCTGTTCCTGTTCATGCTCGCCGCCGTCCTATCCCTGTTGACCGCCGTGGATCCCGCCTACTCCCTGGTGCAGCTTCGGGGCGAAATGTTTCGGAATATTCTCCTGTTCTATGCGGTCGTGAGCTGCTTCCGAACGGAACGGGAGTGTCTTCCCGTGTTCGTCACGTTTCTGGTCATGGGTGTTGTGGTGATGACACACGGCGCCATCGATTTCTTCGAGAAGGGAGGGTCTGTGACTACCCTGATCCCGTATCGGGCCCGGTCCTTTTTTGATGATTTTCAGTACTATGGGACCGTTCTGGTGCAGATGGCCCCTTTTTTTCTGTTGCTGCCCTTGTGGTTTGCGAGGCGCCGAATCGCCGTTATCGCATCCCTCCTACTGCTGCTCCTCACGGGTGTGTCCGTATTCATAACCCATGCCCGATGGGTTTGGATCGTGTTCCTGGTTCAGTTTGTGGTCTGCGGCTTTCTGTTGTATCCGCGTAAACGGACGCTCATCGCATTCGGTCTGGCGGTACTGTTCATCGTTTGGCTGATTCCGACCTATTTGTGGAGGCACGAACTCCCGGGTTCGCATGTCCGCAGTTCCTCTCACGCGCGAGTCATCTTGTATGAGTATTCCCTGGAAAGAGCGGCTCAGGACCCGTTCCGGGGCATCGGATATGGAAGACACTCGTTTCTCAAGGCATACCCGGATTTTGTGGAGCAACACGTGGAGACCATGTGGCATGCGCACAATCTCTACGTGAACGCACTTCTCCAGATGGGTGTCCAGGGTCTTGCGGCCCTCTTGTTCTTGCTCTTTCGAATCGTGAAAGTCTGGTGGCCGCGAAACCCGGCGACTTCGCCGAAAGGGTTTTCGTTCTATGTGGTTTCCGCCGCATTCGTCATGATCGCCGGTTTTTTTCTCCGGAACGTGGCGGACGATCTGTTCGTGGATACGCCCTTGAACCTGTTCTGGTTTCTCCTGGCTCTGTCGTATCCGCCGGCCGCATCTTCGAGAAGGAATGCGGTCTCCGCCGGCGGCGCTCCCGATACAGGCGCGCCGGCGGTCTCCCGGAAGCCCGTCGGAATTCTGTATGTGTTCGCATCGCTTCCCGTAGGTGGAGCGGAGAAGCTCCTGTATACGGAACTGCAGCGGCTCAACCGAAAACGGTTTCGGCCTCTTGTCTGTTCCCTCAGGGATCCGGGACCCATGGGGGAACGCATCCGGAGAGAGCTGGGCGTTCCGGTGATTCCACTTCAAGCACGCCGGTTCGGCTGGTTCGGCCTGCGCGTCGTCTGGACTCTCAAGAGGATCCTGCAGCGGGAACGGATCCGTATCGTCCACACCCACCTTCACGACGGAAGCCGCTACGGCCGGCTCGCCGCCAGGTTGGCCGGGGTTCCCGTGGTTGTAGCCACGTTCCACAATGTCTATACCCGGCCGCGCAGACGGCATCATTGGATCAACCGGTTCCTGGCTCGATACACGGATGTCGTGCTTACCGTATCCCATGCCGTGGAGCGCGATGTTATCCGATATGACCGTGTGGCTCCCGAGAAGATTCGTGTTCTGTACAACACCATTGATATTCCGGAATTCCAGAAACCGGTGGACCGTGACGCCGTTCGGGAACAATTCGGCGCCCGCCCCGACGACGTGGTGCTGGGGTGCGTGGCAAGGCTGGAAGAACAGAAAGGGCATGCGTACCTCATCGAAGCGATGGGCGTCCTGGTCCCCCGTCATCCCCGGCTGAAGCTATTGCTGGCCGGTGACGGGCGGCTCAGGGACGTCCTGCAGGAAAGGTCGCGCGCTCTGGCTATTGAATCCAACGTAGTGTTTGTAGGGACCTCGGATCGGATACCCGAATTCTTGAAGGCTTTGGACCTCTTCGTTCTTCCTTCCCTTTGGGAAGGATTTCCCCTGGTGCTGGGCGAGGCCATGGTCTCCGGGGTTCCCGTAGTGTGCACGGACGTGGGAGGCGCTTCCGAACTTGTGGTCCATGGAGAGAATGGAGTAATCGTGCCTCCGGGGGATCCGGAGGCTCTTGCCGGGGCCGTGGAGCGGTTTCTTCAGGACCCTCGAGGCAGTCGAATCATGGCTGTGAGAGCCCGGGAGGACGCTGAGAATCGGTTTTCACCCGGAACCCACATGACGGAACTGGAACGGCTGTATGTGGAATTGCTGCAATCCAAAGGGATCCGTGTGAATGGATCCCCATTCTTGAATTTCGGATCCGATCCACAGTAGGATGCATGCTGCGCACTTCGCGTCGTGCCGGTGTCAGGGCTTTTCAGCATGGAACCATTCAGAAGGAGGACCGAATGAAAGGGTTATCGGTGGATTTGAACGGCAAGGTCGCTCTCGTGACCGGCGGTACCCGAGGCCTGGGGAAGGCCGTTGCATTGGCGCTGGGGCAAAGCGGGGCCCGGGTGGCCGTATGCGGCCGGAAACAGGAAAACCTGGATCGGGCTTTGGAGGAGTTGGAGAAGGCCGGTGCAACGGCGTTCGGCGTAACGGCCAACGTGGGGGTGTCCGAGCAGGTTACGTCCCTGTTCGAAGCGGTTACCGGGAACTTCGGCGGCGTCGACATCCTGGTGAACAATGTAGGGATGAATGTGTTTACTCCCAAAGTCTCCGAGGCGGACGAAGGACTCTGGAACAAGACCATTCAGACCAATCTGAACGGGGTGTTTCTTTGCAGCAAAGAAGCGGTGAAGTCCATGAAGGGGAGAGGAGGAGGGAAGATTATCAATGTTTCCTCCATTGCTGCCCGGAGAGGACAAATGGGTTTAGGCGTGTACAGCGTCGCCAAGGCGGCTGTAGAAATGCTGACCCAGGTCCTGGGAAAGGAGTTGGCCTCCGAAAACGTCCAGGTCAATGCCGTGGCTCCCTGCGTGATTCGCACGGATTTCAGCAAACCTCTGTGGAACAACGAGGACGTGCTGAAAGAGGTGCTCCGTACCATTCCCATGGGGCGCATCGCGGAACCGGAGGACGTCGTCGGGACCATCCTGTTTCTTGCTTCCAAGGCGAGTGATTTTATTACCGGTACCGTGATTCCCGTAGACGGAGGGTGCTTGGCGTGAGTGGAAAATGCATCTTGGCGCGTTTTCCGGCGGATTCAACCCCGGCGTTTGCCGATAGGTGGGATGGACGTTGAAGATCGCCCTGATCCGGCGAAGGTACACGGATTTCGGAGGAGCGGAACGGTATGCCGCGGCGCTGGCCCATGCCCTGGCGGATCGGGGTCACGAGGTGCACCTGTATGCGGAAGCCTGGAACGCCGCAGGCGGAAAAGCGGTATTCCACCGGGTGCCCGTCATGCCCGGTCCCGCCTTTCTGGGCGTTCTTTCTTTTGCTCACACCTGCGCGCGGATGCTGCGCGGGCAGGGATACGACATTGTGCACAGCTTCGAACGAACCTGGGGACAGGATGTATATCGGGCGGGGGATGGATGCCATCGGGAATGGTTGATCCGCAGAAGAGAGGTGGCTCCGTTTTACAAGCGATGGACGATGCTGCTGAATCCTCTCCATGCGACCTATTTGTATCTGGAAAAGCGGATGTTTACGGACCCGACCCTGAAAAAGGTGATTTCCAATTCTCACCGGGGGAAGGAGGAAATTGTCCGGCACTACGCGGTGGATCCCTCCAAGATCCGGGTGATCCACAACGGTCTGGATTTGAACAGGTTCCGGGCGGATAAGGGAAACCCGTTGGAAGATGTAGGAGAAAGCCGGTTTGTCTTGTTTGTGGGGTCGGGATTCGAGCGAAAGGGGTTGGCCACGGCCATCGGTGCGTTGTCGAGGATACCGGACCCGGACCTCCGGCTTGTGGTGGTCGGAAAGGACCGACCCGGCCGATATGAAAAGCTGGCCCGGCGCTTGGGCGTGGAAGGCCGAGTCTGGTTCATGGGTCCCCGAAAGCATGTGGAGGCTTTCTACAGGAAAGCTTCCGTGTTTCTCCTGCCCAGTTTGTATGAACCGTTCGGCAACGCATGCCTGGAGGCTTCCGCCTTCGGGCTTCCCGTGATCACCACGCGGGTCACCGGATTTTCGGAACTCATACGACCCGGGGAAAACGGTTTCATTCTGGAAGATCCCCTGGACGAGGACAGGGCGGCTTTGCTGGTGTCCGAAGCGCTGGCCATGGGCCGCGTGCAATCGAGAAACCTACCCACCCTGGATGAGAACGTGGAGCAGGTCCTGCGTATTTACGAGGAGATCGGAGATCGGGCTTGAGGATGCGTTCCGTGCGGCTTCCCATTTTGTATTACCATCGTGTGGATGAGGGATTGCACCCCAGTAAAGGCATTTCCCCGAGGACCTTCGCCTTGCAGATGAGCCTGCTGAGTTTGCTGGGCTTTCGGACCGTGACCTTCCGTGATCTGATCCGGTTCCTCGAGGGGCATGGGCGTCTACCCAAGAAGCCCGCCATCGTCACGTTTGACGACGGTTATCTGGACAATTACCGGAACGCTGCCCCCATCTTAAGGAGGCACGGTTTTTCGGCCACCGTCTTTCTCGTGTCCGGCCGGGTGGGAATGGACAGTATTTGGGTCCGGGAGCCCTGGGACGTGGCTCCGTTGATGAATCTGGAACAGGTTCGGGAACTCCTGGGACAGGGATTCCAGTTCGGATCCCACACGCGTACGCATCCGCGTCTGGTGGCTGTTTCCAGGGAGCGGGCCTGGGATGAAATCCGAGGATCCAAAGAGGATCTGGAAAACCTTTTACAGGTCGAGGTCGACACGTTTTGTTATCCCTACGGAGATTACAACGACGACGTGGTTCAAATGGTGTCCGAAGCGGGGTATCTCGCCGCCAGGGTGGTTCATACGGACAATCGGCATGCATTGAGCGACCGGTACGTCCTCCCATGCGTCAAAGTGAACGGGCATGTGTCTTTGATGAAGTTCGTCTTCTATTTGACCGAATGGTATCACAGGGAAACAGTTCATCACCGGGTCAGGAGGAACAAGAAATCGTGAAACGCGTGGCCATGGTAGGTCCGGAACTTGCCCCCATCCCGCCCATACGCGGAGGCGCCACCGAGAATTGGATCGAAAACGTCTGCCGCCGTGTGAGAAGATATCGGTGCATGGTTTTGGGTCCCGCCGATCCGGAGCTTCCCATGAGGGAGATTCGGAATAATGTGGAGTACATACGGATTCCAGCCCGGCGGGTTCGGCGGATGATGGCGGAGTGGCTTCGCCGTCCGGATTTCTCTTATGCAAAGAGGGTGTTCAGATATTTGGTTGATCTGGAGCCCCATTTGGTCCATGTCCAAAACCGGCCGCTGATATCGGCGTACTTACGATCCCACTTGCCTTCGAAGGTGCCGGTGATCCTACAGATGCACAACCTGTACGGTTATCTCGGAAAGTACGAGCGGCCTCCGGTTCCAACGAGCGGCTCGGCGGACGTGTTTCTGGCGGTGTCCCGGTTTGTCCGGGAACAAGAAGCCCGGCGTCTGGGGCTGGGGATTCCGAGATCGGGTGTGCTGCATAACGGTGTGGATACGGACCAATTTCGGCCGGGCGCCGAAGAAGAGGAGGCCTCCCGCTTGCGAGGGCGGTACGGCTTGGTTGGGAAACGGCTGGTGCTCTATACGGGGAAGCTCCGGGCGAGTAAGGGGGTGGACGTTCTGTTAGAGGCCATGCAACGGATATTTGAGCAGGACGTGCACCAGGAAGTAGGGTTGCTTCTGGTGGGCGGCCCCCATTTCGGGCTGGGGCGTGTCGACCGGAGAACCGATTTTTTTCGGAATCTGATGAAAAAAGTGGAGTCATTTCAGGATCGGGTCACGATCACCGGGTTTGTTCCACCCGAACGGATGGCCCCGTACTATTCCCTGGGGACCGTGTATGCGGCTCCCTCTCAGTTGGAGGAAGGGTTTCCCTCCGTGTTGCTCGAGGCCATGTCGTCGGGCTTGCCCGTGGTTTCCACCCGATTGGGGGGCATTCCTGAATTGGTTCAGCATGGACGCACGGGTCTCCTGGTCGAGAAGCAGGATGACCCCGGGGAACTCGCACAGGTCGTTCAGCACTTGCTCGAGAGTCCGGAAGAATGTCTCCGATTGGGAAAAGAGGCCCGGGCCCAAGTCGTGCAACGGTATTCATGGGATATGGTGGCCCGGGATATGGAGTGCTTTTACGACGAGTTGCTGGGTTGACATCCATGGGACTCTGGAACCGGCTTTTCTCGTGGGGTACTGAGGAATACTTCCTGCGCAGGGTGCGCAAGAGTCCGCTGGTTCCGTTGGAACGCCTCGGTCGCGATGGAATTCGGCGGATCGTCCTGGTATCGAACACGGCTATCGGAGATACGCTCCTCTCTACGCCGGCCCTTCGCGCAGTGAAGAAATCGTTCCCTCATTGGACCGTGGGTCTGGTGTACCATGCGCGAAATGAAGCTCTGGTGCGCTACAATCCACATGTGGACCGACTCCACCGTTTTCGGGGCAAAATGTACAGCATGCGGTCCCTGGTGCATGAAATCCGGGATGTCGGATACGACGCCGCCGTCATTCTTCACGGCAACGATCCGGAATCCGTCCCCCTGTGCTATGCCGCCGGAATTCGGACCATCGTAGGCAGCGGAACCTCCAGTTTCCGTTTTCTCACTTCGGATCCCGTGTTCCCATCCGCCCCCTTGATTCACTCCATCGAGCGCCGGCTGGAATACGTGAGACGATTAGGCGCCGCGGACCATGGGGTTCAGATGGATCTGGAGATCCCATCCCGCATGGCGGCATGGGCCGAATCCTGGATTCGGGATCGATTCGGTTCCTCCGCCGGCCCTGTGGTGGCGTTGCACCCGGCCGGATCGCGTTCCTACAAGTGGTGGCCCGTTGCTCGATTTGTGGAATTGTCCGACAGGTTGCGGGAAGCGTTCGGGGCGGTGATCCTGGTGGTATGCGGCAAACGGGAAGCGGCTTTGGGTAAGGCCATCGCCGGAGCGACGCAGGCCCCTGCGGCAGTCACCGGCGGTACATTGGATTTGCTGGAGGTGGGGGCGCTCTTACGCAAGTCCACCCTGGCGGTGAGCACGGACAGTGGCCCCATGCACATGGCCTATGCTTTGGGAACCCCCACGGTGGCGCTCATGGGACCTCACCATCCGGCACGCTTCGGTCCGTACGGAGTCTCCGATGCCGTCGTCATCTACAGGAAAGACTTGGTTTGTTTCGAGGAACGCTGTCTGAATCGACGATGTGCGGATAACGTGTGCATGAAGGCCATCGGCGTGGAAGACGTATGGAACGTAATTGTGAACCGTTTTGGCGGCCTTATCAGGAAATGACGCTTTTTCTCTGTCAAAATCTGCTCTTTGGGCTTGATTTTTCCTCCGTGCGCGAATAATAGGATAACGCTTTGCCGTCGAGTCATCGGAAGGGAGACCGAAGGTGAGCCGGCCGAAAAGACCTGCACCGGCCAAACTCGTGGCCAGTATTTTGGGACCGACCGACGAGCGCGTATGTGAGGCGCTGAGATGCATGGAAGACCATTTCGGGAACGCCGATTTCACGAGTCCTCTTTTACCGTTTCGCTGGACCGCATACTACGAACCGGAAATGGGCGGGTCGCTGGTGCGGAGATTCGTGGCGTTCGGTCCCTTGATCGGGCAGGATGAACTTTCCGAGATCAAGATTCACACCAACGAAATGGAACGGTCCTTTGCACAGGGCCCGGCTCGCACCGTGAATCTGGATCCGGGTATTCTCACGTTGGAGCGTCTCGTCCTGGCCACGGGAAAAGATTTCACCCATCGTGTGTATTTGGGTCGAGGCATCTTCGCGGATCTCACCTTGGTCTTCCGGAAGAAATCCTTTCGCCCCCTGCCCTGGACGTTCCCGGATTATGCAGACCGGGAGTTACTGGAAATCATGAATCACATTCGACGCCTGTACAAGAAACAACTCCAGGGGAATCCTTCGGCGGAGAAATTATGAAAAGCATGACAGCATTCGCACGGGAATCCGTTCAAATCGACGATACGAATTATGTGCTCGAGATGCGCACCGTGAATGGTCGATTCCGGGAAATGTCCGTTCGGCTCCCCTTTCATCTGCGCGACCTTGAAGATCCTGTTCGAAGTGTGACGGCCGGACGTATCGAACGAGGACGCGTGCAGATTTCCCTGGTTTCGGTTCAACCGGAGAGCCGTTCGCAGAAGCTCCAGGTGAATCTGGAGCTGGCCCGTCAATATGCGGAAGGCTTCCGGGTCCTTAAGGACGAGCTGGGGATTTCGGGGGAGGCGGATATCTCGGTGTTTGCGCGAGTCAAAGACCTCATGGTTCTCCAGGCCCCGGAGCCCGAAACGGATCGGATTTGGACCCAGTTTCTTCCATTTCTGGAGCGGGTCCTGGAGTCTCTGAATCAAATGCGTCTCCAGGAAGGGCGCCACCTGTCTCTGGATTTGACGCGTCGGCTGGAAACGTTGGACGGCCTTCTGGAACGTATTCAAAACCGGGCCGGAGAGATCCCCTCGGCCTATGCCAAGAGAATGGCGGAACGCATCCAGGAGTTCCTCGGCGGCGTGGAAGTGGATACGGACCGGGTGGTGCAGGAAGCGGCCGTCTGGGCGGAACGCTCCGATATCACGGAAGAGCTGGTCCGGGCGGATAGTCACCTGCGGCAGTTTCGTACGATCATGGCCCAAGACGAGCCGGTGGGACGGAAGCTGGATTTCCTGGTCCAGGAACTTCACCGGGAGATCAATACCATCGGTGCAAAAGCCCAGGATTCGCAGATCGCCCATTGGATTGTAGAGGCCAAGAGCGAAATCGAGAAGATGCGGGAGCAGATTCAGAACGTCGAATAGATACGAGGAGGCCACCGCATGGCGGGAAAACTGCTCAATATTGGATTCGGGAATTCCGTGGTGACGGATCGGGTGGTGGCGATCGTGGCTCCGGGTTCCGCCCCTATGAAGCGATTACGGGAAGAAGCCAAGAAAGAGAAGAGACTGGTGGATGCCACCCAGGGAAGAAAGACCCGATCCATTGTCATCACGGATTCGAATCACATCGTTCTTTCCGCGGTGCAGGCGGAAACCATCGCCCAGAGATTCAACTCGGACGCCCTGCGGAGCGCCGGGGAAGCGGAATGAAGAATCGGGAAGGCTGCCTGTTTGTCGTTTCGGCGCCTTCCGGCGCCGGCAAGACGACCCTGTGCAGGGAACTCCTGTCTTTGGACCCTGCACTGCACTACTCCGTCTCGTACACGACTCGGGAAAAACGCTCCGGAGAGCGTGCGGGAGTGGATTACCATTACATCCCCCACTCGGAATTCGAAAGACGGATTCGAGAGGGGGCCATGGCGGAATGGGCGGAAGTGCACGGACACCTGTACGGGACGCCCCGCGCGGAGTTGGATGCCGTACTTCAATCCGGGCTGGACATCCTGTTGGACGTGGACGTTCAGGGATTCAGACAACTGCGGGACTTGTACGCTGGAGCCGTGGCGGTGTTTATCCTGCCTCCTTCCCTGGGAGTTCTGGAGCAAAGACTTCGCTCGAGGGCCCAGGATCCTCCCGAAGTGATTCAGGCGCGGCTTGCGGCGGCCAAAGCGGAAATCCGATCCGCCCGCGAATTCGACTACGCCGTGGTGAACGATGGGATGCAAACCGCGGTAAACGAGTTGGTTTGCATTGTAAAGGCTTCTCGATGTCGAATCCGAAACGCCCTGCTCCTCATCGAGGAGATGGCGGGCGCATAACGCCGCTGGATGCCCGTGAAGTGGTGGCGGGGGTGCATTCCGTCCTGGAGTCGCTGCGATCGGATACCTGCAGGCTTCAGAAAATTTACGTGGCGCGGGACAAAGAAGGCCGATCCCTGGGCCTCATCCGTTCCTTGGCCCGGGATGCGGGAATTCCGGTCCGCCAAAAGAGCCCCGATGATTTGAACCGACTGGTTCCCGGATTGAACCATCAGGGAGTGGTGGGTCTGGTTCGATTGTTTGAGCCTGCCGCCGTGGAGGATATGCTGAGTTCGGCCTACAGCCGTTCGGAAACGCCGCTTCTCCTGGTGTTGGATCAGTTGCAGGATCCCCAGAATCTCGGATCCCTGATACGTACGGCTCATTGCGCAGGATCCCACGGGGTGTTGGCGCCGCTGCACCGTGCGGCCCCGTTTACGGCCGCCGTGGGCCGGGCGTCCGCCGGCGCCCTGGAACACACCATGCTGGCTCAGGTGTCCAATGTGGTCCGACATCTGGAAGAACTCAAGAAAGCGGGTCTCTGGATTTACGGTGCGGATCCCGAAGCGGTCACTTCCCTGTATGAAATGGATCTTACGGTTCCCTTGGCGCTGGTCGTTGGAAGTGAGGGAAAGGGAATCCGTCCCCTGGTCAAGCGGACTTGCGACGCCCTGTTCAGGATTCCCATGCAGGGGCGGGTGGGTTCGCTGAACGCGGCTGTGAGCGGTGCGGTGGCCTTGTTCGAGGCGGTTCGCCAGCGCTCGGCATGGCGTAGCCGGGCACTGTAAGCTTAACGGTCTCAACAGGCCGTTGATAAACGGCCTGCTCCGCTTCCGCCCTTCCCTTCGGGACATCCCCACTCGACAGTCCAACCCTCCTCTCCTGTTCTTCTTCGCGCCTCGAGGGTTCCGATGTCTCCTGACCGCCTGTTGAAAAACAGCGTTTCGGGCAGACTGTTCAAAAATGATGAGATGCAAGGCGCGCGAAGCCTGAGAAATGAGGCGTACAACCCGTACGCCGCAATGACGAAGGAGGAACCGTCACGCCAAAGGCGTGAAAGCAGATCGCGTTTTGAACAGCCTGCTAAGGGACGATGGTCACCTTGAGCTCCTGATCGGACAGCGTAGAGGCCTCGACTCCGCCGCAACTGGACCGGCCGACGAGGTTCACCCGTACCCGGAAGAAATAGTCCCCCGGGGTAAAGCATCGAATGGTGATTTCCGGAAAGCCCGGCAAGACGGCGGGAGGTTCCCCCGGGGGAACGAGTCGGGCATCCACCAGACTTGTGATAAAAAAACCGGAAGGTATCTTGGCAGGTGTCGACAGAATCCGAACGATAACGGGATCCCCGGATCTGCCGCTTATCTCCGTGTGTTCAAGATATGCGGAAACAGCCGTCGTTGCGGAAGAGGATACGCCTCCTCCCCGAAGGGCCTGTGCGCCCGCGGAGCCCGTGGTTCCTATGATGCATGCAACGCAGAGCCATAGGATAAAAACAGCCGTCGCTGCGCTCTTGCCGGAAGCGGATTTACAGCCGGTTCCATGAGAAAGGTTCATATCGGCGCTCCAAGGCGTATTTGAGTTCGCTTATCGGTGATGGTATGCTCATCGGGTATTGGAGAACACCATCTCTAAAGGTGCGCTTCATCCCACATCGTTACGGCGCCCCATAGCAGCCTCCCGATAAGCTTGTTTTCAAAGGCCGCATCTTTTTAAGGAATACACGCTCCCGACCACGGAGGCAAGAGTCATGAGCAGCCTTATCATCAACGGGCTATTAGAGCAAATAGAGCGTTTTCTGGAGAAGTGGACCGAGGGCATGCAGGAGGCGGGTTATCTGGCCTTCACCACGGCGAAAAGGGAGGATTGCATTCTGTCCCTGAAAGGCTTCCTAGATCCCCTTCGGGAGCATCTCGAAGGTCGGGAAAGCGTACCTTCGTTCAGTGAACTCATCCACGAGAAGAAGCATTGGGCCGATTTCCTGGTGGAAGAAATGAGCAGGCACCGCAGCAGAGGAGTTACGGCCGAGATGTTTCTGGGGTGCTTCAAAACGTTTCTGCACGCCGTCGAGGAAGTCATTTTGGGAATGGAAGCTTCTCCGGAAGCGAAGCTGGAGGCCGTCGGGTGGATCCGCCGGTGCGCCGACGCCTGTGAAACCCTGTTTATAGGACATTGGGAGGTCCTTACTCGGCGGGAATTGGATCGGACTTTGAGCAGCACGAATCGGAAGCTCACCTTGGAAAAAAACAAGTATGAGAACATCCTGGCGGCTACATCGGATCTGGTTCTCGTGACGGATGACCGGGGGATCGTGGTGGAAGCCAACGCATCCGCATCCGCCTTTTGGGGCGGGAACACCCTGGCGGGAACACCCTTTTGGAGTGCGTTGGACCTGGAAGGTCAGAGTCTCGAAGAAGTTATCCGATATTACCCGTTGAATGAATCGCACGAAATCACTCTGGGCGACGACCTCTACTTCAAATTCCAGATTATTCCACTCAGTTTGGTCAGTTTGGCGTCCAGCGGTTACATGATTCTGTTGAGCAACGTGAGCTGCCTGGTTCTCCAACGCCAGTCTCTGGAAAATGTCGTCCATCGGCGCACCGCGGCTCTGGTCCATTATGAGAAACGGTTTTCGGCGCTGTTCCAGTCTGCGGGCGAGGCGATACTGCTGGTGGACACGGATTTGAAGATCTTTGAAGTCAATCAGAGATCGGGCGTGGTTTTCGGCGCCCTTCCGGAGGAACTTCAAGGAAAGTATTGCTGGCAACTCTGCCGTTCCGGTGAGAGCGTCACTTTGGATGAGGTGATTCGACGTCTGGACGAAGACGAGATCTGGACGGGGGAGCTGGTAGGCCGCAGGCTGAACGGTGGAGATTTTCCCATGGTGGTTACGGTCAACCGGGTCGATTTGGACAGCCGGAGCCTCTTTCAACTTCTGGTGCGGGACATCACCCAGCAGAAAGCGTTCGAAGAACGTTTGCAGCAGGAAAAGCAGCAGCAGGAAGAGATGAACATCACCCTTCGCACGCTGATGAAGTCCATCGATCATGAGAGAAAGGAACTCGAAAGGACGATCGCCCAGAAGGTCGAGACCGTTCTTCTCCCCACTCTGGAAAAAATCGAATCCGCGTCATCCGCCCCCGTTCGGAACGAGTTTCTTTCACTGGTGCGGCATCAACTGGTGAACCTGGCTTCATCGGGAAATCTGGAACGAGATGCCGGGCTATTGAAACTCACTCCGACGGAAATGAAGATCTGCCTGTTTATTCAGGCGGGAAGCAAGACGAAGGATATAGCGGAAGCCATGAACCTTTCCATGGATACTGTTCAAACGCACCGAAAAAGCATCCGGAATAAATTAGGACTCAAAGGACGCGATATTAATCTGTATACGTTCCTCATGTCCCCTCGAAGCACCGAGGCGCCTTTCCCGGAAGTCCGTACCGGGTAGGCGCATCTACCCGATAATTCCCCCTTTCCTACCCTTGTCCTCCCCAATCCGCCGCCGTTAAGCTGTAGCTGGATCACAAGCCGTATGTTCTTGAACGGACACGAGGAGCCTTTATGGACGACGCACACTCGGACTTCCAATTATTAGGGGCGCTCCGAGATTTCCTGGCGTCCCGCAATGCCGCCGAGTTGGCCCGAGCCTATGCCGCTCTGGCCCAGGCTTCCTCCATCCCCGCGCCCCCGGTGGAGCGGTTTGACGATGTGGAATTCGCTTTCAACCGGTTGTTCGTCGGTCCCCGTTCGCTTCCCGCCCCTCCGTATGCATCCGTGTACATCGAGGAGGAACCTCAGGTGATGGGCCCATCCACCATAACGGTTCGCAGGATCTACGAAATGATAGGGGCGGCCAATCCGTGGGAGGGGCATATACCGGACGATCACATCAGTTTGGAACTCGATGCCTGTATCCGGTTCAAATTCTTGTTGAGCCAGGGCGGAGAACCGGAAGTGCGAGATCTTTGGAACTATTTCGTGTTGGAGCATCTGGGGCATTGGGTGCCTCGATTTGTGAGCCGGGTTCAGGAGCAGGAGCCGGTACCGGCTTCCATCCGGTATGTCGTCGAACGACTCCGGGACTGGATCCGCAAAGAGAGGGATGAGGCCCTGACTTTCGCCGGATCCCGTTGAAGAACAGGGTTGAATGGGCAGGCCGACGAACGGCGACGAGATGCGGGTTGCGTAACTCCTGAGCACGGCAGTGTAGATAGGACCTGCGTTGACGGACGAAGGATGAAGCGTGCGGCCAGGAAATTTCGGCTTTCGATCAGCTCGTTGATAAACAGTAATGCAGGCAGGCCGTTGAAAAACGATGAGGTGCAAGGCGCGCTAATCCTGAGGAATGAGGCGTACATCCAGTACGCCGCAATGACGAAGGATGAAGCGCAACGCAGCAGATCGCGTTTTTCAACGGCCTGATAGAGCCTGGTGATGAAGCCGCCATGACACCAGGGAAACGTTCATAGCAAGGGGAGGTGCCCTGATGAAGGAGTTTCTGTCCGAGCAGGTGGAAAAAGCCATCGGCTGTCCAATGACCCGGAGGCGGTTTCTCAAGGGCCTGCTCGCAGCGGGAGTTTTAGCCTCGGCGCCCGGCGGGTTGCTCCGGCCCCTGGATACCGAGGCGGCCGTTGCCTTCGAGGAGAGCTACCAGGTATTCCGCAACGCGTGTCCACGTAACTGCTACGACACGTGCAGTTTAAAGACCTTCGTTAAAGATGGGATCGTCCGTTTCATTGAAGGGGCTCCGGAGTCCACCTTCACCGCGGGGGGGTCCTGCGTGAAGGGGTATACCTACCCGCGAAGAGTGTATAGCCCTGATCGTATCAAGTTTCCCATGAAACAAGAAGGTCGGGGTTCCGGAAACTGGAAGCGGATTTCCTGGGACGAGGCCATGGAGACCATCGCCGGGAAGATTATCGAGATCAAAGAAAAGGACGGATCCCTTTTAGGCTTGGCGCTCAGCAAGTATTCCGGGAATTTCAGCATCACGAACTACGGTGTGGAAGGCATGATGTCATCCCTGGGATATACCACCCGGTTGGTGGGGACCCCATGCTGGCCCGCGGGTATCGACGCCCAGAATTACGATATGGGCGACATGTGGTGCAACGATCCCGAGGACATGGTCCACAGTCGGTACATCATTCTGTGGGGGGTGAACCCCGCCTGGTGCTCGATCCACAGCATGAAATACATATATGAGGCTCAGGAACGAGGAGCCAAAGTAGTGGTCATCGACCCGGTGTTCACCCAGACCGCTGCAAAAGCCGACATGTACTGGCAGGTCAAAACCGCCTCCGACGGCGCCTTGGCCCTGGGAATGGCTCGTCATCTGCTGGACCGGGGATTGGTGGACCGAAACTGGATCTCCGATCACTCCGTGGGGTTTCCGGAATTCGAAGCGTATCTCAAAGAACAGATCACCCTGGAATGGGCTTCCCGGGAAAGCGGCGTTCCCGCCGCCCAGATCGCAAGGGTGGCCGAAGAATACGCCGGAGCGAAACCGGGCGCCATATGGATCGGATACGGCCTCCAGCGACACACCAACGGCGGACACACCGTGCGGGCCATCGACGCATTGGCGGCCATGACGGGAAACATCGGAAAAGTGGGCGGAGGGGCAAGATACGGGCACCTTCAAACCTGGGGATTCAATTACCACGCCATGATCATGGCGCCTCCGGAGGGTTCCAAGGGCTGGGTCGGCAAAACCGGTCCCATGGGCGAATTCGACTTCGCGGGGCAGCGGGACGCCCAGTACAGCGACCGCGCCATAAACATCAACAAAACCGCTCAGGAACTCCTGGATGCGGACAATCCCCCCGTCCGCATGTTGTGGGTCTCCTGCAAGAACCCCTTGAGCCAGGATTTCGATCGAAACAAGATGCTCAAGGCTTTTAATAAACTGGAAATGGTGGTGGTGGTGGACCAGTTTTTCACCCACACCGTCGATCTTGCGGACATTGTGCTGCCCGTGACCACGCTCTTCGAGGAATGGACGGTGAATGCCTCGTACTGGCATTACTGGGTGGGAATCAACGAACAAGCGATCCGGCCTATGTACGAGGCCAAATCGAACATTGAAATCGCCGCCGCCCTGTCCGCGGCCATGAACCGGCTGTCGCCGGGCTCGTGTACGTATCCTGCGCAAATTGATACGAAGGAATGGATGGTCAAGGAGTTCAATAAGGGCATTTACGACCTTTTGGGTATCGAGTCCTGGGAAGACCTCCGGAAGGGTCCCAGGAAAGCCCGGATGCCCCAGGCTTCCTGGCATGATCTCAGATTCAAGACCCCTTCCGGGCAGTACGAGTTTCGGTCCGAACTCTGCGAGGAGCACGGTCACAAGGCCCTTCCCGAGTTCATTTCCCCGAGGCCGTCTCAAGGCCCTCTGCGGCTCCTGACTCCTCACTGCAAATTCAATATCCACTCCCAGTTCAACAATCTGGATTGGATGCGGGATTTCAATCCGGAACCCTTTGTCTATGTGCACCCCGACACGGCCCGCGGCAAAGGAATCCGGGACGGAGACCGGGTACGGGTCTTTAACCGGTTGGGTGAGATGCGACTCAAGGCCCGGCTCACGAACAATGTGCCTCGGGACGTACTCATGATGTACGAGGCCTGGTTTTCGGGAAACGAGTACAACTGCCAGAACCTGGTGGACGACGAGCCGGCGGACATGGGCGCCTACAAGACCGGCGCCCCGGGTGTGGCCATTCATGACCAGTTCGCCGATGTGGCGCGAATATAGGGAGGCAGGCATGAAGAAACAACTCGGCTTTTTCATCGACGCCCGCCGCTGTATCGGGTGCTTCACGTGCGCCATGGCCTGTAAGAACCAATACAACCAGGAACCCGGAGTCGTGTGGCGCACCTTATATCCTCTTGGGGAAGCCGTTTATCCCCACAGGGAACGGGCGTTCTATTCCTTGGCGTGCAATCACTGCCGTCGCCCCACCTGCCTGGAGGTGTGTCCGGTGAACGCCTACTCCAAAAGGGAAAAAGACGGAGTGGTGGTGCATCATCAGGACAAGTGCATCGGATGCGGCAACTGCATTCGCTCGTGTCCGTACGGAGCGCCCCGGTACAATCCGGTGCTCAAGAAAGCGGAAAAGTGCAGTTTGTGCTGGGAACGTCTCGATGCGGGACTGAAACCCGCTTGTGTCCTGTCCTGTCCCGTAGAAGCTCTCCAATTGCTGGATGTGGAGGCATTCACCCGTGTGGATGCGGTTCAGTACCCGCCGGGATTCCCGGCCTTTCCCAAACTGGATCCTTCCGTGCGGTTTGTGGCGCCCCGTCAACCCATTGTCTTTTTAAGGGAGGACCTATGAGCGGCATGGAACTTCCCCTGGTAGTGTTTACCGTGCTCGGACAGGCGGCTGTGGGAATCGTCCTGCTGAGCGCCGTCCGTCAATGGGCGGGCCATCCCGGCTCCGAAGGGAACCTGCGGGCGGAATGGATCGTGGCTGGGGCCCTGCTATTCCTGGCCTTCGTCGCGTCGCTCTTCCACCTGGGCCACCCTACGGGGGCCTTCAGAACGCTGGTGCATTTGCGCACCTCCTGGCTCAGCCGAGAGGTGCTCCTCTTCGGTATTTTCGGAATCCTGATTCTGGCGGTTCTTTGGGGCGTCTTGCGAGGCGCATTCAGCGGGGTGCTCACGGCGCTGGCCGCTCTGGCGGGAGTCTTGGCTCTTTGGGTCTCGGCCATGGCGTATGCGCCGCCCGCCTTTCCCGCGCTCCATAACGGGTTGCCCATCGTGTTCTTCTTGCTGACCGCCGTCCTGGTAGGAAGTTCCGGGGCCGTCTACTTCGCGCCTCCGGAAAAAGAAGCGCTGCTGGTCCGTATTCTGGGTTCGGCCCTGGTTGTGGGGTTGGTGCTGTACCTCGTGGTGCCCTGGGTTTGGCTTTCCGGTGGAACGGTGATGCGAATGACCGGCGAAGCCTATTACGCTTCTGCGCTGTACTGGATTCGGCTTGCCGTGGGCTTTGTACTGCCTATTCTCGTGCTGGCCTTATCCCGTCGAATTCCTCTGTGGCTCCCCGTGGTGGTACTGGCGGGAGAAGTCATGGGGCGGATTCTCTTTTTCAGCCATGTGGTCCACAGCGCCGTGAATCTGGGGACCCCTTATTGAAGTTCGTCCACGGCGGACGATCCTGCGGCTTTGATGGTCGGCCCGGGGCGCAGCCTTTCCTCCCAAGACGCCGCGCCCGGCAAAACCCCCGGAGGAAGGGGGCGCCCCGGTGTCCTTCCTGATCCGGGAATCCGTTCGGTTTCGAGTCCGTCGTTCAGGAAGGGCTAAATGCGCAGGATCCCCGGCCGCAGGCGCCGCGCGCCTTGCAGCTCATCGTCTTGCACCGGCCCGCCCACAATGGTGTTTATCAACGGGCCGCCAGGAAAGCACGACGCGATGGCTTTGGGTTGAATTTGCCCCTCCGCCGCCATTTACAAAAGACAAACCGTCTCTCCGGGGCCGTTCCATGGGGTGGCGTGTTTTCTTCTTCCCCTTGTTTCTGAAGGGCGTGCGCCTGTTTCACATCGTTCCAAAGCACCTCACCACAGCGCCGATTTTCCCGATCCTCCAGCCCTTCTTTCTCTGTTCGGGCCCTGATTCCCTGCTTTCTCCGGACCAAGTCCAAAGCTCGTCCGAAAAGCTACCGCCTTGATTGATATGGGTTTTCGGTCTGTTGCCGGCTTTCGACCAAGGGAAGGATTCGGAGGCTCAGACCTCATTGACATTGGTTACCGGCGCCAAAAGACCCCGGAAACGACACACGAAGTCTCTCAATAGCTCCGGCATCGAACCCGCCGGTCTCGAAGCCCGGACCAAACTCGCCGAGCGCTACGAGGCAACGGCCCATGACTTCGTAACGTCTTGGGTCAATTCAAATAGTCCTGCAAAGATGCTCGACTTCTTCCTTCCTGTCGCCCAAACAGCAGCTTGATTTTTCGTTTGCACAAGATAGCACATGTGCTAGAATAGTTCATTCATGATAAAAGGCGTTGGACACCGGCTGTTTGCAAAGGAAAAAGTGATGGCAATAGACGAACGGAACCTATCCGAATTGGTGAAGGAAATCCGAAGGCAGTTGTCCCTGAGCCAGGAAGACCTGGCCCGTGCGCTCGGTGGAAAACGTTTCATCACACTTGGCTAAAGCAGGAATGGATGGCGTAGCGGCCCGATCATTGCGTCAATACCGGCAATTCTATTTGGTCTATACGGAGATTTGGCAGACACCGTCTGCCAAATCAACGAACATTTCGCGGGGATGAAACGAAACGCACCTTCTACGAAATCAAGTGTATTAGGGGCAACTGGTCGATCCGGGAACTGAAGCGGCGGATCGGAAGCCTTCACTACGAACGATCAGGCCTTGCCAAGGACAAGAAAAAACTGGCAACGCTGGCACAGGAAAGCGCGGAATCAGCCGATCCCAAACCGGCGATTCGCGACCCTTACATCTTCGAATTCCTTGGACTGAAGCCAAGGGAAGTCATGAGCGAGTCGCACCTTGAGGATCAACTGCTGGCTAAACTTCAGGAATTCCTGCTGGAGCTGGGCCACGGGTTCTGTTTCGAAGGCTGTCAGAAACGGATACTCATCGGCGATACGCATAACTTTGTGGACCTTGTTTTCTATCACCGTATTCTCAAGTGCCACGTCCTGGTAGAACTGAAACTCGAACAGTTCAGCCATGAAAATATCGGCCAGCTCAACACCTATGTAAGCTGGTACAAGAAAAACATGATGTCCGAAGGGGACAACCCGCCCATCGGCACCTTCTGTGCATACAGCGTGACCATACGCTGGTGGAATATGCGCTGGCCGGGATGGACAACCGCCTGGTCATGCTGAGGAAGCAGATAACAAAAGGAGGAGCGCCATGACTACGGCAAATGGCGAACGAACCTATCATCTCAAGGCCTTGACGGACTTGTGGACTGGCGACGTAAATGGAAAAACGGACCGCCTGATCACCACCGGTCTACTCGGTTCCATCCGTTGGTGGTTCGAGGTGTTGGTGCGCGGTCTGAACGGCAGCGCCTGCGACCCAACGGATACGAAATGCGAAGACCGGAACCATTGCGTTGTTTGCGAACTATTCGGCTGCACTGGCTGGGCGCGGAAGTTCAAATTTGAAGTCCTGGATGAGAAAAACGATATCAAGACAGATCAGATCAAACAAAACCAGGCTTTCAGTCTTCGCTTCACACCCCTCCGTCCGATCTGCGGCGAAGAGTGGGCCCTCGTGGACGCTACTCTTCGCCTGGTCGTCGAATATGGGGCCATTGGCGGCAAGACGGTATTCAAGCCGACGGACGAATCCAGTCGGGCAAGCAAGCTGCACCACAAAGACTATGGCTTGGTGCAGATGGTCACGTCCCGGCAATTCGCTGAAACACGTCGTGATGATCTGGAAAAACACCTATCGAAATGGAGGAAGCTAAATCACGGTGAGTTCGCCTGGGCTTCATTGCGGCACTTCTGGTGCGTAAAAGGGAAATATCTGGCACGACCGGACGGCAACGCCAGTTCATTTAACCGTGTTATCGGACGCCCTGAGCCCAAGCAACAAAGCGGCCAGAACGATTCGTGGAGCGCTGGTCGCCGACCTGATCGAAGAAACAACATTGAGGCTGAGAGCAAAAAGGTCTTCAGCTTCAAGAATCCTGCAAGAACCTTCGGCTTCGTGAAACCCGGACTTATTGATTTCAACGCCGTGAATCAACGTCTGACAAACGCTTGGGGACAGAACGGCTGGGATTTCCTCACCGGTGACGAGATCGCCGGCCAGCTATTCGCCGGGAAGGAGGGCCGCTCATGAGTTTCGATTATTACGCCTCACAGGCCGAAATGAAAGCCTGCCCGAAACAGGTGAACGAAGGCGGACTTGCTTCAGGCTTTGGGGATGGATGCGTGGTCTGGTCCTGTCGTGAGGGGGAGAAGAACAATGCGCGTCAATGCTACATGAAACGGGCGGCTGAACTGGTGCTCGATCTCCCTCCGGACCTTCACCTTGAGTCGGATCACGCTTCCCTGCCGGATTCGACCTGGTTCGGCATCGATGTATTCTTCACCCTGAAATCGCCCTGGTACTCGAAGGACGACCGCCCCTTTCATGTGCTGGACAACCCGGTGCGAAAGGACCGCGTCTTCGGAGTGCCGTTCATGTCAGCGGCATCATGGAAAGGACTTCTGCGATGGGCCTGCCGAATGCAGGAGGGCTTGCCCGATCACCTTGAAAAGCACGATATGAAAATGCATGGCTGGCAGGACCCTCCCTGGATCGTCCATCTCTTCGGCAATGAGAAAGGAGAAGATGAACGCTTCCGATCCGGGACCTTCGTCTTTTGTCCGACTTGGTTCAACAAAGTCGGCTTTGAGGTGATCAATCCCCACAGCCGTACCCACCGAGCCGGGACTCAACCCATTTACTATGAGGTTGTCCCAGCCGGGACAGAAGGGAGGTTGCGGCTGCTTTACGCGCCTCTGCCGGGGGAAATAAAACGCGACAAAGTAACACCGGCCGACTTCATCGACAGTCTCATCGACAGCATAAAAGCGCTTCTCGAAACGTATGGCTTCTCCGCCAAACGCACCGCCGGCTGGGGCACTGCGCAGACCAATAAATGGACAGGACTCTTGAAAGCATCCGATGAACCCGAAAAGGCTGAACCGCGGTCCACAAAGAAGACTCTGCACAGCTTTCAGGACCTTGGCGCTCTCGTACGTGAGCAGAGCCCACCCGGTTCCTTCACTTCAGAGGATGCAGAAGGATTCAAAGCGGAGATGAAAAACCGAATTGCCCGGAAAGGAGGTGACCAATGACGGAATTTCAACTTCCGGACACGTTGCGGCAACATCGCCCTCTGCTTTTGGCGTGTGAAGCCGTCGGCTGGCTTCATATGACGGGCAAGGCCAAGGTTGATTTTCTCCGTGGGCATGGTGGGCAAAAAAGCGACTACGAATACGAAAAGTGGGATGAGATAGAGAGCCATCCTTTCCCTTGGAATGATCGCCTTAAATGGGTGAAAGTTAAATTCGCGTTGAATGAAGTCGCCTGGCCCGCCGCTCTCACGGAGTTCATCAGGAAGCATACCAAAAGAGACAAAGGGTTGCTCGGCCTGCTCCAGGCCGGTCATGGTATGGCGTCAGGTATCGAAAAGAATCTTCCGCCGCCCACCGCCAAATACCTGGGCCAGGATATCACCCACATGTGGTTGTCTACGGCCTTCGGCCATCCGATCCGCAATCTGTTGGCCGACCCACCTGAATTGCTGACTGAATCTGGCTGGAAACGCCTGCTTGAGCAGATTGAGCAGCTCCTCACCGAGCTGCAGCATCTTGGCGGCAATGGTTCCCCAAACGACTTCGATGGTTGGTGGCGGTGGCGTAATGCGACGGTTGGCCCCGACGGTTGGCTGCGCAAGGCATTTGCCAGCACCCTGGCCGAAACCAGATTACCGAACAACGACGTTACGCTCTTTGACCAGTCCTATGTAGCGGCCGCGCTGTTCAAGAGCGCTGCAGCCGGGGCGATTCTGGAAGGTGGTTCATTTCCGTGGAAGATCAAGGATGAGAGCGGAAATGTGAAGGCAAATGACAGCCTCAAACAACAGACCCGTTGGCGACTTTTGACCATCGGGATCGGCACTGACCACTACGAGGCCCGGGCTGTGAAGATCGGCGACTGGACCGGGGCGCGGCTGGCGCTGGACGAGTTTTTCACCAAAGTCTGCAAACTCGTTGAAGTCGATCTGGCTGTAGGCTCCTTGCTGTACAGGGACGGAGATGCCTGTGTCTTTTCGTTCCCAGGAGAACGATTCGATCACGACAAACAAGGGTATCAGGGTGGTAATTTACAGATCGTGGATTGGCAAAGCTGGCTGACGGAGCAGATTGACGGCTATGTTCGTGACGCCAACCTCGAGATGCCCCCTTATTGCAGCATCAGCGAGCCTTCCCGATCTCTTGTGCGGATGACGAAGGAAATCGACACGGCACGGAAAACCCTGGCCGTGCCGTTGCACCGCAATTGGCAAATACCCGGACAGGATTCGCCTGCCTGTGCGTCGCACGCAGACAGGTCGGACGGCCATGTCTGCCCGGTATGTCTTGTGCGCAGAAGCCGCTCAGGGACAGACAAGCAAAGGCCTTGCGATCCGTGTGAGTATCGGCGGACTCATCATCGTCTGGACAAGTGGCGGGAGGGGGAGTTCGGCTTAGACTCCATCTGGATCAGCGAGGTGGCCGATGCGAATGACCGCGTCGCCCTCGTCACGATGAGCCTGGACATTGAGCCCTGGCTTGACGGAACCCGGCTGGATGCGCTCAGGACGCAGAGCATTGCAAAGTGGGCAGCCCAAAACACCACCGCGAACAAACCGCTACCTGAAGATCACGACTCGCTGGTCAGTTTTGTAAAGACGGCTTTGGGTACGGGGAATCAGGCCAGCCAAGCAAGAAGCTTGATTCAAAAGAAGATCGCTCCAGGGCTCAAGGACGAGAACGATAACGATGTTCCGTGGGACAAGTTTTATTCGCTGATGGTGGAGGATCGCAGCGAATCTCCTCAATGGGACGCCATCGACGAGAGCGGCCGCGCTGGATGGCTCACGCATCAATTGTTCCGTAAACTCGCCTCACCTGGTCGCATCTATCGCTTTGAGAGGCAGGCTGAGGATTTCTTCAAAGCTATGCTTGATGAATTCCGCGACATAGCAGCCGCAGACCAGAACCGCTGGCGCGTGCGCCGATTGGTTATCAAGCCGGATAACGGTTCTTCCGGTTCGTGGGAAGACCGGCAAACCTGCGGCGGGCGTTATGGGGATGCTCCCGTAAGCCTGTTGTATCGGGAACAAACAAAGGACTTCCTCACCATCTGCAACCTGGCCCGACTTCTGAAACCGGAGCAAGACAAGGACAGTCTGCGCGGAATCACTCTGGAGTTGAAAGCATATGACAGCGTGGAAACCAAACAACTTGTGGTGCTTTCGACAGCGGAGGATGCGGGCGCTCTGGGCGTCTATCACCCGGTGATCCCTCTCGACCTTTCCCCGGTGCGTTTTCGGGTCCTTCTGCCGCTTGAAGCCGCGTCGACTTGCGTGGATCGGGCGATTGGAGCATGGCGCGAACAATTCGCGCGTGTCTGGGACCGGTTGCCGCTTCGGATCGGCGTCGTGGCCTTTCCCAGGATGACGCCGTTTCAGGCCGTGATAGAAGCGGCACGGAATATCGAGGGTGATCTGGATGGGATTGAGAAGCCTGAAACATGGCGGGTGACGGGATGCGAAACACGGGAGAGCGTCACCGCTCTCAGCATCAAGTCGCTGGATCATCCGCAAGAGCTTCTTCAGACCATTCCCATCAGACTCCCCGATGGACGAAAAGACGTGTTCTATCCGTACCTTGCCGTGGAAGATAGACAGGCTCGCTTTCCTCTGGATTTCCGACATCCCGACGGCCGAGTTTTCAGGCATGTGAAAGACTTGCGAGGCGGGGACGGCGTTTCCGCTTGCCCCTCGCTTACCGCCACTCTCTTCTTGGATGGCACGGCCAGGCGTTTCGAACCGTTGTGTCGCAGAAAGCTAACGGAATGGCTGCGGATGAGAGATCTCTGGAGGCTGATAGGCCGACATGTACCAAGTCAGACCGCGCTCCGCGGCGCATGGTCGGAAATTGTCGAGCGGCGCGAGGCCTGGCAAGAGCCGGACGGAACATGGTTCGAGGGAGGAAAGACGGCATGGCTCGATTTCGCACGCGCGGTGTTCCATGAACGTCTGGGTGTTCGAGGCGCTTGCCTTGAAACGTTGGTGGCAGCCGCCGGGGACGGCCTCCTGAAGTGGAGCCTGGAATGGCACATGAGCGTATTAAAAAAGCAAGTATCCGGAGGTGACTGATGACGACAAATAATCGGAGTTTTGTGACTTCTCGGTTTGCCGGCCTGGCGCTTGATCCCATCCATGTCGGTACGGGCGGAACTCGGCTGGGCCGGGTGGACAACACCATCGTGCGCGATCCGGTCACGCGGATACCAAAGGTTCCGGGTTCGAGCATCGCGGGAGTCATGCGAGCCTACACGGCCATGGCAAAGGGGAAATACCCCAACTGCGCAGGCCTTGGTCAGCCGGAGCGTGAGGGTGCAGATGGTCATTGCAGAAAGGCCGGTTGCCCTGTGTGTACCGTATTCGGCTTTGCCAAAGGCATCGGCTCAAGCGGCGGTTTCGCGGGACTGGCGGCATTCAGCGATATGCATGTGCTGCTCTTCCCGGTGGCGTCGCAATTGGGTCCGCAATGGATCACGTGTCCAATGGCATTGCGGCAACTCCAGGGCGATAATTCACAATATAATAATGGCTTTTCCAATGAGAATGCGATCTATCGCAAAGAAAAAGTGCAGGCGTTGAATCTCGGCTGGCTTTACCTGCCAGGGGAAACTGATGAAAAATGGGATGATAAGACCGCTGGCCTCAATCGATTCGACATCCCTGCATATATCATCAATCACTTGGGTGTCGTTTCGGACAAGCTGTTCACCCATATCGTGAACAGCAACCTCGAGGTACGCACCTCGGTGGCCATCAATCCGGCCACCGGCGCAGCCGAGGAAGGAGCGCTTTTCACCTATGAGGCCCTGCCTCGATCCACAGTGCTTGTTTGGGAGTTAACCTGTCGAAATCCAAAACACTTTAAGATCAATCAAGAGGATGTGAGTGCGGTCGTCTCGCCGGAGCAAGTTAGAGCTGTTGTTACCGATGCCCATTTTTATCTGGAACATCTCGGCATCGGCGGCATGGGAAGCCGGGGCATGGGACGGCTGCGCGTGCTGGCAACGGAGGAGCTTGCCGATGCGGATAAGCCGGGAAAGGAGGGCTCGTAATGGACGCTCCAACCTTCGAAAATCTGGACCTTGCCTGTGCCAAGGTGGGTGAAACTATCGCGGAGAGGCCGTCGGATGATCTGCATAAAGTTGTTACTGATGCCCTAGCTGTACTGGAAGAACAAGGTCTTTACGCCATCTTTCTTTATCTTGAGAGGGCGGTCAGTGGTATAAAAAAGAAGGAGCTGGCTAAGGACATCAGCCAAAAGCTTCATGAGTTTTTGAAAGGGACGCCACAGCAGGCTCGTTTACTTCCTGACAATGCTGCCGTCTTTACCTCGCTTCAGCAGATGGCCAAGGACCTTGACAATTTACTGCTCGCCCGTGATCTGGTCCGGCAAACACTGGTCTACGCCCGCTATCACGCACGAGTGCCACAAAAGGGTGAGGTGCGAACATGACCTGGACGGCACTTCAATGGGTCTGGCGACTGGAAGCGCCGCTTTTCGTCGGCATGCCTCCGGCAGGGGCGTTGAACCGCTGTAGACCTTATCTTCCTGCCCGCGCCATGCATGGAGCTGTCACCTCCGAACTGGCGCGGCTGAATGGTGATGAAAAATCCGAGTTTCCCGACTACGGGAAGTTCGGCAGGGAAGTCGGGATAAATTGCCGTTTTACTTATCTCTATCCAGCCGAAAAAGCCGGCAATAAGTTCTTGGCGTGGATGCCGAAATATGCGGCGCCGAAACTGGGCGAACAATACAGAAAAGACGAGGCGGAAATCGGGTTGCGATGGAATCCCAATCCGTGCGGCGGCAGAAAGCGCCTGTCGGACCGTGACTTCAGACGTCGTCTGCTGGATTCACGGCCCGGCACCGCAATCGCTCCCGAATCGGACTCAGCGTCTGAAGGCACACTCCGGGAGACAGAATGTATCAATCCCTGGTGGAGTGATGCCCACTGTCAGGAGGAATCGGGCGCCGTGCTGCTTTTGGGATACGTCTTCCTGCGAAACAACGGCTTTCGGAGGCAGTTGAACAATATCGATACCCTCTTTGTCGGAGGCGATACCAGGTACGGTCTTGGGAAAATATGCCGTATCGAGTGGCACGAGGTATCCGGTGACTTGCCTGTCTTCGGGAAACGGGTTCATCTGGATGGAGAGCATCCCGAAATACAGAGCGACATCGTTTGGGGACATGCCTTGGATGGCGGCCAGCCTCAAATTCAGGGAATGCAAGGAGTGAAAGAGCTTCTTGGCGGCTGGGACCAAGGTAGTCCATGGAGAGGAGCACTTACGTGGGCTCCGGGCTCATTTCTGGAACTCTCAACGGCTTGGTCGATTGACAACTATGGATACTGGATGCATCAGGACAAGAGATAGGCAAGAAAAAAAATGACTGAGCACTTCGAGCCTGTTTTCACGATCACCAACTGGATCAACTCCGGGCCGCCCGTATTGAACGCATACAGTGGGTCCATGGCAAAATCGTCGAGGTAGGAGAAGACTGATGGCGGGCCCGAGGGAAAAATCTGAGAAGATGCTTGATGGTATCTATTCAGCCCCGCATCCGGCTGATGCGGTCTTTCGACGATCGCAGTCATAGCTGCCGGGGATATGTGCTTCAGGTTGAAGGGACAGTCGGTGATGAACCCGGCGAATCCCAGATTGCGCTCGGGAAGGCCGCGCAAGCGAAGCATCAATTTGGAATCGGCATGGCGGTCAGTGGCTTGGCGGTTCCCGGTCCTGATCCGCGGCTTGAGACGGCCGGATTCTTCAAGGCAAGCGGTTTGAAGATACTGAGAGATGCTGAAGGTGACCCCCCGGCGCTATTCACCGTGCCGCGGGTCCCGGGCTTGCGGAGGAATGTCGTCCATTAGCGCCCATTGATCCAGGGGAGGCGGTGATCACGACAGGACATCGTCAGCCCAGCCAGTATGTCATTCACTGTGTGGGGCCTGTCTACGGGGTGGACAAACCGGAAGATGGACTGTTGGCGAATTGCTGTCGCAATGCATTACGGCTTGCCGAAGAGCATCGGATAGAATCCATCGCGTTTCCGGCAATCTCCACCGGCGCATTCGGATATCCCATGGAGGATGCGGCCGAAGTGGCATTCGGAACTATCATGGATGCCATTCCAAAACTGAAATCCGTCAAGAGGGTGCGGTTCCTTTTGCATGGCAGGCCGGTCAAAAACGATGAGATGCAAGGCGGGCGAGTCCTGAGGAATGAGGCGTACAACCCGTGCGCCGCAATGACGAAGGATGAAGCGCAACGACGCAGATCGCGTTTTTCAACGGCCTGATAATCGCTTATAATACCCCAGTTGACCCGTTGGAACCCGGACGCACACTTCTGAGGATGGTTGGGTTATGGGACCCTTTTCGGATTGGAAACGATCAAACGACGAGGCGGAGACGAGGCTCCCCCGCGAAAACGGGGACTCGTCCATTGGTGCAAGCGGCGGCGATGATGGAGTCGGGCGACCTTCTTGGGATGGCTTGATGGGCCATCTTGCCGCCTATTTCGACCAAACGACGGATGCGGTGGCGTTCTGTAACGGGGACGGGGCGCTGGTGCGCTTCAATTCCGCATATGAATCCACGGTGCGGGAGGTATGGGGAAAAGTCGTCCGGACCGGTAATGCACCGGAGGAACGATTCCCCCATGCCGCGTACTCCGTCTGGAAGCGGCTCCGTGAGGGAATGTCTCGTGCGGGGAAGGGATTTTCGGAATGCGTGATCCCGTTACCGGCGGATCCTGAATGTCGCTTGAACCTATCCCTTCTGCCGGTGACCGATGCTTCCGGAATATGCGGTTGCGTGGAAATTCTGAAGCGCGGCGGCTCGACTCTCGGGGCGCCGGATGTTTCTTTCGTCGAAGAGCGGCTGGAACCCGCCGATCGGGAAGGTGGGTTTTCTCCGGAGCACATGGAAAGGGAACCGGACGGATCCGCGGGTGAAGGAGAAGGCGTTACCTTGGGGCTTCCAAAGACCGGAGAACACTACCGGATGCTCGTGGAGAACGTCAATGCGGGCATCCTGGTGGCGCAGGAAGGCCGGCTCGTATTTGCGAACCCCATCATCGGCCGCCGCCTGGGGCTCTCCGTCGAGGAGTTGCTGTCGAGGTCCAATCCGTTCGAGTTCATTCACCCGGACGACCGGGACATGGTGTTTGAGCGGCATATGAAGCGGCTGTTGGGCCAGGATGCGCCCACGCAGTATGAGTATCGCGTCCTCGACGGACAGGGCCGTGTGAACTGGGTGGAAGTTACGTGCGTCAAGATTCTATGGGAAGGAAAACCCGCCACCCTGAATTGTCTTCTCGACGTGACCGATCGCAAGGAGGCCGAACGAGCGCTTCGGGAAAGCGAAGAGAAATACCGACTCCTGGCCGAGAACGCCAAAGAGCTGATCTTCACATGCGATCTCCAGGGCGTATTCACGTATGTGAATGCCGCGGGGGTTCAATGCAGCGGCTACTCCAAGGAAGAGCTGCTTCGCATGAGTGTGTTGGATGTTCTGCCTTCCGAAGAGCATGAGAAGTTCACCAAGGGGATGGCCAGGAGACTCCAGGGAGACCTGACCACCTTCTTCTTCGAGTTCCAGTTCATAAGCAAGGATGGAATCCGGATCCCACTGGATGTGAATTCTTCGCCGTTTTTTTCCCGGGACCGTTTGTCCGGAGTGCTGGTGGTGGCGCGGGATATCCGGGAGCGGCGAAAGATGGAGGACGAGCTTTTCAAACGGGAGAAACTCGAGTCCTTGGGCATTCTGGCGGGAGGCATCGCCCATGATTTCAACAACATCCTTTCGGGAGTCCTGGGGAACGTTTCCTTGGCCAAACTGGATCTCGAGCCCGGAAGCCGGACGTTCCAACGACTCCTCGATGCGGAGGAAGCCACGATTCGAGCCAAGGATTTGACGTACCAATTGCTTACGTTTTCCAAGGGGGGCGCCCCGATCCTGAAAACCACTTCCATCGCCGACATCCTTCGGGAATCCGCGGAATTCGTTCTGAGAGGCTCCAACGTGCGCTGCGCGTATCATATTTCACCGGATCTCTGGCTGGCGGACGTGGATGTGGGGCAAATGAACCGCGTCATCACAAACCTGATCATCAATGCGGTCCAGGCCATGCCCGAGGGCGGGACCATCGAAATTGCCGCCCGGAACCGCCCGGCGGCGGAAATCAGTTCCGAGGCGCCGTTGAGGTGCGACCGTTACATCGAAATCGCCGTGAAGGACCAGGGTTGCGGTATACCCGAAGAGCTTCGTCTGAAGGTGTTCGATCCGTTTTTCACCACCAAGGAGAAGGGCAGCGGTTTAGGATTGACGACGGCGTATTCCATCGTGGAAAAGCATCGCGGGCATATGACGATGGAATCCGAAGCAGGGGCGGGAACCACCTTTCGAATATTCCTGCCCGCTGTGGAAGGTGGGCCGGCGCCGGCGTCCGGACGCCTCCTGCGGTGTATGAGAGGGAAAGGCCGTGTGCTGCTGATGGACGATGAACCCCTGGTGAGGGAGGTGGCGGGGGCCATGCTGGAGCGCCTGGGATTCGAGGTGATTCATACGGACGAGGGCTCTCGGGCGGTCACCCTGTATGAATGGGCTCTGGTTCAGAATTGCCGGTTCGACTTGGTGATCATGGATCTGACGATTCCAGGAGGCATGGGAGGAAAGGATGCCGTCCAGAAGCTGCTGGTTCTGGATCCGGACGTCACCGCCCTGGTGACCAGCGGGTATTCCAACGATCCGGTCATGGCGGAGCCCCGGAAGTACGGTTTCAAAGGGGGAATTCCCAAACCGTATACCATCGAGCAGTTGAGCGAAGCCCTGTGTTCGGCCCTTGCATGAGTCGGCAGCCCTTGGGGATAGCTGTTCGTCCGGGTTACTTCTGAAGTTCCTCCAGGTTCGCGTACGCGTCCAATGCCTCCGGATTTTTCAGGGCGTCCCGGTTGAGCACGGGCTTGCCGTGAATGATGTTGCGTACGGCTATCTCCACTTTCTTGCCGCTGATGGTGTACGGAATATCCGCCACCGGAATGATTTTGGCGGGCACGTGCCTGGGGGACGCGTTCTTCCGGATGACGGCCTTGATCTTGTCCGCCAGGGCCTGATCGAAAGTGACGCCGGGCGCCGGCGCCACGAACAGCACCACCCGTTGGTCGCCCTGCCACTCCTGCGCGATGACCAGGCTGTCCGAAATTTCGGGCAAGGTTTCCACTTGCCGGTAGATTTCGGCCGTGCCGATGCGCACGCCGCCCGGATTCAAGGTGGCGTCGCTCCGGCCGTAAATGATGACGCCCCCCGTTTCCGAAATCTCGATGTAATCCCCGTGACTCCAGACCCCCGGAAACGATTCGAAATAGGCGCTGCGGTACTTCCGGCCGTCTTCGTCGTCCCAGAAATAGATCGGCATGGAGGGGGCGGGCGCGGTGCACACGAGTTCGCCTTTCTGTCCGATGACGGGATGACCTTCCGGATCGAAGGCCTGCACCTTCATTCCCAGTCCCCTGCATTGCAGCTCGCCCCGGAACACGGGTCCCGCAGGGTTTCCCAGGGCGAAACACGAGATGATGTCCGTACCTCCGCTGATGGAGGCGAGACAAAGATCCCGTTTGATGTCCCGGTATACGTAATCGAACCCTTCGGGAGGCAGGGGGGATCCCGTGGAAGTGATCATGCGCAGAGCTTTCAGGTCGAAACGGCTCCCCGGTTTGATGCCGGCGTTCTCCAGAGCCGCGAGGTAGCGGGCGCTGGTTCCGAAAACGGTGGCGCCCTCCTGTTCCGCCATCCTCCAGAGAATATCGGGGTCCGGATAAAAAGGATTGCCGTCGAAAATGAGCACCGTGGCTCCGGTGGCCAGTGCGGACACCAGCCAGTTCCACATCATCCAACCGCACGTGGTGAAGTAGAAGATACGGTCTTCCCGTTTGACGTCGCCGTGCAGCAGGTGTTCCTTGAGATGTTGGATGAGGGTCCCTCCGACTCCGTGGACCATGCATTTGGGTAAGCCGGTGGTTCCCGAGGAGTACATGATGAAAAGAGGATGATCGAAAGGCCGTTGGGCAAACGTGAGATCGGGAACCTGTTCCGGCCCCAGGAAGGTTTCCCACGTCATGACCTTGCCCGGCGCCGCACCGGTTGATGGTTCTTCGCGAGTGTAGGGAATGACTACGGTGAGGTCCACGCTGGGGATGTGTCCGAGCACCCCGGCCACGGGGTCCAACGAATCGAAACGCTTTCCGTTGTACCGGTAGCCGTCCGCCGTGAACAGCACTTTGGGCCGGATCTGTCCGAAACGGTCCAAAACCCCTTGGATTCCGAAATCGGGAGAGCAGGAGGACCATACGGCCCCTAATGACGCGGCGGCGAGCATGGCCACGACGGCTTCGGGGATGTTGGGGATGAAACCCACCACCCGGTCTCCTTCACCCACCCCTGCTTGCTTCAGTCCGCGAGCCGCCCGGGCCGTGAGTCCGGCAAGTTCCTGGTAGGACAGTTCCCGGCGTTCTCCGGCTTCGCCCCAAAAAACCACCGCGGGCCGTTGGTCCCGGTAGCGGAGCAGGTTTTCGGCAAAGTTCATCCGTGTTCCCGGAAACCATTCGGCGCCGGGAAACTTGCGGAAATCCTGTACCACCGTATCGTACGGACGCGAATGGACGATCTCTCCGAAATCCCACATGGCGGCCCAGAAGAGGTCAGGACAGTCGATGGACCACTGGTACAGCTCTCCATAATTGGCCAGGGACAGAGTATGACGGCGGTTGATCATTTCCCTGAACCGTGTCATGTTACTACGATCTACTTGCGCGCGGGAAGGACTCCAGAGAGGGGTTTTCATCCGTTCTCTCCTTGCCGTTTAGGTGCATAGTCTGAAGAAAGGACGCGCACGCCGGAGACCTCCTGTCATTGGGAGGCATGTGGGATCTTCCCAGGCTGTTGAAAAGCGCGCCTTGCATCGCATCGTTTTACACCAGCCTGCCCGCAATGGTGTTTATCAACGGGCTGTTACGAAGGTTCCGGCTTGTTCCATGGATCCGGAAGTCCGGGCTGGGCGCGTGGCGCCGGGGAAAAAACCGGGTTCAACGTACCTTCTGCCGGGTGACGCGTCAAGTGAATTCCAATCCGTGCATGTATGCTGAAACAGTCAGTATATAGAACAAGTTATGGTGAACCGGATAGTGCTCTGTATACAGGGTGGGCCCCGCCGACATGGGGCCGCGGGTCGTTCCTCGGAAAAGGGAAAATGACCCGACCGGGGTAGGTCGATCAAACGGTTAAGGACTTGGATGTGTCTAAACGTCAGTTGGTATATGAAAACAGGGTTCCGGCAATCCACCGGAGGGTTGCCGGGCAGGGAGCCGAGAGCCGCAATGGGGTGTCTAAGACGAGAGACGGAAGCGAAGGCAGGATTCTCTTGACATAGGGTTTCTCTTGTGCAAATAGGAACAATAAGCCTTTCCGGCTTGAAGGCACATGCCGCAATATGAAAGTGAAAACGCACCCTCGAGGGAAGCGGTCGGATGGTATCCGACGAAGGAACGTGTGCCGCCCGAGTTGGGAGGCTCGGACCGCATCATCCACTGTGTGCAGGGAGAAATTCCTCGCAGGCTTGGGCGTCCGACTTGGGTCCCGAAGAGTTCACCCACTATTGCCTTACGCCCTTTGGAAGAGTGGGTCGAAACACGTTGAAATCCTCAACGTCGTTCTGCATGAGATCGGGTCCTGTCTTTCACGGCAACAACAGCAGTTTCCATGAGTGTAAAAAAAGCCCCTTACGGCGGATCTGCGGAGTTTGCGGAGCGATAGGCGACAGGCTCAATCCGTGGACGCAGAAGGGGAAGAACGACCGTCTGCTTTCCAGGATCGTGGGGTAGCGCCGTTCACCATACGGGAACGGGTGTGCCTTCCAACAGCCCGTTGACAAGCCGTATTGCGGGCAGGCGGATACAAAACGATGAGATGCAAGGCGGGTGAATCCTGAGCAACGACGCGTACATACGGTACAGCGCAGTGACGAAGGATGAAGCCTCACGCCGCAGATCGCGTTTTTGGACGGCCTGCTAAGGGATTTCCCGAATGGAAGGAACCGGGTCCCGTCCGCCGGGCCGATGGGTGACGCCGCCTCAACCCGGTTGAAACGAAAAGGGGATACGCCCTGCCCTTCTGAAGGCCGGCGGTCTGTGTTCTTTGTTTGAAGTCGGGTTCCACAGCGGCGGAGTCTTTTGTCATTCCCGCAGCAATCAGGGCGGAGGAATTGCAGCGGTTTTTCATAGGGGACGCCATGGTGCGTAAGTGTCCGGGGGAAGCCCGGTGCTCCGCCGGACGCGATGGCAATACTGGAGGAAATGGAACATCCCGAGAGATTCGGATGCCGGGATGTGTCTGAAACCGAATAAATCTTGTACAGGGATACCAGCATGCCGAGTGAGAAAGAAGAAATGAGGATGGAACGCTCCCGTTCCGAAAGTAGTGGAAAGGCGGCCGACTCCCATTCCCCCATAGGTTCCGTCATGGTGGTGGGCGGTGGTGTCGCCGGCATTCAGTCCGCCCTGGATCTTGCGGATACGGGGTATTTCGTCTATGTGGTGGAGAATTCGTCGGCCATCGGGGGCGTGATGGCGCAATTGGACAAGACCTTCCCCACCAACGACTGCTCCATGTGCATTCTTTCCCCCAAGTTGGTGGAAGCAGGCCGCCATCTGAACATCCGGTTGATGACCATGGCCGAAGTGGACGCGGTGGAAGGCGAAGCCGGTCGGTTCACGGTGACCGTGCGTGAACGCCCCAGATACGTGGATGTGGATCGATGCATCGCCTGCGGCGTCTGTGCGGAAAAGTGCCCCAGGAAAGTGGAGGATGAATTCAACGAGGGGTTGAATCAGAGAAAAGCGGCGTATGTGAAATATCCGCAGGCGGTTCCGCTGAAGTATGCCATCGATCCGGATCACTGCATCTACTTCGAAAAAGGGAAATGCAAAGCCTGCCAAAAATTCTGTCCCGCCGAGGCGGTGGATTTCAATCAGCAGGAGAAGGTCCACCGAATCGAAGTGGGCAGTGTGATCCTGGCCCCGGGATTTCGGGCCTTCGATCCTTCCGTGTATCAGGATTACGGATATGGAAAGTATCCCAACGTGATCACGAGCATGGAATTCGAACGCATCCTGAGTGCTTCGGGTCCTTTCGGAGGGCGCCTGGTGCGTCCGTCCGACGAACGCGCGCCCAAGAAGATCGCATGGCTTCAATGCGTGGGTTCCAGGGACCTGCAACATCATGCCCATGGATACTGCTCGGGCGTATGCTGCATGTACGCCATCAAAGAAGCCGTCATCGCCCGCGAGCACGCCGGCGGCGACTTGGATACGGCCATTTTCTTCATGGACATGCGGACCTATGGCAAGGAATTCGAGCGGTACTACAATCGGGCGGAGCAGGAAAGCGGGGTGCGGTTCGTTCGCACGCGCGTCCATACGATAGAACCGGTGAAACCGGGTTCCCACGATCTTAGAATCGAGTATGCGGACGAAACCGGAGAACTCCACAGTGAGGAGTTCGACCTGGTGGTGCTGTCCATAGGGCTGGAAGTGTCCGAAGACGTTCGGCGCCTCGCCGAGCGCTTTGATATCCAACTGGACGCGGACGGCTTCGCCCGGAGCGGTTCCTTCACTCCGGTGGCGACTTCCCGGGCGGGCGTGTTTGCCTGCGGGGCCTTTTCGGGTCCCAAGGACATTCCGTATTCCGTGATGGAAGCTTCCGCCGCCTCCGCCGCTTCGGCGGCGTTGTTGAAGGATGCACGCAACACGCTGGTTCATGAAAAAACGTATCCGCCGGAGATTCCTGTCGAGGGCATAGAGCCTCGGGTGGGTGTGTTCGTGTGCCATTGCGGCGTGAACATCGCCGGAGTGGTGGATGTGGCCGCCGTGAGAGAATACGCTCGGACGTTGGATCACGTGGCCTACGTAACGGACAACATGTTTACCTGCAGCCAGGATACGCAGAAAGTCATCCGGGAAGCCATCGAAGAACACCGGTTGAACCGCATCGTGGTGGCGGCCTGTACTCCCAGGACCCACGAGCCCTTGTTCCAGGAAACGATCCGGGAGGCGGGGCTCAACAGCTACCTGTTCGAATTGGCCAACATCCGGGACCAGGATTCCTGGGTTCATCAACACGAACCGGAGAGGGCCACGGAAAAGGCCAAGGACCTGGTGCGCATGGCCGTAGCCAAGGCGACCCTGTTGGAGCCCATCGAGCGGCTTCAAGTCCGACTGAATCAAAACGGTCTTGTGGTGGGCGGTGGTGTGGCCGGCATGAACGCCGCATTGAATCTGGCGGACCAGGGGTTGTTCACCTACCTCGTGGAACAGGATGCGGAATTGGGCGGCAGGGCTCTGACTCTCAAGCGCACCTGGAAAGGCGAGGATGTTGAAGCGTACGTGAAGGACCTGCGGGAAAGAATCCTGAATCATGAACGCATCGAGGTGCTCACCGGCGCCCGTCTTGCCTCGGTGAACGGCTTCGTGGGCAATTTCAAGACCCGCGTGGATGTTCGAGGCTCCGAACGGGAGATCGAGCATGGTGTCGCTGTACTGGCCACCGGGGCGGAACCGCTGTCCCCCGCGGAGTACCTGTACGACGAAAATGACCGGGTAACCCGCTGGCATGAACTGGAGGAACGCTTCGATCGAAATCCGGAGCTTCTGGAACAGGCGGAAGCCGTGGCGTTCATCCAGTGCGTGGGATCCCGCGAACCCTCCAGACCGTATTGTTCCAAGATCTGCTGTACGGCGTCCGTACAGCAGGCCGTGGAACTCAAGACCCGGAAGCCGGACCTGAATGTGTACATCCTGTACCGTGACATGCGGACTTACGGGCAGCGGGAAGAACTGTATCGGAAAGCCCGGGAACTGGGCGTACTGTTCCTGAGGTACGACCTGGAGAACAAGCCGAAAGTGAGCGCCGGTACGGTGCAGGGGAAGGAAAAACTGCTGATTTCCATCCGGGATCACATCCTGGGTCGCACCATTCAACTTCCGGTGGATTACCTGAATCTGGCCACGGCCATCGTGGCCAAGGCGGATTCGGATGTCTTGGCCAGATTCTTCAAAGTGCCCTTGAATGAGGACGGGTTCTTTCTGGAAGCCCATATGAAGCTGCGTCCGGTGGATTTCGCCACGGACGGCGTGTTCGTCTGCGGCCTGGCCCACTACCCCAAGCCCATGGAGGAAGCCGTCGCGCAGGCTCAGGCGGCCGCCGCCCGGGCTTCGCATGTGCTTACGCGGGAACTCGTCGAGGTGGAGCCCACCGTATCCGTGGTGAACCAGGATCTGTGCATCGGCTGCGGGTTGTGTGAAACGTTGTGTCCGTTCAGCGCCATACGGCTGATCCAGATTCAAGGCAAGGGGTACCGGGCCGAAACCATCTCCGCTTCCTGTAAGGCCTGCGGAGTGTGCGCGGCGGCCTGCCCTCAGAGAGCCATCGACATGTACCATTTCCGCGACCGGCAGATCATCGCCGTGTTGGAGGCCGGCGGAAAAATGTGAGCGAATGACGGATAGGACAGGGAGATACTGATGAACGACGTGTTTGAACCCAAGATTGTCGCCTTTCTGTGCAACTGGTGCGCCTATGCCGGCGCCGATCTCGCGGGCGTGTCCCGGTTCCAGTATCCCTCGAATATACGGGTCGTCCGGACCATGTGTTCCGGCCGGGTGGATCCCGTGTACGTGCTCGAGGGACTGAAGAACGGCTTTCAAGGAGTGTTTGTCTTCGGGTGACACATCGGCGACTGTCATTACCTGGAAGGTAATGTATATACCGCGAAACGGATGCAACTGGTGGAGCACCTTCTGGATTTTTCCGGAATCGGGAAAGACCGCGTACAACTTCGCTGGGTCAGTGCGGCCGAAGGCCAGTTGTTTGCGGATTATGTCAGGGAGCTTACGGAGGTGATTCGAAACCTGGGCCCCTTCGACCCCGAGGAACATCGCCTTTCACTATCCGCGGCCTTTGGAGCGGTCAATGCGCCCAAGCTCCGTTGGCTGGTGGGTATGGATCGCTATCTTATCGAAAAGGAAAACGTGTACCACGAGAAAGTGGATCCCGAATTCTACCGGAACATGCTGCGTGCGACGTGTGAGGAAGAGTACCAGAAAGCCCTTATTCTGGAAATCCTGAAGCAGGGTCCCAAGACGGTGCGCGATATGGCCGCCGGGACCGGGTTGCCCGTGTATACCGTTTCTCTCCGATTGAACGATCTGGAAAGAACGGGATTGGTCGAGTTTCGGGAATTACACGGGTCGTCGCCCGTTTTCGGATCGTTGGCCGCTTGAAGCCCAACGACCCGGATCGCGTTTTTCAACGGCCGGTTAAGGATTGCAGAAACAACCCGCGGAATCGGTTCCGGTCCGGATGCTCTCGGGATGCGAGGAAGACGGACTGCGGCGCCCCGGAACCCGCGGTTTGAGAGAGGAACTCAATGGCGACACAAAACGAACAGGTTAAGTACGGCTCGGTATTGGTGATCGGCGCCGGAGTGGCCGGAATGCAGGCATCCCTGGATCTGGCCAACTCGGGGTATCGAGTGGTGCTGGTGGATCGCTCTCCCAGCATCGGCGGTATCATGGCCCAACTGGACAAGACGTTTCCCACCAACGATTGCGCCATGTGCATCATCTCCCCCAAGTTGGTGGAAGTGGGCCGTCACCTGAACATCGATGTGCTTCCCAACACGGAGGTGCTCTCCCTGGATGGAGAGGCGGGACGATTCCAGGCCCACCTGAGGAGTTATCCCCGGTATATCAATCCGGACAAATGCACCGCATGCGGCGACTGCCGCAAGGTATGTCCGGTGAGCGCCGTGAACGAATTCAACCGCGCTCTGGACCGAAGGGAGGCTACTTTCATCAAATACCCACAGGCCGTGCCCCTGGCGTATTCCATAGATCGGGACGCCTGTATCGGCTGTGGTTTGTGTGAAAAAGTGTGCCTGGCCGGGGCGGTGAACTACGCGGACACCGCGGTGGAGCAGGATGTCCAGGTGGGTGCGGTGATCCTGGCGTCGGGTAACGAGGTCTTTGATCCCGCCCGATTCGAGACGTACAACTACATCCATTTACCCAACGTTGTCACGAGTCTGGAATTCGAGCGTATCCTGAGTGCTTCCGGGCCGTACAGGGGCCATCTCATGCGGCCCTATGATCGGGAAGAACCGGCCAAGATTGCGTGGCTGCAGTGTGTGGGATCCCGGGATGTCAACCGGTGCGACCATTCCTATTGCTCCGCCGTGTGCTGCATGTATGCCATCAAAGAGGCGGTCATTGCCAAAGAGCATGCCCATGGAAACCTGGATACGGCCATCTTCTTCATGGACATGCGCACCTATGGGAAAGAATTCGAGCAGTATTACAACCGGGCCCGGGAAGAGCACGGCGTACGGTTTATCCGTTCCAGGATCCACAGCATAGAACCGCACGGGGAATGCGACCTCACGATCAATTATACCGATGAAGGCGGCGAGCCCAAGAGCGAAGTGTTCAATATGGTGGTGCTGTCCGTGGGATTTGAAGTGGGTGAGGATACGCGCCGGCTCGCCGAACAACTGGGGATCGAGTTGACCCGCCATCATTTCGCGCGGACAGACCCGTTCATGCCCGTGGCTGCGTCACGCCCCGGGGTATACGTGTGCGGGACCATCCAGGGTCCCAAAGATATTCCTCAGTCCGTGATGGAGGCCTCCGCCGCGGCGGCGGCGTGCAGTTCTTCCCTGAGCGACGTCCGCTGGACCCGGATGAGGACCAAGGAGACGCCCCCGGAACGCACGGATCTGCAGGATGGATCCCGCATCGGCGTCTTCGTGTGCAATTGCGGCATCAATATCGGGGGGATCGTGGATGTCCCCGCCGTCCGGGAATACGCGCGGAGCCTACCCGGCGTGGTGCACGTGGAGGATAACCTGTATACGTGTTCCCAGGATACCCAGGTCAAGATCTCCAAGGTCATTCAGGAACACAACATCAACCGAGTGGTCGTTGCCGCATGCACTCCTCAAACGCACGAACCCATGTTCCGGGAAACCATTATCGAAGCGGGTCTGAACAAGTACCTGTTCGAGATGGCGAACATCCGGAACCAGGATTCCTGGGTGCACATGAAGGAACGCCGGGAAGCCACGGAAAAAGCCAAAGATCTGGTTCGGATGGCCGTGGCCCGGGCGTCCCTGCTCAAGCCTCTCGCGGAAAAACCTTTGGACATCAACCAACGGGGTCTGGTGATCGGAGGCGGGGTCGCCGGCATGAACGCGGCGCTGAATCTTGCCGGCCAGGGGTTTGAAGCCGTCCTGGTGGAAAAGGAGAAGGAACTGGGAGGGCTGGCCCGGAGACTCCACCGTACCATCGAGGGAATGGATGTGACGGGATATGTTCATGGCCTTGTGGAACGGGTACAGGCCAACGACAAAGTGCAGGTGTACCTGGATGCCGAGGTCGTGGGCTTCAGCGGGTACAAGGGTAATTTCGTCGCGGAAATCACTTCGGGCGCCGGGGGTGAGCGAATCCGAGTGGAGCATGGGGCCGCCATCGTGGCCACGGGGGCAACGGAATACCGGCCGGCCGAATTCCTTTACGGCGGCCATTCCGGTGTGATGACCCAACTGGAACTCGGAGATCGAATCCATCAGAACGGCGACGAGGTTTCCCATTGGAAACAGGTGGTCATGATCCAATGCGTGGGATCGCGCAACGAAGAGAACCCCAACTGCAGCAGGGTCTGTTGCCAGAGCGCCGTAAAGCATGCGCTTCAACTCAAGGAAATGAATCCGGCCATGGAGATCGTCATTCTGTATCGTGACATGCGCATGTACGGGATGCTGGAGGATTACTATACGGAAGCCCGGCGCAAGGGCATCCTGTTCTCCAGGTTTGATTTGGATCGGGTTCCCGACGTGTCCCTGGACGGAGACCGTCTGAGTGTCGTTTTCGTGGATCACGTACTGGGCCGGCCCATCCGGATGCGTCCCGATGCCGTGGTGTTGAGCGCGGCCACCATGGCGGCGAAGACGGAAGAACTGGCCACCTTGCTCAAGGTCCCCCGAAATGCGTTCGGGTATTTCATCGAAGCTCACGCCAAACTCCGGCCGGTGGATTTCGCGTCGGAAGGCATCTTCCTGTGCGGTACGGCCCACAGTCCCAAGCTGCTCAGTGAAAGCATCGCGCAGGCCCTGGCCGCCGCTTCCCGGGCGGGGACGTTCCTGGCGGACACGGCTCAGACGATCAGCGGGGTAACGGCGCACGTGGATCCCAGCCACTGTGCGGCCTGTCTGGTGTGCGTCCGGAGCTGCCCGTACAACGTGCCGCAGATCAACGAGGAAAACGTGTCGGTAATCAACGAAGCCTTATGCCAGGGATGCGGCACGTGTGTCGCCGAATGTCCGGCCAAGGTGATTCAATTGGCCCATTTCGAAGATGAACAGATCGGGGCTAACGTAGACGCCGCTTTTTAGGAGTTCAAGCATGGAACCTTTCGTACCGACGATCATCTCTTTCTGCTGTAATTATTGAGCCTACTCGGCAGCGGACCTGGCAGGTTCGATGAGACTACAGTATCCTCCGAACATCCGCATCGTTCGGGTTCCCTGTACGGGCCGGGTGGATCAGATTCATCTGCTGAAGGCCTTCGAAGACGGGGCGGACGGCGTGTTCGTGGCGGGATGTCTTGAAGGGGATTGTCATTATTTGCAGGGCAATATACGAGCAAGAAAACGTGTCAATCGCGTCAAACAAATCTTAGATAAGGTCGGTATCGGAGGGGGGCGGCTGGAGATGTACAACCTGTCCGCCGGTATGGGACCTAGGTTTGCCGAGATCGCGCGTGAGATGACCAAGAAAATATTGGAACTGGGACCGAGCCCTATCCGGCTGGTCAAGGAGAAGGCGAAGAAAGGCGCCGAGGAGGTGGCCGCATGATCAAGGCAAAAGGCAAGCCGTTGGATGATATCATCCGCATGGTGGAAGGATACAAGAAGATCCTTATCGCGGGGTGCGACGGGTGCGTCACGGTGTGTGAGGCTGGTGGTAGAAAGGAAGTGGAAATTCTGGCTGCCGCGCTTCGTCTGTATTTCGCTCAGAAAGACGCCGAGGTGAAGATCGACGAGACTTCACTCACGCGTCAATGCGATATGGAGTACCTGGATGTCCTGTCGGACCGGATGGGCGGGTACGATGCGGTGGTTTCCCTGGCCTGCGGAGCCGGGATCCAGTATATGGCGGAGCGATACGCGGACAAGCCGGTGTTTCCCGGAGTGGACACGTGCTTTATCGGGGTCTCTTTGGAGCGAGGCGTGTGGGGGGAACGTTGCCAGGCTTGCGGCGCCTGTATCCTTGCGGATACGGGAGGCGTTTGCCCGGTGGCGCGATGTTCCAAGCGCATGTTGAACGGTCCCTGCGGAGGTTCCTCGAAGGGCAAGTGCGAGATCAACCCGGAAGTGGACTGCGGTTGGCAGTTGATCTATAATCGCTTGAAAACGCTGGGACAACTAGACCGCTTCGAATGCCCCGTGGATCCCAAGAACTGGGCTACCAGCCGCGACGGCGGACCGCGCAAGTTGGTGAAAGAGGACGTAAGGATATGAGTACGACCACATCGAGCAGACTGGAAAAGATGCTGGCGGCAGGTCATTTTGCCGTAACTTCCGAGTGCGGTCCTCCGCGGAATTGCGACGGCTCGGTGATCGAACACAAGGCGAATCTGATCAAGGACTATGTGGACGCCGTCAACGTGACGGACAACCAGACTTCCGTCGTACGGTTGTGCAGCCTGGCCTCCTGCATCCGGATCAAGCAGATGGGAGTGGAACCGGTTCTGCAGATGGTCACACGGGACCGGAACCGTATTGCCATGCAAAGCGATATCCTCGGCGCCGCTTCTTTCGGGATCAATACCATGCTGTGCCTGACGGGGGATCATCAGAGTTTTGGAGACCATCCCAACGCGGCCAACGTGTTCGATCTGGACTCCATTCAACTGATTCAGACCGTGAAGATGATGCGGGACGAAGGCCGCCTGTTGAGCGGCTTCGAGATGAAGGTGCGCCCCAGGATCTTTATCGGGGCCGCGGCCAACCCCTTTGCGGATCCCTTTGAAATCCGCGTGCCGAGGCTGGCCAAGAAGGTGGCCGCCGGGGTACAGTTTATCCAAACGCAATGCGTGTACAATGTGGAAAAGTTCAAGACGTGGATGAACCTGGCGCGCGACAAAGGGCTGCATGAGAAAGTGGCCATTCTGCCGGGCATCACGCCCATGAAAGGAGTGGGTATGGCACGGTACATGCAGACCAAAGTGGCGGGCATGGACGTGCCGGAAGAGATTATTCAGCGTCTCAAAGGGGTTCCCAAGGAATCCCAATCGGAGGAGGGGGTCAAGATCGCCGTGGATACCATCGAACAGCTCAAGGAAGTGGAGGGGGTTCGAGGCTTCCACATCATGGCCATCGAGTGGGAAGAAAAAGTCCCCGAAATCGTTGAGCGCGCGGGCCTGTATCCCAGACCGGTGGTGAACGGCAATGACGGCGGATCCTGCGCGACCTCCTGACGACGGAATCGAAGCGGGTTGAGGCCCTGAATATCCCGAAAGGGTTCTTTCGGGATATTCAGGGCCTGTGGGTATCGGCAGGAAACAGGATTGCGGAATGAAACCGGTTGATCGTTCCGGTGTCAGCATTATTCAACCTAGGAGCTTTAAGTATGGAAGCCATTGAAATCAAGAGAGAAGCCGGCAGGCTGCGGGCGAATCCGGCATGGGCGGACGTGTGCATGACGTGCGGCACGTGCGCCAGCGGATGCCCGGTGACCGGTATTGACGGACTGGACCCCCGAAAAGCCGTGCGCATGGCGGCCTTGGGACTGGAGCAGGAACTTATCGATTCGCGGTTTCCCTGGGTGTGCACATTGTGTGGCCGATGTGAATACGCCTGCCCGGCGGGCGTCGAGATCCTGGCCATGATGCGTACGGCCCGTACATTGCGGGAACGCGATAAAGTGCCGGGTCCCATCCACAAAGGGGTGGTCATGTGCCTGGAGCGGGGCAACAACTTAGGCATTCCCAAGGACGATTTCTTGTTCCTCCTGGCGGAGCTCGGGCAGGAATTGGAGGATGATGGATGCCCCGGCTTCTATGTCCCGGTGGACAAAGAGGGAGCCAACTTCCTGGTTACCATCAATTCCAAAGAACCCTTCGGCGAGCCGGACGACATGAAGTTTTGGTGGAAAATCTTCTATGCGGCGAAAGAAGACTGGACCACCACGAGCGAGAACTGGGAAGGCGTAAATTGGGGGCTTTTCTCCGGCGACGATGAATCCATGAAGACCATCGTGGGCCGGATTGTCCAGCATATGAAGGACTTGAAAATACCGAATCTTCTCTTACCGGAGTGAGGACACGCCTACTATGGGACCAGGTTGGGTCTCAATAAGTGGTTCAAGGAAGAGATGAAGGAGTTCAAGATCTGGTCGGTGCATGATCTCATGAAGCATTACATTGAAACGGGCCGGATCAAGGTGGATCCCAAACACATCCATGAGCGCACCACGTACCATGATCCATGCAACTACGCACGGAAGTCCGAAAAGGCGTTCGGCCACGGCTACTACGAAGAACCCCGCTGGATCACCCAGCAGTGTGTGACCGACTACGTGGAGATGACGCCGAATCGGGCGAACAACTTCTGCTGCGGAGCCGGCGGCGGTGCATGGGCCATGCCGTATGAGGAAGAACGTATTTATTATGGCCGCAAGAAGGCCGAGCAGATCAAAGAAACGGGCGCCGAGGTAGTGGTGGCGCCCTGCCATAACTGCCGCGACCAGATCATGAAGAGCCTCACCAAAGAATTTGACCTGGGCATTGAAACGCTGTACCTGTGGGAACTGGTGAGCAATGCCTTGATCTTCGAGCCCTGGTCGGACGAGGAGGTGGAAGCGGCCCACCAACTGCGGGACGCGCAGTTCGAGAAGTTCGGCATCGAGTTGGAGGAAGAGGAGGAAGAAGAGTAACCGCACTCTTCCCAGGTTCATCGCGGCGCGTTGATAGACCGTATTGCGGGCGGGCTGGTCAAAAATGATCAGATGCAAGGCGCGCGAATCCTGAGGAATGAGGTGTAGAAGCCGTACGCCTTAATGACGAAGGATGAAGCGCAACACAGCAGATCGCGTTTTTCAACAGCCTGATAAACGGTATCCGGCCCGAAAGGATACAGGCTGGATACCGGAGGACCGCGCCGGCAAGCGGTAGCGGCCGAAATCGCCGGTTCATCGAAGGATGAGGCCTCCGAAATCGGCTGATACCAGCGTCCGGCGAGGTCCAAACACGGATCCGGCCGGACTCTGCGGCGGGCGGCTTGCAAGGAATCCGGAGCAGGGTTGGATGGCCGGTTATTTTTCGGCCGGGGGTAGTCAGGTGTCCCATTTTTATGTACATTTTTTGGTGTAAACAGTAGAACGCACCGGCCTGTAACCCCGACCTTCAGGAAAGGAGATCGGAACACCATGAGCTTCTATACCTTCGTCGAAGGCCCGCTCCTCTGGATCGCAGGGCTCACGTTCGTGATAGGCACCCTGATTCGTATCGGTCTCGTCCTGGTGGTGTCCTTCCGAACCGACAAGATCATGTACGAGCATTTCCGGTGGAAACCCGTCCTGAGCACCTTCTTCCGCTGGCTGTCGCCCCTGAACAAGGATGTCGCCAAGAATCCGGTATTCACCCTGCTCGTGTATGTCTTCCATCTGTGTTTGATCGTAGCGCCCGTCTGGTATTCCACACACATCATGCTTTGGGAAGAGTCCCGGTTCGGGTGGTATTGGACACCCATACCGGACCGCTGGGCGGATTGGATGACCCTCATCGTCATCGGTATCGCCGTATTCTTCCTCCTCAGGAGGATCCTTTCTCCCAGCGTCCGCCTCATCTCGACCTTTGCCGACTATGCGCTCATCGTGGTCACGGCCCTGCCTTTTGTAACCGGGTATTTCCTGACCCACGGCGCCCTGCAAGGCGTCGCCTTCCTGGGAGAGCATATGCAACTGCTGCATATGCTCTCCGGTGAGTTGATGCTCATTCTGATTCCATTCACCAAATTATCTCATTTCGTGCTCTTCTTCTTTTCCAGAGCCGCCACGGCCGTGGAATTCGGTCGCAGGGGATACTCCATGTAGGCCGTGATGAAGCTGCACCGCAGAATATGAATAAAAAGGACGGAACCATGGCTCAAGAAATCAATCCTCAGGCCATTATGGAGTTTCTTAAACCCAGAATGGGCATGCGGTTTAAAACCTGGATGAACATATGCACCCATTGTGGATTGTGCGCGGATACCTGCCATTTCTATGGTCCCAGTGGAAATGATCCCAAGATGGTTCCGGCGCACAAGGTCCGATTCCTGAAAGACCTTCTGAAGAAGAAGGGCCGCGTGGATCGAGCCTACCTCGAACAGGTGTATGATACCATCTACCATGAATGCAATATGTGCCGGCGCTGCAGCTTGTACTGTCCCTTCGGTATCGACATTGCTTCACTCATCTCCCTGCTCAGAAGCCTCTTGTTCTTCCAGGGAGTAGCGCCCGAAGGACTTCTCAAGGCCATCGAAAACTACAAGGTTTTCGGAAACCAGATGGCAATGAGCCAGGAAGACTGGCTCGAAACGTTGGCCTGGTGCGAAGAGGAAACGCAGGAGGAGTTGGTGGGACTCGAAATCCCCGTCGACAAGCAAGGGGCCCGGATGCTGTACACGGTCAACGCCCGGGAACCCATGTTCTATCCCCAGGACATAATGGAAGTGGCCAAAATCTTTCATGTGGCCGGAGAGGACTGGACGTTCTGCAGTGAATCCGGCTGGGATGACACGAATCTGGCCATGTTCTGCGGAGATGTGAAGACGGCCCGAAGTATTGTGGAAAATACGTTCAAGCAGGCCGATAAACTGGAGGTGCGCCACGTCGGCGTTACCGAATGCGGCCACGCCTACCGAGCCCTCCGGTATGAAGCGCCGGGCTGGTTGGGATACAAGCCGAAGCAGGAAGTGATTCACTCGGTGGAGCTGTTCCACGACTACATTCGAGACGGCCGGATCAAATTGAGACACAAGCTGAAAGAGCCTACCACGGTGCAGGATCCCTGCAACGTGGTGAGAAACGGCGGTCTGGCCGAGAAGAACCGCCGGCTCGCCGAGTATCTTTCCGAAGATTTCCGTCCCATGAAACTGCAGGGCAACTACAACATCTGTTGCGGCGGCGGAGGCGGGGCCATGCCCATGGGCGGGGAGATGCGGAAACACCGCCTCAAATCCGGAAAACTCAAAGCGGAGCAGATCCGGGAAACCGGGGCCAAGGTGGTGTTTGTGCCCTGCCATAACTGCATTGACCAGATCCGGGATCTGTCCAAGGAGTACGACCTGGATGTGAAGGCCATTCATTTCAAGGAAGCCATTTGCGAACTTATGGAAATTCCGGATGAAATGAAACCGCCGGAAGACGAGTAGCCGGCGCCGTAGCTTGTCTTGGCGTGGGGAGCCCAAGCAGAGAGGGGATCACAGCGAGGAAGCGTTGTGGAAAAACTATTGCTGGTGGACGACGAGGAGGGTATTCGCAAAGTCCTCGGTATCGCTCTCCGGGACTTAGGCTACGAGGTGTTCACCGCCAAGGATGGACCGGAAGCCCTGCGTGTTTTTCAGGAGGAGCGACCGCCCATCGTGCTGACGGATATCAAGATGCCCGGCATGGACGGCATCGAGTTGCTCCAGAGAATCCGCGAATCGGACCCGGACGCGGAAGTCATCATGATCACGGGACACGGGGACATGGAGCTGGCCATTCGCAGCCTGAAACTGGAGGCGGGCGATTTCATCACCAAGCCCATCAACGACGAGGTCATGGAAATGGCCTTAAAGAGGGCTTCGGAAAAGATTGCACTGAAAAAACAGTTGCGGGAGTATACGGAAAATCTGGAACATCTGGTTGCTGAAAAGACGAAGAGACTTCTGGAGGCCGAACGTCTCGCCGCCGTGGGACAGACCGTCGCCGCCCTGGCCCATGCCATCAAGAACGTGGCCGGAGGGCTTTCCGGAGGGATGTTCGTCTTGGAGAAGGGCATCGAACGGGATAACAGGACGTATTTGAGCCAGGGTTTTGAGATGATCCGCGGCAATGTGGGCCGCATCAAGAACATGGCCATGGATCTCCTGTCCTATTCCCGGGAACGGGAGCCGGATTGGAAACGATGCCACCCGAACCGCCCGGCCGCGGATGTGGTGGAACTCATGAAACACCGAGCGCGGGAATTGGGCGTCTCCCTGGAGACGGACTTGGACGAAACCCTGATCGAGGCGTGTCTGGACCCTGAAGGAATTCATCGCTGTCTTCTGGACCTCGTGACCAATGCCCTGGATGCGTGCACGGAGTTGGGGTGCGGCGAACGGGAACCCAAAGTCATTGTCCGATCCAGAAGGGTTCCGGGATGGGCCGTGGAATACCAGGTGATGGATACGGGGTGCGGCATGGACCCGGAAACCAAGTCCAAGATATTCCGGAATTTCTTCAGCACAAAGGGCTCCAAGGGAACGGGATTGGGTTTGATGATGACCAAGAAAATCATAGAGGAACACGGGGGAAGGATTTCGGCGGAAAGCGAGAAAGGAATGGGAAGCCGCTTCATCATACGACTGCCGCAACGCGATTGTGGGCAAGATTCGACCACACATTGAGATTCAGGCGCGGTTATGGCTTTTCTAAGACTGTCGAAAGGATCGACTTCGGCGTTTTGCTCCGTTCCTTGTCGGCGCCCCGTTCTTTATCTACGCATCCTCTTGCAGGACGCCGCCTTGCGTTGCGCCGTTTTCCATCCGCTTGTCGGCGACTCCGTGTCCAATGGGCTGCCCAAGTAACCTGTGGAAAAGGAATGAGCCATGATAAACTATAAGAACATATTATTCTGTACGGATTTTTCGGAAGATGCGAATATCGCATTTCTCCACGCACTGGATTTAGCGAAGAAGTATAATTCCAAGTTGCATATATTGCATATCCCACATTCACCTCATAAATATGCCAGGCATATTGTAGACGAGCACGTTCCTGAAGGAAAACCCGACGGGCAGGCGTTTTTTGATTCTGAAGTGGAAGCCGAGGCCCTTGAGGCCCTGAAAGCCGAATATGGAGAACGTCTTGGCGACTTCACGAATTATGTATATGCAGTACGATGTGGTGCACCGGATATCGAGATAGTGCGTTATGCACGGAAGAATGCTGTAGATGCTATAGTGATGGGCGCCCTGGGTAAAGCCGAACAGGATCGCCTGGAACACGGCAGTACCGTTTCCAATGTTTCAAAGTATGCGCACTGCCATGTCATAGCCATTCGCAATCCCGCAAAGCGTTTTACCTTGCCGGGCGAACTCTATTGAAGTCATCGCATGCATACTGAACTATTTGAGGAAACCGTTTTTGGAGATCGAGCAACATGGCGAAAAAAGTGTTAGTTGTGGACGATGAGCTGGATGTGAGAACTTTTGTAACCACACTACTGGAAACCAGTGGGTTCAAGCCGTTGCCCGCCGTGGACGGAATCCAGGGCCTTGAAATGGCCAGAGCCAAGAAACCCGCCTTGATCATCCTGGACGTGATGATGCCGAAGGAAAGCGGTATCAATATGTATCGGGAACTGAAGAACGATCCGGAACTCAAGAGCATTCCCGTGATTATGCTTTCGGCCATGTCCAGGAAGACTTTTATGCATTCCCTGGATCTCCTGGACCGGTATAAAGGAGAGGAAATGCCCGAACCCGCGGCCTATATCGAAAAGCCGCCCGAAGCCGATGAACTGCTGGACGCCGTTCAGAAAGCCTTGAATCCGGAATGAGCCGCCGAGGAAACCGGCCGTGGATCCTGCAGGGTGCACGGCCCGCATCCTGCGGATACGGGTAAGAAACCGGCAGACAGCCCGGAAACGCCGGTTCCTCCAATCCTTTGTTCTCCTGTTTTGGCCCCGATTCCACAGCCTCCACGCCCCGTTGCCGGGGAAAGAGCGGGGGGGAAGGAAATCTCACCTGCCCGCTCGACTCAGTATGATCCCCACCGTCTTTGAAAGAATGACAAAGTCCAGGGACACGGATCGATTCTTGATATAGTACAGGTCGTGTTGAAGTTTCTGCATGGTGTCCGCGGGAGATGCCGAATGATACTCCCCCGAGACCTGGTCCCACCCGGTGATGCCGGGTTTGACCAGCATGCGTTCCCGGTAGAAGGGAACGGATTCGGCAAGCTCCTCGATAAGTTCCGGGCGTTCCGGCCTGGGACCCACGAAACTCATGTCGCCACGGAGTATGTTGAGTACCTGGGGTAACTCGTCGATGCGGGTCTTACGAAGAAAGGACCCCACCCGGGTGATGCGCGGATCGTCCGGCAAGGTGGGGGACTGATCGTTGCCTTTTTCCACCATGGTTCTGAACTTCCAAATGTGAAACGGTTTGCAGTCCTTGCCGCATCGCTCTTGTCGAAAATAGACGGCGCCGCCGTCGCCGCATCGGATGAGGAGCCCGATGAGCGGCCACAGAGGCAACGTGACCAGCAGCAACCCCAGTGCCAGAATCACGTCGTAGCTCCGCTTGAAGAGGTCGAACCAAAACTGGTCTCCCTCGCTCAAATTCTCCAGGAACCACATCTGGTTGATCGCTTCTATGGGTATCTTACCGGTCACATATTCATAAAAATGTGGAAGCGTGACGAAATTGACATGAAGAGGCAGGCAGGAGAACAAGGCGTTGCGCAACGTTACCGATGTATGGGGATTCGAACTGAGCACGAGTGTATTTACATGGTGTGCCCGAAGCAGACTTTCCAGATCCGGAACGCCCCGCAGCCTGGGAACACCCTCGAAAAAGGGTCCGTCCCCTTGCCCGTCGTCCACCACGAGAACCACCTCATATCCCAATTGCGGATTGGATCGGAGTTCCTGGATGAGATGTCCGGCCGTGGGGTTCAAACCTACGATCACCACCGGCCGCCTGGGAACATATCGCATGAGCAACCAGTAATAGAAACGGCGCCATAACAGAAACGACACGGTGAATAATATCAGGAACAAGGCCAGATTGGTTATGGGTTGAATCCGGATGGCCATGAGGTGGGGGGCCACGTAGAAGTACAGGATGCTCAGCAGGCCGAGAAGGAGGATGGTCCGAACGGACTTCTTGGTGAAGCGGACGGGGTCCGCGGCCAGGCTCAGGTCATAGAGACCCGCCAGGAAGAAAGCCGGGATCCAGAAGACAAAAAGAAGCGTGAAAGGCAGGATGTGCTCCTGCCAAGCGATTTGGAAGGTTGAAAATCTCGGTCTCAAAAGGACGGTAAAATACAGCGCCGCGTACAGGATGCCGATATCTCCCGCAAGCAGGCTGAGGCGCTTCAATATGTTCAGTCGATTCAGTTTCATTGCGGGCGTTGCGCTGGGTTTGCAGGTTTACCGAAAGGACTTCCCGCCACAGAAAGATCCGGGAGCGCGCTTTGCCGTCCGGTATTTCGGCAGCCCGCGGGAAAGCCCGGGATAAGCGGAAGGACCTGTCGGACATGCCGAACATTCCCCTGTTGCGCCGCCCAGGGCGAAGTACTCGGCAATTCCCGCGAAAAGCGTCTCTGTGCGTTCTTCACCCTTGCAGCCTTCCTGCAACCTCGGTATGCTCATGGCGATGTTCGACTGAGATTTAATACCGTTCCTGACCGGATAAAGCAAGAGTGGGGAGCATCATTTCATTCGATCCGAAGCAGTCTGCGCCGCAAGGGAACCGCCTGGGCGCCCGCCTGCCGGAATGGATACTCGGCCTGACGATTCTCCTGGCGGGCACTTGGCGGTTTTCCCTGGACTATTGGATCGTTTTGGGGATGCTGATCGGGTTTGTGGGCGTGCCGGGTTGGTGTCTTATCGAGCTTATCTTTCCGCGATTGGAATGGGATGCGTTACGGCGGATTTGCCTGGCTTTTGCATGCGGGTTGGTGTTCCTGTGTGTGTGGTTTCTAGTGAGATCGTATTTCATGGAATCCGGAAGTGTCGGTGGGACGGCCGCGGCCCTTGCGGGAACCATAGGCCTTCTGATGGCCTGCGCCTTCTTCCGGATGATGTCTGCTCGGAGACGGTTTCGCGTTCCGGATTTAGGGGCATTGCCGCGCATGCCTCTGGTATGCGGGCTGATCCTGAGTCTGCTGCTGCTGTTTAACGAGCATTCCCTCCTGCTCACTTCCGACAGCCTGGCCTATATTCCCAAGATGCAGGTCTGGGCGGAAAAAGCGCAATTCAGCGAAGAGCGTTTTGAAAGTGTTCTCGACTTCCTGGGTCGGACCCGGTTGTATCGGTCCGCGATCCAGCCTTTCTTCCTGGCCTTTGGAAAGGTTACCGCCTCCGTACAATACTTGATTCTGGTTTCCCTTTGGGCCCCCTGCATTCTGTGGTCGTTCTACGCCTTCGCCCGCAGCCTGCACCCGAATCGGACTTTCGGCACCCTGGCCGTTCTGTTCTGTATGGTTCATTTTGGGGGAGTGTGGTTCAACTGGATCCATTCGAACTACTCCTGGCTTACGGCATGGATGGTATATTTCACGGCCACGGCCCTGATCTTGGAACCAGGCGGTGAGCAACCGTGGAAGAAGCGGATACCGGCAGGGTTTCTGTTGGCGTCCACCTTTCTCATCCACGGATCGCTTTTTGGCGTGGCCCTGGCGAGTATGGGCTTGTACCTTGTCGCCCGGTGGTTATGGATCCATCGCGGAAGCAGGATCGCCGGAATCGCGGGACTACTCTTGGGTTTGCTGGTCGTGGGGTCCTACCTGGCGTACCTGCTTCACATCACGGGATTTTCCGTTCCCTGGCTGAAACAATGGGTCCTGTTCGACAAAGGAACACCGATAAGGGAACTGGCGCGACCTTTTGGCGCCGGATATGTAGTGGACCCCGTCTCCGTTCCCATCCGGTTCCTGGGACTGTGGGGCGGACTTGCGTTGGCGGCGGCTCCCCTGGTGATTTGGCGTTACCGGGACACCTTGAGCATGGATACCCGCGTGTTCCTGGTGTCCAATCTGTATGGTCCTCTCTTGATTCTGTTCAATCCGATCCTCGTCACGGCCCTCGTGGATCTTACCGGGGGGCGCTGGGCGGGTTTGGATCGCCTGTGTTTTGTGATTCCTTACATTCCTGTGCTGGCGTTATTGGCATGGTATTCCATGAGTCGGCGGACTCCGGGTGTGGGATTCCTGTCCCGTCGACTCCTGACCGGGCTGATTCTTCTGATGATCGTCGCAGCGGGTTTTTCCGTCATCGTGTACCGCTCCCTCATGCTCATGCCCATGGACCTGGGGAAGCGTTTGCAGCCGGCCTGGATCTCCTGGACCGGCTTCGACAAGGGACCCATTCGATACGATCACACGGCTCTGATGCACACCCTGTTTTTCATTCAGCGGGAGGCGCCCCCTTCCGCCAAGATCGTCACGGATCCCATCACAGCGGAACTGCTGCCGCTGTATGTGTCCAATCCGACGACGGAGTATTGGCGCCTCGGGTTCATGGAAAAGGACATGCTCAAGAGCCGAAACGTGAAGATCCTGAGCCCCCTGTGGAGCATCCGAAAGACCTTGCGGGAGCTGGACAGGATGGGCGCGCGTTATGTGCTGGTCAACAACTCCATGGACGGCGCCATGATGGAACACTATTTTGGATCCCTCCTCGGAACGGGCTCCAATCCCTTCGATGTGGCTAAGTTCCTCGAGCATCCCCGGATGTTTCGGCTTGTTTACCGGGAGAATGAAGTGTACCTCTTTGAGCGGATCCGACCGGTGGAGTCCCGGGGCAGCCCCGTCAAGTGGGACGTCTCGATGGAGGTCAGACCCGGGAGATCCGGAACGGATCGATAACCCGGAATGCGTATACTATGGCCCTTTTGCCGGGAAAGCACGGGGTGCGGAATGGTTGAACTGGTGTCGGTGGTGGGGGCCAGGCCCCAGTTCATCAAGGCCGCCATGCTTTCTCGAAAACTTCGAAACCTCCCCGGCATCCGGGAACGGACCATTCACACCGGGCAGCATTACGATGAGAACATGTCCAACGTGTTCTTCCAGGAACTGAACATTCCCGGGCCGGACGCGTATTTGGGGGTGGGTTCGGGACTGCATGGCGCTCAAACGGGTCGCATGCTGGAACGCGTGGAGGAGATTCTGGTCAACTGGCATCCGGATTTGGTGCTGGTGTACGGGGATACCAATACCACTCTGGCCGGAGCCCTGGCCGCCGCCAAGCTGCATATCCCCCTGGTCCACGTGGAGGCGGGGCTCCGATCCTTCAACCGGAAAATGCCCGAGGAAATCAACCGAGTGGTGGTGGATCACATATCCGACGTGTTGTTTGCGCCGACGAAGTCTTCGGCCGATCAGTTGGTCCGGGAAGGTATCGAGGTCCGCCGTATTCATGTGGTTGGGGATCTGATGTTCGATGCGGCCCTTCATTACGCCGCTGAAGCGGAGCGAAGCGGTACGATTCTGGATCGATTGGGGGTCCACCGAGGATGTTACATCCTCGTGACCGTCCACCGTGCGGAAAATACGCTGGATTCCCGGCGCCTGGCTGTTCTGGCGGAGGGACTTCGGTCGGCGTCCCGGTACAAGACCGTGGTGTGGCCTCTTCATCCGGGGACTCGCAAGCGGCTTTCGGCTTTGGGAATTCGGCTGGACACGGAATCCGACCTCAGATGCATCGAGCCGGTGGGATACCTGGACATGTGCCTGCTGGAGAAATGTGCGGCCGTAATCGGCACGGATTCGGGAGGGGTTCAAAAGGAGGCCTATTTCCATGGCGTCCCGTGCGTCGTGTTTCGAGAAGAGACCGAGTGGATGGAACTGGTTCGAATGGGTTGGAACCGGTTGGCGCCTCCCCGGAGTGCGGAAGAGATATCTGCGGCGGTTCTCTCCGCCACACGCCCTGAATCCATGGGGGGATACCCTTTCGGAAGGGGCGATGCCGCGGATCGCATTGCACGCGTGATCCGGACACGGTTTGTGGAACCCCTCCACGGGACGAAGGCGTGACGGAAGAAACGAACGGGAAGGCCGGAAGGCCGCCGGGAGACTTCTGGGGCCACGTGTTGAACCTGCTCGGCGGAGCGGGTTTGGCCATGGTGGTGAACTTGGGGGCCTATCCCTTGCTCACCCGGCTCTATGTTCCGGAAGATTTCGGGCTCCTGGCTCTGCTGTCCTCCTTCGCCGGCCCGCTGTCCGTGGTGATGTGCCTGGGATACGAACCCGCCCTGATGCTCCCCGAATCCCGCAGCCAGGCCCGACAGTTGCTTTCCTTACTCCTGTATATCGCATCGGTCCAGCTTTTCGGCCTGTTGCTTTTGTTTTTCTGTTTTCGAGAGCCCTTATCCGGGTTCATGAATCTCCCGCAGGCGGCTCTGTGGGTTTGGTGGATCCCCGTGGCCGCGCTGTTTCTGGCGGCGAACCGGATCTACGAATTCTGGGTGTCACGCCTCCGGCGGTTTTCCCTCACCTCATCGGCGAGAGTGGTGGGCTCCTTCGCAGGCATCGCCGCCAAATTGGGATGGGTGGTTGCGCTGGGAGGGGGCGCACCGGGCCTGTTGGCGGGTTTTCTGCTCTGCGAGGCCGGCAAGGTGACCACCGTGCTGATCCGACTGGGACGCAGCGGTTTCCCGGTATGGGTTCCTTGGCCGTCCGTCAAAGAGTTGCTGAATACGTATCGGAACCTGCCCCGGTTCCATCTTCCGTACACCCTGCTCCTCAGTCTGATGCCCTTTCTGCCTTTTGTGGTGTTCGCCGCCTGCTTCGGACCGCGCCAGGTGGGCTTTTTCAGTTTGGGATGGCGCATGGTGGCTGTTCCGATGGAGCTGGCCGTTCTTTCCGTATCCCAGGTCTTCTATCGACAATCCGTGTCGGAAGTGCAGGGTCAGGGAAACCTGGCTTCCCTGACGGAAAGAACCGCCGCGCGTCTCATCGTTGTGGGCCTGCTGCCGTTCAGTATGCTGATTCTCACCGGTAATCGGCTTTTTGAACTCCTTTTCGGCACTGCGTGGGCCGACGCCGGGATGTATGCCCAAATCCTCGCCCCGGCCCTGTTTGTGCAGTTTGTGAATGTCCCCCTCATCCTGTTCAATACCCTGGGGAAACAGAAGCAGGGTCTCATCTGGCAAATCGAACTGATCGCTCTCGTAGGGTGCGTATTGGCTCTGGCCGCCTATGTCGGGTCCCCACGAATGGCCGTGTACCTGGTGAGTCTTGGGCTCACGGTATCTTACGTGCGCCTGGCCCGATTGAATTTCCGGCTTTGCGGAGCCAGTTGGCGGCGGGTTTTCGTGGAAGTCCGGCAGGAGTTCCGGCGTCTGGTCATCTTGAGGAAGCGCCGATAAAAGGTTTCTCGATGCCTTCGAGAAGTCTCCGGTATAGCTGGGACACTTCCCGGAAGCGGGCCTGTTCATCAAACGCCAGAACACGGGACCGAGCCTGCCCGGCGAGTCTCCGGGCGAAGTGGGGCTGTTCCAGGAGTCGGGCCAGGGCGTCGTGCAATGCGCCGGGATCACCCGGCGGTACCAGCAATCCGCTGTGGTGAGGCTCGATGACACGGGGAACGTCCCCCACGGAGGACGCCACGCACGGAAGTCCCGAGGCCATGGCTTCGAGCAGCGCATTGGGCAGGCCCTCGTTCAAACTGGGAAGGACGAACAGATCCGAGGCATTGAACACCCAGGGCATCCGGTGGTGAGGCACGGGCCCCAAGATATGGATGCGGCCTCCTCCGGACACAGTGCGCTTCCAACGTTCCAGGGAATCGCGTAACGGGCCGTCGCCCGCGAAAACCACCCCAAGTTCGGGATACGCGTGAAACAAGGGATCCAGGACCTTTTGGAGATCGGGCAAGCCCTTGGACGGCAAGAGACCGCCCGCGTATGCGATCAGGCGCTGGGATTCCGGAAGCCCCAGGTGTTTCCGCGCCATGGAACGATCCCGCGGTTGGAAGCAGGTGAGGTCGATGCCGTTGGGAATGACCGCGATGGGCCCGCAGGTCGGAGCCAGGGTTTTCATGTCCCGCGCCAGATCATGGCTCACGGCCGCCAGGCCATGGGCCCGGCGCAGCACCCATCGGGTAAGCATGCGGGAGATCACATTGCGGCGGCCGGCCGTATGCACGTCGGTTCCCATGGCGTGCACCAGGACCGGCACTCCCAGAATTCTTCCGGCGCAGATGCCGATGAGTCCCGGGGGAACCACCCAGTGGACGTGGATCAACGCACACGGGTATTGACGTCCCACCTGGATCGCGCATCGCAATCCGCCGGCGAGATAGACGGCCAAGGGGCCGTACGGAGGAGTGGTTCTTTGAATCAAGGGCCGGTTTCCTGATGGAAACGGAAACCGGAACACACGGATATCCCGTTGATCTTGTTCGAACAGGGGGGATGCACGGTAAATCCTCGGAGTCACCACCAGGATCGGGTACCCTTGGTCCGCAAGGCCCAGGGCCATTCTTCGGACGAAATGTCCCCGAAAGGAGTCCGGGAAATCCGGATACCCATTGGTGAGAAACATCACTCGATGATTCAGGCCCGGTTGCATACAGAGCGTGTATCCTCTGATTCCTTGTCACCCATCCGTCGTCGATCCGTTCTTCGCCGGCGCGCCGAGATTCTGCCGGGTTTGCAGGGAAGCGCCGCTTCCGATGCCGGCCGACGGGGGAAAGACTTCACCGGGACCACAGTGCGCCCCGCTCGTTCCTAAACCGTGCCTGCCGGTGAGGAGGAGCCGGAGTTCCAGGTTTTCCTTCTGAATTCTGTAGATTTCCTTCCGGATCAGGGAAATTTTGATGGCCAGGAAGCCGAAGGAGAGCATGATCAGGCCGGATACGCTGAGAACGGCCACCACGTTCATCAGAGGTCGGATGGGGTTCAATTGCGCCCGGAGATACAGTACGATCAGATAGAGTCCCAGGGCGATACCGAGGAGCAGGAGGGTCAGCCCGATGAGGCCGAAAAGGAGCATGGGTTTTTCCATGAACGAAAAAACCAGGTGCGAGGCCGTGGTACGGGTCATCTTGGCCTTGGATTTTCCCTTCTGCCTGCGGGTGAGGACCGCGGGGATCTCTCTCACCACCCGCCCTACGGCCAACGCTTTGGACAGGATTTCCAGATGGATTTCCTTTCCCGGGGATTCCAGTTCCATGGAATCCAGCACTTCCCTTCGATAGGCCCTGAAGACGCAGGTGATGGTGTGGATGTTCTGGGACAGGGTCATCTGCAGAAAGCGGTTTCCCAACCGGCTGACGGCATGGCGGAAGAACGGCACCCCTTCCACACGCCCGCCTTTCATGTAGGGCGACGCCAACACCATGTCCGCCTGCGGGTCCTCCCGCAGGATTTCGATCATTCGGATCATATAGGACGGGGAATAGCTGAGATCCGCGTCGGTGGAAATGATCCATCGCCCGAGGCTTGCGTTGAAGCCGGCGCGAAGCGCCGCCCCCCTTCCGCGGTTGGGCGTGTAGGAAACGATTCGGACGAAGGGGTGCTCTGCGGCCAGACGCTGGAGCGCCTCCAGGGTGCCATCCGTGCTCCCGTCGTTCACCAGAACGAGTTCCCAGGGGATGCTCAGAGGCTCGATGGTCGCCTGGATGCGTTCGAGCAGTGAGGAAGCGTTTTCTTCCTCGTTGTACATGGGGACCACGATGGACAGTTGTACGGTGTGACCGGATGTCATATGAGTTCCTTTACCAGGCCGTTGAAAAACGCGATCTGCCGTGTTGCGCTTCATCCTTCGTCATTGCGGCGTACTGTATGTACGCCTCATTCCTCAGGATTCGCGCGCCTTGCATCTCATCGTTTTTCATCAGCCTGCCCACAATACGGTTTATCAACGGGCTGTTACGCGGGTCGGGGTGTCCGTGGGAAGGCCGGATCGATCCACGAGCGGACGGCTCTCTTTCATGGCGAAGAGGATTCCCGGCCGCTTCTAATACGGCCCCGAGCCGGTGTCAACACGTTCGCCCCTCGGCTCCGACATCAGCATGTCTTTCCGAAAAGCCGGGTTCCATCGAACTCCGAGACACGCACGCGAATAAGCCGGTTCGATGCAACCTCCGCCGCCGGAACGTGTACCGGCACGTATTCGTCCGAGTATCCCCGGATCAAGCCGTTCTCCCGCTCCGCTCCTTCCTCCGCCAAGAGACGAACCGTTTTCCCGATCCAGGACCGATAGTATGCGTACCGTTTTCTGCGACCGGATTCCAGGAGAATGCGACTGCGTTCCTTCTTTTCCGCCGGGGATACCTGGTCGGGCAGGTCGGCCGCCGGAGTACCGCTTCGCCTGGAATAGGAAAACACGTGGAGATAGGAGAAAGGCAGGCTCTCGATGAAACGGAGCGTGCGTTCGAATTCCCGTTGGCCTTCCCCGGGGAATCCCACGATTACATCCGCGCCGATGCAGACCTCGGGCAACATGTGTTTCAGTGTAAGAATTCGGTCCGCGTACTCCTCGGGCGAGTAGGGTCGATGCATGGCTCTCAGAATACCCGGGTCTCCGCTTTGAAGCGGAACATGAAAATGAGGAGCCAGCCAATTCCCCTGCCGCACCAACTCCACCAAGGCGGGGTCCAATTCCGCGGACTCGAGGGAACTCAGGCGGATCCTGGGCCCGGGTTGTTCGGAGGCGATACGGTGCAGCAGGCTGAGCAATGTGGGGGTTCCGGGAAGATCGCGACCGTAATACCCGAGGTGGATTCCCGTCAAGACCGCTTCCTGCACCCCGGAGGCCCCCATACGCCCCAGCTGGTGGAGCACTCCTTCCGGCGAAAGACTCCGGCACGTTCCCCGTGTGTAAGGAACCACGCAATACGTGCAGAAGGATTCACACCCGTCCTGGATTTTCAGGAACGCCCGGGTTCGATCCATGAGTGTGCAGGCATGGAGTTCCTCCAGGGGGAGACGCCTGTGGACGCCTCCGGTGTGCTGGGCCGGCGGAGCCTTCGAAGCGGATCCGGGGAGGTGATCCAGCAGGTCCCGCTTTTCCCGGTTGCCTAAGAGAACGGTCACACCGGGCCATTGGGACGCCTCGTTCGCAGAAATCTCGGCGAGGCAGCCCAGTACGGCGATGGGAGCGGAAGGCGCAATCCGGTGAAGACGCTTCACGGCCCGCCGGCATTCCGCTTCCGCTTTCGAGGTCACGGCGCAGGTATTCACGATGGCCAGGGACACCGGTTCGTCGGGAAAACGCCCGATTACCCGATAGCCCGCCCGGGTCAGATCCAGGGCCAGGGACGCCGATTCCGCCTGGTTCACCTTGCAGCCGAAGGTGATCAGGGCCGCCGTGGGAGATGGATGGGCTGGAGCGGATAGGAGTGTGCTCATGCTATTCCAGCCAGCCTCCTCCCAACACGGTGTTTTCTTCATAAAATACCGCGGCCTGTCCGGGGGTCACGGCCCGTTGCGGGACCTCGAACCGAATTCGCGCCCGAAAGGGATCCAGGGGAACGACTTCGGCGGGAGCCTCCGTATGTCTGTACCGGATTCGCACGTGACAGCCGAAGGGGTCTCGTTTCGGGATCTCCGAAATCCAATGGATCCCGCACACCAGGGCCTCGCTGCGATACAGATCCCCTTTTCTACCCACCACTACGCGATTGTGTTCGGCATCCATGGAAAGGACGTAGTACGGTTCCGTCGAGGGGAGATTCAGCCCTCTCCGTTGACCCACGGTGTAGTGCTGAATTCCCTTGTGAGTCCCCAGCGCCTTTCCCGCAGAATCCACCAGGGGACCGGGGGTTATGTTCGCCCGGTCGATGACGGCCCGTCCTGCTTCTTGGTGAAACAAGCAGAAGTCCCGGCTTTCCGCCTGGGCCAAGTGAAGGATCCCCCGGTCCAGAGCGATGCGCCGCACCTCGCGTTTGGTGCGGGCGCCCAGGGGAAAGAGTACCTGGCTTAATTGGGCCTGGGAGAGTCGGTGAAGAAAATACGATTGGTCTTTCCCGCTGTCCGCGCCCTTGGCCAAAAACCGGCGGCAATGGATGGGATCTTCGCCGACACGCGCGTAGTGGCCGGTGGCCAGATATCGGGATCCCGTGTCCCGGATATGGGAAAGCAGAAGGCCGAACTTGATGGCGGGATTGCAGACCACGCACGGATTGGGGGTGCGTCCCGAAGCGGTTTCCCGTTCGTAATATTTCACGACGAAGGAGTGGAAGGCGTCTTTCAGGGAAACGGCTTCCAGCGGAACCCCGATGGCTTCGGCGAGACGGCGGAGCTCGGGAAGAGCCGAACCGCCGGAAGCCCGACTCGCTTCGTTCAGGATCATATGCACGGCATGGACCCGGCAACCGGCCTCTTTCAGAAGCAATGCGGTGACGGCGCTGTCCACGCCTCCGCTGAAGGCCACAGCCACGGGGGCGCCTGAAGGGAGGGCGCGGGCTAAGTTCGACGGAAACATGGGATCGAAATCATTCATGGGACCCGGAAAATATATTCCACCGAACCGGTGGAGTCCTTAGCAACCCGTTGTTGAATACCATAGCCTCCAGGCTGGTGCAAACGATGCGATGCAAGGCGCGCGGATCCTGAGGAATGAGGCGTACCTGAAGTACGCCGCAATGACGCCTGTCTGCGTGAGACGCACAGGCGGAAAGGATGAAGCGGAACGCAGTAGATCGCGTTTTGCACCAGCCTAATAGGAATCGCGGGGCGGTAGCGCCACCAAGACCACGGCATCCGAATGTTCAGAAAAACGTCTGCTCGTGACCGAAGATCGGTTCAGGCTGCGGCGTCTTCCCGTATCCCGGAACGGGGAAGCGGATGACGAACGGATCCGCGTTTCTCGAGCGTTCCATGCCCGCTTTCGCATCGGAGGTCAAGAACCCCACTACGGTTGCTCCTGAATGGAGAGCACATAGGGCTGATGACCCTGCTGCTTGATGGTCTCCGCCGCTGTCCGAGCCTGGGATTCACTGGAGTAGGGCCCCACGCGGGTGGCGTGCAGCCTTTTTCCGGCGGGTCCGATCTCCATGACACGGGCGGGATACCCGGCTCGCTCGAACTGCCCCTGCATGCGACGGGCGGCGGCTTCCTGGCTGTAGGCTCCAATCTGCACATACCAGACGGTTTGCGGAGGACTCGGCTTCGGTTGGGGCGCCGGGGCGACGTCTCGCTTGGGGGGCGCCTTTACCGGTTTCACGGGTTCCACCGGGATTTTGGGGGCTACACGAGCTTCCACCACCGGGATTTCGGCTGCGGGCTCCTTTGCGGGTTGAATTTTGGGATCCGGGACGGCTGTTTTCTCGGCGGCGGGAAGCGCGGGAGCGGCCGCTTCCATGCCCAAGCTCGCCGCTTGCTCCTCGGACCGGGCCAGCGGCGCCGAATCCGGTGTCTCCGAGGCCTCCTGTTTGGGCGCGGCAGCATCCGGATCCGTGGATATGCGCCGGGCTTCCGTCTCCAGGGCGATGGTGCGGGGAGCCGGCTTCTCCTGGATGGGGATGTATTTGACGGGAGGTGTCGGTTCCGTAGGCTTTTCCGGGGAGGAAACGGCCGGCTCCTCCGCTCGAAGCTCCACCGTTTCCTGCGTCATGGGAGGTTCTTCCACCATGGAGGAGGCGTTCACCTGCTCCATCCTCAGTCGGTCCGGCTGAAACATGGGGCGCAGCAAAAACCAAAACGTTCCCAATACCAGGATCAGCACCGCGGCGGCGGCCAGAATCCACTTGTAGAGCTGTCCGCGTACGTCTTCCCGGACGGGTCCCGACCATTCGGATTCGCTTTCGACGGCTTCAAAATCCTCGCGATCCAACGTGAGTCGCTTTTCGGAGAATTCGTCCTTTCGATTCATGGATCTTCTCCGTATGGTTTGAAACGGTCTGAAATGAAGCAGACCGGTGTTGCCGGATTACCGGTACGGTTTCAGGGCTTCCTTGAAACGGGGTAGGGAACGCTCGATGGTCCCGTCGTCCACGCAGTAGGACAGTCTGAAATGTCCCGGTCCTCCAAACCCTGTTCCCGGTACCGCCAGGATGTTGTGCTTTTGCAGTTCCCTCACGAAGACCACGTCGTCCGGGATGGGTGAATGGGGAAAGAGGTAAAAGGCCCCTTCGGGCTTATGAAACGTGTAGCCGGCTTCGGAGAGTCCCGCGCAGAGGGTGTCCCGTTTCCTCTGGTAGGCGGTTACGTCCACGCTGGCCCCCTGGAGATACTGAACGACCCGCTGCATCAGGGCGGGAGCGTTTACAAATCCGAGAATCCGGTTGGCCAGGATGGCCGCATCGAGCACGAGAGATGCGTCCTCCGCTTCCGGATGAACGGCCAGATACCCGATTCGTTCCCCTGGCAGGGACAAATCCTTGCTGTACGATGTCGCCAGAAGGCTGTGACGATAGGACTGGAACGGACTGGGCACTTCCAAACCGTCGTAGACGATCTTGCGGTACGGTTCATCGGATACGAGATAGAGGGTCCGACCCGTTTCCCGACTTTTTCGCTCCAGCAGGCTTCCCAGGACGTCCAGTTCCGACTTGGAATACACCTTGCCCGTGGGATTGTTCGGCGAATTGATCAACACGGCCGCCGTCTTCTTGGAGATGGAGGTTTCCAGCGCCTCCATGTCCATGGAAAAGTCCGCCCGGGAAGGAATCGTCACCGCCGTTCCCCCGTGGTTGTCCACGTAAAACGTGTATTCCACGAAGAACGGCCGGAACACAAGCACTTCATCACCGGGGTTCAGAATCGCCTTCAAAGCGATGTTCAGAGCGCCGGCGGCCCCGCACGTCATGATGACATGCTTGCCTTCGAAGGGCGCCCCGTGGATCTGCCGGAGATAGCCCGCCACCGCTTCTCGTGTGGCCGCGTATCCGGCGTTGGGCATGTAGGCATGGGCGCCTTCGGTGTCTTGAATCACCAGGGATTCGAGCACGGAACGGAACAGTGGAGGCGGTTCGAGGTTCGGATTTCCCAAGCTGAAGTCGAACACGTTTTCGGCCCCGATTTCCGCCTTCAAACGGTTGCCCGCCTCGAACATCTGTCGTATCCAGGAAGATCGCTCCAGAAAAGCGATCATTTTTCCCGCAACGCTCATACCGGAACCTCCACGTTCATCTTTTCGCATTCGGGGAGTGAAAACAGGCTGGTGATAAACGCGGCCTCCTGTCACGCCAACGGCGTGACGCTTCCTCCTTCGTCGTTGCGGCGTACTTTGGGTACGCCTCATTCCTCGGGATTTACGAGCCTAGCATCTCATTGTTTTTGACCAGCCTGCTCGAAAGGGTGTTTTTCAACGATTTGCCAACCATTCGGTTACGGGAACCCGGATGCCGTATGTACGCGGGGCGCCCCGCGAGGGGCTCCGTCTTCTCCATCCATGTGCGGAAAGCGGTCCGGTACATGCCGGATTTCGGGAAGACTACCATACTCCCGCAGAAAAACGCAAGCAGCCCGCGGGGGTTCCATTCAGGAGGAATGCGACCCTGCCGACCGTCCTTGCGCTTGTCGAGAATACCGCGTCTCCTTCCTGTGTGTCCGGAACCCCATGACGTGTCGTCCCTCTCTTCTCTTGTCATATCGACCACTGCGTTCGGGTTATGGGATGCGCATTTCTCCTGGCGCCGGGGGGGCGTCAAACGTCTGTGTTCCCGGTTCTCGTGACACCGCTCCGGCGGTGTAACGAAGAAGAATGTCCGTTTTGGAACCAACGTCTTCTTTTTTTCTCGGTCTCTCCCGCCTCTATCAGCCC